>Ga0207697_10001007_pt1 | contig 15769 bp, 13 predicted proteins | sample KBSSwiS5withPhiX_FD_184293 | JGI IMG/M metagenome (GOLD analysis project Ga0207697, IMG submission 184293) | Switchgrass rhizosphere microbial communities from Kellogg Biological Station, Michigan, USA, with PhiX - S5 (SPAdes) (version 2) | ecosystem: Host-associated > Plants > Roots >... | reverse complement strand
AGATTCATCGCCAAAATCTTGTCGCCGGGTTTCAGCATCGAGAAGTAAACGGCCATGTTTGCCTGCGCACCGCTGTGCGGCTGCACGTTGACGTGTTCGCAGCCAAAAAGCCGCTTGGCACGATCGATCGCCAATTGCTCGGCGGTATCGACGTTCTCGCAGCCGCCATACCAACGTTTCCGCGGATAACCTTCCGCGTATTTATTGGTGAGCACGCTCCCCTGAGCTTCCATCACGGCGCGACTGGTGAAGTTTTCCGAGGCGATCAATTCAATGTTCTCACGCTGGCGCTTCTCTTCCGCAGCAATCGCATCAAAGATTTCGGGATCCACTTTGCGCAATGCCTCGCCATAACAGGGAGCCGATGGTGAAGCCAGAGATCCGGGGTCAAATTGGCTGGAAAGATGGTCCATGGAATAAGAAGATATCTCGGACGAGCGCGGCGCACCAGGGCGGACGAGTGCGCCTTGTTCTATAAATGTGAGGACACTCGGCAGAGCATTTTTGATCGTGCGCGCGCAATCCTCGTACACCTCCCGACCGAGACCGATTGGGTCTGGCAGATCGCGCCATACCGTAGTGCCAGGTTCCTCGAATTCACGAAGTAAGAATGTTTTTTCCGCACTTTGTGGAAACAGCGTTTGGATAGTTTCGAGGTGCGCTCCGGTCATGGCGAAAATGTGCGTAGCTTGATCGACTAGCGCGCCAGTCAGCGGCTGACTGCGCAAACCGCTGATGTCTGTGCCTTCCGCGGCGCAGACTTCTACGGCGTACAGGCTTGGCGGCTGCCCGCGAACCGCGTGGACACCGGCTGAGGCGACTTGGATGTCCTTCCGGTTGCCAGTTAACCGGCGGAAAAGGCCTTCCGCTATGGGGCTCCGACAAATGTTTCCTGTGCAGACGAAGAGGACGTTTTTCACGGCTCACAACGCGCAGCAAACGCGTTCATGAAACTAGAAGCGAACCTCTCCAAGTCAATTTCGGCCGACTTAAGGGCATCGTTTGGTCAGTGATTTGTGGCTTCTCGGAGCGGCGCATAGTGGTTATTGTGACCACCGTTCCATCGCTTCCCAGCAAATGAACGTCGAGACGCTACGCCAGGTGCCATTATTTGAGTCGCTCGATACCGAGGCGGCCCGTGAATTGTGTGAACTGCTCGAGAGCCTCGATTGCAAGGCAGGCGCGGTTCTATTTCGCACGGGCGACGAAGGCGACGCGATGTATTTAATCGAGCAGGGAAAGATCCGTATCTGCGTGCAAACGAAGGACGGACATGAGGTAACGCTAACCGAATTGCGCCGTGGCGATTTTTTTGGGGAAATGGCCTTGCTCGATGGGAAGCCGCGCTCAGCCGATGCACGGGTTACGCAGGACGCGCGACTGGCTGTGCTTTCGCGCGAGCATTTCCTAACCTTTGTTAGCAGCAACCCAAATGTCGCGCTGGAGATGCTTACAGCTCTTACCAATCGGTTACGCCAGACAGATGAACTTTTGCGACACACTGCGACCCGCAACGTCAACGTCGAGGAAGCAGCGCAGCTCACTCTTGCCGATCGCGCAGCGGATCTCATCGCTGAATTTGGAGGCAGTTGGAAATTCATTCTTGCCGCGGTAGTTGTCGTCAACATTTGGGTGTGGATAAACATGTGGTTGGCCTGGATTGGCAAAATCAGTTTCGATCCATATCCGTTCTTGTTGATGAGCACTGGGATTAACGTTCTTTCCATACTGCAGGCGCCAATTATTCTGATGTCGCAGAACCGGCAGTCGCACAAAGATCGGCTGCGCGCAGAAATCGATTATCAGGTCAATTTGAAGAACGAGCTCGCGTTGAATGAGATCCTTGAGCACTTGAAAGCGCTCGAGCACAAGTACCGTGAGCAGGCAGTAGACGAATACGACGTCACAAAAGTGGAATAATCGGGCTTGGGCGAACGCGTGGAAGAGCCGGACGGAGGTTGCCGCGTTGATCGCTCTGATTATCGTCCTGTTCCATCTCCCGTATGAAAAAACTTCTTCTTAAGTCAATTCTCATTTCGACGCTACTTATCGCGTTGCTAGGCTGTGCCGGTCCAGCTCCCAGCCCTGAACAGCAGACGCGCGAGGCGGACCAGCAGAGAGAAGCCGAGCGCCAGCAGAAGGAGTTTCGAAAAAGTTTGCCTCCCGTGAGTAACCCAGGGCAGGGCTGGTAGGCGAACGACACCATTTCATCATCAGGAGGAGCGTTAGACATTCGAGTTTCGTCGTTGAAACTCCGCAATGCGGGCGCGCTGGAAGCGAATTCGATACCGGCTGGAGTGGCTGGGACTTGTTCTTGCCACAAAACTGGTCCCGTTATTTTCGCGACGAGCGTGCTATCACATCGCTCAGGCAGTAGGAGCCCTGCTTAGCTTTGTTGATCGGCAGCGCTACCAGGTGGCGTTGAACAATCTCGAGGTCGCATTTGGCGATCAGTTCTCGCCGAGAGAGCGACGAAAAATTGCTCGTGAGTCGTTCCAGCATTTCGCGCGGACCATGGTTGACCTGCTGTGGAGCCCGCGTCTAACACAACAAAACCTTTCTCAGTACATCGATTTAGAAAATTTCGAGGAAACAGTGCGTGACACTGGCCCCGAGCGCAGCTTGATGATTGCTTGTTATCACTACAGCAATTTTGAATGGCTCAGTCTCGCCTGTGGTTTTCTCGATCTGAAAGGAACAATCATCTCGCAGGAATTTAAGAATTCATCTCTCGATCCGATTTTTAAAAGATTGCGCGAGCAATCCGGTCACCAGCTCGTTCCACGCGAGCGCGGCATTATGCGACTTTACAAGGTGCTTCGCCGAAAGGGCCGCACGGCCATGCTGGTCGATCTTACAGTTCCGCCGGGTCAGAGTGCGGTGGCAATCAATTGTTTTGGATTAGAGACAAGCGTCACGTCGGCGCATGCCTGGCTACACGAGCGAACGGGCGTTCCCATCGTGCCCGCACACACGGAACCATTGCCGGGCGGATGTTACCGGCTGGTGTTTCACCCAAGGATCGCAAACACCGCTGGAATGACGCATCAGCAAATCGCGCAGGCGTGTTGGAATTCGTTTGAGCCCTACGTGCGCAAAAACCCGGCACCTTGGCTTTGGATGTACAAATACTGGCGGTATCGACCGGCAAATCCTGATCGACCGTATCCGTTTTACTCCAACTTTTACCGGCCTTTCGAAAACATGGTGGAAGCCAACAAGATTAACGCGAGCGACGAAGCGAAGTTGTAAGAAGTGTCGCCGTCGCCTGTGGTTTCGCTAACGCCGCTGTCCCTTTCGTTCGCGATCGCTGCTTCTTGTGTTTCAAGCTTGCGATGTTACAGCCACGCGAATAGTTGAAACACGCTGTGGAAGCAATCCGGCTTTTTAAGCTCCTCAACCGCGATCAACGCAATACGTTTCTCGCCTGTTTTTTAGGTTGGGCGCTGGACGCCTTCGATTTTTTTCTGTTGACCTTTGTGATCGTGCCGATGGCGCACGATTTCGGCAAAAGCGTCGCCGATCTCACCTACGCGATTACGATCACGCTGGCGATGCGCCCTGTTGGCGCGTTCATCTTCGGTCTGCTCGGCGACCGCTTCGGCCGGCGAATTCCGCTAATGATCGATATCATTTTTTATTCGGTCATGGAATTGCTCACAGCGTTTTCGCCGAATTACACTGTGCTGCTGATTTTTCGGGCGCTTTACGGAATCGGCATGGGCGGCGAATGGGGATTGGGCGCCTCACTCGCAATGGAAACATTGCCGACTCAGGCACGGGGACTGTTCTCAGGAGTTTTGCAACAAGGCTATGCCTTCGGGTATCTACTGGCGGCCCTCGTTTATTGGATCGTGTTTCCGCTGTTCGGCTGGCGCGGCTTATTTTTCGCAGGTGCACTTCCGGCGCTCCTTGTGCTTTACATTCGTTCGCGCGTGCCTGAATCGCCGGTCTGGTTACGCCAACAGCACGCGATGGGTGATTTTTGGAAAAAAACTTTCGTTGTGGTCAAACGCCACTGGGCGCTTTTTCTTTACGTGGTTTTGTTGATGACGGCGTTCAACGCAATGTCCCACGGCACGCAGGACATGTATCAAACATTTCTCGGTGAACAGCGCCATTATGGTGTGACACAAAAGGCGACGACCGGAATCATTTACGCTATTGGGGCAATCTGCGGTGGAACGATTGTCGGCCATCTCTCGCAAAAATGGGGACGTCGTCGTTCCATTGCTCTGTGCTGCGTGCTTGGAATTGTGCTGATTCCTCTTTGGGTGTTCTCGCCCGGATACACGCTTCTGGTGATGGGTGGATTCGCCATGCAATTCATGGTGCAAGGCGCATGGGGAATTGTGCCTGTGCATTTGAATGAGTTATCGCCTGATGCTGTTCGAGGAACGTTTCCAGGATTTGCCTATCAACTGGGAAACCTGCTCGCGGCGAACACAGCCGTTGTGGAGGCCCAATTGGCCTCTCATTTCCACGATGCCGGCGGGCATCCCGATTACGCAAAGGCGCTCGGCCTCTTCGCGCTGGTGATCTTCGTGATACTTATTTTCCTCGCCGCTGTGGGTCCCGAAAAACGAGGAAAGGAATTTTAGTCTCGCTGCTGAGCTCTATAACGAACCACTTGGCGCGACGTCCGCACCGCTGGTGGCCGGTTCGGCCTGCGGCTTCAGTTCGGCAGCGATTTGAGGAGACGGCCGATAAGCTCCTTCTCCGTAGCGCTGTTCCACGATTGCTTCGGCAATTCTATCCGCAAGTAATTCGCGATATTCGGCGTCTCCCGCCTGGTTGCCTTCAGAGCGGTTGCTCAGATACCCGCACTCCACAAGCACCGCCGGACAGTTCGCAAGCCTGAGCACCCGAAAGTTTGCCGTGTGAATTCCGCCGTTAGCGGAATTCGGGATCGCCATGAGTTTTTGCTGGATTCTATCGGCCAGATCGACTGACGCACCGGAATGATAATAGGTTTCAAATCCGCGGGTCCGACGTTTAGGAGAGTCGTTAAAATGGATGCTGACAAAGACTGCATCTTTCTGCTTGTTCTCCGTTGCGACGCGATCGTCGAGTGGGATAAACACATCTGAATCTCGGGTCATGACGGTTTTTATCTTCGACTCGCGTAGCTTCCGCTCGAGGCGTTCCGCTACATCGAGCGTGACTATCTTTTCCGGCGGACCGTACTTGCGAAACGCGCCACTATCGTAGCCGCCGTGTCCGGCATCCACGACTACAGTGGAAAACGTTTTACTTGTGTTTCTGACACTGGAAGTTCGCACCGTGCCGCATGCCGCTAATAAAGCCACAAACGCGAGTGCAACGATCCGCGAGACCAGAAGCGATACTCTCATCTCATAGCAAAACCGGAAGTGCATAAAAATGTTTAGCTGAAACTGAAACGAGCACATCTGCATCTGTCAACGATTCGCATGTTTCCAATATCGCGTATAAAATCCACTTGTGTTTTGCGTCACTACTCTTAATCCCTTAGCACTCTTATGATGATCCGATTCGCAATCCTTCCATTACTGCTGGCACTGAATCTTTCCATGTGCAAAAAGCAGCCAGCCGTTACCGATAAGCCGCAACCTGGTGGTAGCGCTGCCCCTGGAACGGCTGCTGCGACGGCTGCTCCGGTAGTGGCCGCAACTCCAAAGGTCAAGAAGCCAGTTGTCGATCAAACTGCTCAGGTTCTTATTTTTTGTTATCACCGGCTGGTAGACAAAATTCGATACCCGGGCACGGAGATTACGCCTGCTGCGTTTGAAGCGGAGATGAAGGAATTGAAAGACAAGGGTATCACCGTAATCCCGATGCAGGATATGCTCGCCTGGAAACGGGGCGAAAAAAATATACCACCGCGTTCCGCTGTCGTTACTTTCGATGACGGCTGGAAATCGCAATATGAAGTCGCGTGGCCGATCATGAAAAAATACGGCTATCCTTTTACATTGTTCATCTACACCGAAGGCGTACGCGGGGGCGCTCTCGGCGGAGGAGAAGCGATCACTTGGGAACAGCTCGCCGAGCTTCGTGACAACGGCGTCGATATTCAGGCGCACTCAGCCACGCACCAGGATTTGCGCGAAGGGCACAACGTGACCGTGATTGAGCCAGGCGGAAAACGAAGCAGGAAAAAGCTGACGGGCGCCGACTACGAAAAATGGATCCAAAACGAAGTTGTCGGGTGCAAGGAACTGCTAGAACAGCGGCTCGGTATTAAAGTGAATTGCTTTGCAGTGCCGTTCGGAAATTACAATGAACATGTGAAGGAACTCGCACGCAACGCCGGTTACGAAGCAATGTTCACGGTGTACGGGCAGCCGATCACCTTTACTTCTCCGATGGATGCGATCGGTCGCTATGCGATTGAAGCAAATAAGCCGAAAGTATTTGCAGATGCAGTGAATATGATTGGCGCGTCTAGCGCCGGCGGAACCGCGGTAGCTGAAGTCGGTGCGAAAGATCTGACGACGCAACCGGCGGACGGCGAAACCGTGCGCACAGCATTGCCGCTAATCAAAGCGAATCTGAGCAGCGTCGGGCAAATCGAGCCAGGCAGCGTGCAAATGCGGGTGAGCGGTCTTGGCCTGGTTCCGGCCAACTTCGATGCTAAAACCGGCACCGTATCGTATCAGGTGCCACAGAAGCTCCGCGAGAAGTCGTGCACCGTAATCGTCAGCGCCAAATCTGAGGGTAAAAAAGTCGAAGCACATTGGACCTTCGGAATCGAAGAAGCCGCGGCAGCTACGGCTGCCAGTTCGCCTGCGACAGCCGTTAAAAAATAATCGCTGGTGGAACGTGTTGTCCCCAACACGTTCTAATGCACGTTCACCCCGCACGATGATCGTACTCGGAGAACACGATCGACCCTGTAAGACAATATGTTTCCTCAACTTAGCGACAAACTTCAGGAGATTTTCAAAGATCTTCGTGGGCACGGCGTCATCAGCGAGGCGAACATCGACGCTGCATTGCGCCAGGTTCGTATGGCGTTGCTCGAAGCGGATGTTGATTTTCAGGTTGCCAGAAAATTTATTGCGCGGGTAAAAGAGAAAGCGCTTGGCGAAAGTGTACTTCGCAGCATCACGCCCGGTCAGCAGATCGTAAAAATCTTTCACGATGAATTGACGGTGCTGCTTGGCGGTGACGCAGAGCCGCTTCGCTTGGAAGATCAAACACGCATTTTGATCGTCGGACTTAACGGCTCCGGTAAAACAACGTCGGCGGCCAAACTTGCGCTGCTGTTAAAAAAACAAGGGCGGCTGCCATCGCTGGTGGCGTGTGATTTGCAACGGCCCGCTGCGATCGAACAACTCGCAACGCTAGGAAAACAGATCGACGTCCCTGTTCATGTTCCCGAACGAGGTGAAAAAAACGTGCAAGCCGTAGCGGCGGCAGCGCTTGGTAGGGAGCGACCGCCGGGCGCGCCGAGTGTGCAGATCTTCGACACGGCCGGACGACAGCAAATCGACGAAGTCCTCATGCATGAACTCACGGCACTCAAAGAATTTTTGCAGCCACACGAGATTTTGCTCGTTGCAGATGCGGCGACTGGGCAGCAAGCGGTGAGCATCGCGAGCGGCTTTGATGCTGCTTTGTCTATTACAGGAATTATTTTGACGAAGCTCGATGGCGACGCTCGCGGCGGCGCGGCTTTGTCCATGCGCGAGGTCACGCATCGACCGATCAAATTCGCCGGCACAGGTGAAAAGCTCGATCAGTTTGAACTTTTTATTCCAGATCGGCTTGCGGGGCGCATTCTTGGAATGGGCGACGTTATCAGTCTCGTTGAAAAAGCTGCTGAAGCCGTCGAAATCGAAGACGCTGCCAGGCTTGAGCGTAAACTCCGGACTGCTTCGTTCGATTTCAATGATTTCCTGGCGCAGTTCAAAATGATGCGCCGCATGGGGCCGCTGGAGAATATTCTTGGCATGTTACCCGGAATGAGTAACATGCAGGGCGTCTCCATTGACGAGAAGCAGCTCAAGCGCACGGAAGCGATCGTGCTTTCGATGACAAAGGAAGAACGGACGCGCCCCGACATTCTAAATGCCCGGCGGCGTCAACGCATCGCGCGCGGGAGCGGTTCGACCGTCACGGAGGTAAATGATTTGCTGCGGCGCTTTGATCAGATGCGGAAACTGATGAAGAACGCAGGAAAGATGAAAAAAATGATGGCGCAAATGGCGCGAACGAGAAGTTAATTTACCATGGCAGTTTCAATCAGATTACGCAGAGAAGGCAGCAAAAACCGGCCGTACTACAGAGTCGTAGTCGCCGACAGCCGCGGTCCACGCGACGGGAAATTTATCGAGATCCTTGGCACCTACGATCCCAAACTAACTGGTCAAAACAGTTCGTTCAGTATTGAGCGTGCCGAGTACTGGATGAGCAAGGGCGCGCGACCGTCCGATACCGTACGCAGCTTGATTAAGAAACAAAGGAAGACGGTTACTGCCGAGTCAGCATCTGAAGCCCAGGAAGAAGTTCCCGAGCCGACTGACAAGGTTGCGGCGCCTTCGGAAGACACCGCAAGCTAGCGTCGGCTCTCTGGGTTATAGCGTGCGCTGTCCTCAGCGCATTCTCCTTTTCACGCGTAATCCATTCCGCTGAGACAGCGGACACTACAGCAGCACGACGGTTGAGCACAAAATTCGTATTGATTCGTGTCCACTTGTCCGCCGTAGCTGTTGTGCGAAGGCGGATTCGTGGTTAGTCTTTTGCGGATGCGAGAGTTTCTGGAATTCATCATTCGCGATCTGATCGAATTTCCTGATGACATGGTGCTCACGGAAATTCCCAACGGCAGAATGATCACCTTTAAATTGCAACTTCGACGCGGAGATGTGGGCCGTGTCATTGGCCGGTCTGGTCAAACCATTCACGCTATTCGCGCCTTGCTGGCCAGCTCTGCGGCTCGTCACGGACAGCGCGCGGTGCTCGAGATCGTGGAATAGGTAGGGGCGATTGACCTCAATCGCCGCTGATCGAGTATTTCCTGCACAGCGCGGGCGGTTCGTTGAACCGCCTCTATCTGAATGAGAATCGATATTGTCACATTGTTTCCTGAAATCTGCCGCGCTCCTTTGAGCGAAAGCATCATGAAACGGGCACAAGAGAACCGCATTGTCGATCTGCACATTCATAATTTGCGCGATTGGACAACGGACAAACATCACGTGGTCGATGATGCGCCGTTCGGCGGTGGGCAGGGGATGGTGATGAAACCGGAGCCCATTTTTGCGGCAGTGGAAGCGTTAACCCAAACGCCAAACACCGAACGCCCAACGCCCAATGCTGAACATTCGGCAGTCAGCAATCGGCAATCGAAAATCCTGTTAATGTCGCCCGGAGGACGTCGGTTGGATCAACAGCTGGCGCAGCAGCTGTCACAAGAGCCGCATCTGATCATTATTTCCGGGCATTACGAAGGAGTCGATTACCGCGTGATCGAACATTTGACTGATCTTGAAATTTCGATCGGCGATTACGTGCTCACCAACGGCGGGATTGCAGCAGTTGTTTTGGTTGATTCAATTGTCCGTTTACTGCCGGGAACGCTTGGCCATGAGCAGTCGGCCGCGGATGACAGCTTCAGCAATGGTCTTTTGGAAGCGCCGCAGTACACTCGACCCGCCGACTTCCGTGGCTGGAAAATTCCGGACGTTTTGCTCTCAGGCAATCACGCAGAAATCGCGAAGTGGCGTAACGAGCAGGCAATCAAACGCACTCGTGAGAATCGGCCGGATTTGCTCAATAAAATTTAGTGTCATCCTGAGCGCAGCGAAGCGAAGTCGAAGGATCCCGCGAAGTTACCTTAACGTTCCACTCCGGGATTCCTCGACTTCGCTCGGAATGACAGCTGGGTTGACCGTATGATTTATTCGCGAACGCGTCCCAATACAATGGACGCGTTGATACCGCCGAACCCGAATGAATTGCTCATCACGTAATTCAACGAAGCCGCTCGACCATGGTTTGGCACCACGTCCAAATCGCACGCTGGGTCGGGGTTTTGATAATTGATAGTCGGCGGAATCCATTGTCGTTCCAACGAAAGCGAGCAAAGCGCCGCTTCGATTGCGCCAGTCGCGCCTAGCGGATGCGCATAGTAACCCTTCGTCCCGCTTACGGGAATCCGATGCGCGTGATCGCCGAAGACTTGTTTAATGGACGCCGTTTCCGCGCTGTCGTTGAGCTGTGTCGAACTGGCGTGGGCATTGATATAATCGATCTGCTCAGGCATCAGTTGCGCGTCCGCGAGCGCTTCGCGCATCGCACGAATGCACGATTCACCACTCGGGAGCGGCGTGGTCATATGGAAGCCGTCGTTGTTCAAGCTGTAGCCTAACAACTCCGCGTAGATGCGTGCGCCTCGATTGCGCGCGTGTTCCAGTTCTTCAACAACGAGCGAAGCGCCGCCTTCGCCCATGACAAATCCATCGCGCAGCGCATCAAATGGGCGACATGCCCGGGCCGGCTCCCCCGACCATCTGCTCATTGTTTTAATAATATCGAACGCGCCAATTGTGATGGCAGTCAGTGGCGCTTCCGCTCCACCGGCCACAACTACATCTGCAAAGTTGTCGCGAATGTAACGCAACGCTTCGCCGACCGAGACTGTGCCGCTGGCGCAACTGTTTGAATTTGTTGTGCCGACGCCGCGAAAGCCGAATTCAATTGCAATGTTTGAGTGCGCCGAACCACCGAAGACCTGGACGGCAAGAGTTGGTTGGACGCCGCGCGCGCCTTTTTTTAGATATCTGATGTATTGCTCCTCGGCTTTGCAAACGCCGCCAAGCGCCGTGCCGAAACTAACGCCCACGCGATCCTGCGGCTTTTCGCGAGAGAACTCGATGTGCGCGTCCTCCAACGCGAGCTTTGCGGAGACGACTGCGAATTGAGCGTAACGATCGAGCCGCTTCAGGCGCTGCGGCGAAAAGTGATCTTCGGCATTCCAATCGCGAATTTCGCCCGCGCATCGCACATGGAACACAGTGGGATCGAAGCTTGTGATACTTCCGACGCCGCTTTTTTCTGCGAGAATCCCATCCCAAAACCGGTCCACGCCAGTACCGATGCATGTGATCGGTCCGATCCCTGTAATGACCGCGCGTCTGCGATTCATGCGGTCACCTTATCTGCCCGTGCCTCCACGTAAGCTTTCATACAGTGCAAGGTTTTGTTGGCGACGCTATGGATGAAAAAATCGCCGATAATTGGATTCATGATGGGCGCAAGCGGGGGAAAGCGGAACCGCAAATCATGTGAAATCGCCACGAGCACACCATCTGCGCTTTCAGAAAACGTCCAAACGACGCGCATTCCTTTTGTCCAGGCTTTCAGATGATGGAAATGAATTTCGAACTTGTCGCGGTCGATGATTTGCTCCGACATCCACGAGATAGGAATCCCGGAACGCTTGGCTGCCATGATTACAATGTTGCGATCGTACCCGCGCTTCAGAAATCGGATGTAGCGATAATGCGGGAGAATTTTTGGCCAAAGCTCCAAATCCGCAGCCGTTTCGAAGATCATTGTCTTCGGCGCCCGCATAAGGATCGAGTTTACTCTGTGCATGGAATAGCCAGCGTCAGATGGAAACCCGCACGGCCGGCGATGTTGCGCAACTTCCGCGGAACAATGGATAGTTCTCCGAAAAGTATTCTTGTGAAAGAGAAAAAACGTCCGCCAGGCATCCGAGAGAAAGCTGTCGCTGTCGGAAATGAATCTGCCTGTTCGGAGTCCGAGGCAGGGGCTTGAACCCTTACCTTCGATTCGGACGTGTTGAGTCGGCGGTATCTCTCAAACACCCCTCTGTGCCGCGTCGGCTTCTTGCGCCAGTTGGGTCATATACGCGAAAAACGCTTGCGATTGGCCGATGAAAAGACCCATGTTTGTTAGGAACCGAAGTGTACCCATGGCTGCGCCCTGAGTATTGGTCGGTCGAATGATCGAAACAATGGGAAGGCTTCGACTTAGGAACGGGCACGGCTCGGGCATGATGAGGGCCTTGTCGAAGAGCTCATTTTCCACCTCCAGATCCGGGAATGTTACCGACACACCAGTCACGGGATCAACAGCCGTTAAGGGTGGTGCATTACCGGCCACATCCGACCAGGTTTGGAAGTGCATGGTCTCAGTAGGGCCGATGCTCATCAGGATACGCAGCACTTCCACATCGGTGGCCCTTTGCGCCAGTGCTGGGTAAAGGCTGTTGCCACCTTGTTCGATGGTCGGGAAATGGAATGCCGCGGTATTCGCAATTGCCTGTAGGAAATTGGAATCGTTTGTATCCGCATCGGTTCGCGGTATGGCTGTGTGCTGATTCCTGGCCAGACTCGGCACCGCCTGCGGGAAGACATGGTTCGGATCAAGATCCGGGTTATGACTATCGTCGCGATAGCGGGTCCACCAGCTGGTGTCTATCGTCAGCTGCGTTAGATTCGTAAGTCGCTTTCCGATCTTGCCCCGATTAACTCCCGTCGCGGTGCTGCCCATCAGTGTGCGAAACCTGTTCAGAACTGCAGGAGCCGCCCCCTTGGAAACCAGGTACGCGTTGAGGAACTGGTGATGAGTGATCTCATCATCGGTGTTGTCATGGATGTAGTCTTGCATTTCATCCTCAATAACCTCTAAGGCGTCGCTGTAGGCTTCATTGCCGTGGCCGCCTGGGACTTCAGCGTCCGGGATGCCGCCGAGTTCGTTGTATTGAATCCAAAAGTCGGCCTCGAGTATCTCCAGAGCCGCTGGGAAACGAAGGAGCGCTGCGTCTCCCGGTGAAAGACTGGAACCTGCCCCTGTGGCTCGGACGCTGCTCAACAGTCCTGCGCCGACGGTTCCTGCTCCCAGGGCGATCGTTTTACTCAAGAAAGAACGACGGCTAATAAATCGTTTCCGGGGTTTTTTGTTGTCGAAGTTATCCTCTAGAGGGCGATTGTCGTCGCTACTAGAGCCGTTTCCTGTACGATCGACTGGTGTCTTCATGACAGTAACATCGCAGCAATCAAGTGTCAGAGCTGTTCAGGAAAAGTAACGCACTTGTTACTTGTGGACGCTTAACAGCAGTTAGACCAGCGCAACGGCAAAGTATAAATGAAGTGACTTAACAGACTAACATGTAGGACGACGCCTACAGGGATATGAGATTACATCTAAACAAATTCCTCTCCAGTCAGCCAGGTCATGTGCTGCGAGTTTTCTGCTCACGGCCGCAAAAAAAATATACGACTGCTAAAGAGTGAAAGTGTCGAAGAGGAGGTCCGGCTCAAGCGTGCTACTTGATTGAATACCGGCCGAATGAAAGTCGCCCTCGCACTCCTGGCCTTCGCGGTCGCTGCGCAAATTGATGATCAAAAATGAAGTGGAGCCTAGGGGATTCGAACCCCTGACCTCCTCAATGCCATTGAGGCGCTCTACCAACTGAGCTAAGACCCCGGCGAAGATTCAGACTCTAAGTTTCAGATTGGGCATTGCAACCGGAGAAGAAGACGAAATCAAAGCGCCGTTAACGTTACCGAGTTTCGAGCGATTCAGCTTTGGCTCGATGTCCCTTGAAAAATGCCGGCTGAATCATATCGTTGCGGAATCGTCTGTGGTTGTTCCCGGACGCCGGGAGTGAATCACGGGCGCAAGGTTGCCGAGGCAGTTAACTCAGTTTCTTTCAAACAGAGGCGACTGTAACGATGCCCTCTGGAGAACGATCTGGAATGTGCTTTTGCCAGACCATCCGGCACCGAATCGCATCAAAATTGGAGTCGGTCCGCCCGACTGCGCTATTGCGCACGCTTAATACGGATGGCGATCTTGTTTGTTTTGCCACGCTTCACAAGCCTTCAGCGCAAATTCGCGCTCGAAATCAGGAAAGCATTTGATGGCTTTTCGCTCTTCCCACGGGAGTTTGAAATCGATGTATTGAAACTCGTCGTCAAAACCGATCTTGCTGGTGTCCGAAAGTCTTGTGCCGAAATACACTCGATCAATGCGCGCCCAATAGATGGCGCTCATGCACATCGGGCAGGGCGCGCCATTCACGTAGAGATCGCAGCCTTTGAGCATCTGCGCGCGTTCGGGAACTGGATCGGGCGACCCTTCGGGACGCGGAATCATCTTGAGATTTCCCTCATAATAATCCGAGCCGAGAAGCGCTTTGGAATTGATCCGGCCGCAGGCGTCCATGATGGCGGTCACCTCGGCATGAAAAACGGGGATTCCGGTTAGAAGGACCCGGTTCTGGCCGCGGCCGATGATCTTGCCGTCCCTAACAATGACGGCTCCAAACGGTCCGCCCCATCCTTTCTCGACGGATTCGATGGCTAGCCGGGTGGCCTCGTGGAGGAATTGTTTTTTATACTCGTTACTTTCAATATCTGTAGTGCTCATGTGTTTGTGTTTTCTATGTTGATTGTGGGGTTTGTCTGCGGGGGAAATGGGGGTGGTTTTGTTGTGTTCTTGGCGAAAGGGGAACAGACGAATTCGTCCGCGTGCTAGTTCATATCACACAAATCTCCAAAAGATTGCAACCAGATAATAAACGCGGAATGGAAATCGCTGGATCATGACGGCTTTGGGTCGATGAGACCGTCGAAGTAGCCAAAGAACACGCCGTCCGGATCGTATTTGTCGCGCAGATCGGCCAGCCGTTTCCAGTTTTCCGGCGAGAGGGATTGGACGGCGTTCGACGGCCTGTGGACGGTGTCCGATTCACCGACGTAATAGCCGATGTTGAAGGGCCTGAGCAACGCGGTGCATTCGTCATGCCACTGGCTGTTCGTCGCGTCGTCTGCGGCGTCTTTCCACATCGTCCAGGGTCCGCCGTAAACCCGCGAGCTCATGGAATAAGCCGCGTCCGGATGAACGGCCGGAACGTTAGGGCCGGTGAAAATGGTGAAGAGAATGACGGTGATCGGAGACGGGCATTTCGTCATGTGATCGCCCACCGCCTTCACGAGGTCGCCCGGCGAAGTATTTGAAAAAGTGGCCTCCACGCGATTGCGTAATCCCTCGGGCCAAAGCGCTCCCGACGCGTCGAACAGTTGCTCGAAAACAGTCGGAGTGGCGAACGAACTCGAGAGGCATCGGGGCCGGAGCGGGCAGTCTTCCAGCGGCTTCAGCATGGCCTTGGCCTCTTCCGGAGAATCAGCGAAAGCCGCCCCTGTCACCATGGCGACCTTGCCGCCTTGCGCGGCGGTCTTTTTCTTGAGATCGGTGGGAGCTTCGCGCAGAAAAAGGCTGAGTTCGACAGCAGGCGAAATTTTCGCGGCATTTTTCCCGAGCCAGGCCCCGACCGCTGCGGCGTCGTCCATTGAATAATAATAGGTGCTGCCGTGGATCGCCTTGGGCAGCGGATACAGCTTGAGATGGTATCGCGTGACGACACCGAAAAATCCGGAACCCGATCCGCGCGCGGCCCAGAAATATTCCGCGTGCTCGTCCTTGCTCGCCGTGATGAGTTTTCCCTCCGCGGTGACAAGCTCGATGGCCTCGATGCTTTCCGTGCCTGAGCCCCAGACGCCCTGGTTCCATGCCATGCCGCCGCCGAGCAGATAGCCGCTAAGCTTGACTTGCGGACAGTGTCCGCTGGGATAGGCGAGGCCTTTGTTGTTGAGAACCTTTTGAATATCTCGGTTGCTGATGACCGGCTGCACGACGGCCCTGCGGGCCGCCACATCGATCGAAATAACCTTGTTCAGTTCGCTCAGGTCGATGAGCAAGCCGCCATTCCGCAGCGTGGGCTGGCACCAATTATGACCGCCGCCGCGGA
>Ga0207697_10001006_pt1 | contig 15771 bp, 16 predicted proteins | sample KBSSwiS5withPhiX_FD_184293 | JGI IMG/M metagenome (GOLD analysis project Ga0207697, IMG submission 184293) | Switchgrass rhizosphere microbial communities from Kellogg Biological Station, Michigan, USA, with PhiX - S5 (SPAdes) (version 2) | ecosystem: Host-associated > Plants > Roots >... | reverse complement strand
CCAATCGGACATCAGCCACATCGGACTATCGATCACGCGTTGCACGTGATTGGTTTGCTGCGTGACTAGGCCTGGGTGAGAGGATTTTAACCTGCGAAACGAGGATCCTCGATATCGCCCGATCATGGCTTGTCGGCAAAATTGTTCCAGACTGTTCCAGAACTTATTTCGAACCTCGCGTCGCACGTTCGGAGACGCTGGATCGTTTGGCGGCTAGCTACTTTCGACCCCACCGGTCCGCCCGGACAAGGTCGCGGATGACTGGGGCGTTCTTGACCCTAGCGCGAAGCCACTTTGCCCAAGGGCGCCGGGGCAAGCTCGACGATGCGGCGGAATAGCTCCTGGTACTCCACGCCCCGCTCGGCACCGAGCAACGGATCGGTATGCCCGAGAAACGCCGCGTCGATTGCGTCCCAGTCCGCGCCCGTCAGATGCAGCCTCGCGAGCGGAATGAGTTCGTCTTCCTCGAGACGCATGTGTTCCCAATGAAACACCGCAAACTCGGCGGCCCGCGATGAAAATTCGGGGAACGCCGAGTAAGCAGCTTCCCGGTAATGCATCAGCGCATCCTGCAACGCCCGCAACTTGACGGTGCCCGATTGATGCTCGTGCTTCAGACGATTGATCAGCGGTGCAGCCGCCGGCAGACGAGCGCCGAGTCGCTCGAACAGGTATGTCTCTTCCTTGGGGTGGTGAAACTGCTCCGAAAACGCATCGATGTAATGGAGCATCGCGTCCAGCAATTCGAAATGCGGCTCGATCGCGAAATAGCGGGTTTCACGCACGACGTAGAGCAGGGCGCGCAGCACGGCCGCAAGCGAGCGGTGCTCCTGCGCGATGATGCTTACGGCTTGCAACGGGACTCTTTCAGGTGACGCTTTTGGTGATGAAAGCGGAGGGCTAAGACCAGGATCGACCCACATGCCGCTGGGACCGGAGCATTAACGGCGCGGCCCTCATTTCCGGAGGTCTGCAGGGGGTGCCGGGCCCACGCCGATAGGGGGCGGCGCCAGGTTGACAATGCGGGTGAACAAGGCTTGGTATTCGCCTTCCGCACCGGCGCCGTGCATCGGGTCGACGTGACCAAGAAACGCCGTGTCGACCCCGTCCCAGTCAGCAGCGCTCAGATGCTTTTCTGCGAGCGGCAGGACCTCGTCCTCCTCAGCGCGCATGTGGTTCCAGTGGAACGCCGCATAGTCTTCCACTGCCTTGGCGAAATCCGGGAATTCCGATACGCCGCCGTGCTGGTAACGCGCCAGTGCTTGCTCGAGCGCTCGGATCTTGTAAGCGCCGGTCCGATGCTCTTCCTCCAGCCGGTCGAGCAGCGGTACCGACTCCGGGTGACGGATGCGCAGCACATGAAACAGGTACCTGTCCTCCTTGGGGTGGTGGAAGCGCTCGGGAAACGCATCGATGTAATAGATCATTGCCCCGAATAGGTTGAAATCCGGCGTTGCCCCCCGGTCGCGAATCTTGCGAACCAGGAAGAGCATGCCATGCAGGATCGCCGCAATGGCTCGGTGTTCGTCGCGAATTATCCGGATTGCCTGCATATCTTTTTTCCGAAAGTTAGCGCAGCGGCACGAGCGCTCGGCGCACTGCTGCAAGGAACGACGGGTCCGGCTGCCCACCCACCTTCTCGGTACGCGCAATCATGCGCCCGTTCGCGTCCAGCAGCACCAGCACGGTCGTGTGGTTGAACTCGCCGTCGGCGAGCTCGCGATAGCGGATTCCCAGCAAGCCGGCGATGGCGCGGACGTCCTGAGGATCGGGGGTCGCCAGGGTCCATCGCGCGCGGTCGAGATCGCGCTCCTTTTGCATGCGCGCCAGTACCTGCGGCGTATCGCGCTTCGGGTCGAGGCTGATCAAAGTCACTCCGAGGCGTGTCCGCTCTTCTTCGGTCAGGCTCTGCTGGATCGACTTTGCGCCGTCAACGATCATCGGGCAGACGAAGCGGCACGCCGTGTAGAACATCGACACAAGCTGTGCCCGACCTCGCTGGTCGCTCCATGCGAACCGATGCGCCTGTGCGTCGGTGAGCTGCGCCGTCGATTGATAGACCGAGTCGCGCGGCAACGGTGCCACCGTGGCGCCGGCGGGCATCGACAGCGCACCCGCGACGGTTGCCAAGACCATGGCCATCACGATTTTCATGGAAGCCCCCTCACGCAACGAAATCCGAGACTCATCGTCGTGTCGCTGCCGCCGAGCGACGACAGCATCGCTACGCGCATCAGCACCGCGTATTGCTCGCGATCGGCGACCGAGAGCGCGCCGGCCCCGCAGAAGCGGCTGCGGTCGGGATCGCCCTGGTCGCGGTTGTCGGCGGACACGAGAAGCGCCGAATAGTCGTCGGTCCATTCCCAGACGACGCCGTGCAGGTCCCGCACGCCATAGGCATTGGGCACCCCCGCGCCCGCCGCCGGCAGTGCGCTCGACGATGGCCGCGCATACCACGCGAGGATGCGGTCGCGCCAGGCAGGATCGGCGCGGGCGTCGTGACGCACCGTGTCGGCAGCCGCGACGTATTCCCATTCGAGCCACCGCGGCAACCGCGCGCGCTGTGCCTCGCAGTAGGCGGCAGCGGCGAACCAACTGACGCGCGTGACCGGCTGCGCCGCCTGGTCGCCCGGCACGAGACGAGTCGGCCCCTGCCAATGCGCGAGGTAGTCGGGGCCAGCGAACACTGGCGCGACGCGATCGCGGCGCCACGCCGGATGTGTGTTCACGAAGGCCAGGAATTCAGCGTTGGTGACGGGGTGACGCATGATCCCGAATGGCGCGATTCGCACCGGCCCGCGAGCGTCCTCGTAGGCTAGCGTCGACGTGAAGTCGCCGGGCGGAATGCGTACGTAGCCGTCGCCGTCGGATGCCCACGCGGTAAGCGGCAACAGGCCAGCGAGCAGCAGGAGCAGGCGCATCGCCGCGACTCAGTGCACCGCGACCGCGGCGGGCGCCGCTTCCTTGCGACGCTGGGCGACCTGCTCCTTGGTGACGCGACCGCCTGGATTGTCCCAATTGTTGAGCACGTACGTTGCGATATTGGCGATCGCGTCGTCGGTCAGCTGGCTCATCGGTGGCATCACCGAGTTGTAGTCCTGGCCATTGACGCTCACTTTCCCTGTCAGGCCGCGCAATGCGACATCGGCGATCCGCATCGGGTCTTTCGCGATGTAATCCGACTTTGCGAGCGGCGGAAACACGCCGGGGAGCCCCTGCCCATTGGCCTGGTGGCACGTCGAGCATGTTCCCGCGAAAAGCGCCTGCCCCGCCTTCACCTGCTCGTCGACGGTGAGCGCACCTGCAGTGGCGGCGCTCGCCGCCGTGGCGACGGCTGCGAGGTTCGCCGATGCGCGATCGCCGAGATACGTTTCGTCCACTTCCTTGCCGGAATAGATCGCCTTCACATCCGGGCCGTCGGCCTTGAGGATCGCGAGCGCGCCCTTGTTGAACGCGCGGAAGATGCTGTGATCGACCAGCACGTAACTGCCGGGCACTTCCACATGAAACTCCATCATCGCGGCGCCGCCCGCGGGAATCAGCGTGGTTTGCACGTTCTCCTGGAAATGCGTGCCGCCCTCGTACCACACCTTGTCGAAGATCTCGCCGATGACATGGAAGCTGGAGACGAGGTTCGGGCCGCCATTGCCGACATAGAGGCGCACGCTTTCGCCCGTCTTCGCCGTGAGCGCCTTGTCGCCCGTCAACGCACCTTCGCTGCCGTTGAACAGGACATAAGTCGGCTTCTCATCGATCGCGTTTTCCATGTTGAACGTCTGCAGGCCCTTCTCGCGATACTTGCCCGAGGTGTAGAAGTCGCCCTGCATGACGTAGTACTCGCGATCGACCTTGGGCAATCCCTGTGGCGGCTCGATCAGGATCAGGCCGTACATGCCGTTGCCGACATGCATGCCGACGGGCGCCGTCGCGCAGTGATAGACGTACAGGCCCGCATTCAGCGCCTTGAACGTGAACTGCGAGGCGTGACCGGGCGCGGTGAAACTGGACGCAGCGCCACCGCCTGGACCCGTCACGCCGTGCAGGTCGATGTTGTGCGGCATCTTCGAGTCGGGCGCGTTCTTGAGATGAAACTCCACGGTGTCGCCCTGCCGCACGCGAATGAAGCTGCCGGGCACGGTGCCGCCGAACGTCCAGAACGTGTAGCGGACGCCTTCGGAGATCGGCATCTCCTTCTCGATCACTTCCAGCTCGACGATCACCTTCGCCGGCGCCGTACGGCCGGTCGCGGGAGGCACCGCAGGCGGGCTCGTGAGCACGGCCTTGACCGGCTCACCCTGCGGCGGACCAAAGTCGCCGGCCCGCGAGCCGCCCGTCGTGCCCGACTTCGCGGTCTCGGCATTCTTGCCGGTATCGACGGTGGCGCGGTTGCAGCCGGCGAGTGTCACTAAGAGTGCGAGCAACACGAGCGGAACAATGCGTCTCATGAAGGTTCCCGTTGGCGTGGTAGGCAAGCGCATGACGAGGAAACTTTGCGCCGCCAGCGGCCGCGGCACGATGACCTGCGTCAAGTGCACGCGATTCAGCCGACCCAGGGGCGCAGCCATCCCATCGGGTGATGAGCGCGCGCAATACCGATCATGGTCGCGTAGACGGCGAGCGCGGCCACGAAGGAGATCCAGCGCCCCTTAAGCGTTGCCGCGCGCCGCAGCGCGCGCGTGCCGAGCGCCACGTATACGACGAGCAAGGCGAGCTTGAGCGACAGCCAGTGGCTGGCGAACGTCGTGGCAGGCAGGATCGACACGAGCATCAGTCCGGCGGTCAGGAGCACCGTGTCGACACCGTAGGTGGCGTATCGAACGGGCCCCCACATCGCGATCCGCGACCGCCCTGTGAGCACGAGCAGTCCACGCAACAGGAACAACGCGCCGCTCAGCACCACGGCGGCAATGTGGACCGTCCTGATCTGCGCGTAAATCGCAAACATGATCTCAACCGGGCTTGCCGTCTGCGCGCGCCGAGAGATAAATGCGCGCGGACCGCAGCGCCCAGGGGGCGAACGCGAGCAGCCAACCCGCAGCGGCCAGCGCCTGCAGCACGGGATATGCCGGAAGCATCTCCGCTGCGATCCTCAGCAAGGCGACAAGCTGGATCGCGAAGAAGGCGAACCCAGCGACGGCTCCAAGCACGAGCGGTCGGCCGGAATGACCTTGCGTCACGCGCGTGACCATCGCGACCAGCAGGCCGCCGAAGAAGCCGATGAACAACGCGTGCGCGGGCGCCCGTCCAAATACGTAGCTGCCGGTCGCCGCGTACCAAGCGGCTTGCGTCGCAAACAGCGCGAAGGCCGTCGGCAGCCAGACATACGCACAGAACAGGACGCGCAGCAGTGGCGGCATCGCGCCGCGCGGCCAGTTACGCCACAGCCAGACCGCGGTGAGGGCAGCGAGTGCGCCATCGGGCAGCCAAAGCCATGCATATGCGTGCCACAGCTCGAGCCCGAGATGGATCGCGACCAGTACCCAGAATGCACCGAGCCACGGCAGAGGGCTCCAGCCCGCGTGACCGATGACGGCACCGCGGGCGAAGAATGGGAACATCCGGTGTGCGACCGTGACGAAGATCGGCAGCAACAGGCCGAAGCTGCCGACCTTGATGGCGAAGAACATGAGGCGCGCGTCGTGCACGTGCAGAAACGTGGCGTACGCAGCCAAGCCGACGAAACCGGCGGTAAGTGCGATGGCGCACGAGAGCGCATGCCAGGTTCTGCCGCGGTCGCGCCAGATGATGCGCAACAGGAGTGCCATGCCGACCAGCCACCCGCCGATCGTGACCAGCACGCCTGCGTGCAGGAGCGTCGGGGCGGCGACAAGTCCTGCAAGCGTCAGCATCTGGCCGCCGATCAATCCGGCGCCCACGGGCGCATAGTGCCAAGGCGACAGCGGCGGCTGGTTCATCCACCGAGGGAATACCGTCAGCATGAAGCCGAAGAAGAACGGCGGCAGCACCAGATACTGCATCACGATCGCGTGGATCCACCCTGCGTGAACCGGCGGCTGCGGCAGGCCCAGCGGGTGCACGTGCGCGTCGACGAGCCACAATGTCCACCACGCCATCGCTAGCAGTACGTTGGCCGCGCCCGCAAAGAACAGGAGTCGGTGCGGTGCGGTCGCCAGCAGCGACGGCGAGAGCGACGCGCTGCCGGCGACCCCGATCGAGCCTGCGGGCATCGCCATGAGATGACGGTGCGTCATGCTGGATGCGCCACTGGCGTCGCGGCGCGTATAGGCCGCACCCAGTGCCGCGCAACAAACCACGCGAGCAGCAGCGCGCCGACGCTGAAGATCGTGTCACCCGGCACGCGCATCCACACCAGCGCGTGGACGATCGGCTGGCCCATGAACTCCGCCGAACGCGCGTACCAGTAGCCCTTCTCGAGCGCTGCCTCCAGCTGCAGCACGCCAAGCGGCAGCAGCGTCAGCAGTCCCATCAGCATCAACCCGACGTTGAAGCACCAGAACGCACTGCGCAGCACTCGCTCATCCCATTCGACTTCCGGCTTGAGGCCGCGCAGGCAGAACAGCATGAGGCCGATGCCGAGCATCCCGTAGACACCGAACAGCGCGAGATGGCCGTGCAGGGGCGTCAGGTTCAGGCCCTGCATGTAATACAGCGCGAGCGGCGTGTTGATCAGGAAACCGAAGAGACCAGCCCCGACCAGGTTCCAGAAGCTGACCGCAAGGAAGAACACGATCGGCCAGCGGTACCGCGCCATCCACGGCGTAGCGCGGCTGTGCCTCCACGTGTCGAAGGCCTCGAGGCCGATCAGCGCAAGCGGCACCACTTCCAGCGCCGAGAAGCTTGCGCCAAGCGCCACGACAGCCGTCGTAGTCCCGGCGAAGTACAAGTGGTGGAACATTCCGAGCACGCCGCCCGCCATGTACACGATCGTGGCGAACAGCACGTTCACGGTCGCCGTGCGCGCACGGATGAGCCCCAGCCTGACGAACAGGAAGCTGATCACGGCAGTGGCGAACACTTCGAAGAAACCTTCCACCCACAAGTGGACGACCCACCATCGCCAGTATTCGACCATCGAGATGTGCGTGTGCTCGCTCCACATCAGCCCCGCGCCGTACAGGAGGCCGATCGCGACCGTCGAAAGAAAAAGGAGACCGACGATCGACGCGGTGTCGTCGCGTCGCCTCAGCGCGGGCCACAGCGCGCGCCCGACGAGCACGAGCCACAGCAGCAGGCCGATGAACAGGAAGATCTGCCAGAAGCGCCCGATGTCGGTGTATTCCCAGCCCTGATGCCCGAACCAGAAGTTGTACTTGAGCCCGAGCTTCTGCATCACCGCGAACCATTGCCCCGCGAAGGCGCCGACGACGATCACGATGAGGCACGTCCACAGCACGTTCACGCCGAGGCGCTGGAAGCGGGGCTCGTGACCGGAGATGGCCGGCCCGATGTACAGCCCCGTGCCGAGCCACGCGGTGGCGATCCACAGTACCGCGAGCTGCGTGTGCCAGCTTCGCGTCAGGCTGTACGGAAGGATTTCGGAGAGCGCATAGCCGTACGCCGTCTGGCCCTCGACCTGGTAGTGCGCAGTCGTCGCGCCGAGCAGGATCTGGACGAGGAACAGCGCGATCACCACCCAGAAGTATTTCGCGGTTGCGCGCATCGACGGTGTGATCTTGAGACCTGCCAGCGGATCGTGCACGGGCGGAACGACAGGTGCTTCCCGGCCGTGCCAAACCGCGTGGTGCCATGCAAGCAGACCGATGCCCGCCACCATGAACAGCACGCTGAACATCGACCACATGAACGCGCCGGACGTCGCGGTGTTCGCCACGAGCGGCTCGTACGGCCAGTTGTTCGTATAGCTCTTTGCGTGGCCGGGCCGATCGGTCACCGCCGCCCACGACGTCCAGAAGAAGAACGACGCCAGGGCACGCCGGTGCGCGGCGTCGGGCACGGTGTCGTTGCGCATGGCGTACGCCTCTCGCAATGCGGCGGTGGCCGGATCGTTCGAGAACAGGCTGTCGTAATGCGCGCTGACCTGCGCTAGCGCCTGCGCGCGCCGGTCACTGATGACGATCTCGTCGCGCGATGCATCGTATGTGTTCGTGCGCAGCTGCGCCTTGAGGTCCGCCTGCAGCGTCCCCTGGTCACGGGGTGGCAGTCGCTCGTATGCATTGCCGAATGTACGACGCGCATTCAATTCGAGCATCGCGAGCGACTCGCGATGCAGCCAATCGGCGGACCAGTCCGGTGCGACGAGCGCCCCATGGCCCCAGATCGAGCCAAGCTGCTGGCCGCCGATGCTCTGCCAGACCTGGCGGCCCTGTTCCATGTCGGCACGGGTGTAGACCCCGCGTCCGCTTTCCGTTACCACCCGGGTCGGCATCGGCGGCGACTGCTGGTGCATGTCGCGGCCCATCCACAGCAATACGCCGAAGCTCGCAATCAGCAAGGCAGCGAGGCTGAGCCACAATCTGCGGGTAGTGTCCATGACGCGCTCCGTTGAGGATGCGAGTCATGTTGCGCAAGGTAGCCCCCAGGCGCCCTGACGCAGGTCAAGCGGGACGGATCAATTCTGGAGGATTGGCGCGGCGAGCGCCTGCAGGCGGCCGACGTCCGTGAGGTCGACTTCACGACGGTCGATGACGATCAGACCATCGTCCTGGAAGCGCTTCAGCACGCGGCTGACGGTCTCCGGTGCGAGGCGCAGATAGTTGCCGATGTCGGTCCGCGCCATCGTCAGCTGGAACCGGCGCGCCGAAAAGCCGCGGGTCGCGAGGCGCTGCGACAAACCGAGGAGAAACGCAGCCATGCGCTGGTCCGCCGACCAGTCGCCGGCCATTCGCATCGCCGCGCCGATGTCGCGGCTCAGCAGCCGGAACAAATGCTGCTGCAGTCCCGGAGCGCGCGCGGCCAACTCGGCCATGCGGGGGAACGAGAAGCGGCACAGAGTGACGATGTCGAGAGCGATTGCGTTGCAGGGATATGCGTTGCCGTCGATGGCGTCGAGCCCGATCACCTCGCCCGGCAGATGGAACCCGAGCACGCGCTCGTGACCCTCGCGATCGACAACGTAGGTCTTGACGGTACCTGCCCGGACGGCAGCGATCGCGTCGAAGGGATCGCCCTTGCGGAACACGTGATCGTTGGCATGTAACGGACCGACATGCTCGACCAGCACGTGCAGATCCAGCAGCTCCTGCTTGTCCATGCCCTCCGAGAGGCATGCCTGCGAAAACGCGCAGGTGGAGCAGAAATGCAGCGTATCGCCGTCGTCGGCGACGGTGCGCGCATCCGTCCGCGGAAACACCGGACGGCTCACCGGCAACCCCCAAGGACTAGGGCTAGATCGCGCGCGAGAACTTCAGCGGAATGCCGGGCCGGTCGAGGTAGCGATCGAAGCACATTGCTATGTTACGCAACAGCAGCCTTCCTTGCGAAGTGGCGACGATGCGATCCTCGTCGACTCGAACCAGACCATCGTCGATCAGCGGGCGCAGCCGCACAAGTGCATCACGGAAGTAGTCGCCGAAGGCGATGGCGTAGCGCCGCTCGAGGGCAGACACCGGAATCTCGCCTTGGCACATCAGCTGCTGGATCAGGTCCCCGCGGAGCTGATCGTCTTCACTCAGGCGCACCCCCCGCACCACGGGCAGATGCCCTTCGTCGATCGCCGCCTGCCAGGTCGAAAGATCACGCGGGTTCTGGCTGAAGCTCGCGCCGATATGGCTGATGGCGCTGACGCCGAGGCCGACGAGGTCGGTGTCGGCATGCGTCGTATAACCCATGAAGTTTCGGTGCAGACTTCCGCGCGCCTGCGCCAATGCCAAGTCATCGTCGGGCAGCGCGAAATGATCCATGCCGATGTAGGTGTAGCCGGCAGCACCCAGCTTGTCGATCGCAAGCTGTAACAGCGCCAGCTTGAGCTCGGGCGACGGCAGATCCGCCGCGTCGATGCGCTGTTGCGGCTTGAATAGATCCGGCAGATGCGCATAGCTATAGACGGCGAGCCGGTCGGGCCGCGCCGCGATCACCTTCTCGAGCGTTGCGGCGAAGCCGGCGCGCGACTGCTTCGGCAGACCATAGATAAGATCCACATTGATCGAACGCAAGCCGTAGCGCCTGCACGCATCGATGATGCCGAGCGTTTCCTCGGCCGACTGGTGGCGATTGACCGCGGCCTGCACCGCCGGGTCGAAATCCTGCACGCCCAGGCTCGCCCGGTTGAAGCCGATATCCGCGAGCGCGCGCACGTCGTCCGGCGACATCCATCTCGGGTCGAGCTCGATCGAAACGTCGTTGTCGCTTCGTGACGAGAATCGAAACTGACGGCGCAGTGCATCGACGACGTCCCGAAGTTGCGTCGTCGACAGGAAGTTCGGCGTGCCGCCCCCGAAGTGCAATTGGACCACTTCGCGGTCGCGATCGAACATCGCCGCGCTCAATGCGATCTCTCGATGCAGTCGCGCGAGGTACACGTCCGCGCGGTACGGGTCGCGCGTGATGATCCGGTTGCAACCGCAAAAGAAGCACGGGCTTTGGCAGAACGGGACGTGAACGTAGATCGACAACAGCCGCGGGATTGGATCGCCGTTGCTTTCGCGCACCGCCTCGCGCAGCGCCCGTTCATCGAAGTCCATCGAGAACTGCGGCGCGGTCGGGTAAGAGGTGTATCGGGGGCCGGGCCGGTCGTAGCGGCCCAGCAGGGCGGCGTCAAAAGCGGGATTCAGGGGCACAACGAGAGCTTGTCGTACACCAGACCGGGCGCGCCATGACGCAGATCAACTCTTGTTACTTCACCGGCTGCACTTCAAGGGTGATCTTGTTGATCTTGCCGGTGAATCGTGTCTCCGGGCCGATGCCGATACCCTCTGCGACCGGGGTCTGATTGTCGATGCCCACATCAGCGGTCTCGTCCGCCGAGAAGATGTTGGGCTGCGTCTTCTCCACGCGGCCATCGGCGACGGCTTTTCCGTTCACGTAGAGCGTCGCCTTGCCGCCCTTGCCGGCGCCACCGCCGTCATAGCTGAAGTCGAGGACGACTGTTGCAGGACCCGGCGACAACCCTTGCGGCGCAGCAATGGTGTAGCGCGCCAGTCCGAGGAAGTTGTAGACGTAGGCGGGTTTGCCGTCCTTCATGTACAGCGACCAACCGCCGAAGCGCCCGCCCTGCGACAGGATCGCACCATTAGCGCCCTCCGCCGGCACTTCGATCTCGGCCGTGATCTTGCTCGACCTGTTCTTGATGTTCATGAAGGTGTTTTCCAGCATCCCCTGCATCCCTTCGTAGAGGGTGAGGGACGTGCGGTCGCCGAGAACATCTGGCCGGCCCGCGAGCGCAGGATTGGTGCGCTCTATGGTGCGATCGTCGATGGGCAGCACGTGGTACTTCTCGGCTTCCTTCATGAACAGTGCCTGCATCTGTTTCAGCTTCGCAGGCTGTGCGGCGGCGACGTTGGCGCTGAGACTGAAATCGTTTCTCACGTCGTACAGGTCCCAGACATCGGATAACAGCGCTTCTGCGCACTCGTCTGCCACGGCGCACGGTGAATGGTCCGGGCGAGCCAGCCGTCGTGATAGATCGCTCGGTTGCCGAACATCTCGAAATACTGCGTCTTGTGCCGCTCCGGCGCCTTCGCATTGTCGAATGTATAAACCATGCTGACGCCTTCGATCGGCGTCTGCACCGTGCCGTTGACACTCTTGGGTTGTGGCAAGCCGGCCGCCTCCAGGATCGTGGGCGCGATGTCGATGACGTGCGAGAACTGCGTGCGCAGGCCGCCCTTGTCCTTGATGCCATTCGGCCAGCGAATGACTGTTCCGTTGCGGGTGCCGCCGAAGTCTCGCGCAATCAAACCCGGACAGCGAGCCGTCTCATGAATCCCAATTACGCATTGCACGCAATTGATTTTCTGCGGGATATTGGTCGGGGTGAGAGGATTTGAACCTCCGACATCTTGCTCCCAAAGCAAGCGCGCTACCGGGCTGCGCTACACCCCGAACTTACTATTATGCCATCGCGAACCGCCGCAACCGTGACGAAGGAGCGTGCCGTAGCCGCACGGCGAACTCGATGCTGCGGAACTTAGCGCACGACCGCGTTTCGTACGCTGCGGCGATCGTGGTTTCCAACAACGGAGCACCTTGATGAATACAGTGCGGGACGTCGTCGTGATCGTGGGAAGCCTGCGCAAGGAGTCGCTCAACCGCAAGATGGCGAAGGCGCTCCGCGCAATGGCGCCTGCGTCGATGAAGCTCGAGATCGTCGAGATCGGCGACCTGCCGCTCTTCAACGCCGACCTCGAGGCCAATCCGCCGCCGGCAGCCGTCGCGTTCAAGGCGCGCGTCAAGAAAGCCGATGCGGTGCTCTTCGTGACGCCGGAATACAACCGGTCAGTGCCGGGTGCACTGAAGAACGCCATCGATGTTGGGTCGCGGCCGAAAGGCCAGAGCGCCTGGGAAGGCAAGCCGTGCGCCATCGTCAGCGTGGCGCCGGGTGCGATCGGCGCTTTCGGCGCCAATCATCACCTTCGGCAGTCGATGGTGTTCCTCAACATGCCCGCGATGCAGCAGCCTGAGGCCTATATCGGCGGCGCCGACAAGCTGTTCGACGCGGACGGCAATCTGGCCAACGACTCCACGCGCGCTTTCATGCAGAAGTTTCTGGACGCATTTGCAGCGTGGATCGATCGCAACGCAGCGAAGGCCTGATGCGACACGCGCAAATGCCCTGAACCGCGCGCGGCGAACGCACCGCACGAGAGCCATCGTTGCGATCAGCGCCCGAACTTGCGGATGACGCTGAGTGCTTCGTCGATTGCATGTGCGCCGTTGCCCGATGCAACCGCATGGCTGACGCAGCCGTGCAGGTGATGCTCGAGCAGTTTCAGCGCGAGCGCATCAAGCGCCGACTGGACGGCACTCACCTGCGTCAATATGTCGACGCAGTAGCGATCATCGTCGATCATCCGCCCGATGCCGCGGACCTGGCCTTCGATCCGGTTGAGCCGCTTTGCCAGCGCCGTTGTCTCGGCACCGCTGTGCGCGACCACGGCGCGTTTCGCTGGCTCCGCAAACCCTCGCGGCTCCGCATCGCGGCGTGCCGTCTTACGCGGCGACGTCATACCCTGCGTCCTCGATAGCCGCTTTCAGCACCGGCAGTGTCGTCCGGGTGGCGTCGTAGACGACCGTCGCCGTGCCGGGCTGAAGCGTTACGACGACATCCGACACGCCTGGCACCGCCTTCAACACACGAGTGACGCTCGCGACACAGCCCTGACACGTCATGCCTGTTACGTTCAACGTTGCGTTTTCCATCATCGATCCTCGTTAACGTTTGGGTCTTTGAGCGATCAGCGTTGCGGCACGCGGAATTTCCGCAGCAACAGCGCGTTGCCGACGACGGATACGGAACTCATCGCCATCGCGGCACCTGCAACAACCGGATTGAGATAGCCAAGCGCCGCCAGCGGAATCCCCAGCACGTTGTAGCCGAACGCGAACACGAGGTTCTGGCGGATCTTCGCGCGCGTGGCCCGCGACAGCAAGATCGCATCGACGACCGCGTTGAGGTCGTTGCGGATCACCGTAATATCCGCGGCCTCGACGGCAACCGCGGAACCCGCGCCGATGGCGAAGCTGACGTCGGCCGCCGCCAGCGCCGGCGCATCGTTGACGCCGTCGCCGACCATGCCTACCACGCGACCGGCCGCCTGGAACTCGCGTATCCGCGCCGCCTTCGCCGCCGGGTCCAGCCCGCCACGCGCAGTGCGAATGCCGACTTCGGACGCCACGACGTCGACCGTCGCCTGATTGTCGCCCGACAGCATGACGACATCGATACCCGCTTGCGCGAGCCGCGCGATCGCCGCCGCCGACGTCGTACGCACCCGGTCGGCCAGCGTTACGACGCCGGCAAGTTGGCCATCGAGGGCGACGCCGACGACGCTGGCGCCCGAATCGAGCAGCGGCCCGATGTCGCGCGCCTCGACGTCGATGCCGCGGCCTTGCAGGAACGCGAGCGAGCCCACGAGGGCCGTCGTCTTTCCATCGCCGATGCGCCCCGCCGTACCGAGGCCCGGCAACATCGAGAATTCCGTGACAGCGGGCAGCGCAATGCCGTTGTCGCGCGCGTGCGCGACGATGGCATCGGCGAGCGGGTGCGAGGTGCCCTGCTCGAGCGCTGCGGCGGCACTGAGGACGCCTTCGCGCGAAAACTCAGCGAGGGCGAGAATGCCGGTCACGGCCGGCGCGCCTTCGGTCACGGTGCCGGTCTTGTCGACGATAAGCGTCGTCAGACTTCCGGCGTTTTCCAGCGCGATCGCGTTGCGAATGAGCAATCCAAGCTGCGCGCCGCGGCCGGTGCCGACGATGATCGCCGTGGGCGTGGCAAGTCCCAACGCACAGGGACACGCAATGACGAGCACCGCGACGGCATTGACGATGCCGAGCAGCGGATCGCCGGTGATCCACGCCGCGGCGAAGAACGTCAGCACCGCGATCGCGACGACGACCGGCACGAAAATGCCCGAGACGCGATCGGCGAGACGCTGGATCGGCGCCTTCGAGCCCTGCGCCTCGCCGACGAGACGCACGATGCCGGCGAGCAGCGTCGCGGCTCCGACGCCGGTCGCCTCGCAGCGCAACAGACCGTCGAGATTCACGGTGCCGGCGTAAACGGCTGCGCCCGGTGTTTTCGCGACAGGACGGCTTTCGCCCGTCAGCATCGATTCGTCGACCGACGCACCGCCCTCGACAACGCGTCCGTCAACGGGAATAGCTTCGCCGGCGAGCACGCGGAACCGGTCGCCGACGACGACATTCGCCAGCGGCACGTCGACGTCATGTCCGTCGCGCTCGACATGCGCGACCGTGGGTTGCAGACGCAAGAGTCCTTCGAGCGCGGCCGACGTCCCCGCTTTCGCGCGCGCCTCGAGCGCCTTGCCGAGCAGTACCAGCGTGACGATCGCCGCCGATGCCTCGAAGTACACGTGCTGGAGCGATCCCGTGACGGTGACAAGCGTGCTCCACAGCCATGCGATCGACGTGCCGAGGACGATCAGCACGTCCATGTTCGCACCGCCGCCGCGAAGCGCCCGCCATGCACCGAGGTAGAAGCGCCGGCCGATTACGAACTGCACCGGCGTTGCAAGCGCGAGTTGCAGCCAGCGCGGCAGCAGTTCATCGTGCATCGACGCGCCCCGGACGAACATCACCAGCATCTGGGCTATGAAGGGTGCCGTCAAGACCGCGGCGATCACGAGCTCGCGGCGCAGCGACTGCCACGCGTCGTCGCGACGCGCCGCATCGAGCGCGCGCTCGGCGGCCTCGTCGTTGCGGACGTGCGCCGCATAGCCGGCCTTGGTGACGGCGGCGAGGAGCGCGTTCGTACCCGTGCGCGCGCGGTCGAAGTCGACGCGCGCCGACTCCGTCGCGAAATTGACCGATGCGTCGACGCCGGGCAGCCGATTGAGGCTCTTCTCGATGCGCGCGGCACAGGCGGCGCACGTCATGCCCTCGAGCGCGAGCTCGACACGCTCGCGACCATCCGGCGGCTGCGCGAGCGCCGACGTCACGTTGCGATCGGCGACGGCGGTATCCATCCTTGTATCATATACCCCAGCAGGGTATATATCAAGCCGCGACGCTCAGCCTTCCGGTTTCAGCTGCGGAAAGAGGATCACGTCGCGGATCGAGGCGCTGTCGGTCAGCAGCATCACCAGCCGGTCGATGCCGATGCCCTCGCCGGCCGTCGGCGGCAGGCCGTATTCGAGCGCGCGCACATAGTCA
>Ga0207697_10001005_pt1 | contig 15781 bp, 11 predicted proteins | sample KBSSwiS5withPhiX_FD_184293 | JGI IMG/M metagenome (GOLD analysis project Ga0207697, IMG submission 184293) | Switchgrass rhizosphere microbial communities from Kellogg Biological Station, Michigan, USA, with PhiX - S5 (SPAdes) (version 2) | ecosystem: Host-associated > Plants > Roots >... | reverse complement strand
TGTTCAAGCAGGACGTGCTCGCCGCGGCGGCGCCTGGCGCCACGGTTCTCGTCAACAGCCCGTACGCAGCAGACGCCGTGTGGGACGAGTTGCCGCGCAGGGCGCAGCAGCAGATCATCGACAAGCATCTGCGGTTGTTCGTCATCGACGCGTCGAGAGTCGCGTTCGACCTGGGTCTTGGCTCGCGCAGCAATACGATTCTTCAAACGTGCTTCTTTGCGCTGTCCGGCGTGCTGCCGCGCGACGAAGCAATCGCCGCGATCAAGCAGGAAACCGAAAGGACGTACGCCCGCAAGGGTGCGGAAATCGTCAAGAAGAATTTCGCGGCGATCGACAATGCGCTCGTCAATCTGCGCGAAGTGGCGATACCCCGCGCTGCGACCGGCACCCGCGACGTGGCGAAGATGGTGCCGGACACGGCGCCCGCTTTCGTGCGCAACGTCATCGCCGTGATGATGGAGGGTCGCGGCGATTCACTGCCGGTCAGCGCGCTGCCCATTGACGGTACGTTCCCGACGGGAACGACGCGATTCGAAAAGCGCAACATCGCGGAAGAAGTGCCGATCTGGGAACCCGACCTGTGCATCCAGTGCGGCCAGTGCTCGATCGTCTGCCCGCACAGCGTCATCCGTGCGAAGTATTACGACCGCGGACGTCTCGCGGACGCGCCTGCCGCGTTCAAGGCCGCGCCGATCAATGCGCGCGGATATCCCGATTCCTCGTACACGCTTCAGGTCTACGTCGAGGACTGCACCGGTTGCGGCGTATGCGTGGAGGCCTGTCCGGCACATAGCCCCGCCGACGACCGGATCAAGGCGATCAACATGAAGCCGCGCCTCGACCATCTCGATGACGAGGTGGCGAGCATCGAGTTCTTCGAGAAGCTGCCCTGGGCCGATCGGACGCGGGTGAACTTCGCGAACGTCCGAGGCGTGCAGTTCATGCAGCCGCTGTTCGAATTTTCGGGCGCGTGCGCCGGGTGCGGCGAGACGCCATACTTGAAACTGCTTTCGCAACTATTCGGCGATCGGCTGCAGATCGCCAACGCTACCGGCTGCTCGTCGATCTACGGCGGCAACCTGCCCACGACGCCTTGGGCGACCGGAGCGGACGGACGCGGGCCGGCGTGGGCGAATTCGCTGTTCGAGGACAACGCAGAGTTCGGCCTCGGCTATCGGATAGCCATCGACAAACAGGCCGAGATTGCAAAGGGTTTGGCGCGAAAGCTCGCATCCCGGTTGGGCGAGGACCTCGTCACCGCCCTGCTTGAAGCACGACCGCAATCGCTCGATTCCGACTTCCGCGTGCAGCGCGAGCTCGTGGCGGCACTCAAGCTCAAGCTCGCGTCGATCGACGATGCCGACGCGCGCAACCTTCTCGCCCTGGCCGACTACCTGGTGCCGCGCTCGGTATGGATCGTCGGGGGCGATGGGTGGGCGTACGACATCGGATCCGGCGGGCTCGACCACGTCCTATCGACCGGTCGCAACGTCAACGTGCTCGTCCTCGACACCGAGGTCTATTCCAATACCGGCGGACAGGCATCGAAGGCAACGCCGCTCGGAGCTTCGGCCAAGTTTGCCGCCGCCGGCAGGAAGGTCCCACGCAAGGACCTCGCGATGATGGCGATCTCTTACGGCAACGTCTACGTCGCGCAGGTCGCGATGGGCGCCAACAACGAGCAGGCGGTCATTGCGTTTCGCGAAGCCGAGGCGTACGAGGGCACGTCGCTGATCCTCGCCTATTCGCAATGCATCGCGCACGGCACCGACATGCGACATGGAATGAAGCAGGCGGCGCGCGCCGTCGCGAGCGGTCATTGGCCGCTGCTCCGCTTCGACCCGACGATGCGCCGCCGCGAGATGAATCCGTTTCGTCTCGACTCGACGCGCCCGCGCATCCCGCTCGACGACTACCGCGCACGCGAAGTGCGCTTCAAGATCGTCGAGCAGACCAATCCGGGCGAAGCCGGCCACATGCTGCATCAGGCGCAACTCGCGCTCGACGAGCGGTACAAGCTCTATGAGGACCTCGCCGCGCGCGACGGCAGCCGTTTCCTTCCGCATTGGGAGAACGTGTAGCCATGGACCTGTCGACGACGTACCTCGGATTGCTGCTCGAGCATCCGGTCATTGCGTCGGCCTCGCCGCTGACTGCCACCGTCGATGGTATTCGCGCGCTCGAGGACGCGGGAGCGGCGGCCGTGGTCATGCCGTCGCTGTTCGAGGAGCAAATCAAGGCCGAGGACACCGCGTACGCGATGTACACCGATCACGGCTCGTACAGCCAATCCGAGGCAGGCAGCTACTTCCCCGACCTGGCGAACTACGACCGCGGCACCTCGGGTCATCTCGACACGTTGCAGCGGGCAGTCGCCTCGGTCGACATTCCGGTGATTGCCAGTCTCAATGCGGTGACGCTGGAAGGATGGACAACCTACGCGGCGAAGCTCGAACAGGCGGGTGCGGCAGCCCTCGAGCTGAACCTGTATTTCATCCCGACCGATCTCACGATGAGCGGCCAGGACGTCGAGGCGCGCTACGTCCAGGCCGTTGTCGCGGTCAAGCGCACGGTAAAGATCCCCGTCGCCGTGAAGCTGTCGCAATTCTTCAGCTCGACCGGCAACATTGCACGGCAGCTGGCGGACGCCGGCTGCGACGGCCTCGTGCTGTTCAACCGGTTCTACCAGCCCGACTTCGACCTGGCCACGCTGGCCGTCAAGTCGGAACTGACGCTGAGCTCCAGGCACGAAGCGGGGCCCGCATTGCTGTGGATTGCACTGCTTGCGGGCCGACTCGATCGATCACTCGCCGGAACGGGCGGCGTCGAAACCGCCGACCAGGTCGTCAAGTTTCTGCTGGTGGGGGCCAACGCCGTGATGACGGCGTCGGCTCTGCTTCGCCACGGACCGGCGTACATGCGCACGCTCACCGATGGCCTCAAGCGATGGCTTGGCGAGAACGGGCATCTCTCCGTTTCCGCGATCCGCGGACTGAAAAGCGTCGACCGGCTCGATGACGTGGGCGACCTGCTGCGCGCGCAATACATGACGCTGCTCGCCGGGTATTTGCCTGGAAGGCTGGCGGCGTGAGGATCGGGGCTTGCTTCGCCTGCTCAAAGCCGTCTCGCCTCGGCGCGTAGGAATGCGTCCCCACAACAAGAAGAAAGCGCGCGTGACGACTTCGCAAGTGTTGATCTGGATCATCCCCGGCGTTTGACAAACGGGGGATTCTTTCAAGATGCGGGTTGAGCGCCGTGTCCTCGCGACACTCGCCCCAACGCGAAGGGAACGTCATGCGGCTCGGTACCTCAGTTGCGGCGTGCGGATTCGCGGTCCTGCTCGCGAGCTTCGGCGGAACGGCCCTCGCCCAACAAGCGGCGGACGCCACGCCGGCCGCAGCCAAGCGGCCGGACGTCACTCCCATCTGTTCGAATTGCCACGAGGACAAGCACACGTCCATCACGTTCGCCGCGCACGGCGCGAAGAATGACGCCACCGGCTCGATGTGCCAGGCCTGCCACGGCGATGCCACCGAGCACCTGAAGGATCCGGCCAAGAGCAAGCCGGCCAACCTGATCAAATCCGGAACGGCCGCCGAGAAAACGGCGGTTTGCCTCGCCTGCCATGCGACGAATCGGCAACTCGCCTTCTGGGAATCGGGCAAGCATGCGCTGGGCGACGTCGCGTGCTCGAACTGCCACAGCATCCACGGGAGGTCGGGCAACCCGACCATCGCACCGTTCCAGACGACCTTCCGTCCGAACGAATCGGAAGTCTGTGGCACGTGCCACCAGGACATCCGTTCGCAGACCCTGAAGCCGTCGCATCACCCGATCGTCGAAGGCAAGATCAAGTGCTCCGATTGCCACAATCCGCATGGCGCCATCAGCCCCGTGATGCTGCGCAATGCATCGGTCAACGACCAGTGCCTGAGCTGCCACGCCGACAAGCGCGGACCGTTCGTGTTCTCCCACCCACCGGTCGAGGAGAACTGCGCGAGCTGCCACAACCCGCATGGCTCCTCGCACTACAAGCTCCTGAACGAGCACGCGCCGAACCTGTGCCAGGATTGCCACGACGCGGCCCGCCATCCCGGGAGTATCTACGGCGGCGGCGCGGCCTGGAAGCTTCCGGACGGATCACCGAATGCGAGCGTCAACACGCGGTTCATCGCTCGGGCATGCGTGAACTGTCACAACGCTATTCATGGATCGAACGCGCCCGGCAGCAAGGGTCGCTTCTTCTTGCGGTGAGGCGGGGAGGACAACGTGAGCAAGAAACCAATCTGCGCACAACTTCCCGCGCTCTTGCTGATCGCGTCACCGGTGTTCGCGCAGGACGCCAGTTGGCAGGTCGAAGGATCCGCCACAGTGGGCGGCATCTACAACTCGACCAACAACACGAGGGACGCTTCCAAGTTGGAGGAATACCGCGACCTCGGCAACGGCGCCCTGTCGAACATCTTCGTGCGCGGACGAAGGGACCGCACGTGGTTCGACGGCTACGGCGAGAATTTCGGCCGCGACGACCAGTACCTGATGCTGCGCGGCGGAATCTATGATCTGTTCAAGTACAAGATCTACAGCGATTCGCTGCCGCACAACTTCCTCTTCGATGGCCGGACGCCGTTCACCGGGGCGGGTTCGGGACAACTCACCACGACGTTCCCGCAGCCGGATCCGTCCACGTGGAACTCGCTCGACATCGGCTACAAACGCACGGATAACGGCGGCTTCTTCGAGTGGCAGGGGCTCGCGCCGTGGTATTTCCGTGTCGACCTCAATCAGGTCGAGTTCGACGGCACCAAGATCGGCTCGGGCGCCAACGGCACCAGCCCGGGCAATGGCTTCACCGATCTGATCTTCCCGACCCAATACAAAACGAAGAACGCGAGCGCCGAGGGCGGCTACAGCAGCGGCAACCTGACCGCTTCGTTGAGCTACCTGTACAGCAAGTTCGAGAACGATTTACAGACCTTCACCTGGAACAACGGGTTCTTCAACAACAACGTCGACACCACGTATCTCGCGCCGGACAACCAGTATCAGAAGATCGCGGCGAACCTCACGTACCGCGGCCTGCCGTGGAATTCGACGTTCGCGGCACGCTACACGTGGCAGGAAACGAAGAGTGACGCCACGCTCGCGCAAACCGCCCTGAACGGCACCGGCAACCCCGCCTTCGGCCCGACGCTGCCAAACGTCGATACGTTCAACGGGAAGATCCAGAACCAGACCTTCACCGCGGCTTTCGCGTCCCATCCGATCAAGTCCGTCGACACGCGCGTCTATTACAACTATTACAAGCGCAGCAACGACTCGACCAGCGTGGTCTATTCATCGGACTCGTTCGTTGATTGCGGAGGACCTTGCGTCAGCGACATGTTCGAGTTCACGAAGAACAACGCGGGTGTCGACGCCTACTGGCGATTCCTGCCGAACAACCGCCTCGGTGTCGGCTGGGACTACTGGCATATCGACCAGAACCGGCACGACTACGACAACATCCGGACCAACCGCCTGTTCGTCGAGTGGAAGAACACGTCCCTGCCCAACCTCAGCGGACGCCTGAAGTACACGTACTTCCAGCGCCGCTCGGATTTCCTGCTGGGCAATGCGGGCGTGGACGCCAACGATCCTGCCTTCCTCGAGCGCTTCACGTCGCGGATCGACCTTTCGAGTGTCGATCGCAACGAGATCAAGCTGATCGGCGACTGGAGCCCGATGCCGCTGCTCGACTTCTCGCTCGAGACGACGTGGAAGGACAACAAATACAAGGACATCACGCTCGGGCGGACGTCCGACCGGCGCGAGGACATCTATCTCAGCGCGTCATGGGGCGATCCGTCGAAGGTTCGCATCACCGGCTTCGGCGACTACGAGCGCATCACGTACGATTCGAACCACCGCAACGTCGGCGTCGGCTCGTGCGATAGCAAGACCGGCCCGAACTGCTTCGATCCGAGCGCTCCGCCCTCGTCGTCGTCATTCAACTGGTCCGCGCGAAACCGGGACCACAACTGGGTCGTCGGCTTCGGCGCCGACTGGCCGGCGACCGAGCGCCTGATGATCAAGGGGTCGCTCCTCTATTACGAGACCGACGGTGGGGCCGACATCGCCAGCCAGAACAACTTCGGCAATCCGCTGCCGATCACCGCGTACGACGATACCAAGCGTACGTCGTTCAACCTGAAGGGGATCTACGCGTACGACAAGAACTGGTCGTTCACGCTCGGATACGCGTACGAGCGCTGGCGCTACAATGACGCCGCCTACGACGGCTATCAGAACACGATTCCGTCACCCGGCGTCACCACCAACACGGCGCAGAGCTACCTGAACGGCTACCTTGCGTTCAACAATTACAACGCGAACATCGTGTACCTGCTCGCGACGTACACGTTTTCACACTGACGCAGCAGTAAGCGCGACGCCGGCGGCGCGACGGCGGACAGCGCACAAGGCGGAGTCGATAGGCCCGTGGGTCGCATCGGGATCACGGTGATGCTGGCGGCAGCGTTCGCGGCGTTTTCCGTCCTTGCCTGGCGGAAGCTTGCCATCGTGTTTGCACTGAGCGGCGAATCCAGGTGGGATAACGCGTCCGCGCGCCTGTGGCGCGTCGCTCGGAACGGCTTTCTTCAATCAAGGATGATTCGCGGCGAGCGCAAGCCCGGGATCATGCACGCCGTGATCTTCACGGGCTTTCTCGCATTGCTCGCGCGAAAGCTTCAGCTGATCGTCATCGGCTACGACGCGACGTTCGTGTATCCGGGCGCATTCGGCGTGGCGTTTGCATGCCTGAAGGACTGGGTCGAGGTCGCAGTGCTGCTTGCGGTTGGTTACGCGTTCTTCAGGCGACTCGTACAAAAACCTGCGCGGCTCGAGCGCAACGGCGAGGCACTGGTGATCCTTTCGCTGATCGCGGCAATCATGATCACGGATTTCCTGTTCGACGGTTTCCGCTACGCCCTTGGGGCAAGCAACAACGGTGGAATTGCAGATGAAGCCAGGTATGCCGTTGTCGGGCCTGCAATCGCACGCGGGCTCGCCGGATTGACTGCGCCGATGCTCCATATGGGGGAGCATCTGTTCTATTGGACACAAGTGGCCACGGTGCTTACATTCCTGGTCCTGCTGCCGACCGGCGAACACTTTCATATCGTCACCGCGTTGCCGGCCCTCTACTTTGCCGTAGGCACGGCGTCGAATCGCGTACCGACTGTCGACATCGACAAGCTGATGGAGAACGCGGACGGCGATGACGTCCCCGTCGGCGTCCGAACCGCGGCGGATCTGCACTGGAAGGATGCGCTTGACGCGTTCACCTGCACGGAATGCGGCCGCTGCAAGGATGCCTGCCCCACGTTCATCACCGGCAAGCCGCTTGCGCTCAAATGGGTTTTCGACGACCTGAAACGTCACCTGCTGGCGGAGCGCAGCCGCATCGTCGACAGCGGCGCCGATCTATTGCCGGCAATCGTTCCTGCGATCATTCCAGAGGAGACACTCTGGGCCTGCACGACTTGCGGGTACTGCGAGGCTGCCTGTCCGATCGAACTCGAGCACCTGCCGAGGTTCTACCGCCTCAGACAGCAGCAGGTGCTGATCGAGGGCAAGTTCCCCCGAGAACTCAAGGCGGTGTTCGACGCCTACGAAGTGCAAAGCAATCCATGGGCGTTCCCGGCAGAACAGCGCGGTGATTGGGCGAAGGGGCTCGCGTTGCCGGTGGTCAGCACCGCCGAAGAAATCGAAGATCTCGACTGGCTGTTCTACGTGGGGTCGGCCCAGTCGTTCGACCCGCGCGCGCAGCAGATCGCGAGAGCCTTCGTGGGCGTGATGCGACGTGCGAGCGTCCGCATCGGTATCCTCGGCGCCGCCGAGACATCCACGGGTGAATCGGTGCGGCGGGCGGGTAACGAAATGCTGTTTCAGCTGCTTGCGAAGAATCTGGTTGCGACGCTGAATCACCTGGGCGTGACACGCATCGTCACCTGCGATCCGCACGCGTTCAACACGCTACGCAACGAGTACCCCGAGTTCGGCGGCCACTACGAGGTAATCCATCATACGCAGCTGATCGCGCAGCTTATCGAGCGGGGTCGCTTGACGCTCGCCCCTGCATTCGAGAAAGTGATCTACCATGAGCCCTGTTACCTGGGGCGCCACAACGGAGAGTACGAGGCGCCTCGCCGCGCACTCCGCGCTGCGTGCAGCGATGTGCCGCTCGAGTTTGCGCTCGCCCGCAACAAGGCGATGTGTTGCGGTGCCGGAGGTGCGCGGATGTGGATGGATGAAAAGATCGGGCGCCGTATCAACGTGACGCGCGTCGAGCAGGCGCTGACCCGTTCCCCGACGACGATCGCAACCGCATGCCCGTACTGCGCGGTCATGTTGCAGGATGGGGTCAATGCACTCGGGCAGGCCGACAACGTGAAGATTCGCGACATTGCCGAACTGGTGGGCGAGTCGCTCGCCGCCGATTGATCACGGCGCGATCGCGAACTGACCGGTAGTGGCCCGCGCGCCGGTCGTTGCCTTCCGAACCGACGGTCAATAGCGTCCGTGCAGCTTCGAGATGTAGTTGGTCAACTCGACCGATTGCATGGATAGCTGTGCCTGGATCTGGTGCACCGCTTTCACGATTGCGCGCATGACCTTGTACACGACGATCGGATGGCTTGCGAGCAGCGATTCGAGTTTCTCGCGCTCTAGTCCAACGACGCAGGTGGCACCGCGGGCCACGAGCGACGCGTAGTGCAACGTGTCATCCATGAAGCTAAGCTCGTCGGCGAAATCGCCCGCCCCGATGGAAAAGAGCGTGACCTCATCGACACTGCCGGCATTCTTCACCACGCAGAGTAGACCGTCGACGATCGCATAGAGATGGCTGTCCGACTCTCCCTCCCTTACCAGAACCTCGCCGTCCTTCAACTCGCGCAACGCAACCAGGTTGCTCAGCACGCCGCACTCTTCTGCGGTTAGCTCGGTCGCCAGCTTCGACTGGCGCACCACTTCAAGTCGATCTCGATTGGCCATGGGCTTTGCTCCTATCGAATATGGTGAATGCAACGGCGCTCCGCCAGGCCCAATCGCCTCAGCACTACCACGCAGGCTGGCGTCCATAGAGCTGCTCGGCGCGGGTGACGAATGCGTTCACCCGTGTATGGCCCCCCATTTGGAGCCGCGGCTACGGATCTCGTCGTCGGCTTCGACGCGACGCCGTCAGCCGCAGGTGAAAACGCAGGTAAGCTGCGAGACCGCCTGCCCGTGGCATCGTGAGCGTGGCGTCGCGCGCAATAAGGGCCGACCCATATGCATCGGCGATGGGCTGGAATGTCCATGGGCCTCCTGCAGCTCGTAGACTAGCGCATCGCTGGATAACGCCGTTGATCCACATCAACCAGCGTGACGAACCCTACCCAATACAAGGTCTGGAACGGGTTCTACGACGACATCTTTGCTCCGGTCAACAAAGCTAACCAAGCGAAGATTTCAAGGCGTTCGACGCCTATACGGCAGTCGTGAACGACTGCAATACGTCCGCCAAGGCATGGGGCATGGCTTCATCAAGGTCGTGAAGATGGCCGCGCCCGCGGACAACGGTATAAACTATACGGTGAAGTCGGAGCCAGCCGACGTGCCGAAGTAAGCTCGGTCGCGGCTAGCGTCAACGGCCAGCCCGCTGGCGGTATTGCATCGCCGGGACGCGTGATCGGCTACCTCTTGAGAACCTTTGTGCAGGATGGGGTTAAACTGCCTCATCCGAACCTCCGCACTGGCGCGATGTCGGCTCTTGCGAGCAACGCACGGCCATCGATAGCGGGTCCTCAGGGATCCCTGTCGCTTCACCACATCAAGGTGCATTGCCACACGTGCAGCCTGCGCGAGCTTTGCCTGCCGGTCGGCGTCGATCAAGATGCGCTGCAACAGATCGACGCGTTGGTGACCGAGCGTATCCATGTTAAGAAAGGTGCTGCGCTCTATCGTGCCGGTGACCCATTCTCGGCGCTGCATGCGATCCGCGTGGGCTCGTGCAAGACGACCGTCCTCGGCGAGCAAGGCCATGAGCAAGTCGCCGGTTACCACATGACTGGCGACATCGTCGGGATGGACGGCATAGCATCGGACAGGTATGCGGGTCAGGCCGTGGCATTGGAGGACTCCGAAGTGTGCGTGTTGCCCTATGACCGCCTGGAAGAGCTTGCGCGTCACCTGGCACCGCTGCACCGCAACCTCGACAAGGTGCTCGCGACCGAAATCGTGCGCGGACACAACCTGATGCTGCTGCTGGGAAGTTTTCGCGCAGAAGAGCGACTGGCGGTCTTTCTGCTGGACCTTTCGCAGCGCTACCGCGAACGCGGCTACTCGGCGACCGAGTTCATGCTGCGATTGACGCGGGAAGACATTGGTAGCTACCTGGGTCTGCAGCTGGAGACAGTGAGTCGTCTGCTTTCGCGTTTCCAGGCCGGTGGATTGCTGCAGGTTCAGGGCCGGTTGGTGAAGCTTCTCGACCTGCCCGCCCTGAAACAGATGGCGGGTGATTCGGGAGCGCGGGGTCCGATCGTGCACGCCTGAGAGCGCCGAGCCCCAAGTTCGTCGCACGATTTGCCTCCGCTGGTTATCCCATCAGTCAGTATCGGCGTTCGCTGGCGTCGAATCCGCGGAAGCAACAATCCAGGTCTATCGCGATCATAATCGGCAACTCGATGCCCGCCGTTGTGGCGGTGGTGCTTCACGCGACATTCGGTGATCAGTAGTCGCTGCAGCAAGCGTCAACGAACGTCGAACGGTCGGCAAGGCCGCCATGAAAATAGATCCGGTTCCGTTCCGGGCCCCCGCCGCCACCAATGAGTTAATGATCGACCGGCGGTTGCGGCAGTGACGCTCAGCCACCGCTTCAGCGGCAACAGTGCGATCACGCTTTGTCTCGCTAGCAGGATGTGTTGGTCGGGATGTTGAAGCACTTTGTTGCTCCGTTTACCGTGTAGGTGATTTTCGCAAAGTTAAATGTAATGTTCTCGGTTGGCGACGTTTGCTTGGGGTCCTTGCCGTCGGCGAAGCCCCCGGTCGAATAGCTGCTGACTAGGACGTCCGTAAGCGTGATAGTCATCAAGCCGTCCACAAGCACGACCGTGGGCAGGTGTTGTCCTCTCGCTACCGCATCGAAAAACAGCGCAGATTGCCCGTCCGCGTAGCGCGTGACGGAAACGTCCTGCATATTTACCTTCCCCGCGCCGCCCCCGCCGCCTATGTGTGAACTGCCACTGTTGGAGGCACCCCAAGACCAAGCCAGTACCGGGGACGATCCGAATGGGGCAGGTATTGTAAGTGTGCCGACAGGAGCAACAGGCGGCGCAGCCAAGGCGCCCGCCGTTGCTACCACGGCAAGAGCAAAGGATGCCGCGGCAAGGTGCTTGGTGACATTCATGGTGGCTCCCTCTGGGTTGCATAGCCTTTTGTTAGAGACCCACGCAGCGGCAGCGCAGGCGCATGGAACTATGGCCTTCTAGCCTGCCAGCGGTTTAGAGTCGATACTCCGATCGGAGTACCGTTGCTGTTAACGCGATATTGTTAATGGGCCTTCGAGGTCTATTCGAGGGAAGAAAGCACGCTGTACTGAGCGGCTAGCTATTTACCCGCACTACTGATCGACGGCGCCTGCGCTTTGGCGTCTTCCTTCGGCACGATCTGCCCGGGAGTATCGGTAGGCGCCTGACCCGGCGGGATGTGGGGGAGCCTGTGCGCAATGCCCTTGTGGCAATCGATGCAGGTCTTTTCCTTATTGGCCAAATAAGTCGAATGCATGTTCTGGGCGCGGACGCTCTGTCGCGTGAAGTCCATGTAGTCGTAGTTGTGACAATTCCGGCATTCCAGTGAGTCGTTCGCCTTGAAACGCGCCCATTCGTGGCGGGCGAGCTCGAGTCGCTTGGCCTCGAACTTTTCCGGCGTATCGACGGTTCCGAAGATCTTGCCCCATACCTCCTTTGAGGCTTGCATCTTGCGCGCCATCTTGACGGTCCATTCGTGCGGAACGTGGCAGTTGGAACACATCGCGCGCACGCCGGAGCGATTCGTGTAATGAATAGTGCTCTTGAGGTCGGCATACGGGTTGTCGTGCATTTCGTGACAACCGGTGCAGAACGTCTCGGTATTGGTGAATTCCATGGCGGTGTTGAAGGCGCCCCAGAAGGCGACGCCGCCGATGAAGCCGCCCACTGTCAGGAAGCCCAGGCTGAAATGCACACTGGGCCGGCGGATGATCGTCCAGTAGCGGCGGATGAGGGCAAGCATGCCGGATACGGTGCTTATCTTGCCGGCGCGCGCGGCGCCGGCTGGGCTTCGCCACCCGCGGCGCCGGCATTACGGAAGGAATTGCCCACCAATGGCTGCACAGGCTCCTGCGGCACATGACACTGCATGCAGAAATACCGTCGCGTCGACACGTGGTCGAGCACGATGCCGCCGCGGTCGATGTAGTGCGTCGCGCTGACCGGGATCGCCTGCGAAAATGCCGTCTTGCCGCGCGCGTGGCAGTCGAGGCATTTGTTGAAGTTCTTGTCGATCTGATAGCCATCCACGCGATGCGGAATGATCGGCGGCTGCCACTCGTAATTGCGCGGTTTTCGCACGTCGTCGTTCACGGCGTTGCGCAGAAGAGGCGGCTGCGTGGCGTCGGGAATCGCAACCGGGCCGCGCATCGCATCGACGGCGACCTCCTCGGGCGCAGCCCACGCCAGCGACCCAAATAGCGCGAAGATCGGAATTATCAGACGCAGGCGCATGGGGGTGGAGGTTCGGTGTTCATACCTTGACGATCTTCACCGCGCACTTCTTGAAGTCCGTCTGGAACGAGATGGGGTCGGTCGCATCCAGCGTCACCTTGTTGATGAGCTGGCTCGCGTCGAACCACGGTACGAACACCAATCCCCGCGGAGGCTTGTTGCGCCCGCGCGTCTCGACGCGGGTTCGCATGCTGCCGCGTCGCGATGCAATCTCCACCTGCACGCCACGCCGAACGCCCAGCGCGGCGGCGTCCTCGGGATGCATGTAGCACACCGCATTCGGGACCGCCGCATGGAGCTCCGGTACCCGGCGGGTCATCGAGCCGGAATGCCAATGCTCGAGCACGCGGCCCGTCGACAGCCAGAACGGATACTCGTTGTCCGGCATTTCCGGCGGCGGCTCATAGGGCAGTGCGAAGATCCGCGCCTTGCCGTCGGGGAATCCGTAGAACTGGAAGCCGGCACCTGGCTTCACATAGGGATCGGCGCCTTCGCGGTACCGCCACAACGTTTCCTTGCCGTTCACTACGGGCCAGCGCAGGCCGCGCGTTTGGTGATACGTGTCGAATGGCGCGAGGTCGTGGCCATGTCCGCGACCGAACTGGGCGTACTCCTCGAACAAACCTTTCTGCACATAAAAGCCGCAACTCGCGGTTTCCAGATTCTCGTAACCAGACTCCGCCTGCGAAGCGGGGAACCGATCCACTTGGCCGTTGCGGTAGAGCACGTCGTATAGCGTCTTGCCCCGATAGGCCGGCATCTTCGCGAGCAGCTCGGCCGGCCACACCTCTTCCACCTTGAAGCGCTTCGAGAATTCCATCAGCTGCCAGAGATCGGAGCGTGCCTCGCCTGGCGCGGTCACGAGCTGGTGCCAGAAGTGCGTGCGTCGCTCGGCATTGCCGTAGGCGCCTTCCTTTTCGACCCACATCGCTGCCGGAAGAACGAGATCGGCAGCAAGCGTGGTGACCGTCGGATAGACGTCCGATACCACGACGAAGTTGTCCGGATTGCGGTAGCCCGGGTAGCCTTCCTGCATCAGGTTGGCGCCCGCCTGCATGTTGTTGTTCACCATCACCCAATAGGCATTGAGCTTGCCATCCTTGAGCATCCGGTTCTGCAGCACCGCGTGATAACCCGGCACGCCGGGAATCGTTCCTTCCGGCAGCTTCCAGATGTGCTCGGCCTCGGCGCGATGCTTGGGGTTGGTAACGACCATGTCGGCCGGCAGTCGATGGGCAAAGGTTCCAACCTCGCGCGCCGTACCGCAGGCCGACGGCTGCCCCGTCAGCGAGAACGGACTGTTGCCCGGCGTCGAGATCTTTCCGGTGAGCAAATGCAGGTTGTAGACCAGGTTGTTGCACCACACGCCGCGCGTGTGCTGGTTGAAGCCCATGGTCCAGAACGACATCACCTTGACCTTCGGGTCGGCATAGAGCTCGGCGAGCGCCTCCAGGCGATTCTTTGGAACATTGGTGAGCTTCGCGGTGGAGTCGAGGTCGTAGGCGGCGACGAACTTGGCGTACTCGTCGAAGCCGATGGGCTTGGAGCCACCGGCGTCGCCGGCATTCTTGGCGCGCAACTGCAACGGATGCTCGGGACGCAGGCCATAGCCGATGTCGGCATTCCCGAGCTGGAACGACGTATGTTTGTCGACGAAATCGCGGTTGACGCGATTGGTCTTGATGATGTGATTGGCAATGTAGTTGAGGATTGCCAGATCCGATTGCGGCGTGAACGTGAGCTGGATGTCCGCCAGTTCGTAGGAGCGATGCTCGAACGTCGACAGCACGGCGACCTTCACATTGCGACCGCTCAGCCGGCGGTCGGTCACGCGCGTCCAGAGGATGGGGTGCATCTCGGCCATGTTGGAGCCCCACAGCACGAACGCGTCCGCTGCCTCGATGTCGTCGTAACACCCCATCGGCTCGTCGGCGCCAAACGTGCGCATGAAGCCCACTGCCGCGGAGGCCATGCAGTGCCGTGCATTGGGATCGAGGTTATTCGACCGGAAGCCGGCCTTCATCAGCTTCAGCGCCGCATAGCCCTCCCAGATCGTCCACTGGCCGGATCCGAACATGCCGACGGCGGTTGGCCCCTTGTCTTTCAGCACGCGCTTGAATTGCTCGGCCATGACATCGAAGGCCATGTCCCAGGACACGCTCTCAAACTCGCCGTCCTTGGCATACCGCCCATTCTTCATGCGCAGCAGCGGTGTCCTCAGGCGATCGTCCCCGTACATGATCTTGGACAGGTAATACCCTTTGACGCAGTTGAGCCCGCGGTTCACTTCCGCGTCGGCGTCCCCGCGTGTGGCAACCACGCGGTTGTCCTTCACCGCGACCATCACGCCGCAGCCGGTCCCGCAGAAGCGGCAGGGCGCCTTGGACCACTTGAGATCCGCAGCGTCCTTTGGGGTGTCGACGCCTTGCGCGAGGCCGGGCAGGCTCACACCGGCCACTGCGGCCGCGGCTGCCGCCGCAGTCTGTCGGATGAACGCCCTTCTAGTGGTCGGCATCGGGAAGCGCCTCGTTCATGGATTCGAGGCTGTCGACGCACTGATAAACGAGCGCAGCCGAAAGCACGCCGTCGGCACGCTGGATGCTCGACACTCTGGACATCATCTCGTCGCCCGAGCTCGCTTCGAGCGTGACGACGAGTTTGCCCGCGGGAGACGTTGCATGGACCATCGCGCCCGGAATTGAGGCGATGGACGCCGAAACACACGCTACCTTTTTAGGGGTTGAATGCACCACCAGGCTGGTGATATGCAATTCGTCGTGCATGTCGGTGATTCCTCGAGAGTCCACTGCGCGACGATCAGGATCCACGGCGAACGTCAGCTGCCGGGCGGCCCAGCGACGAGCTGATACATCCACACGAGGAATCCCCAGCCGGCGACCATTGCACCGGCGATCACCGGTGCCATGACAACGGAGAGAAACAGGAAGCTCCGCAGTTCCTGCGCCTTGGTGAAGTGCGGCACACCGTCTTGCACGAGC
>Ga0207697_10001003_pt1 | contig 15798 bp, 13 predicted proteins | sample KBSSwiS5withPhiX_FD_184293 | JGI IMG/M metagenome (GOLD analysis project Ga0207697, IMG submission 184293) | Switchgrass rhizosphere microbial communities from Kellogg Biological Station, Michigan, USA, with PhiX - S5 (SPAdes) (version 2) | ecosystem: Host-associated > Plants > Roots >... | reverse complement strand
TGCCATATGCCATCTCCCATGCAGGATGCGCGTCGTAACACCGTGCTAGTCCCCTGGAAACGTGATCCCTCACACAACTCCCGGGCGGGGCATCCCGCGGGGCGGCGTTGCTCGTCGCTTACATATGGCCGATATGCGCGCTCCTCGCGCCTTGCCCCGCGGGCGCCGCGCTCCGGGACTTATGCAAGGCATCACGCTTCCAGGGGACTAGCAGGAGCCGAGACCGACGGCTCCATCGGCCTGCCTGGCTATCCCGCGGCGCTTACGGCGCACGTCGCGGATACAACGCCAGCAGGCGTTCCACATCCGACGACGCGATCCCTGACACGCGGACGATGTCGGCCCTCGACACGAGCTGGCGGCGGTAGCGCATGAAGTACTCGAGGAAGTCGCCGCCGTACTGGAAGGAATACATGATGTCGGCGAAGTCGTTCGTGTGTCGGAGCCCGAGCGCATGGCCAATCTCGTGAACGCACGTCAGATAGACGATGGTCTCGCGCAGCAGCGGGTCGAGGCGGGTCTGCCGGGCGATGTCTGGGCCGAGCGAGGTAGTGTCGGGCCGGATGTAGACCGCGGCCCCACGCTGGTCGCCGATCGCGAAGGGGCGCATCTCGCCGTACTGGCCGTCTTCCGGGTCCGCCCAATACACGCGCAGCAGGGCGCGCGCCTCGGGTGCCGCCTCGAAGCGCAACCCGGGGCCGGCACTTCGCTGCCACGCGTTGATGGCCCACGCGGCGAGTTCCCGGTCGCCGGCGTGGTAGCCGGCCCGTCCGGTCCCGTCGGCCACGAAATAGGGAATCGCCTCTGCGCCGGGCGGTGGCGCTTCCACCCTCGACTGCCCGGCGAGCCTGACGGTCGAAGCCGCGACCAGCGGCAGGATGACCGCGGCCATCAACCGGCACATACGCACGTCCCGAGCATACGTGAAAGACAGGATCCCGTTGCACCGGAGCGCGATCAGCAAGGCTTCGGTGCGGTGTGGGCACCGGATCAGGCCCACGCGGTTGCACGACCAGTCATACAACCATGCTGAACTCCTGGTCTCGTTGGCTCACGTCGAGGCCTGGAATCGCAACGGACGTGCCCTTCGTTTATCGCGGGACGTATGACAAGCGCGGTGTCGAACCAGTGTCCGAAGTTGACGAACGGCTACCTGACAGGGGTCGCGGGGCCATTCGCATCGTGCTCGTCACAGCGAGGTTTGGCCGACTCCAAGGACTCGAATCGGCGATCCGGCGGAACGGACTGCCGGTCGCAGGTGGAGAGCTGCGCGAAGGCTGAAACATCCTTCGCCTCCGCCCGCTTCGGCGACCGGGCGCCACGCGTCCGAGCCGGACGAGCGCGGGCGAGCGCGCGATCGCACGATCTTCGATCTAGAATCGCGCCTCGAACGGCGCGGTGGCCGGCGCGAGGATCGCGCCGCCTGTGATGAGGTCACACCATGAACCTGTCCATCGCTCTCGCCCTGATGCTCGCTTTCGCGCAGGCGCCTGCACTCACCAAGGCCGAACAGTTCCAGGACGCGGCGCGCAAGGGAGACGCCGAGGCCGTGAAGAAGCTGCTCGACGAGGGTGTCGACGTGAACACCCGGTTCCGTTACGACGCGACCGCGCTCTTCTATGCCTGCGACCACGGCCACCTCGAAGTCGTGAAGGTGCTGCTCGAGAGGGGCGCCGACATGAGCATCAAGGACACCTTCTACGGGTTCACGCCGTTGGCACTCGCCACGGGTCCGGCACAGAAGAAGAAGCCGGAGCACTTCGAGATCGCGAAGCTGCTGATCCAGAAGGGAGCGCCGGGCAAGGAAGCGGCGCTGACCGACGCCAGCGAGTCAGGTGACACCGCGCTGGTCAAAGTCATCCTGGACACGGGTGGCGTTGGGCCCGGCGTCCTGTCGGAGGCGCTCGAGCTCGCGAGGGCGGCGAAGCAGGAGGCCACAGCGGCGATGCTGGAGGGGGCGGGTGCGAAGCCGTACCAGGACTTCGCCATCGGTGCGGCGACGCTGGCCGCACTCGTCGGCACGTACAAGGCTCCCAACGGGAACGAGCTGACGATTGCTCCGGCCGGCGCGCGGGTCACGCTCGGTGCCGCCGCTCCGGCCGCGCAGCGGATCACATTGGTGCCGACCGGCGCCCGGGCTTTGAAGGCGATCGGGCCGCCGGTGACGATCACGTTCGAGATGACTGGTGATCGGATCGCGAGCTTCACGCTGACCCAGGGAACGAACCCGGGCACGGTGTATACGCGCGTGGAGGGCAAATAGTCATGCGACGGATCATCACGACGATCGCGCTCGTCGCCGCCGGGACAGCCGTGTCGGCGCAGAACTGGCCGTCGTTCCGTGGACCCAACGCCGCCGGCACGGCCAACGGCGCGCCCACGGCCGTGAAATGGGATGCGCCGGCCGGCCAGAACGTCGCCTGGAAGACGCCGGTGGACGGCGTCGCGGTCTCGAGTCCGATCGTGTGGGGCAATCGCGTATTCGTGTCGACCGCGGTCAGCAGCACACCGGGCGAGGGCATCCGCACCGGCCAATACGGTGACGTCGAGCCGATCACAGACGTCTCCAGGCATACGTGGCGCCTCCTGTCGCTGGACAAGGCGACCGGGAAGGTCGTCTGGGACAAGGTTGTCTACGAAGGCACGCCGAAGACAAAGCGCCACCCCAAGTCCAGCCAGGCCTCGGCGACGCCGGTCACCGACGGCACGCACGTGATCGTGTCGTTCGGCTCCGAGGGCCTCTACGCCTACGACTTCGACGGCACGTTGCTGTGGAAGAAGGACCTCGGGGTGCTGAACGCCGGCTGGTTTTTCGATCCCGATTACGAATGGGGCATCGGCAGCTCCCCGATCATCTACAAGAACATGGTGATCGTGCAGTGCGACATCCAGCGCGGGTCGTTCCTGGCGGCGTTCGACACGTCCTCCGGGAAAGAGGTGTGGCGGACCGCGCGCGAGGAGATCCCGTCCTGGTCCACTCCGACCATCTTCGAGGCCAACGGCCGGGCGGAGCTGGTGACCCAGGCGACCAACGCGACGCGCGGCTACGATCCGAACACCGGCAAGGAGCTGTGGAAGTACACCGGCAACTCCGAGATCGCCATCCCCACACCCGTCGTCGGCCCCGGTGTCGTCGTCATCACCAACGGCTACCGCGGCGTGCAGCCGATCATTGCCGTCAAGCCGGGAGCGAGCGGCGACATCACGCTCAAGACCGGGGAAACCAGGAACGAGTCGATCGCCTGGGGCACGACGCGCGGCGGACCCTACATTCCCACGCCGGTGATCTACCGCGATCAGCTCTACATTCTTCAGAACAACGGCGTGCTCGCGGCGCACAACGTCTCCACGGGCGAGCGGCTCTATCAGGAGCGCCTGGGTGGCACGGGCGGATCCTTCAGCGCCTCACCGGTCGCCGCGGACGGCAAGATCTACCTGTCGAGCGAGGACGGCGACGTGTTCGTGGTGAAGGCGGGGCCGGCCTACGAGCTCCTCGCCAAGAATCCGCTCGGCGAAGTGATCATGGCCACGCCGGCGATCTCGGATGGCTTGCTCATCTTCCGCGGGTTGAAGCACGTCTACGCGATCAAGGCGCAGTGACGGCGCCAGCCGTCAGGCGGCGGCGCGCAGGCCGAGCAACCGCTCTCCGCCTTCCGCGCGGAAGATGGTCAGCGCCTCATCGCGGCGCGCCTCGGCGCGACGGACGATCTGGACGAAGCGCGGGTCGCCCCGGAGGGGCGCCAGCCACGGATCGTAGATCAGCGGGTGCGTGACGCCGTAACCGGAGTCGACCGCCCGGCTGAGTGCCTGGAGCGCCATCTCGTGGCTGCCCAGCCGAGCCAGCATGATGCCGCCGACTGTGTAGCCTTCGGGATCGGCCCAGTTCGTCATGCGCACGGCTTCCTCGGCCAGGGCGCGCGCCTCCGGCGCGTCTGAAAGGCACGCGGTGATCATCGCGTACCACGCCTTGTAGGTGGGCGGCGCATCGGCAGGCGGACCTTGCCACAGGGCCAGCGCCTCCTCGCGGCGGCCCAGTCGATAGAGTGCGAGCACCTTGTCGTCGACATCGCCCCCGTCGGTCATCCGCACCAGACGCTCGTATTCCCCGAACATCAGCAACGTGTTCGCGACGCTCGTCGGAATCGTCGGATCGAGCCGGCGGGCCTCCTCGTGTGCCGCCACCGACGCCTCCAGGAGCCCGGCATAGCGGCAGGCGTGGACCAGCCCGGCGAAGTACTCCGGATCGACGACGCGCCTGGCCCGTTGGAGCAGGCGGCGCATGGCGTCCACCGCACGTCCGGCGTCACACTCGAGTTGCGCGTAGTACTTGTGCAGCACGGGGAGCTCGGGGTTGAGCGTCTGGGCGCGTTCGAACGAGCGCTCGGCGTCGCGCGTACGCTCGGGTCGCTCGAAGTACTTGCCGAGGATCCGTTGACACCGGCCGAGCCCGGCCCAGGCCGGCGCGAACTGCGAGTCGAGCGTCACGCATTGCTGGTAGACGTCGAGCGCCTCGGGAATGCGATCCCAGTCGCGCGCCAGCTCGTTGGCGCGCAGATATAGCTCGTACGCCGCCGGCGTGCGCGGGACGTCACGGCGGCTGCCGCGGCCCGTCGGCTCACCGAGCGACTCCGCCAGTGACGCGACCAGACCGGCCACGAGCTCGTCCTGCATCGCGAACACATCGTGGAGCGCGTGCTGCGACGAGTGCGACCACACGACGGTCCCGGCCGGCGCCTCGACCAGCTGGGCGGTCGCGCGCAGCTGACTGCCGGCGCGGAGAATGGTGCCCATCAGCGCCATGTCCACGTCCGCATCGGCCGCGAGCTTGCGCAAGTCCGGCGCCTGCGGATCGAAACGGGCCGCCGCGGCGCTCGATCGTACGAGCAGGTTGCGGGTGCCGCTCAGGGACATCGTGATCGCGTCGGGGAGGCTGAAGGCGAGGAAATCGGTTTCCGCATCGGGACGCAGCACCCTGAACGGCAAGGCGATCAACCGCGTCATGGTCCGCGCCGGCGCCGTGAGCTCGACCGTGTCGCGGGAGGCCATCACCTCGCGGATTGCCGACGCCATCGCCACCGCCGATTCGTAGCGATCGTTCGGCTGCTTCTGCAGCGCGCGGTGAATCACCCGGTCGAGCGCGGCCACCGTGGCGCCGCCCGAGAGCGCCGGCGGCTGTTCGTGCAGGACAGCATGCAGCACGTCGATCATCGTCGCGCCACCGAACGCAATGCGTCCCGCCAGCATCTCGAACAGCATCGCGGCCACCGCGAAGAGGTCGGCGCGCGCATCCAGCGCCTCGCCGCGGACCTGTTCCGGCGCCATGTAGTTGGGCGTGCCGACGATCGCGCCCGCCTCGGTCAGGAGCGTGGCAGTGTCGGTGCCGAGGCTCGTCGACACCGGCCGGGCGAGGCCGAAGTCCAGCAGCTTCACGCCGTGCGGGGTCAGAAACAGGTTCGACGGTTTGAGGTCGCGGTGGATCAGCCCGCGGGCGTGCACCGCGGCCAGGGCATCGAGGACCTGCAGCGAGATTGCCGAGCTGTCGACCGGCGACAGCGGCCCGCGTGACAGGCGCGCACCCAGCGGCTCTCCTTCGAGCAGCTCCATCGCCAGGACCAGACCGTCGTCGGTCTCCTCGACCTCGTAGAGCTGACAGATGTTGGGATGCGAGATGCCGGCTGCGGCGCGGGCCTCCCGCCAGACCCGGCGCCGACCCGCTTCGTCGCTGCCGCCGCGGATGGTCTTCAGGGCGACGGTCCGTTCCAGCCGCTCGTCCCGGGCCGCGTACACGATGCCCATCCCGCCTTCGCCGATCTTCCGCTCGATGCGATAGCGACCGATGCGGTCAGGGGCCGGGGGCGGGGCGCTGGAGAACATGCAGCTCGATTGTAGTCGCGCCGGGCCCGCGGGTCGCCCGATCGCTCAGCGCGCGAGCTCGCTGATCGCGGCGATCACGCGCTCGACTTCCTCGTCTGTCGTATAGGCCGCACAGCCCAGGCGGACGAGCCCGTCCTCCGCGTGACCGAGGCGGCGGACCACGGTCAGGGCGTAGAAATCGCCATTGGATACGAACAGCCCGTGCCTCGCGCAGTGGCGGGCGACGGCTGTCGAGGCCACACCCCCAAGCACGAACGACAGGGTCGAGGTGCGCGGCCGCGATGGCGGTGGTCCATAGACCGACACACCGGGTATCTCCCGCAGCGCGTTCCAGAGCCGCGTCACTTGTCGCAGGTTGCGCTCGTGCAGCCCGGCCATCGTGTTCTGGAGCGCGTCGCGACGGACGGTTGTGCCTGGCGAGAGCGAGGCCAGGAAATCGACGGCGGCGGCGGCGCCGACGATCGCCTCGTGCGAGAGCGTGCCGGTCTCGAGGCGATCCGGCGCATTGTCCGCGGCCGGTTCGACCTTGGGCACGTCGAGCCGCTCGAGGAGATCCTGACGGACGTACATCGTGCCGACGTGCGGACCGTAGAACTTGTACGGCGAACAGGCGAGCAGATCGCAGCCGAGCGCACGAACGTCGACGAAGGCGTGCGGGGCATAGTGCACCGCGTCAACGAAGCAGAGCGCTCCGGCGTCGTGCGCCAGACGAGCGGCCGCGGCCACGTCAGTGATCGTACCCAGCGCGTTGGAGGCGGCGCCAATCGCGAGCAGCCGCGTGCGAGGGGTGAACGCGCGTTCGAGGGCCGGCCAATCGAGCTCGCCGGTCCTGGTGTCGAACGGGACCGTGCGGACGGTCAATCCCCGATCGCGCGCAACGGCGCGCCACGGATCGACGTTGGCATGATGATCGAGTTCGGTGACGATCACCTCATCGCCCGCCTGCCACGCGCGCGCGAGGGCCCGGCTGACGTGAAAGGTCAGGGTCGTCATGTTGGCGCCGAACGCGACCTCGTCAGGCGATGAGCCGAGGAAGTCGGCGAGTGCCAGCCGGGCGTCCGCGAGCGCCGCATCGGTTTCTTCGCTGGTCGGGTAGGCCCAGTGCGTATTCGCGTTGTGGTTGAGGAGATAGTCGCGCATGCGATCGGCGACCACCTCGGGCACCTGCGTGCCACCGGGGCCATCGAAGTAGGCCACCGGCTGACCGCGGTGTTCGCGCCGAAGCGCGGGAAACTGCGCGCGAATGGCCTCGACCGGACGCACAGCCCCGGGGGCGGACACAGCGGACTCACTCATCTCGCAAATTCTCCTTGGATCGATCGCGGTTACGACCAACAAGCATTGTCGAAGGTGGACACCTGGTCAACGGTGAAGGGACGATGCGGCGGTGGGTGACAAGACCAGGCCGGCAGGGCCATAATCCGCGGCACGCGGAGGTCGGTACTTCGCGCTGCCGTCAGCTGAGGACCGCCTATGACAACGCGCACGCTCACCGCCCGGGTCGGCTTCACCGGCCTGTTGATGACCGGCACACTGGTGCTGGCGCAAATCGCGCCGACGCCTCCTGTCCAGACACCAGCGCCATCTGCCCAGACACCGGCCGGAGCTGCGCCAACGGTGCCCCCTGGTGCACCGGCGCCGGGACGAGGGAACCGGCCTCCCCTCAGCGAGTCCGACGCGGCGGAGATCGCGAAGCTCGAGTCGTTCCCGGCATGGACGCCGGGCGCCGGCGACGGCAACTACTTCATCGGCCCGGAGTATGCGCCCGCGCCGGAACTCACACCGAAGGACGGCGTGCCGAAAGGCCGGGTGGAGACCTTCACGCTGACGGCCGCGGATAGCAAGTTCTATCCCGACACCGGCCTGCGAGGGGCCACGCCGACGCGGGCGGTGACGGTTTACATCCCGAGCCAGTACGTCGCCGGGACCGCCGCCCCGCTGATCGTGTCCTGCGATGCCTACGGGGCCCGCAACAACCAGCTGCCGACGATTCTCGACAACATGATCGCGGAGCGAAGGTTGCCTCCGATCATCGCGGTGATGATCGCCAACGGCGGCGGCGACGGGATGGGCAGTGAACGGGGGCTCGAGTACGACACTGTCTCCGGCAAGTATGCGGAGTTCGTCGAGGCCGAGGTGCTGCCGAAGGTCGAGCAGAACTACAACGTCAAGCTTACGAAGGACCCGGATGCCCGCATGACGCTCGGCGGCAGCTCCGGCGGCTCGGCATCATTCAACATGGCCTGGTTCCACCCGGAGTGGTACCACCGCGTATTGATCTATTCGGGCACGTTCGTCAACCAGCATCCGGACGACAATTACCCGCGGGGCGCGTGGGAGTATCACGATCACGTCATTGCCCAGAGCCCGGTCAAGCCGATCCGGATCTGGATGCACGTCTCACAGAACGACAATGGCGCGACCGCCGGCTCCTCCGGTCTCCACAACTGGGTCATCGCCAACATCCGCTTCGCCGACGCGCTCACGGCCAAGGGCTACCACTACCAGTTCGTGTACGCCAAAGGCGCGGGACACACGGACGGCAAGGTCATCGCGCAGACCTACCCGCAGGCGCTGGAGTACGTGTGGCAGGGATACCGGGCGAAGTGATCCGAGCGATCGAGGCGCGCGCTCAGTAACGCCAGCTCTTGAGGTCGGCGCCGGCCGGCGCGTAGCGCTCGATCTGCGTGACCATCTTGGTCATCAGTTCGGCTCCGCGCGGTCCCCAGCAGTGCGGTGCGCGGCGCTGGAACACGACCTCGCCGGTGAACTTCGGCGCGTCCGCCTTGGTCAGGAACTCGTTGAGCTTCTCGACCGCGTCGTTGAGAAAGTACGAATCCATGTCGCCGACGTAGATGTGCAGCTTGTGGGCCACCTTGGGGCCGATCGTGGCCCAGTTCGCCTCGAGCACGGCGCGCAGGTCGTACTTCTTCCAGGCGCTCGCGACCGTCGGGTCGATGACCCCCGTCGACTTGTTCCACAGCCGCTTCGGATAGCCGTCAGCGCCGACCGGCGAGTAGGTGGCCTCCCAGATGTCCCACTGGCCGCCCGAGCGCGACTTGTCGCCGATCGTCAGCTCGTAGTGATTTTCGTCCTTCATCATCGATTCGACGTTGCCGTCAGGACGGATCTGGTTGGGACGATCCACCCTCATCCAGCCCTTGTCGACGAAGTAGGCATTCTTGTCGCCATAGATGTCGACGATCTGGTGATAGCGGAAGTCGACCGCATCAGGGCAGCTGGCGAACGAACCACCGTAAAAGTCGGGGTAGAAGATCTGATGCGCCGCGGCGATCCAGCCGCCCGTTGACCCGCCGGAGACCATGCGCGCCCACGGCTCGCGAATGACGCGGAACTGCGCTTCGACCGCCGGCAGCAGCTCCTCCATGATCGCGTCGCCGAACGGTCCGTTGTTCTCCGAGTTCACCCCATACGAGTCGTCGTAATACGGTGACGGGTGCTGCAGCGTCACGTAGATCATCCGCGGCGTGTCGTCGGCCATCCACAAGGTGTCGAATGCTCCGCCGCTGCCGAAGCCGCCCGGCACCCGCAGCGAGAAATGCCCCTGCTCGTAGTTCACCGGGTAGCGGACGTCCGGGTGCCGCTCGTAATCCTTCGGCAGCAGCACCGTCGCGCCGAGATAGATCGAATGCCCCCACCATTTCGACAGGATCCGGCTCTCGATCTTCAGGTGCTTGACCTGCGCGGTGTCCGGTGGCGGCACGATGGGTGGAATCACCTGATCGGCGATCAGCTTGATCGGCACGTTGGACTTCGGATCGAACGACACCTGCACCGGCTCGCCGTAGACGTTCCCGGGCGACCGCTTCCAGTTCTGCCCCTCCCACTGATCCATGTGCAGCCAGACGGTCTTGCCATCGGCTCGAGGGAAGCGCGTGTAGACGTTGACGAAGGGCTGCATCCAGTACTCGCCCGCCGGCAGGTCACTAAGACTGGCGAGCGGATGGCCGCGATCGGCGGCGCCGAACGGCACCGGTGTGCCGGCGCGCATCGCGTCGATGTACTTCGAGAACAGCGGCGCCCCGGTCGGACTCGCCTGCTCGATCGGCGTGCGCTTGTTGTCGCGGCTGATCGCGACGTAGACCATCCCGGTGGTGGCCTCGGTCCGAGCCCCCTGAGCGATCGTGACCTCGATGCGCGGGCCGCTCTGGGCCAGCGGGACGACAGTGCCGGCGGCGACCGCAGACAGTAGCGTCGCGACGAAGACGGCAAAGAGGCGTCGTCCATTCATGGTGGTGGATCGTAGCGCAGCGGAGGCGGCCGGCTGCGCGCCGCCCTCGAACGTCGGCCGCGGTGCACCGGACGCCGCTGAGCTCAACGCCGAAACCGCCTGTCTCCGCCCCGGGGCGCACGACTCGCCTATGACGCGGTGGCCATGGCGTGGAAGGTGGCAATCGCCGTCCACACGCCGAGGCCGATGCCTCTGCCCATCTGTTCGAGCGTCACCATGTTGTGCGTGAGAAATACCAGCACGCGTCCGTCACCAGGATCGGCCTGCCACCAGCCGCCGTATGCCCCCGGCCAGCCGACGGTGCCGACGCCGCCGCGGCCCCGAATCGGATCCGCCGATTCGGGGTTCGTCACGACGGCGACGCCCATTCCGTATCCATGCCCGTGGGCGAAAAGGGCTTGACCGAACATCCGCGCTCTTGCGCGTTGGTCGGGCGTGAGCTGATTCGAGGTCATTAGCGCGAGCGTCTCGGGCCGCAGGATCGGCACGCCGTTCACCGAGCCGCGTTCCACGAACAGGCGCGCAAACGTCAGGTAATCCTCCGCAGTGGACCAGAGACCCTGGCCTCCAGACTCGAAGGTCATTGTCGAGGGGCGCTCGGCGAGCGCCTGCCCGCCGGGCACCGTGGCCAGCGTGGCGGGGTGACCTTCCGGATCGAAGCCGCACGGCGCCGCGCGGCGCGCGTGCTTGTCCTCGGGGACGATGAAGCCCGTGTCACGCATCTGCAGCGGTTCGAACACACGACGTGAGAGGACGGCGCCCAGCGGAGCCCGCTCGAGACGCGCGATGACGATGCCCAGAAGATCGCTCGAGTGGCCGTAGTGAAAGCCGGCGCCGGGCTGCTCGACGAGCGGGAGCGTCGAGAGACGTGCGACCCACTCGTCCGGCGACAGCGGATTGTCGATCGTTGTCCCGAGTCGCTCGGTGTAGGCCGCAGCCATTGCTCCGCGCTGAAGGTCGCCGTAACTCAGGCCAGAGCGATGTGTCAGGAGATCACGGTAGGTGATCCTTCGCTCGGCGCCGACCACGTCGTCAGGGCCCGAGTTGCGCGTACGCAGCACCTTCAGGTCGGACAGTTCCGGGACGACGTGCGTAATCGGGTCGTCCAGCCGGAAGCGCCCCTCGTCGTACAGCATCAGCGCGGCAACCGCCGTGACCGGCTTGGTCATCGACGCGATCCTGAAGATCGTGTCGGGCTCGACGGGCGCTCCGCTCCGCACGTCCCGCCGCCCGATGGCGGCCTGGTGTTCAATCCGTCCGCGCCGCCACACGAGCGCTGCTGCCCCGCTGAACGCGCCGTCTTCGGACTGGCCTCGAAGCACCTCGGAGATGCGGTCGATCATGATGGGGTATTTTATAGACAATTTATAAAATAACAAGCATATATATAATTCGCATATGACCATTCCGAACAACACCTCTCCGCGTCGACAGCCCAAGGGAGACAAGCGGGATCGCACGCGGGCGGCCCTGTTGGAGGCCGCGCGGCTGCTGGTCCGCGAGAAGGGCTACGACCGGACGACGCTGGAGGAGGTGGCGCAGCGTGCGGGGATGACGACGGGAGCCATCTACGGCAATTTCAAGAATCGCGACGAGCTGTTCGTCGCACTGGGCCAGGCCTACTGGGCCCCCATCTCGCCGCGCGTCGCTCCTGGCGCCACGTTCGCCGAAGTGATGCGCGCCATCGCCGACGCGACGCTGGCGGTGCTGCCGGAGCGGACGACCGCAGCGGTCGGCCGATTGCGGGGCGTGGCCTACACGCTCACCCAGCCCGAACTGCAGTCGCGAGTGCGCAACGTGACCGCCGACAGCTTCGCGTTCGGAGAGGAATGGCTGCGCGGTGTGTGCGATCCGCGCGACCTGCCGATGCCGGCCGACCGCCTCATTCGCGTGATCCACGCGCTGGTCGAAGGTCTCGTGATGCAGCGGCTCCTGACGCCTGACTTGTATCCTGACGACGTCTTCCGCGCGGCGTTCGACGCGCTCGCGGCGAGCGGACACGGCAGACGGACGTGACGCGCGTGCTCGTTCAGCCGCCGTTCAGGCTGGATGTCGGACAATGCCGCCGTGTCACACACCTCCATCGATTTCGGCTATCCGTGGTGGCTGAACTACGGACATCTCGCCCTCTTCGGCGTGCTGCTTGCCGCCGTGCTCGCGGCGCGTGCGATTGGGGCATCGCGATCGGTGATGGTCCTGCTCGGCGCCTTGTCGCTCTGGGCCGGCAGCGTCGCCATCCTCGTCCACTTCTACGGCATCAACCACGTCCCACCGCTCCCGACGCCGGCGTTCTTGAGCTCGGGCACCGGTCGCGTGCTCGATCTCGGCGCCGGAACCGGGCGTTCGTCGATCATGGTGCTCAGCGATCGGCCCAAGGCGACGCTCGTCGCATCCGACCTGTTCGGCACCTCGTTCGCGCAGCACTTCGGCCCGGGTGATCGGCCGCAGGATCGATTGCTGGCCAACCTGAAGGCAGCCGGCGTCGCCGAGCGGGCGACCATCGAGACGGCCGACATGCTGAAGCTGCCGTTCGCCGACGGCTCCTTCGACGCAATCGTCAGCGCGTACGCGATGGATCATCTCGGCCGCAACGGCGCTCGAACCGCCCTCGCGGAAGCCCATCGCGTGCTGAAGCCGGGGGGCGATTTCCTCCTCATTCTCGTGGCCAACGATCGGTGGGCGAAGCTGGCGTTCGGTCCGATGCTGTCACACGGCGGCACCTACGGGCCGGACTGGTGGCGCGACGCCGCGGCAAAAGCGGGGTTCGACGTCCGTGAGGAGGGCACGCGTCCGGTCACGACCTACTTTCTCCTGACTGGGCGCTGACCGCGCGAGTTCGATAGCATTGAGGCGGACTCGCCACCGATGCGACTGCTCGTCGTCGAAGACGAAACGCGCCTGGCCGCAGACCTCAGGGCAGCCCTCGAGGCCGCCGGTTATGCCGTCGATGTGGCGCACGACGGCGCAGCCGCCGATTTTCATGTCGAGACCGAGCGTTACGATGCTGTCATTCTCGATCTCGGCCTGCCGCGGATCGATGGCCTCACGCTCCTCCGCCGGTGGCGGCGCGCCGGCAAGACCATGCCCGTCCTGCTCCTGACGGCGCGCGGTTCCTGGCACGAGAAGGTCGAAGGGATCGACGCCGGCGCTGACGACTACGTGGCCAAGCCGTTCCACGTCGAGGAAGTGATCGCGCGCGTCCGCGCCTTGATCAGGAGAGCGGCCGGTCACGCCGACGCCGAGCTGCGCTGCGGCGCTCTGACGCTGCACGTCCCGCGGGCGACGGTCTCCGTCAACAACGTGCCGGTCACCCTGACGAGCCATGAGTTCCGCGTCCTCTCGTACCTCATGCACCATCGCGGGCGCATCGTCGGCCAATCCGAGCTGATCGAACACGTCTACGCGCAGTCGTTCGACCGCGATTCCAACACGGTCGAAGTCTTCGTTTCGCGACTCCGCCGCAAACTCGGTGTCGATTGCATCAGGACAGTCCGCGGCCAGGGCTACTGCGTGGAAGAGCCTGGGCCGTGACGCGGCCGCTCTCGCTGCGTGCCCACCTGGTGATCGGCGCCGGGTGTCTCATGATCGGCTTGTTCGGCGCGTCCACCATCCTGTGGCACATCGCGCTCGGCCATCGCGAGCCACCGTCGCTGTTCTTCGCCCTCCTGAGCCATGCCCACCTGTTCGCGGTCGTGTGCCTGATCTGCATGGCAATCGGCGTCGCGCAGGTCCAGCGTGGCTGGCGATCGATCGATCAGGTCCGCGGCCATCTCGCCGACATCCATGACAACCCGGAACGGCGGTTGACGGGGCGCTATCCCGCCGAGATTGCGCCGCTGGCGGCTGACGTGAATCGCCTGCTCGATCAGCGCGACGCGATGGTCGCGCGGGCCAGCCTGGCGGCCGGCGATCTGGCGCATGGGCTCAAGACCCCGCTGGCGATCCTGACGCAGGACGGGGAGCGCGCCCGGGGTAACGGCGATACCGACCTCGCGGCGAGCATCACGGCGCAGGTGGACCGGATGCGTCGCCAAGTAGACAGCCATCTGGCGCGGGCGCGACTCGATGTGTCCCGTCATCGGCCGGCTGTCGCGGTGTCGCTGCAGGAATCGATCAACGGGATCGTGCGGACCCTGGAGCGGCTCTACGGTGAGCGCCGGGTCGCGTTCGAGGTGCGCGTTGCCGAAGCCATCGAGGTGCTGGCGGCGCGAGAGGATCTCGACGAGATTCTCGGCAACGTCCTCGACAACGCGTGCAAGTGGGCGCGCACGTCGTGCCGGGTCGAGGCCCGTCCCGAGTCCGGCAGGGTCCTGATCGTCGTTGACGACGACGGTCCCGGCATCCCGGCGGAGCTGCGCAAGCGTGTGCCGGGGCGCGGAGTGCGCGCTGACGAGGCGGCGCTGGGCAGCGGCCTCGGACTGTCAATCGCCCACGATCTCGCGCAGGCCTACGGGGGACGCACGTCGCTCGAGGAATCACCGCTCGGCGGCCTTCGCGTGGTGATCGAGCTCCAGGCGCCTCGAAGCGACCTTCAATCGACTCACGGCTAAAACGCTTGAGCTCGCTGTCTTGGCCGGCTCTCCAATCTCCATGGCTGAACCGAGAGACACAGCGCACGTAGACCGACCCGGTTGGCCAGCTGTCAACGTCCTCAGGAGCCTGCATCAAAGCGTCACCGTGGAAAGGGAACGCCCCGGGAATTGCCCCCGCGATCATGTTCGTGCGGTATTCGCATCGGCCTCGGCGATAATGGGCCGGGGCCGAGCGCCTGCGCCGCGCGCAGGAGCGAACCGGCAGACCTCGACACGGGCGGACTCCCGAACTTTGCTGCGAACTGGACTGACCAACATGGAGGGTCATCGAATGAGGGGACAACTTAGGGCTCGCTTCACGCTTATCGCGATGCTGTGCCTGGCAATCACGCCGCTTGCTGGACAGCAGACGGTCGAAAAGGCGGGCAATGTCTCGAAGACGGCGACGATCGTCGCGATCGACCACACCAAGCGGGTCGCCACGTTGAAGGACGCGGAGGGTAACGTCGAAGACTTCCACGCCGGCCCGGAAATCAAACGCTTCAACGAGCTGAAGGTCGGCGACTCCGTGACCTTCTCGTATCACGCCGCGGTCGTCTATCAGGTCAGCAAGCCGGGAGCAGCGGCACCGACCGTTCAACAGGGGATGGGGACTGTTCGCGGGCAGGGAACCAAACCGAGCGGGGCCGTCACGCAGCAGCACCAGGCCACGGTTACTGTCGAAGCCATCGATCCCGCGGTGCCGTCAATCAAGGTGAAAACGGCCGAGGGTCACGAGATGTCGGCGAGAGTCGAGGACAAGAAGAACCTCGAAGGGCTGAAGGTCGGCGACAAGATCACCGTGACGTTCACGGAAGCGCTGATGGTCACCGTCGAACCGCCGAAGAAGTAGCCACCTCGATCGCGGCCAGGTCCGTCGCGGCTTCGAACCCTGTCACGGGGTCGAACCGCCGCCGGACCTGACCGCGGCTTCCGCACCCGGCGGCTCGCGAAACGGTTCCATCGGAATCGGCACGTACTCGACATCCAGCACTTCCAGGGGTTCGATCTTCTTCGGTGCGCGAAGGATCACGCGATCGCCGGGCGTGGACTTCAGCAGCGCGCGCGCCAGGGGCGACCGCCAACTGATGTACCGGCGGG
>Ga0207697_10001002_pt1 | contig 15804 bp, 18 predicted proteins | sample KBSSwiS5withPhiX_FD_184293 | JGI IMG/M metagenome (GOLD analysis project Ga0207697, IMG submission 184293) | Switchgrass rhizosphere microbial communities from Kellogg Biological Station, Michigan, USA, with PhiX - S5 (SPAdes) (version 2) | ecosystem: Host-associated > Plants > Roots >... | reverse complement strand
AGCCAGGCCGCCAACTGCCACAGGGCGTCCTCGCCCTTGGCCAGGATCACGGCAGAGCAGATCGTCGCCAGGATGTGGCCAGCGAACATCGCAGTGCCCAGAGTTGTGCCCAACTCATGCAGGTGGGGCGTCGCTGTGTAGAGCAAGGGATTCAGAGATTCGGCAGCGTGGTGCGAGTTCCCTGGAGCTGTTGCCGTTACTGGGCTCAAAGCCGTGAAGGCTTCGTGGAGCGCGAGCTGGCTGGTTCCAAGCAAGGCCGTCATGGCGGTGAAGTTGAGCTTGAAGCGCGTGGCCAGCGTTGCGGCCAATCCTGTCAATGCGACAAGTGCCAACAGGACCGGGACAGCGGGAAGTTCCCCGCCGCCGATCACGTGAGCCCCGGATGCTAGCAGCACGATAACGAGCGAGATCGCGCCGGACCGCAACGCATGGAAGGGTGCCCGGGGCTGCAATGAGCGCACGGAGTCCTCCCTCGATCGTCTGGCTGGATGCTGCCTGTTGTCAGCGTCTTGATTCTATCGGGAGTTCGGAGCCGGACTGGCCTCGGATGGGTGCGTATGTGGATACCTTGCGCGCAGGTGGGATGTTGGCTGCTTAAAGCGCTGAGAGTCGACTGCTCGTGCGGACAAAGGTTGGTCCTGGTGGCTCCGGTATGCGGCTGAGGTCCGCACCGGGCCGACGACGGCGGAGCTCAAGTTTCAGGCTTTCCTCGCCACGCGCCATAGCCCAGTGGTGGTTGGCGGAGAACGCGGGCTTCAGGAGCCAGCTCAGCTTTCGCAGGAGTGGCTTCGCTGTGCTGACCCGCCAGTCGTAGGTGATGACGACTTCCGGGCCGTCGGTTTCGAAAGTCCAGCGGCCCGTGCCGTTGAGGTCGCCCTCGGCCTTGAGCGCAAAGCCGTGCAGGGTAATGGGTTCGGTAACGGTGAGCCGCCAACGCAGGGTGTAGGGGAGCCATCCCTTGGTGTGGAGATCGAACGAGGCACCCACGCCCTCCGCGTTGCCTTGCGCCACGGGTGTCACCTTGAGGTACACCGAGGGCCACCACTGCTTGAGGGTGCCCGCGTTACCGAGGACATCCACCACTTCCTCGCGCGTTCCGGCCACTCTCCAGACCGTAAGGAACTCGTAGTCGGTGCTTTTGCTGGTTCGTTGCATTGACCTGGCCATTGATGCCTCCGCTGCTAATCGTACCGAGACGTTGGTCCCGGCGCCTTAGCTTTCGGGAGTGGCCCGTTCTCGCTTGTGGTGAGCTCGCTTCTGATGCTCACAACGGCGACTCGCGGTGGCAGATTGAGAATGCCGTTCTTGCCGACACTAGGCTTGACGACTGTGTATATAGGTCATTTCGCCGCAGCTGCGGTCATTCTCGCAGTGGCGCCAGAAACGCCCGCCTTACCCATCGCCGTGGCAGTCGCGTGGCCAGACATTGTTTGGCCTGCATTGGTTTTCGCTGGCAAAGAATCGGTGAAAGTGGACCGCAACAATCCGCTGCAATCCCGCGTCAAATTCACTTCCTACCCTTACTCGCATTCGCTGGTCCTCGGTGGTGCGCTCAGCATTGTGCCCGCACTGCTGGCCGGGCTGATCTACCAGAGTGTCCTAGTGGGTGTCCTCTTTTGGGTCGGAGTCCTGTCTCACTGGCTTCTGGATGCGGTGGTCCACCTCCGGGACCTTCCAGTTCTTGGCTGGGGACGGAATGATCGCCGCGTTGGCTTTGGTCTGTGGGCCCGCCCCCGACTGGCGTTCGTCCTGGAGTATGCGTTCTTCGCCCTAACTGTTCTCTTGGTGGCTCCTCCCTCGATGTTCGTAGGGCTGCTTGGCGGAGGATTGCTGCTTCATTTGTTCAACATCAACTCGTTCTTCGGCTTCACGAAAAAGAACCCAGTGGGCACGCCGAAACGCTTCGCTTTGCTGGCACTGGTCGGCTACGTCATCGCGATCATCTGGTTCACGATGTCCTGGCAAACCTAAACCTCATCCGCCGGTTTTCAGCAGATCCTTCATGTCGAAAAGTGCTTCGAGTGGGGCGGCTGTGTCCGTGAGCGGTGTGACCGGGCCACCGCCGCAATCTTCAATTCGCTGAGAGTATCGCTCCTGCTCGCCTTCCCGGACGATAACCTTCGATGCAGTGCCGCCCGCGCAACCAGGCTTTGGGGCGGTGATGTCCTTAGTCCGCTCAGGCAGGCTGCGGGCAAGTTCGATCACGTCTGTCCACGTCTCTGCGGGCATGGCAGCAGTTTCCTGACGAAGCACGTCGCCGTAGGAATCGACCGTGATGCTGGCTTCCTTGACAGAGGCCTTGATGACGTAGCTGCGATGGTATTCGGGCGGGACGGAACTGTCGCGGAATCTGTACTCGACAGTGGTTTCCGATGGATTCAGGTGGAGGCTGCTGGGGACGGCGCAAGCCGTGAGCATTCCCAGCCAAAACACGGCAATAGTCGTTAACGCGATACGACGACGCATGAATCCCCCTGTGGCGGCCCGATGTGCCACCAGCCTAGCGGGACTGGGATAACACGCAGGTGAACGTGCGGACCGAGACGTTAGTCTTCTGGAATGGAATCCTGGCACGGTAACCGGCTGAGTGCGAGCCAGGCCGGACTTGTAGAAAGCTGGCTGCCAGGTGTTCGCCTCCTCAAGGACCTCTCCTGGAATCTCATTGATACGGCGGTCCTTGAGGTAGCGGACGAGCACTGCAAATACATAGTCAAAGCCGCGGGGCCGTTGAATCACCACATAGGACGTGAGATACAAGCTCACGAGTCCTCAGTGAATGTGTGGGCTCGGCAGAACCGTGCTCCTAAGCTCGTTCAATCGGACCGTTCCATGAATATCTTGATGACCGAGCATCTCGAAGGCTCCCTAGTGGAGGGCACCGAAGCTGAATATGACACGGAAACGTATCAGCAAGCCGGGCGTCTAATGCGTGCGTTTCACGAGCAAGCCGAGCAGACTGACCCAGACTATGAGGCGGCAGCCGCTTCCAAAACGTTGTCTTGGCTGAGCACGCCCCATCGCATCGAAAGCTCTAACGTTGAGAAAGTCCAGGCGATACTCGGCGCATATCAGCCGAAGCCTGTGGTGCTCGTCCCGACCCACGGTGACTGGCAACCACGCAACTGGCTAATGGACCGCACCGAGCTGAGGATCATCGACTTTGGCCGCTACGACTTCAGGCCAGCCGCCACTGACTTCTGTCGCCTGGCTGTGCAGCAATGGCGCTCCCATCCTCATTTGGAGACTGCCTTTTTTGAGGGGTACGGTTCAGATCCCAGAGACGGCGAGGTTTGGAATGTTGCGCTGCTGCGCGAAGCTGTCGCCACCGCTGCGTGGGCGTACCAGGCCGGCGACCAACGGTTTGAGGAACAGGGCCACCGAATGCTTCGTGATGCGCTGGCCAACTTCTAGATGAGCTCAGTCGCTGGCTGGGAGAACGGCGCATCATCGATTCGGCTTCCGGCCGTGAGGCAACTTACGGGCCCACCCGGACTTTTCAATGGCCGCCAGGCCGGCCGCAACTGCTAGATCGACATCGTCGACGCTAGCGCCGTGGAAGGTTGCGAAGACCTTGGACGTGGCGCGATCGACGGACTCGATAAGCAGCCCGGAACCGCGGGTCCAGACCAGTAACGGCATGGGATTTCACGATGCCCGCGCTGCTCTGCATTGTCATTCCGACGATCTACCAAATTTGTTTGGCCATTCGGGCCTACCGCGAGTCTTTTCAGGCCCTGTCCTGCTGTCGTGAGACCGCCGAATGTGAACTACATCACACCAAAGAATAAAGCGCTAAGATACTTTGGATTAAGTCAATTAGTTCTTGACCTTTAACCACTAAGGGGATAGAAATGACGCAGTGCCATGATCTTCACCACATCCGGCACCTCGCCAGTCCCACACTTGTGGGGCAGGGTTATGGGCGAAGTGCGCTTGTCGTTGGTGTACGAAGTAGCTGCCTGGCCGAGCCTGCAATCCGGGAGGTTCGTCCATGGCACTGGCCTGTTGAACCGCCGGTGACCGGCGGATGCCCCGCTTCGACACTGGATTCGAAGCCCTCACAACCTTAAGGATGTCCCGATGGACATGAAGACCGAACTCAAGAAGCAGGAAGAGACGAGACCAAATTGGTGGGTACTCTTCCTCACTTGTGCGGCTGTAGTGCTCGATGGTTACGACACGGTCGCGCTGGGCGTATCCATACCGACAATTGCGAAAGACTGGGAGGTTCAACCCTCGTTCTTCACTCCTGCCCTCTCGCTGACCAGCGCCGGAGTGGCCCTGGGATATCTCGCTGTTGGACGCCTCGTGGCAAAGCTGGGCACAAGGAACGTCATCTTCTCTGCCGTTGTGGTCTTCACTCTTGGTTCACTGATGACAGCGTGGTCGACTTCGATTGTGGAACTCACGATTCTGCGGTTCATAACGGGCCTAGGGCTGGGTGCCGTTCTTCCTGCCGCCGTATCCCATGCAACCGCAGTTAATCCTGCACGTTTGCGGCAATCCATCGCTGTGGTCGTAATGACAGGCATCTCTTTCGGGGCACTCATTGCAGGGCTTACCGGCAGCGCTATCGTGGGGGCTTTTGGGTGGGAATGGGTGTTCATTTTGGGTGCTATCGCCTCCGGTATTCTTCTGCCATTCTTGTGGTTCGGGCTGTCAGGTAGCCAGACGCCAGACACGCTCGACAAAGCGCTCGAAGCTAAGCACCATGCCTCGGTTGCGCGCCTGTTCGATGCCTCCGTTCGAAGCAGAACTCTTCTCCTATGGGCCTTTTCCTTTCTCATATTCGCCGTGTTCTACGTGTTCTCGTCGTGGTTGCCGACCCTGCTCACCAGCTACGGCTTCAGTGCCGGTCTAGCACCACTGGGGTCAGCGGCTCTAGGCATCGGAAGCATCGTGGGTGCTGGCGTGCTAATCCTCGGATCACGTCGATTCCGGATGACGTCCGTGCTGGCTGGAACCACGTCAGTAGCCATTTTGTTTCTTGTTACTTCTGCGTTTCTCGGCCCCGACAAAACTCTGCTGCTGCTCGTCTTTGGTGGAGTCGGCCTGGGACTCCAGGCTGGGATGATCGGCGCTACCGCGCTGGCAGTCACACTGTATCCGCAAGCAACAGTGACCGCCGGCGTCGGGTGGGCAGCTTCGCTGGGGCGACTCGGATCCGTGGTTGGACCGATCTTCGGCGGGATCCTTATTGGATTCGGCGTAGATACCAGCTTCATCGTTCTTTCAGTGTGCGTGCCTGTGATGATTGCGCTTGGGTTGGTCTTGGTTGTGGGGCGTATCTCTGCAGCAAGAGCCGCCACTACTCCGAGGCCAACGCAGCCGGAGAAATCGTCCCTCACTTCGCCTGGGTAGGCGCATCCTGCAATGCTGCGTTGCAAAAATCCTTCCTCTACCGGTAGCCGCCATTTATGGGTGGGAGAATCGTCCCTCCGTCGACTGCGGCGTCCAGCTTAGTTCGGTCCAGCTTCCAAACGACCGTCTCACCTGAAGTGGGTCCGGTAAAAATGAAAACCGGCTGAGCATTGCCCTCCAGCCAGTCCAGGAGTTCAGGAGCCGCGAAGCCGTAGCCCTCGCTCAGCGGCCTTCCCTGAGTCAGAACGTACTCGGCGCCAGCGTTCCTTAACGACTGCAACGAGGGCAAAACCTCCCAACCTTCGTGTGGCATTAGTGCGAATTCACCGGTTACCGACGTCAACCCCACCTTGGAAGATCCGGGCAGTTCGGCGTTCATCCAATCTCGTGCGCGGACAAGCCCGTCGTCCACGACCGACCTTGCCTGTATGCCCAAACCGAGACTGAGAACTGCCACGACTGCCACGGCGGCAGTTGTGATCCTGCGAAGTCGGGGTCGCCACGAAACCAACATCGCCAGAGCCACCGGCGTTGAAACCAGGGCTGCAAGAACAACGCAGTATCCAAATTGTTCTTCTGCCGCCCCAAAGAACACTGAATAGATGCCCACGAAACCTGTGAAAAGCGAAAACAAGCCAATGACGCGCCGATTCGTCACCTGTGAGGTGGCGGCCACGGTACCGGCGAGAATCGATAGCCCCAGGAGCAGATAACTGGTGCCGAACCGGCCAGCCATGTCTATAAGCCGTTCTGTCAGGTTCACACCCGGAACTGAATTGAAGCCGGTCATTTGAACGGCTCCCATCATTCTTAGAACGCCCACCGACTTTTGTTCGATGAACTGCGGAAGCAGGCCGTTTGCTGCGATCACGCCTAGATAGATCAAATAGGGCACGGCGGAAACGACGAGGATTCGCAGAGCTGTAAGCAGTGGAACGGTTTTACGCCAGAACGTCGCGGCCACGAGCGGGACGACAGTGAACACAGCAGTCATGTCTTTGGTGACGATTGCCAGCCCGAAGACCAACCCGGCGCTGAGTTCAAGCCACAAGCGTGTGCGGTCCCACTTGCGGTCTATCAGGTGAAGGACGAGTAGCCATCCCGACAGTACAGCCAGGCCAGCTGGAGTCTCCATCATCAAGCGCCCGTCCATGCGGAGGACAAAGGGATCACTGGCCTGTATGACGGCAGCCACCGCAGCTGGTCCTACTCCGACCAGACGGCGCACCAACAGAAAGCAGGCAACCACCGTCAATGCTCCGAGGACCGTGTTGACCCAGCGCAATTGCAAAGCCAGGTCCATGGGGTGGCCCTCAAGACCGAGCACGCGTATTACGAGCGCGTTCAGAGCGTACGAGGCCGGGGGATGAAGGAAAAAGGGGTTGCCGAGAATTGATGGCATTTTCCCATCAGCAATTTCTCTGGCCAGGTCCGCGTAGGTAACTTCGTCGATAAATACATCGTTTGCCCGCTGAACGCCGAACACCCGGAACGCCAGGGCCAGCAATCCGACAGACAACGCGATCCACCAAGGATTTCGAAGCGCCGAGGAAGACATGCTGGCCGGCTTCCGCACTCGAAAATGTGGCGGAGATGCTTCGGCTTGATCCAGCGGGTTCATGACGCTCCTCAGAGTTGTTGATGCGCTACATGCACGATTTTCAAAGGTAATTGATTTTTCTCGATTCAAACAATTGAGCTTTCGCTCGCTACTGCTGAATGGCAAGGGTCAATTAAGCATTTAGTCTCGGTTTGATTAATTCTTTAGATTTTCGCGTCACGAAATGGAAGTTAGGTTTAGCGTCCATACTTCCCGCTTCAGACAGGGCGGATCACGGCGATCTGCATCATGTTTGGGGGAGTGCGGACACCTAATGGATAGCGGTGGCCCTTCCGCGCTGGCCAAATACAAGGACGTCCTAAAGTGAATAGTCGGTACCAGCAATTTCTTCCGCCCGAGTGAACGCGAAAAGAGGGCGTCAACGGCTCCGCATCGGCATGGGGGTCATGTTGGTGTTCCTGTTGGTCATTGCCGGGCGGGTCATTGTTGTCCAAGGTTTAGACCCCAACGGACTGGCAGAGGCAGGTGACGCTTTGCGAACGCAGTCATCCGTATTGGGCGCATCCCGAGGAAAGATCCTGGATGCTTCCGGTGTGGTGCTGGCCGAGAGCATTATTCGTTACGACATCATCGGATCGCCCCGGGAAAATGCCGCCAATCTCTCGTTTCCTCGACAGACAGCCGACGGCACCATCGCCGACATTGACCGGGACACTGGCCTTCGTGATGTGGCGGAAGCCCTGGGCCGCTCCGACGAAGACATCAGGACGGCCATGAAGGGTGACAGCCAATTTGCATTCCTCGCACGGTCAGTCTCCTCGGCAGTAGAGGCCACGATTGCCGAACTTCGCGTTCCCGGAGTCAAGTCCCGTCCCGTCCAGCAGCGCACGTATCCTCTCGGGCCTGTTGGCGGCAGCATCGTTGGCTACGTCAATGATGAAGGAGGAGCCGCCGGCATCGAGCAAACGTTGAACGAGAAGCTGAAAGGCTTCGATGGGGAACGGACCTTTCAGATCGGTGCGGACGGAATCATCATTCCAACAGCCACGAACAGAATTACGCCGGCTGTGGACGGGGCGACGGTGAAGCTGACAATCGATGGCGAACTCCAGTTTTACGCGCAGCAGTCCATTGAGAAACAGGTCCAGGCTCAACGTGCAGAGTACGGCAACATCGTGGTGGTCGAGTCAAAGACAGGCAAGATCCGTGCCATGGCGGAAACCGGCACGGTCGATCCCAATGTTCCCGGGGGGACGCCACCTGGCGACCGGGGTGCAAGGTCAGTCACGGCGGCGATCGAACCAGGATCAACAGAAAAGGCAATCACCGCAGCGGCCGCCATCCAGGAAGGAAAGATTGAGCCGTTGTCCCAGCTCCTTGTCCCGCCGACGTATACCGTGAATGGCCAGACCTTCCAGGATTCTTTCGTGCACGAAACGCAGCAGCGCACGTTCGCTGGCATCATCGGCGATTCCATGAACACTGGGACTGTCATGGTTGGCGAGAAGCTGTCGCGCGAGCAGCGGTATGACTACCTGCGGAAATTCGGTATTGGCGAGAAATCAGGCATACCACTGCCTGGCGAATCACCTGGTCTGCTGGCTCAACCCGATACGTGGGATTCCCGCCAGGAGTTCTCCGTTCTCTTTGGGCAGGGGGTTGCGCAGACGCCGCTGCAGACGACAATGGCGTTCCAGGCGATCGCCAACGACGGAGTGAGGCTTCAACCCCGGCTCGTCGAATCCATCATCGATCAGGCAGGCATCGAGCATGCTGAGACACCTGCGTCGGGAACCGAAGTCATCAGTAAGGACACCGCCCACCAGGTGCGGGACATTCTTGAAAGTGTTGTCACCGCCGGCGGCGCCAAGGACGTGAAGGTTCCTGGCTACCGCGTCGGAGGCAAGACAGGAACAGCGGAAGCGGTTGCCGAGAGCGGGGCCGGCTTTGATGGTTTCACGGCATCATTTGTGGGTATGGCGCCCATGGACGACCCGCAATACGTTGTGATGGTCAATGTTCAGCGCCCGAAGGGAAATATCTACGGCATTAGTGAAGCTGGCGTGTTCAACGACGTCATGGCCCGGGTCCTGGCGAAGTACCACGTGCCTCCATCGACAACGCCGTCCGTGAGCCTGGCGCAAAAATACTAGACCCAGCCCGCACCAGGGGAGGAACGATGTGGCTGCGGATATAGAAGAAGCCCGCCGATGGGGGACCGACGGGCTTCCATTTCCAACGCTATTCGGGTGGCTTGCCAACATCAACTTGAACAACTCGCCAAAGTCCCCGCGCGGCGCCCTTGGGTCGAGGAAGAGCCGGTGTTGGGCTCCCAATTCCTTGCCAGGGGCCCAGCCCGACCAAAGCAAAAGGCCCCGCATCCCTCATAAACAAAGGGAAGCAGGGCCTTTCAACGTGGCGGTGACGGTGGGATTTGAACCCACGTTGGCTTTTACACCAAACAACATTTCGAGTGTTGCACCTTCGGCCGCTCGGACACGTCACCAACTGAAATAGGGTACCGGAGTTGGGGCCCGTTCCCCAAAACGAGCCGCAAACGAGCCGCAAACGAGCCAACCACCAACCACCCGGGAAACGCCGACAACCCACGCCAACTTCCGCCCGCACCGGCCCAGCGATAGATTCATAAGCATCATGACTATCTCGCACGAACAAGAACACGAGGCCCAGGCCTATTGGGTCACTGAGTCGGGACACGGTGAGTTGCGCCCGGAGGCCATACCAACGCCAGGCCCCAACGAAGCCCTCGTCAGGACCCTGTACTCAGGCGTCAGCCGCGGCACGGAGCGCGTAGTCCATGAAGGGCGCGTCCCAGAGCGTGTCGCTGATTTGATGCATGCCCCGCATCAGGAAGGCGACTTCCCCGGCCCGGTCAAGTACGGCTACCTGTCCGTCGGCGTCGTTGAACAAGGCCCGGACAACTGGATCGGCAAAACAGTCTTCAGCCTGCACCCGCACCAGGATTTCTATGTTGTCCCGACGAACCAGCTCACAGCCATACCGGACGACGTGCCTGCCCGCCGTGCCGTGCTCACGGGCATCGTGGAGGTGGCCATCAATGCCCTCTGGGAAGCTGGACCGAGGCTGGGAGACCGTGTCGCCGTCGTCGGTGGTGGCCTGGTGGGCGGCGTCCTGGCGGCCATTCTCCGGAAGTATCCGCTGGGCCGTCTGCAACTCGTTGATGCAGACACGGACAAGAGAGATCTCGCCGAAAAACTCAACATCAACTTCGCGCTCCCGGACGAGGCAGTGAATGATTGCGACATCGTTTTTCACTGCTCGGCTTCCAACGAGGGACTGAAACTGAGCCTCCAACTTGCTGGCGACGATTCCGACGTAATTGAGCTTTCGTGGTTCGCTGACAAGGAAGTCACGCTGCCGCTGGGCGAGGATTTCCATGCTCGCAGGCTCACCATCCGCTCCAGCCAGGTTGGGGCCGTGGCGTTGCCGAGGAGGCACAGAAGAACCAACGCCCAGCGCCTCCAACTCGCGGCAGCAACTCTGAAAGATCCGGTATTCGACACGTTCCTGAGCAGCGAATGCCAGTTTCAGAATCTGCCCACCACACTCGTTAAATTGTTTGAAAAGCCCGGCGGCTTCTGCCACGTGGTCGCCTATCCAAAGCCGGAGGAATAAGACATGTTCAGCCTGACCGTCCGACGCCACTTCATGATCGCCCATAGCCTTCCCCGCGAAGCCTTCGGCCCAGCGCAGGGCCTCCACGGTGCCACGTTCGTCGCCGAGGTGACGTTCCGCCGCCCGGACCTCAATGAGGACGCCATCGTCCTGGACATCGGCGCTGCAGGCCGCATTCTTGAGGAGATTCTTGAAGACCTGAACTACAAGAACCTCGACGAACACCCTGCGTTCAAGGGCAAGTTGTCCACCACGGAGGCGCTGGCGAAGCACATCGCCGACGCCGTGGCCACCCGGATCCAAAAGACAGAGGATGGAGCAGCCCTCAGCGGCATCGACGTCGTCCTTCGTGAGAATCCTGATGCGTGGGCAGGATATTCACTGGAGCTCCCGGTCAAGTAAGTGCACATCCGCTTCCTGGTGCCGGGAAACGTCCGGCACGGCTCCGGCGGGAACAGGTACAACGCCAAACTCGCCGAGCACCTGACCGCCCTGGGCGTCCGGGTAGAGACAGTCATCGTCGACGGCGATTGGCCGGTGGGAAGTGCGGCGGACCGGCAGCGGTTTGCTGAAATGCTCGACGGCGGCACCACTGTGATTGCCGACGGTTTGGTTGCGAGTGGGGTCCCGGATGAAATGGCGGGCGCGGTGAATGCAGGAACCAAAGTGTGGATCCTTTCCCACATGGCGCTCGCCGATCACCCGGACCTTGAAGCCCGGGCCCTGGCCGCAGCCTCAGGTGTTATCTGCCCGAGCGCCCATGCGGCTGCCGCACTGGAAAAAAGGCATGGCCTCAAAAACGTTGTGGTCGCCCATCCCGGAGTTGAAGCGGCTGAAATAGCAAAGGGCTCGGAACCCCCGCACATTATCGCCCTCGCCGCGTTGCTGCCCAACAAGAGCCAAACGGAACTGGTGGAAGCCCTCGCCACGCTAAAGGACCTGTCATGGACGGCCGCCCTGATCGGCACAGACCAACCTGACCCGGCGTACGCGGCAGAGGTGAGGGCCGCCGTCGAGCGTCATGGGCTCCAAGACCGCATCACTATCACGGGTGAGTTGGTCGGCGAGCCGTTGGAGGATCAGTGGCGCAAAGCCGATCTCAGCATCCTCATTTCGAAGTCCGAGGCGTTCGGGCTGGTGGTCACTGAGTCATTGGCCCATGGCGTGCCGGTCGTTGTCCGGCAGGGGACCGGTGCCGTGGAAGCCCTCGGAAACACAGGAGCGGGGAGGGCCCTTGACCTCACACACCCCAACAACCTTGCCAGCATCTTCCGGAGATGGCTCAGTGACCAAGAGCTCCAACAGAGCTGGCGCACTGCAGCACTCCAGGCCCGGGCCAACCTTCCAGGGTGGGACACCACAGCAGCAACGGTTCTGAAAGCCCTCGGCAGCGGCGAGGGTGCAGAATAGGGCCATGACGCCCACAGTCCAGACCATTCCGGCCGCAACAACCCTCACCCCGGAGCGCCTCCGGGCCTGGGCCTGGCACAAACAGGGTCTCGACGGGTCGCTCGCAGGAAAGACGTCCGAGGAAGTCCTGGATCACGCCGGATGGGCACGCTCGGTGGGCGGCGCCAATCCGTACCTCACGCTGTTCGCGAGGGCGGGAATCAGCCGCGAACAGGCGGACCGGGACGTCAAAGAACTCAAAATCCACGAACTCCCCACCGCCCGCGGCTGCACGTACGTACTGGGCCGGGCCGACTTCGCCTGGGGCCTGCAGATCGGCCGCGACGCTGCCGTTGCACCCTTCAAGGTACTCGCCAGACTCGGCGTGGAGCGCAGCGAGATCACTCTTCTCGAGGACCAAGTAGAGCACGCCCTCCAGGAGTCCAGCGATCCCCTGGACCCCAAACAGCTCAAGGACCAACTGGGCGAATCCGTGCGGAGCCTCGGGGAAGAAGGCAAGAAGAAGGGTGCAGCCACCACCCTGCCAACGGCCCTGGGCCTGCTCCAAGCCGACGGCCGCATCCGCAGGGTCCCCATCAACGGGCGCCTCGACCAGCAGCGCTACGCCTACACCAAGTGGGGCCTTGCCCCCAGCAAAATCGACGACGACGGCGCGCGCCGCCTCCTGCTCGAACGGTACTTGCGCTGGACTGGCGGAGCGACTCTCAAGCAGAGCCAGTGGTTCACCGCGTTCACCGTAGCCCAGACGAAAGCGGCGCTCGCCGGCGTCGAGGCCGTAGAAGTGCCCACCGCAAACGGTGACGTGCTGTGGATGCTGCCGGACGACGTCGAACGCTTGGCCGACTTCCAAGAACCCGGCGACGAGCAGATCCAGTTGCTTGCAGGCACTGATTCACTGGTCCTCCACAGGCGGAATTCGGCTGACATGTTCGCTGAGGAGGACAAAGGAAAGAAGGTCCTGGACACCACCCTGGCGCTTCAGGCCGACCTCCCGGATCACCCGATTCTGGACCGGGGCAGGATCATCGGCCTGTGGCAGTACGATCCCGGCAAAGAACGCATCGCGGCCTGGACGTTCGCCAAACCCACTGGAGCAGTCAGCAAGCGGATCGCCGAAATTGAAGCATGGATCCGCGATGAACTCGGCGACTTCAGGTCGTTCAGCCTGGACTCACCGGCGTCGCGTCAGCTACGGATCGACGCCCTCAACGCGGCCTCTGGTCTGTAACGCACTCAGCCCGAGAAGGCGCTCAGCCGGAACCATACGGCCGGGTGATTGCTTCAAGGAAGTGCCCGTCCGGGTCGCAGAAGTAGATCCCGCGGCCGCCGTCGTTGTGGTTGATCTGCTGTGCGCGGGAGCGTGCGGGGTCGGCCCAGTAGGGGACGTGTTCGGCGGTGATCCGCAGGAAGATCGCATCGAACTCTTCCTCGCTGACCAGGAACGCGTAGTGCTGGGGCGCGATGGTTCCTGGGGCCTCGAGGAAATCCAGGGTGACGCCGTTTTCCAAGGAAACAGTAACGAAGGACCACATGGGCTGTGGCGCGGGAAGCCCAAGGATGCGGGCCAGAAACGCAGCGGATGCGTGCTTGTCCTTGGCGTAGACGATGGTGTGGTTGAAAGCGATGGCCATGATTGGCTCCTTACATAGAGCTCAGGCGGGTGAGCGGTGCTCCGCTGCCGGTACCCGGTGTGTAGCGAAGAAGTCCCGGAGGAGCGTTGCGCATTCTTCTTCACGCACGCCTGCGTAGACCTCCACCCAGTGGTTGAGCCGGCGCTCGCGGAGGATATCGAACACGGAACCTGCCGCCCCGGCTTTCTCATCCCACGCGCCGAACACGACGCGGGGAATCCGTGCCAGGACAATTGCCCCGGCGCACATGGCACACGGTTCGAGGGTTACCACCAGGGTGCAGTCCTCGAGGCGCCATCCCTCGCCGCCTTCGCCCAATTCGAGGGCGTGGCGTTGCAGGGCAGCCGCGGCTTCACGGATCGCGACGATCTCTGCGTGGGCTGTCGGGTCCCCGTGTGCTTCCCGTTCGTTGCGTCCAGAACCCAGCACGCCGCCGTCGGGCCCTAGAACAACCGCGCCGATCGGCACGTCGTCCGTTTCCATGGCCAACCGGGCCTCGTCCAGGGCGAGGCCCATCCAGGCCAGGTGTTCAGCGTGATACGGCTCGGTGGCGCTCATGTCTCAATGATAGTTTTGGACGATGCGCACACTCGTCGTGGACCACCCGCTGGTCGCTCACAAGCTCACCGTTCTGCGGGACAAGAACACCCCTTCACCGGTCTTCCGGCAGCTCACTGAAGAACTCGTCACGCTCTTGGCCTATGAGGCCACCCGTGAGGTTAAGACGCAGCCAGTCGAGATCGAGACCCCTGTCACCAAGACCATTGGCACGGCGTTCACCAAGCCGACGCCATTGGTGGTTCCCATCCTGCGCGCTGGCCTTGGCATGCTTGAGGGCATGACCAAGTTGGTCCCCACCGCCGAGGTCGGTTTCCTGGGCATGGCCCGCGATGAAGAAACACTGGACATCATCACCTACGCGGAGCGCCTCCCCGAGAACCTCACCGGACGTCAGATCTTCGTTCTGGACCCCATGCTTGCCACCGGCGGCACCCTGCGCGAAGCCATCAAGTTCCTCTTCAAGCGCGGCGCCTCGGACGTTACTTGCATCTGCCTGCTGGCGGCTCCGGAAGGCCTCGCCAAGTTGGAGGAGGAGTTGCAGGACGCCAACGTGAAGGTTGTCCTCGCTTCGATTGACGAGAAGCTCAATGAGAAGTCGTACATCGTTCCGGGCTTGGGCGACGCCGGTGACCGCCTCTACGGCGTGGCGGGCTAATCCTCACGCCTCTACCGCTTTCCGGTGCGCCCCGTTAGCCTGTGGCGCATGGACTGGAAACTTGAACTGGTGTTTGTCCCTGTGTCCGACGTGGATCGCGCGAAGGACTTTTACGTCAACAAAGTTGGTTTCAACGCCGATTTCGATGAGCGTCCCATGGACGGCATCCGCTTTGTGCAGTTGACCCCGCCGGGTTCGGCTTGTTCCATCGCGATCGGCGAGGGCCTCAGCGATGCCCCTCCCGGAACAGCGCCATCCCTTCAAATAGTGGTGAGCGATATCAACAAGGCTCACGAACAGCTCAAGGCCAACGGCGTCGAGGTCAGCGATATCGATGTCCAGGACTGGGGACACTTCGTCCATTTTGCGGACCCGGACGGCAATAAGTGGGCTGTGCAGTACATTCCGCACCGGCCCAACGGCTAAGTCACAGTTCGCCGCGACCCCTGCATGGTGCGGCAGGATGGAGCCATGAGCCATCCTGCCGAGCCAACCCCGCCTTCCGCGCATGCCGAGCGATCGCCAGCCCTGACCGTCCGTGCTGTCCTGTTCGACATGGACGGAACACTGGTTGACTCCACGGCGATCGTCGAGCAGGTATGGCTGGAGTTCGCCGAACGATACGGCCTCGATTACAACGAGATCCTGCGGACGTCCCACGGCGTGCAAGCGGGCGATACTGTGCGCCGTTATGCTCCGGCCGGAGCCGATTTTGAAGCTTTGACTGCCGAGCTTGGCGAGATGGAACGCACGCGAACCGACGGCGTGATTGCCCTCCCTGGCGCCGAAGCGCTGCTTGCTGCCTTGCCGGACGACGCCATCGCGCTCGTCACATCCGCGGACCGCATCCTTGCCGACATCCGGATGAAGGCTGCCGGACTCTCCATGCCATCCACTACCGTCACGTCCGAAGGCGTTACGCGAGGCAAGCCGCACCCCGAGGGGTATCTCAAAGCCGCAGCGTTGCT
>Ga0207697_10001001_pt1 | contig 15824 bp, 13 predicted proteins | sample KBSSwiS5withPhiX_FD_184293 | JGI IMG/M metagenome (GOLD analysis project Ga0207697, IMG submission 184293) | Switchgrass rhizosphere microbial communities from Kellogg Biological Station, Michigan, USA, with PhiX - S5 (SPAdes) (version 2) | ecosystem: Host-associated > Plants > Roots >... | reverse complement strand
TGGCAGGCGCTGACGCCGGAGCCGCAATAGTGGACCAGGTCGTCGGGCGGTCGTCCATGCAGCATCGCCTCGAACTCCGCGCGCAATTCGCGTGCGCCGCGGAACGTGCCGTCGGCTGCGGTATTGCGCGTGTAGGGACGATTGATCGCACCCGGAATGTGGCCGGCTACCGGATCGAGCGGCTCGACGTCGCCGCGGTAGCGCTCCGCACCGCGCGCGTCGAGCAGTAGCAACGCGTGGCGCGGCAGACTCGCCGCCACGCCGGTCGCGCTCACCGTCGGGCGCACGTGCGTGGGCACGAACGTGGTCGCCTGCACCTCCGGTACGTCGGACGACACGGGTTTGCCTTCGCGCTGCCATTTCGCAAATCCGCCATCGAGCACGGCGGCACTGTCGTGGCCGAGCCAGCGCAGCATCCACCACAGACGCGCGGCGTACATGCTGCTCCCCTGATCGTATACGACGACCTGCTTCGTCGCATCGATGCCGAGGCGGCCGAACAACGCGGCCGCGGCTTCGGGCGCAGGCAGCGGGTGCCGGCCGTTGCGTCCGGTCTTCGGCGCCGACAGGTCGCGATCGATGTGCGCGAAACGGGCGCCGGGGATATGCGATTGCGCATACGCGGCGTCACCGAACTCGTCGGGCTGCGCGAGATCGTGGCGGACGTCGACGACGACAAACGCCGGATCTTGCAAATGCGCGGCGAGCGCGTCGGTGTCGATCAGCGTCGAAAAAGGGACATCAGATTCCCGCAAGGTGCTGCTCCATTTCGCGGCGATAGAACTCGTGAAAATGCTGCATGCCGTCTTCCATGGGCGACTGATACGGGCCGACTTCGCTGCGGCGCTGCGCGAACAGCGCGTTGCGCCCCGCGTCCATCCGTTCGGCGATCTCGTCGTCCTCGCGAGCGGTCTCGCGATACGCGGCCTGCTGCGCCGCGACAAACTCGGGCTCGAACAGCGCGATGTCCTCGGGATAGTAGTACTCGACGACATTCAGCGTGCGGTCCATCGCCTTGGGAACGAGCGTGCTGATGACGAGCACGTCCGGATACCACTCGACCATGATGTTCGGATAGTACGTCAGCCAGATCGCCCCGTGGGCCGGACGCTGTCCGTGCGTGTAGTCGAGCACGGCCTTGTGCCAGCGCTCGTAGGTGCGCGTGCCGGCCTTTGCAAGCCCGTTGTTGACGCCGACGAACTGCACCGACGCCCAGTCGGCGAACTGCCAGCGCAGGTCGTCGCAGGTGACGAACTGGCCGAGGCCCGGATGAAACGGCTCGACGTGATAATCCTCGAGATAGACCTCGATGAACGTCTTCCAGTTGTAGCGGCACTCGTGCAGCTCGACGTGATTGAGCGCATAGCCGGAGAAGTCCATGTCGCCGAGCGTCAGGCGCTCGAGATCGCGCGCGACGTCGCGCGGACCGTCGAACAACAGTCCCTTCCAGTTCTGCATCGGCGTGCGCCCGAGATGCTCGCACGGCTGGTCGGCGAAATGCGGCGCGCCGAGCAGCTTGCCCTGCAGGTCGTAGGTCCAGCGGTGGATCGGGCACACGATGTTCGGCGTGTTGCCCTTGCCGTTCAGCATGATCGCCTGCCGGTGCCGGCAGATGTTCGACAGCAGTTCGGCGCCCTGCGGACCGTGAACGAGCGCCTGAGCGTTATCGCGGCCGGCGAGAACGTGGTAGTCGCCCGGTTCGGGAATCATCAGCGTGTGCCCGACGTAGCCCGGCGCGTGCGCCAGCAGATGCCTGCGCTCGGCTTCGAGTACCCGGGGATCGCAATACCAAGCAGCGGGGAACTGCGACGTCGCTTGCCGCAACCGCGCGGCCGTGCCCAGATCCGACATCGATCGATCCTTTCATGCGTGAACCAACCCAACCCAACAACCCAAGCGCCTTTACCGAAACGATGGCGTCCGGACCGCTTTGCTAAGTCGGCCGCGCGAAAGAATCGCGTGGGACGCCCTTGACTCGAGCGTCGCAAAAGGCCGCGTCGTCAAAACGTGCTAGTATATTGGGCTCCCCGGCCGCGGGTCAAGGACCGGAACAGTCCCCGCATCGCATTCGTATCGCCCCATGTCCGAGACAACCGAATTTCCGCGCAGTTTCGAAGCCGCGCTCGCCGAGCTCGAGGGTCTTGTCGGCCGGATGGAAACCGGCGAGCTGCCGCTGCAGGAATCGCTCGCGGTGTACAAGCGCGGTGCCGAGTTGCTCGCGTATTGCCAGACTGCGCTGAAGGACGCCGAGCAGCAGGTGCAGGTGATGGAAAAGGGTCTCCTGCAACCGTTCACGGCGGACGATGCCGACGATGCGTGACGACCTGGCGTTCGCCGTCTGGTCCCGCGAACGCCAGCAGCGCATCGAAGCAGTGCTCGAGTCGTTGTTGGGGCCCGACGTTGGCGACACGCCGTCCCGGCTGCTGTCGGCGATGCGGTATTCGACGCTCGGCGGCGGCAAGCGGATGCGACCGCTGCTCGCTTACGCGGCCGCCGAGCTGACCGGCGGTACGCCCGACGACGCCGATGCGTGCGCGGCGGCCGTCGAGCTGATCCATGCCTATTCGCTGATTCACGACGATCTCCCGTGCATGGACGACGACGCGCTGCGGCGGGGCAAGCCTACCTGTCACGTCGCCTACGGCGTCGCGACGGCGCTGCTTGCCGGCGACGCGCTGCAGTCGCTGGCGTTCGCCGCGCTCGGACGGTCGCGGATCGGCTCGGGCGATGCCTGTGCGCTGCTCGCGTCCGCCGCCGGCCACGCCGGCATGGCCGGTGGGCAACAGCTCGACCTCGATGCGACGGGCGCTGGGATCGACCTCGAATCGCTGACCCGGCTGCATGCGCTGAAAACGGGTGCACTGATCAACGCCGCCGTCCAGCTGGGCGCGCGATGCGGACGGCCGCTCGATGCGGCAGAAACGCTCGCGCTCGACCGCTACACGCGTGCCGCAGGGCTTGCGTTCCAGGTCGTCGACGACGTGCTCGACGTCGAAGGCTCGGCGGCGACGCTCGGCAAGACAGCGGGCAAGGACGCCGCGCAGAACAAGGCGACGTTCGTGACCCTGCTCGGCGTGGCCGAGGCGCGGGTACGCGCCCGCGCGCTGCACGACGAAGCGGTTGCCGCGCTGACGCCGTTCGGCGGTGCCGCGCAGCGGCTCGGCGAACTCGTCGACTGGATCGCGTTACGCACGTCGTGAAACGCAAGGCCCCGGCGTGGCGTCCAATGGGTTGAACGGACCGGGCCGCCGGCCGGGACCGCCCGATCGATATGGCAAACTAGAACGATGAACCGACCCGAATCCCCAAGCCGACTGATCCCGATTCCCGACGTGCAGGCAGAGCGCGACGAGCGCCGCATCGCCATCGAGCGCGTCGGCATCAAGGGATTGCGCTACCCGTTACCCTTTGCCGACGGCGACGCGCCGGCGCAGGCGACGATCGCGACGTGCAACGTCTACGTGACGCTGCCCGAGTCGCAAAAGGGCACGCACATGTCGCGCCTCGTCGAGTTGCTCGAGGAGCGCGCGCTGTCGGGTGCGGAGCCGCTGACAGTGGCGGGCCTGCGGGGGTTCGTCGAGACGCTGGTCGCGCGGCTCGACGCGCCCGGCGGCCGCATCGAGATCGCCTTTCCATTCTTCGTTCGCAAGACGGCGCCGGTGTCGGGCGTTGCGAGCCTCGTCGATTTCGACGTGCGACTCACCGCGGAGCTCGCCGACGGCGAGTACACGAGCACGATCGGCATCGCGGCGCCCGTGACGTCGCTTTGTCCGTGTTCAAAGGAGATCTCGGCGTACGGCGCGCACAACCAGCGCTCGCTCGTGACGGTGACCGTGCGGCCTCGCGCGAGCGTGCTCGTGACCGAGCTCGTGCGAATGGCGGAGGAAGAAGCGTCGTGCGAGCTTTACGGCATCCTGAAGCGCGCCGACGAGAAGTACGTGACGGAACGCGCGTACGACAATCCGCGCTTCGTCGAAGACCTCGTGCGCGGCGTCGCGCTGCGCCTCGCGGGCGACGGCCGCTTCTCGGCCTACACCGTCGAAGCCGAGAACTTCGAGTCGATCCACAACCATTCGGCGTACGCTCGCATCGCGCGTGGCTGGGACTGAAGCGCTCGGCGCGCGAGTTCAGGGCCTTTGAACAGGTCCTGGACCGCGGCGCTCCCGGGTCACGTCGACAGAACGCGCGCCCGGATGAACTCGATCATCGCGTAGAACAGGTAGTCGACGTTCGCCTTCCGCGCGTAGCCGTGCCCCTCGTTGTCGGCCAGCAGGTACCAGACCGGCACGCCGTTCTTGCGCGCCGCGGCGACGATCTGCTCGGCCTCGGTGTAAGGGACGCGCGGATCGTTCCTGCCGTGGACCACGAATAGCGGGGCCTTGATCCGGCTCGCGTTGTTGACCGGCGATATCCGGGTCAGGAATTCGCGCATCGCGGGGTCGCGCTCGTCCCCGTACTCGACGCGGCGCAGATCGCGGCGATAGCTTTCCGTGTTCTCGAGGAACGACACGAAGTTGGCGACACCGACGACGTCGATCGTGCCGGCGATCCGGTCGGCATAGTTCGTCGCAACGGCGAGCACCATGTAGCCGCCGTAGCTGCCACCTTCGACGATGACGCGGCTGGCGTCGAGGTCTGGCTGCGTGGCGATCCAGTCGAACAGCGCGCCGATGTCCTTCACCGAGTCCTCGCGCTTCATCCCGTTGTCGAGCGCGACGAACGTCTTGCCGTAGCCGGTCGAGCCCCGCACATTCGGCTGGAGGATGGCGACGCCGAGCTCGTCGATGAAGTAATTCCAGCGACCCATGAAGCCGGGTCGCGCCTGGCCTTCCGGTCCCCCGTGGATCGACACGATGACGGGCCGCTTGCCGGTGAATTTCGCCGGCGGGCGAATCAGGAAGCCGCCGATGGCCCGGCCGTCGAAGCTCTTCCATTCGATCGGCTCGGCGTTGCGAAACGCGCCAGCGTCGAGCCCGGCGACGCGCGTCTGTGTCCAGCGCGTGACGACGTTGTCGCGCACGTCGATTCCGTAGGCGTCGTTAGGACTTTGTGCGCTGTTGACGGAGACCGCGAGATCGCGCGAGTTCTCGTGCCACACGAGGCCGTGCACGTTGCCCGTTGGCAGCACCGGGCGCGGCAGCGGCTTGCGCGTCGCGGCGTCGTACAGGCGCAGCACGCCGATGCCCGCCTCGTTGGTGATGACGGCGAGCACGCGGCCGTCGGGCGACAGCGCGATCGACTCGACGTCCCAGTTGCCGCCTTCACCGAAGTAGTCGAGCTTCCCGGTCGCGAGGTCGAGGAACGCGAGCTTGCGGAATTCTCCGTCGCGATCGGTCGACAGGAAGAGGCCCTTGCCGTCGCGCGAGAAATTCAGGTCGGCGCTGGCGATCGGCGCCTTCGACGCGGTGGCCGGCAGCACGCGGCGTCGCTCGCCGCTCGCAACATCCATCACCCAGACATACGATTCGTTCACCGATTTGTATTCGACGAGCGCAAGACGCCGGTCGTCGAACGAGAACGTGGCGTCGCCCCATCCGGTGCCGGGCAGTGTGGCGAGCTTCTGGCGTTTCGCCGGATCGAGCGGGTCGACCAGCGTCAGGTCGATCGTCGGGTCTTCGCGGCGGCCAGTCTTGTCGAGGTCCGTCGATCCGACCAGCAGCCGGTCGCGTGCGTGCGTGATGCCGGCGATGTCGTTCCGGCGTGCGGCGTCGGTCAACAACACCGGCTCGCGCGCATCGGCATCCAGCCGGTACACCTGCTGCTGCTCGTTGCCGCCGGTGTCGCGCGCGAACACGAGCACGCTCGGCGCCTTCGGCCACCAGCCGCCCTCCCGAACCGGCTCCGCGTAGTCCGTGAGCTGCGCGAGCTCGGCACCGGGCGCCGCAACGCGATGCAACTGTGTCGTGTTGCCGGCGCGGCGCGCGACGACGAGTTCGCGCTTTTGCGGGTGCCAGCTCACCGCCGTCGCTGGCTTGAACTCGGTGTACGGCGCAACCTTGACGGCAAGCTCGGCGGGAATAGGCGGCAGGCCGTCCGCCTTCAGGTTCGCATTGGGTGGCAGCACGTCCGCACCGTGCGCGCCGATTGCGACGACGGTTGCCGCGGTGGCAAGCAACGGGATGATGAGTGATCGCACGCGAGTCCTCGTCGTCTCTCGACTGGTAATATTCCTCATTGTAACGACGTGCGTTCGTCGCGAACGCAGAGTGCCGTTTATGCGCCCGATCGCGGTCTTCCGCTTCAGCCCGACCGAGGGCCCCGCCCATTTCGCCGAATGGCTCGACCGCGAATCGCTGCCTTGGGAGCTGATCGCGGTCGACGAGGGCGCCAGCGTGCCGGAAGACTCGCGGCGCTACTCGGGCATCGGAATGATGGGGGGGCCGATGAGCGTCTACGAGGCGCTCGCCTGGATCGAGCCGCTGTCGCGGTTGTTGCGCGACGCGGTCGCGCACCAGGTTCCGGTGCTCGGCCATTGCCTTGGCGGACAGTTGCTCGCGCAGGCGCTCGGAGCACGCGTGCGCAAGACCGCCGTGCCCGAGATTGGCTGGATCGACGTCGAGACGACGGATGCGAGCGCGCAGCGCGGATGGTTCGGTGGCCGCGCGCGGTTCACGCCGTTCCAGTGGCACTACGACGTGTTCGACCTGCCGGCGGGTGCCACGCGCGTGCTGACGAATCGATTCAACCCCAATCAGGGTTACGTGATCGACGAGCGGCACATCGGGTTCCAGTGCCACATCGAAATGACGCGCGACCTCGTCGACACGTGGTGCGAGAGCGGCGCCGACGAAATCGCAGCGCCCGGAACGCCGCCGCGCCAGTCGGCCGACGAGATCCGCCGCGACCTGTCGCCGCGATTGCTTGCGCTGCATGCCGTTGCCGACGGCGTCTATGCGCGCTGGGCCGAAGGGCTCGCGCGCTGATGGGTGCGATTCGCGCGCTGCCGGACCTGCTGATCAACCAGATCGCCGCCGGTGAAGTCGTCGAGCGACCCGCCGCGGCGCTGAAGGAGCTTCTGGAAAATGCCCTCGATGCGCATGCGACGCAGATCGACGTCGATGTGGCCGCAGGGGGTGTCAAGCGGATCCGCGTTGCCGACGACGGCACAGGCATCGAGCGCGAGGATCTGGCGCTCGCTGTCGCCCGCCATGCGACATCGAAGATCGCGTCGGTGCTCGATCTCGAGGCGATCGGGACTCTCGGCTTTCGCGGCGAAGCACTGGCGTCGATCGCTGCCGTCGCGCGCGTCGCGATCGCGTCGCGTGCGCTTGCCAAGCCGCACGCGTGGCGGATCGAAGTCGAAGGCGGCACGATCGGCGCCGTCGCACCGGCGGCGCTCGCCGCAGGCACGACCGTCACGATCGAGGAGCTCTATTTCAACACGCCGGCGCGGCGCAAGTTCCTGCGCACGGAGGCCACCGAATGGGCGCATTGCGACGAGGCGTTTCGCCGGATTGCGCTCGCCCATCCCGACGTCGCGTTCACGGTGACTCACAACGGCCGCGTGCTGCACCGGTTGCAGGCAGGCGGCCGCCGCACGCGGGTGGAGGCGCTGCTCGGCGACGCGTTCGTGCTGCACGCGGCCCCGGTGGACGCGGAGGCCGGCGATGTACGCCTGTCAGGACTCGCCGTGCGCCCGGCCTATGCCGCCGAAGGACCGACGACGCAATACATTTTCGTCAACGGCCGCCACGTACGCGACCGCGTGCTCGCGCATGCGCTGCGCGAAGCGTACCGGGACATCCTGCATCACGACCGGCAACCCGCTTACGCGCTCTGGCTGTCGGTCGATCCGCGCCGCGTCGACGTCAACGTTCACCCGCAGAAGACCGAAGTGCGCTTTCGCGATTCTGGCGCGATTCATCAGTTCGTCCGGCACGCCGTCGAGCGTGCGCTGGCGGCGAACGCGGCCGAGCAGCCTGCCGTCTCGGCCGCCGAGCGCCTCGGCATCGCCGCGGCCCACCTGCCGCCACTCGTTCCGGCAGCAGGGACGTCGACGGCCGGAACGCCAGCGGCCGGCGCGGATCGCGGCCAAGGCGTTGGCCCGCAGCGCGCACTGACGCTCGCAGCGAGCGAGCCCGCGGCGTTCTATCGGCAGCTCTTCGGCGAACGCGCGGTGACGATGGCGCCGCTGCCGGAAGGCGATGACTACCCGCTGGGCTTCGCGCTCGCGCAGCTGCACGGGATCTACGTGCTCGCGCAGAATCGGTCCGGGCTGATCCTCGTCGACATGCACGCGGCGCACGAGCGCATCGTCTACGAACGGCTGAAGCGCGCATTCGACGGCCGCATGCCGGTGCAGCCGCTGCTGGTGCCGGCGACGTTCGCCGCCGAATCGCTCGAGATGGCGGCGGTGGTCGAGCACGCCGATGCGCTCGACGCGCTCGGGTTCGACATGTCGGCGATCGGACCGTCGACGCTGGCGGTCCGCGGGATTCCGCAGGCGCTGCACGATGCCGATGCCGCGGCGCTCGCGCGGGCGGTGCTGCACGACATCCGCGAATTCGGCGGCTCGCGCGCGCTCGAGGCGCGCCGCGACGAGCTGCTGTCGTCGATGGCCTGCCACGGGTCCGTGCGCGCGCACCGGAGCCTTACGATCGCCGAAATGAACGGACTGCTGCGGGAAATGGAAGCCACCGAACGTGCGGGCCAGTGCAATCACGGGCGTCCGACGTGGTACCAGCTCAGCCTGAACGATCTCGACCGCCTGTTCATGCGCGGGCGATGACGCGGTGTCGTCGCGCGGCAGGGGCGCGATGATCCCGGCAGTGCTGGTGATGGGGCCGACGGCCGCGGGCAAGTCCGCCGTCGCACTCGCACTCGCAAAGCGCATCGACGGCGAAATCGTCAGCGTCGATTCCGCGCAGGTCTATCGGGGCATGGACGTTGGTACGGCGAAGCCCGATGCGACGACGCGCGCTGCAATCGCCCACCATCTCATCGACATCATCGACCCTGATGAAACGTATTCCGCTGCGCAGTTTCGTCGCGATGCGCTGCAGGCGATCGCCGCGATCCGTTCACGCGGGCGCGTGCCGATCGTGGCCGGCGGCACGATGCTGTACTTCAAGGCATTGCGCGAAGGCCTGAGCCGTTTGCCGCAAGCCGATCCGACGGTGCGTGCAACACTCGATGCGCGCGCCGCGCGCGACGGCTGGCCGGCGCTGCACGCGGAGCTCGCCCGCCTCGACCCGGTGAGCGCGGCGCGACTGGCGCCGTTCGACGCGCAGCGAATCCAGCGCGCGCTCGAGGTCTACGCGCTGACCGGGCAGCCGCTCTCGGCACTGCAAGGCGCGCGCGAAGCAGACGAGGACATCGGCCCGCTCATCACCATTGCGCTCGCTCCGGCTGACCGCGCGGCGCTGCACGCGGCGATCACGCACCGGTTCGACGCGATGCTGGCCGCAGGCCTCGTCGACGAGACGCGACGGTTGCGCGACCGGTATCGATTGACCCCCGAGATGCCGTCGATGCGCTGCGTCGGCTACCGCCAGGCGCTTGCGTACGTGGACGGGGGAATCGATGCTGGCGCGCTGCGCGAGCGTGGCATTGCCGCGACGCGCCAGCTTGCAAAGCGACAGCTGACGTGGCTGCGCAGCATGGACGTCGTGCCGTTCGAATGTTTTGCACACGACGCCATCGAGATGGTCGTGGCGTCGGTGGCCGGCGCGATTGCCGGCGGTGGGGTCACGCAGCCAGCGCGTTGAACGCGATGTGATTCCTGCCGGCGCGCCGCGCCGCGTACATCGCGACGTTGGCCGCCGCCATGATGCCCGCCGAATCGTTGGCATCCTCGGGAAAATACGCGATGCCGATCGACGCACCGATCGGCGTGTCGGCGAGCGGCGGCAGCGCGGGATCGTTCAACTGGTCGCGCAGCCGCTGCGCGAGCAGCGCGAGTTCGCGGCCGTCGCGCGCGTTCGGCGTTGCGAGCGCGAATTCGGTCGGCGCGAGGCGTGCGAAGAGATCGCCTTCGCGTGATGCCGCACGAAACCGTCGTGCGACCTCGACGAGCAGCGCGTCCGCCGCGCGCTCGCCGTGATATTCGCCGACGGCGGCGCAGCCGTTGACGTCGATGAACAGCACGCCGACGTGGCCTTGCTCGCGTCGCGCGTTCGCGATTGCGTACGTCAGCCACTCGGTGAAGAAGCGGCCGTTCGGCAGACCGGTCATTTCGTCGTGCGTCGACAGGGCGGCGATTTCCTGTTCCATCCGCCGCTCGGTGCGCAGTCCGCGCAGCGACATTCCATAGGCGCCGGCCACGAACGCGATGCCAAGGGCAGCCAGCAGCGCTGCGGCGCGCTCGGTGGCGTCGAGTTGCCGCTGCGCGGCTGCCGCCCACCCCCGTACCGCCGCAATCTGCTCGCCTATGCGCAGCGCCGGCACGCTGCCGCGCTGGCCGGAGTCGATTGTCGACGACACGTCGGCATGGCCATCCGCCTTCGCCAGTACCTCGATGTGGTGTACGGCATCGACGTACGCGGCTGCGTTGAACACCGTGACGGCGGCGACCAACGCCAGCGCGACGACGGCCGCAAAGAAGAAGGTGGTCAAACGCAGGTTGGACGAGAGTCGCATTCCGGATCGAAAATAATTCAGTTGAGGATGCGCGAGATAAAGCAACCTCCGGGCCAGAATATGAAAAACGCACTAAAATGGCGTTACTTCTCGGCTTTGGCCATCGACCATGCATGCACGCACGCTGTACGACAAGTTGTGGGACAGCCATCTCGTCCGCGAAGAGGGCGACGGGACGGCGCTTTTGTACATCGATCGCCACCTGGTCCACGAGGTGACCAGCCCGCAGGCGTACGAGGGGCTGCGGATGGCCGGTCGCGCACCCTGGCGCACCGAGTCGATCGTTGCCACCGCCGATCACAACACGCCGACGACGCATTGGGACGAAGGCATCCGCGATCCGATCTCGCGTACGCAGGTGGAGACGCTGGACGACAACATCCGGAAGTTCGGCGCAAAGGCGTATTTTCCGTTTCGCGACCACCGCCAGGGCATCGTGCATGTGATCGGCCCGGAGAGCGGCGCCACGCTGCCGGGGATGACCGTCGTCTGCGGTGATTCGCACACGAGCACGCACGGGGCGTTTGCCGCGCTTTCGTTCGGCATCGGGACGTCCGAGGTCGAGCATGTGATGGCGACGCAATGCTTGCTGCTGAAGAAGTCGAAGGCGATGCTCGTTCGCGCCGACGGCGCGCTGCCGGCCGGCGTCACGGCGAAGGACCTCGTGCTGTCGATCATCGGCCGGATCGGGACGGCGGGCGGCACCGGCCATGCGATCGAATTCGGCGGCGCCGCCGTCCGCGCGCTGTCGATGGAAGGCCGGATGACGGTCTGCAACATGTCGATCGAGGCCGGCGCGCGGGCGGGCATGGTGGCGGTCGACGACACCACGATCGCCTACCTGAAAGGCCGGCCGTTCGCCCCGACGGGCGACGTGTGGACGCGGGCCGTCGAATACTGGCGCACTCTCGTCAGCGATCCCGGATCGCAGTTCGACCGAACGCACGTGTTCGACGCGGCGACGGTCAAGCCGCAGGTGACGTGGGGCACGTCGCCGGAGATGGTCGTGTCGATCGAGGACCGGGTTCCGGACCCCGACCGCGAGCGCGACAGCGAACGTCGCGAGGGGATGGTTCGCGCGCTCGACTACATGGGTCTCACGCCCAACGTGGCGATGACCGACATCCGGATCGACAAGGTATTCATCGGTTCCTGCACGAATTCGCGGATCGAGGACCTGCGCGAAGCCGCTGCCGTTGCACGCGGGCGCCGCGTCGCGGGTAGCGTGCGGCTTGCGATGGTCGTTCCCGGATCGGGCCTCGTGAAGGCGCAGGCCGAGGCCGAGGGACTCGACCGCACGTTCCGCGATGCGGGGTTCGAGTGGCGTGAGCCGGGCTGCTCGATGTGCCTCGCGATGAACGACGATCGGCTCGAGCCCGGGGAGCGCTGCGCGTCGACGTCGAACCGCAATTTCGAAGGACGCCAGGGCGCGGGCGGCCGCACGCATCTCGTGAGCCCCGCGATGGCCGCCGCCGCGGCAATCGCGGGCCGCTTCGTCGACGTTCGCCGGCTGTCGTCCTGAATCCGGCCTGAAGGAGTCGCAATGCAACCGTTTCGCGTGCATTCCGGAATCGTCGTGCCGCTCGACCGCGCCAACGTCGACACGGATGCGATCATTCCGAAGCAGTTCCTGAAGTCGATCAAGCGCTCCGGCTTCGGCGTCAACCTGTTCGACGCGTGGCGCTACACCGATCACGGCGAGCCCGGCCCGAACCAGCCCGCGCGCCATCCGAATCCGGATTTCGTGCTGAACCAGCCGCGCTATAGCGGCGGCTCGATCCTGCTCGCGCGGCGCAACTTCGGCTGCGGCAGCTCGCGCGAGCACGCGCCCTGGGCCCTGGCCGACTACGGCTTTCGCGCGCTGATCGCGCCGTCGTACGCCGACATCTTTTTCAACAACTGCTTCAAGAACGGCTTGCTGCCGATCGTGCTGTCCGACGCGCGCGTCGACCGGCTGTTCGCTGACGCCGCGGCGTTCCCTGGCTACACGCTGACGATCGACTTGCCGCAGCAGCGTGTCGGCACGTCCGATGGCAGCCTGTCGTTCGACTTCGACGTCGATCCGTTCCGCAAGGAGTGCCTGCTGAACGGCTGGGACGACATCGGGCTCACGCTGCAGCACGCCGACGAGATCCGCACCTTCGAGGCACGGCACCTGCGCGAGCAGCCCTGGCTGTGAACCCGACCGCGCGGCCGGCCGCGCCGCGCCCATGGACACGCGGATGAAGATTGCGATCCTGCCGGGAGACGGCATCGGTCCGGAGATCGTGCGCGAAGCGCGCAAAGTCCTCGACGTTCTGCGGCAGGGCGGCCTGCCGATCGAGACCGAAGAGGCGCCGATCGGCGGTGCGGGCTACGACGCCGCGGGCGCTCCGCTGCCCGAGCCGACGCTCGCGCTCGCGAAGGCCGCCGACGCCGTGCTGCTCGGCGCCGTCGGCGGGCCGCGCTACGACACGCTGCCGCGCGCGATGCGGCCCGAGCAAGGCATCCTCGGCATCCGCAAGGCGCTCGCGCTGTTCGCGAACTTGCGGCCGGCGCTGCTGTATCCGGAGCTCGCTGCGGCGTCGACTCTGAAGCCGGACGTCGTCGCCGGCCTCGACATCGTCATTGTTCGCGAGCTGACCGGCGACATCTATTTCGGCGAGCCTCGCGGACGCCGCACCGCGGCGAACGGCGAGCGCGAAGGCTTCGACACGATGCGCTATGCGGAAGGCGAGATCGCACGCATCGCGCGCGTGGGCTTCCAGACGGCGCAGAAGCGCCAGCGCCGGCTCACGTCGGTCGACAAGGCGAACGTGCTCGACACGTCGATGCTGTGGCGCGAAGTCGTGACCGAAGTCGCCCGCGACTATCCCGACGTCGCGCTGTCGCACATGTACGTCGACAACGCGGCGATGCAGCTCGTGCGCGCGCCGAAGAGCTTCGACGTCATCGTCACCGGCAACCTGTTCGGCGACATCCTGTCGGACGAGGCGTCGATGCTCGCGGGCTCGATCGGCATGCTGCCGTCGGCGTCGCTCGACGCAGACGGCAAAGGCCTGTATGAGCCCATCCACGGCTCGGCGCCCGACATCGCGGGCAAGGATCGCGCGAATCCGCTGGCGACGATCCTGTCGGTCGCGATGATGTTCCGCCACACGTTCGCCAAGCCCGAGGTCGCGCAGCGGATCGAGGATGCCGTGCGTGCGGCGTTGCGGCGAGGCTTGCGCACGGCCGACATCGCGGCACCCGGCGACCCGGTCGTCGGAACGGCGGCGATGGGTGACGCCGTCGTCGCAGCGCTGCGGTGAGGCCCGCGGCAGCAATGGACAATCAATAGCGCGTTTGCGGAGCACGTATGCGAGTCGGATTCGTCGGTTGGCGGGGCATGGTCGGTTCGGTGCTGATGCAGCGGATGCTCGAGGAACGCGACTTCGACACGATCGATCCCGTGTTCTTCTCGACGTCGAGCGCCGGCGGCAAGGCACCTGACATCGGCAGTGCGACCGGGCCGTTGCGCGACGCGAATTCGCCGGAAGCGTTCAATGGCCTCGATGCCGTCGTCACGTGCCAGGGCGGCGACTGGACGAATGCGATGTTCCCGCGGCTGCGCAACGCGCGGTTCGACGGCTACTGGATCGACGCCGCGTCCGCGCTGCGGATGAGCGACGATGCGATCATCACCCTCGATCCCGTGAACCGCGGCGTCATCGACCGCGCCGTCGCAGCCGGAGTGCGCAACTACATCGGCGGCAACTGCACGGTAAGCCTCATGCTGATGGCGCTTGCCGGATTGCTGCGTGAGAACCTCATCGAGTGGATGACGTGCATGACGTACCAGGCGGCGTCGGGCGCCGGTGCGCAGAACATGCGCGAGTTGCTGCAGCAGATGGGCGAAGCGCACCTCGCCGCGAAGGCACTGCTCGAGGATCCCGCGTCGTCGATCCTCGACATCGACCGCGAGGTCGCCGGCATCCTGCGCGACGACCGGTTTCCGACCGAGCACTTCGGCGTGCCGCTCGCAGGCTCGCTGATCCCGTGGATCGACAAGGATCTCGGCAACGGCATGAGCCGCGAGGAGTGGAAGGGTGGTGCTGAAACCAACAAGATCCTCGGCCTGGCACCCGACACGATTCCCGTCGAATCGATTTGTGTGCGGGTCGGTGCGATGCGCTGTCATTCGCAGGCGCTGACGATCAAGCTGCGGCGCGACCTTCCACTCGAAGACGTCGAGCGAAGGCTGGCGGCCGCGCACGAATGGGTTCGCGTCGTGCCGAATAACCGCGACGCGAGCATCCGTGGTCTCACGCCTGCTGCGGTGACCGGGAAGCTCGACATACCCGTCGGCCGGCTGCGCAAGCTGGCGATGGGGCCTCAATACTTCGGTGCATTCACCTGCGGCGACCAGTTGCTGTGGGGGGCGGCGGAGCCATTGCGCCGGACGCTGCGGATTCTCGACCGGCGCCCGCTCGACCGCGAGCGGCACTGACCGATTCGGGCCGCGCAAGGCGGTTCAAGCTGTCTCGCGCTATTTCAGGCAGCTTTATGCAATGCGGGTTGGCTGCCGACCCCCGTTCGCGGCGTCGCCCGCGGGGCAGGCAACCGGATTGCAACACAGCGCTGGCAGAGGTCGCCGCCACCATACGTTGTGGCGCGAATGCTGCCGGGGGCTACAGGTTGCGACGCCGTTTAGCACACCGGCATGAACCTGTGTTGCGCGCGACACGGCAGGTTCCAAAAAACACTATCTAATACCGTGGTTTACCTTGCACAGCTGAATGCGTGATGTTAAGTTAGGCCGAGGTTAACAGCCAATCCCAACGAGGCAGGCATGCGCGCAAAACCCATCTTCAGGTACAGCCTGCTGGCAGGCGTTCTGGCATTGCCGGGACACGCGCTGGCGCTGGGGCTTGGCAAGCTGACTGTCGAGTCGGCCCTCGGCCAGCCGCTGTCCGCCCGGATCGAGCTTACGTCGGTCGCGCGGGAGGACCTCGATTCGCTGCGGGCGCGGATCGCGGATCCCGGTCTCTACCGGCAGAACAACCTCACCTACCAGGGCACGCTGTCGCGCGCCCGGATCTCACTCGAAGGCGGCAACAGCGCGCCGTATCTGCGCGTCACGTCGCCGGTCTCCGTCCAGGAGCCGTTCCTCGACCTGCTCGTCGAGCTCGACTGGGCATCCGGCCGCGTGGTTCGCGAATACACGTTCCTGCTCGATCCGCCCGGACTGCCGGCCGCGGCTGCAACCGAGCCGGTGACGCCGGCAC
>Ga0207697_10000998_pt1 | contig 15840 bp, 13 predicted proteins | sample KBSSwiS5withPhiX_FD_184293 | JGI IMG/M metagenome (GOLD analysis project Ga0207697, IMG submission 184293) | Switchgrass rhizosphere microbial communities from Kellogg Biological Station, Michigan, USA, with PhiX - S5 (SPAdes) (version 2) | ecosystem: Host-associated > Plants > Roots >... | reverse complement strand
CGACTGCGAGCCCTGGGAGCTCCGGTTCTACGAGCTGGCATTGAAAGCGAGCGGCGCGGTCCAGGCCCGCCGCTGGACCCGGCTGCCCGACGGGGGCTACATCTACTCGTTCAACGGCGCGCACTCGTTGTTCGTCGACACCATCCGCTCGCTGCGCTCGCTGGCCCTCGGTCACCTGCTCGGGCAGCGGCTCGTCGAGGAGCAGGACGCCTCGGTCGATCTGATCGAGCGGCTCATCGCGCACGCGCGCGCCACGGCACAGCACAACGTGTACTTCGGGCGCGGCCGCGATCGCTTCGATGTCCGGGGCCGCGTCGCGCACGAAAGTCTTTTCAACGTCGCCAACGGCACCTACCGTGGCCCGAGCACGCAACAGGGCTACTCCCCGTTCAGCACCTGGACGCGGGGCCTCGCCTGGGCGATGCTCGGGTTCGCCGAGCAGGTCGAGTTCCTCGAGACAGTGCCCGATGCCGTGCTCGAAGCGAGCGGCGGCCGCGAGACGATCGACCGGTTCATGCTCGAGGCGGCGCGCGCCACCTGCGACGGCTACATCGAGATGGCCGCGTCCGACGGCGTGCCCTACTGGGATGGCGGGGCGCCGGGCCTCTCCGCGCTGGGCGCATGGGGCGACCGTCCGTCCGAGCCCTTCAACGATCACGAGCCGGTCGACAGCTCCGCCGCGGCGATCGGCGCGCAAGGTTTGCTGCGGCTCGGCGTCATCCTCAGCCGGCGCGGTGATTCCGATGGGACGCGATACCTGCAGGCCGGACTCCGTGTCCTCGCCACCTTGATCGATCCGTCGGGTCCGTACGTCAGCACGGACCCGGCGCATCAGGGATTGCTGCTGCACGCGGTCTATCACTGGCCGAACGGCTGGGACCACGTGCCGCGGGGGGCGAAGACGCCCCGCGGCGAATCGTGTCAGTGGGGGGACTATCACCTCCGCGAGGTCGCGCTCTACGTCAAGCGGCTCGCCGAAGGCGCGCCGTACCTGACGTTCTTCGGGCCGCCCGAATCGGCATCGCCACGCGGCGGCGAGGCATGACGACCCGCACCGCGCTGGTCACCGGCGGCACTCGCGGCATCGGACTGGGCATCGCGCAGGCACTCGCGCGCGACGGGTGGAGTCTGGTCCTCGTGGGCACGCGCCCGAGCGCCGACGTGGCGCCTGTTCTCGACGACCTCGCCGGAGCTGCTGCCCCACTCCCGACTCCCCAGCCCCGAGTCCCAGCTCCCGTGCCCCGAGTCCCGAGTCCCGAGTCCCGAACCCCGACTCTCCCGCCCCCGGCCCTCAGTCCCCAGTCCCCCGTCCCTAACCCCCGGTCCTACGTCGGTCGGCCCCGCTACGTCGCCGCCGACCTCGCCAGCCGCGACGCCCGGATGCAGCTGCTTGACGAACTCCGGGAACTGGGACCGATCCACGCGCTCGTGAACAATGCCGGCCGCGCCCCGCGCGTCAGGGCGGACGTGCTCGAGGCCTCGGAAGAGAGCTTCGACGAGTTGATGCGGACCAACCTCCAGGGCCCGTACTTCCTCACCCAGGCGATCGCGCGCGACATGCTCGAGCGCAAGCGCGAGGATCCGTCGTTCGCCGCCAGCATCGTGTTCATCACGTCGGTGTCGGCCACGATGGCCTCGGTGAACCGGGGCGACTACTGCATCAGCAAGGCCGGCCTGTCGATGGCCGCCAGGCTGTTCGCGGCGCGGCTCGCGAGCGCGGGGATCCCGGTTTTTGAAGTGCGTCCCGGCGTGATCGCGACCGACATGACCGCCCGGGTCAAGGAGCTCTACGACCGGCGCATCGCGGACGGTCTCATCCCCGAAGGCCGCTGGGGCGATCCCGCGGACGTCGGACAGATCGTCGCCGCGCTGGTGCGAGGGGATGCGCCCTATGCGACGGGCACGGTGATCAACGTCGATGGCGGGTTGTCGATTCCGCGGTTGTGACGGTCACTTCCGCAGCAGCGGCAGCCAGTTGACGATGACGTCCAGCGGCGGCGTGACCGCATCGCCCAGGAACACGTTGATCACGAACGACTGGCCATCCGGCGCGACCGCGTAATCGGAAAACCCGTCGACGTCGGGCACCGACGCCGAGAACAGCGGCGTCGGCTTCGAGTGCTGCCAGTCCGGGACCGTGGTGTCGATCGACATGAGGCGGCTGTCGCTGGCGAGGTAGAACAGCTCCTGCCCATCCGAGCGCCAGTGCGGCTCACCGCCGCCCTGCGTGGACACCTGCCAGCGGTCACCAGTACCGGGGAACGGCTCGACGAACACCTCGGGACGTCCGGACTCCTTCGACATGTAGGCGAGGAGGTGGCCGTCAGGCGAGAACTCAGAGTGCCAGGTATTCGGAGCCGGGTCCGCACGCACGGCCCAGGGCTTCTGCCCCGGCGTCAGCGGAAAAACCCACAGCCCGTTCCTCGGAATGGTCGCCGACACGTACTTACCGTCCTTCGACCAATGCTCGGCGATTGCCTCTGTCGTGATTTGGGTGAACGGCTGCTCCGGGCGGTTGCCGTCCACCAGCTTCGTGAAGAGCCGGTAGGTGGAATCGCGCTTGGACGAAAAGAGGACCGTCTGCCCGTCGGTAGACCACAGTGGGTGCACGTCGGGCGCGGCGCCGCCGGCCAGGCGGCTCGTGCTCTGGCGGGCGAGATCGTAGAGCCACAAATCGCTGTTGCCGCCAGTGAGGCTGCCTTTCTCGGCGGCAATGCGGACGCCATCGGGCGAGAAGCGCGGCTGCCGGTAGGCTCCGCTCTCCGTCAGCGCCTGCCGCACACGCCCGCGACGATCGACCAGAACCAGGCGGCTGGCCACTTCGCCCGACTCGATCTGGTAGACCAGGACTCCCGACGGCGCCACGTCGAACCCCGCGTCACCCTGGAAGTGCGCCCTGATGCGTCCGAACAGCGAGATCGGCGAGCCCGTGGGCAGCGCCGTAGCGGCGTCGAACGGCTGCGCGATGAGGGCCCCGTCGCGCACCCAGAAGAGGTATCCGGACGCGTAGGTCACCCGTGAATAGGCGGGCATCAGGCGGACCGGCGGGCTGCCGTCCAGCGACCCCACGTAGAGCCCGTTGCGGTCGGCTTGCGTGCTGCGGATCAGGAACAGGAACCGCCGGCCGTCCGGCAGGAACCGGGGCCACACGTGCTGAAAATCCCCGCGCGACTCGTCCAACGTTGTCAGCGCGCGCAACTGGCTGCCGTCCGGAGCCACCCAAAAAATCACCCGGCCGGCGGAAAAGATCAAGCGATCGCCCATCCAGTCGCCGCCACGCGGCATGACCGCGTCGGTGACCGTCGTCGAATCGCCCCCGTCCACCGCGATCAGCCGCAGCTTGCCTTCCGAAAAGAACGCGAGCCTTCGACTGTCGGGTGACCAGAACGGCGTCTCGCTCGCGTCGGTGTTCATGAGGACCCGACCATCGCGAGCGTCCAGCGGGCGAACCCAGAAGCGGTTGCGGTTTTCGACTTGCGTGCCGAACACGATCAGCTTGCCGTCGGGCGAGAGCCGCGGCCAGCTGCCCGTGACGTAGGGGGGCCCGATCGTGAAGCGCACCATCTGCGGCACGGGCTCCGGTCTCAGCCAGCCGCCGGCAAGCCCACCGACAATGGCCAGCAGCGCCGCGACACCGAAGACGACGGCCGCGACGCGCCAGCGCCGCAGCCGGACAGGCGCGGCCGGCACGTCCTCGGCCGGACCGTGGACCGCCACGCCGGCCGCCCGGGTCAGGGCGTGATCGAGCTCACCGGCGCTCTGGTAGCGGCTCGCTGGCGCCGGCGCGGTGGCGCACTCGACGATCTGGACGATCGATTCCGGCAGGTCCGCGCGCAGGTCGCGCAGCCGTTTCCGCGCGCCCCGCCGGTGCGCTTCGCGCAAGGTCGCGAGGGTCGCGCCATCGACCGGAACCGTGCCCGTCAAGAGAAAGAACAGCAGCACGCCGAGGCTGTACACGTCGCTCGACGGCGTCGCCGGCGCTCCCTCGAACAGCTCCGGCGCCATGTAGAGCGGCGTCCCCGAGAAGACCTCGGTATTCTGCTCGGGGGAGAGGACCTGGGCACCGCTGAAGTCCATGAGGACGATGCGCCCGCCGACCTCGCGCATGACGTTGTGCGCCTTGATGTCGCGGTGCAGGAGACCGGCGGCGTGCAGCGCCGACAGGGCCCGGCACAGGTCGAGACCGATGCCGATCACCTCCCGCGCGCTCATCACGCCGTGATCGCGGATCATCGCGGCCAGGGTCTGGCCGTCGATGTACTCCATCCAGATGCCGGCCTGGGCATCGTCCTCGTCAGCGCCGTGGATGGTGACGACGTTGGCGTGGCGGATGCGGGCCAGGTGGCGGGCCTCGGCCAGTGGCGCGTGGATGGCGTGGGCGGCGCGGCGGAGCAGCTTGACCGCGACCTCGCGCTCGAGGCGCGGATCCCAGCCGCGGTAGACCGACCCGAACGCCCCTTCGCCGAGCGGCTCGAACAGGACGAGATGACGCCACGTGCGCGGCGCATCGGCCGGGGTCTCGGCGGCGATCAGGGCATCGACCTGGCGGTGGGCGCTGACGAGCGCGGCGACGTCGCGCATGCCTCTGAGCAGCTGCTGCTGCTCGGCGTGCTCGAGTGCGCCTTCGACCTGGGTCCAGTCGACCGCGGCGCCGTCGGATACGGCCGCGCCGAGTGCGATCAGCGCGGGGTCGTCAGGACGCTCGCTCATGCCCCATCTCGGCGGCGAGACGAACGAGGGCGCGGCTGATGGCGATGCGGACGGCGGCTGCCGACGGGCGGCCGGACAGATTGGCGATGTCCTGGTAATCGAGCCCGAGCTCGACCCGAGCGATGACCAGCTCGCGATCCGACTCGCGCAGCCGCTGCAGCGCCACATCGTAGCGGGAGAGCAGCTGCCGTCCGACGGCACGCTCGAGCGGCGACGGATCGAGCGCCGGCTCCTCGACCGAGAGCTCCTGGCCCGGCGGCCGACGGATCGCCCGGCGCATCGCGTCCCGCAGCCGGTTCCGGAGCGCCTCACAGACGTAGGCGCAGAACGCCCCTTCGTGCTCGGGGGCGAACGTCTCCAGGCGCCGCACCGATTTCATCAGGGCATCCTGGACGATGTCCTCGGTGTCGAGGTGCTCGCGCGCCCACACCGGCAGCCGGCCGTGCGCCCAGCGGCGCAGCCGCGGCAGGTAGCGTGCGCACAGCTCGTTGCGGGCGGCTTCATCACCCGCGCGGGCTCGCAGCAGCAGCGCAAGAGACGCCGATGGCGGCACACCTGCCGCCGCGGCCGCCGGCAGCACGTGCGCATTCCGGGTAGTTCCCATTCAGTTGGAGCACGGATTCTACCGCAGCCGGCCCGCGGCGAGCACGTTCCAGCGAACAGAATCGACTTTAGCGCTAAAGCTAATGCGGCCTTTGACGACCGGCGGTGCGCTGTGGAATAGTCCCACCGTTCGTCCCCAGCCGTATGCCTCGCCCGCTCACGATGAAACGGGTCGCCGACGAGCTCGGGGTGTCGATTACGACGGTCTCCAAAGTCCTCAACAACCGCAGCGACATCGGCACCGAGACCCGGGCCCGCGTGCTCGCGAAGGTCGCCGAGCTCAATTACCGGCCGAACGTCATCGCCCGCAGCCTGACGCTGCGCCGCACCCGCAGTCTCGGGATCATCGTTCCCGATTTGCTGCACTCGTTCTTCGTCGAGATCGTCTCGGGCATCGACTCGATCGCTCGCAGCCGCGGCTACGGCCTGTTGATCTGCAGCTCGTACGACGACGCACGCCGCGAGCGTGAGGAAGTGGAGATGCTGCGCCAGCGTCAGGTCGACGGGATCGTCCTCGCGTCGGCGACCGCATCGGGCAACACCGATCTACTGTCCGAGCTGGCGGCCGCGGGTCTCGGCCTGGTGATGATCGATCGCGACGACCATGCCTCGGTGCACTGCGACCGGGTCGTCACCGACGATCAGCTGGTCGGCGAGCTGGCGACCACCCACCTGCTGGAGAACGGCCGCCGGAAGATCGGTCACATCTGCGGACCGTCGATTGCGCATGCGCGGCGGCGCACGATCGGCTATCGTCGCGCGCTCCAGGCACATGGCCTTCCGGTGAAGCACGAGTTGATGGTGCGGGCCGGTTTCATGGAAGCGGACGGCTACCAGGCGATGACCAGGCTGCTGGCGCTCCGGCCGCGCATCGACGCCGTGTTCGCGGCCAACGATCCGGCGGCGATTGGCGCGATGAAAGCGATCTGGGACGCGAAGCGGCGCATCCCCGACGACATCGCGGTCGTGGGCGCCGGGGACATCCTGATGGGTGACCTCCTGCGGGTCCCGTTGACGACCGTGAGTTGGTCGCGAGACGACCTGGGCAGGCGCGCAGGGGAGCTGATTCTCGAGCGGATCGAACCGGACCCGCCTTCGGTGTTCAAGCGGGTGATCATTCCGCCGCACCTGGTGCCCCGGCTCTCGAGTGGAGCGCACGGTTGAGGCAGCGCCGCGGCTTAGCCTTGAGCCTTCAGCCTTTGGCCTTTAGCCCTGATCCTTTGAGCGCACATACCGAGGAGTCTCCGTGACCAATCACGTCCTGTTCGCCGTCGTCGTTGCCGGCGGACTGCTGTCGGCAGCCGATGCCCAGCCGCCGGCGACCGTCCGCGACCCGGGCGACAACGTCATTCTCGTGACCCTCGACGGCGCTCGAACGCAGGAAGTGTTCGGCGGGCTTGATCGCGAGGTCCTGGCGAGCACCCTGAAGGCCGATCAGCCGATCGAGCAGAGCCCGACGTTCACCCGGTACAACGCAGCGACCCGCGAAGAACGCCGGCAGAAGCTGATGCCGTTCCTGTGGCAGCTGATGGCCACCGCCGGCTCGATCGCCGGCGACCAGACGATCGGCAGCACCGTGCAATTGCGCAATCGCCTGTGGTTTTCGTATCCCGGGTACGCCGAGATCCTGCTTGGCGAGCCGCACGACGACACGTTGAAGTCGAACGATCCGATCCGCAATCCGTACACGACGGTGCTCGAGCGGATCCGCGCCGGCCTGAACCTGCCGCGGGAGAAGGTCGCAACCTTCGCGTCGTGGAGCGTCATCGACGCGATCGCCGAGCACGCCGAGGGAGCCACGACCGTCAACGCCGGACTGGATCCGTTCGGCGCGGCGGATCCGGCCCTCCGCGCGATCGACGATCTGCAGCGCGAGGCGCGTCCGCCGTGGGGCGGCATCCGCCACGACGCCTTCACGTTCCGGCTCGCGATGTACCATCTCGCGACCGCGCGGCCCCGCGTGCTGTACATGTCCTTCGACGAGACCGACGACTGGGCGCACGACGGCCGCTACGACCTGGTGCTCGATGCCTACACCCGGATAGACGACTACCTGCGCCAGCTGTGGACCTGGGTCCAGAGCCAGCCGGACTACCGGGGCCGGACGCACCTGCTCATCACGACCGATCACGGCCGCGGCCGGACACCGGCTGACTGGCGGACGCACGGCGAAAAGGCGCAGGGATCGCAGGACACCTGGATCGCGATGGTTTCGCCGCGGATGTCGCAGCGCGGCGCCTGGCACGACGCCCCGGCGCTCACCACGAGCCAGGTCGCGGCGACGCTCGCCGCGTGGGTGGGGGTCGACTGGCGCGCGGACCATCCCGCGGCAGGAGAGGCGATCCGTTGAACCGGGTTCATGAGGTTCATGAGGTTCATGGGTTCATGAGGTTGGGTTCACGCGTTCCTCGGTTCGGTTCAAGGTTCGCGAGTGAGCCCCTGTCGGTGCGAACGTTGAACGCTGAACCTTGAACCCTGAACCCCTGCTATCCTTTGGTCCGGTTTTACCGTGGAGGTCGCATGCGGGTGCAGAACGTCCTGCTGGTGGCGGTGATCGCGGCTGGTTTCGCGGCGGTGGCGCCGGTCCGGGCGCAGAACAATCCGTTTCTCGGCGCCTGGAATCTCACCGGTGATCCGCCCAACGCCGGGAACATCTACTGGCTCGAGGTGAAGGAGGACGGTGGCAAACCGTCGGCGATGTTCCTGAACCGGGGCGGCAGCCCGGTCGCGGCGACCAACGTCACGATCGCCAACGGCGAGCTGACCTTCACCATCGCCGGCGACAACCCCAAGAACGTCGTCAGCCTCAAGGAATCCGGCGGCAAGCTGACCGGCACGGTGGGGGCCACTCCGGTGAAGGTGACCGGCGTCCGTCCGCCGACGTGGGGGGCCTGCGACGCCAACGCGGCGCATACCTTCGGCAAGCCGGTGGTGCTGTTCGACGGCAAGTCGATGGACGCGTGGGGCGTTCAGGACAAAGCGAAGCCGATGGGATGGGCGGTGGAGGACGGGGCGATGACCAACACCCCGCCGGCCAACAACCTGGTCTCGAAGGAGGCGTTCAAGGATTTCCGCATCGACGCGGAGTACAAGTTATCGCCCAAAGGCAACAGCGGCATCTACCTGCGCGGGCGCTACGAAATGCAGGTGCTGGACGATGCGGGGGGAGCGCCGGGGGACGTGCACGGGCACATGTCGATCTATTCGCGCAAGGCGCCGGACAAGAACGCCAGCAAGCCGGCGGGTGAATGGCAGACCGCGCAGATCACCCTGGTCGGGAACTGCGTGACCGCGGTCCTGAACGGCACCAAGGTCCACGACAACGCCCGGATCACGGGGATCACCGGCGGCGCGCTCGACGCCAAGGAAACCGAGCCCGGGCCGCTCATGATCCAGGGCGATCACGAGAAGGTCTGGTTCCGCAAAGTCGTCGTCACCCCCATTACCAAGTAAACGCGGTGGAAATGAAGGAGGTAGGCTGTGACCGCTTCGCGCCCGCGTTTCGTTCGGCCGGCGCTCGCCGGCGCCACGATGGTGGCTGCCACGCTGTTCAGTGCCGGCGCGATGACCGCGCCCGCAGGTGACCCCATGACCGAGCAGACCCCGCCCACCGCGCCAGGCATCGAGCGGCTCGATCCGGCGCTCGACCGACTGCTGGCCCCGGACACGAAGATCGAGACGCTGGCCGAGGGCTACGAGTGGTCGGAGGGACCGGTCTGGGTGAAGAACGGCGGCTACCTCCTCTTCTCCGACGTGTTGAAGAACACGGTGCACCGCTGGAAGGCCGGTGAAGGGGCGAAGCCGTACCTCACGCCGTCCGGCTACACCAGCAACGTGCCCCGCGGCGGGGAAACCGGCTCGAACGGGCTGACCCTCGATCGCGAAGGACATCTGGTGCTGTGCCAGCACGGCGATCGCCGGGTGGCGCGAATGGATGCTCCGCTTGACAATCCGAAGCCGGTCTTCGTGACCCTCGCGGACAAGTTCGAGGGGGCACGCTTCAACAGCCCCAACGATCTCGTGTTCAAGAGCAACGGCGATCTCTACTTCACCGACCCGGCCTACGGGATGGAGAAGCAGTGGGACGATCCGAAACGCGAGATGAATTACGCCGGCGTCTTCCGCCGCAGCGGCGACGGCAAGGTCACGCTCCTCACCAAGGACATGACCCGGCCCAACGGGCTGGCGTTCTCACCCGACGAGAAGCTGCTCTACGTGGCGCAGTCCGACGAGAAGGCTGCCATCTGGCGGGTGTTCGACGTCAAGGCTGACGGCACGATCACCAACAGCCGCGTGCTGCTGGACGTCACCGCGATGACGAAGACCAAGACCGGCCTGCCCGACGGCATGAAGATCGACAGCGAGGGCAACCTGTGGGCGACCGGCCCAGGCGGCGTGCTGATCATCTCGCCCCAGGGCAAGCACCTTGGCACCATCCGCACCGGGCAGGCGACCGCCAACGTCGCCTTCGGAGACGACGGGCACTCGCTCTACATCACCGCCGACATGTTCCTGATGCGCGTCAAGACGAAGGCGAAGGGGATCGGCTTCTAAATGGCAAATGGATGATGGCAGATGTACTGCCGCCTGGGCCTGCTGACACGCAGGGATGACCCGAGCGCTCTACCATCTGCCATCTGCCATCTACCATCTACCATCTGCCATTTGAGCATCAGCGCGCGCCGCGCGTTTGCTGGGCCTTCGCGAGCTGCTCGAGGAGCGGCTCCGTCTGGTCCAGCGACAGGCACGCGTCGGTGATGCTCTGTCCGTAGACCGCCGGCTGGCCGGGCACGTAGTCCTGCCGGCCTTCGACCAGATGGCTCTCGAGCATCGCCCCGAACACCTGCCACGAGCCTGACGCCACCTGCTCGCTGACCGACGCGGCGACCTCCTTCTGCCGCCGGTAGTCCTTCTCGCTGTTGCCGTGCGAGCAGTCGATCATCACCGCCTCGGGCAGCGACAACGCGTGCAGCCGCGCGCAGAGATCGCGGACGTGATCCGGGCCGTGGTTCGGGCCGGTACGGGTGCCGCCGCGCAGGATCACGTGGCAGGCCGCGTTGCCGGTGGTCTGGAAGATTGCCGAGACGCCCTGCTTCGTCACCGACGGAAACCAGTGCGGCGATCGGGCCGCCAGCACCGCGTCCACCGCCGTCTTGACCGCGCCGTCCGTGCCATTCTTGAAACCGACCGGCATGGAAAGGCCCGACGCGAGCTCGCGATGCACCTGGCTCTCGGTGGTGCGGGCGCCGATCGCCACCCACGACGTCAGGTCGGCGATATGCTGCGGGATCTGGGTGTCCAGGAACTCCGAGCCGGTCGGAAGCCCCATGTCGTTGACGTCGAGCAGCAGCTTGCGGGCCAGCCGCAGTCCCTTGTTGATGTGATAACTCTCGTCGAGATCCGGGTCGTTGATGAGGCCCTTCCACCCGATCGAGGTGCGCGGCTTCTCGAAGTAGGTCCGCATCACGATGATCAGCTGATCGGCGTAGCGGCTGGCCAGCTTCGTCAACCGGCCGGCGTACTCGAGTGCCGCGGACGAATCATGAATCGAGCACGGGCCCACCACGATCACCAGCCGGGCGTCGCGGCCGGCCAGGACGTCCCCGATCGCCGCGCGGGTGTTCGACACCACGTTCGAGGCGCGCTCGCTGATCGGGATCTCCTCGAGCAGGATGGCCGGGGGGATGAGCGGGCGTACCTGGGTGATGCGAAGATCGTCGGTCTCTCTGAACATGTCCCTACAGATTACCGCGCCGGCTCGCGCGCGCCGGATGCCCGATGGCACGGCGCCGGACGCAGATGGCAAACCTACATGATAGATGTCGGCTCCGCCGCGATCCAGCCTTTCCGCCGTAACATCTGCACTTTGCCTTCGGCAATTCGGATTCTGCGTGCTGCCCGGTGAGTGACATTCCTCATGCGTAATCCTTTCAGGCCCTCGGTAGACGATGCGGTGAACATCGAGGATTTGCGCCGGCTGGCGCGGCAGCGGGTGCCGGACCCGGTGTTCGATTACATCGACGGTGGCGCCGACGGCGAGGTCACCCTGCGCGACAACCGCCGCAGCTGGGACGAGGTGCTGTTCAGGCCGCGAAACGCCGTGCGGATCCCCGCCTGCGACACCACCACCGAGCTGTTCGGGGCGCGCCTGTCGATGCCCATGCTCCTCGCGCCGGTCGGCTATTCGCGCCTGTTCCATCCGGTCGGCGAGATTGGCGTGGCCCGGGCGGCGAAGACCGCGGGGATCGGGTACGTCCTCTCGACCTTCGCCGGCTACCGGGTCGACGAGGTCGCCGCCGCGGCCGGACCGCTCTGGTATCAGCTCTATCTCGCCGGCGGCCGCGCCATCGTCGAAACGTCGCTCGCCAGGGCCTGGAACGCCGGGTGCCGTGTTCTGGCGATCACCATCGACACCAACGCCCCCGGCCATCGCGAGCGCGACATCCGCAATCACAGCGCCCAACTGATTGGCGAAGGGCTGTTGAACAAGGCGCGCTTCGTGCCCCACCTGCTGCGCCATCCGCGCTGGCTCTCGGGGTTCATCGGCGATCGCAAGCAGGTCATGTTCTACCCGAACGTGGTCATCCCCGGCGATGGTCCGTTGCGCGCCCGCGACGTCCGCGGCAACCTCTCGAGAGCGATGCTGGAATGGAGCGACCTCTCCTGGATCCGGCGCTGCTGGCCCGGGCCGATCGTCATGAAGGGAGTCATCACGCGAGACGATGCCCGGCGATCGATGGATGAGGGGGCCGCTGGTGTCGTGGTATCGAACCACGGCGGACGGCAGCTGGATACCTGCTTCCCGACCGCCCGTGCGCTGCCGGAGGTCGTTGCTGCGATCGGGAGCCAGGGCGTCGTCCTGGTGGATGGCGGCATCCGGCGCGGCGGCGACATCGCCAAGGCGATCGCAATGGGCGCGACGGCGGTTCTGGTCGGCCGGGCCTACGCCTACGGGCTGGCCGGCGCCGGCCTCCAGGGCGTCAGCCGCGCGATCGAGATCCTCCGCGCCGATCTGGTCAGAACCCTGGGCCTGTTGGGGTGTGCCTCCGTCAAGGAGCTCTCAGGAAAATATGTAGAGCTCCCGAAGAACTGGTAACGGGAGGTTCTACAGGTTCGACGAGCCGACTGGATCGCGACCGTCCCGCCCACGGTGAAGTTGACGGGGGAAGCCTTCGGGCGCGAGAACACGGGGGTCATCTACGGATGGATCGGCGCCAGGCCATCAGCTCGGCGCCTCGCTCGCGGCGTTCGGCGCCGGCGCAATCCGCACCGGATTCGGGGCCTACCAGATGGCGTTCTGGATTGCCGGCGTCCTCTGCATCCTGGCGGGACTGTCATTCGTCACGATCGGCCAACGCACGTTCCGCCGCGAGCCGCCCGCCCAGGCCGTCGCGCTCGCCATCGGCTGAACCGGCGCCGGCAGGTGCGCCGACACGACAATCGCGGCCTTTCGAACGACGCCGTTGGCGGGCCCTCGGCGGCCCCGCTCCCACCCTGACATAATGTGTCGGCCGTCGCCCATCGACGACGGCTGATACGCTCGAGCCGCCGCCGGCTCGCTCCGATGGGTAGAGGGTCTTGCTGGTGAGCAGAGCCGACGTGGCGCGCAGACGGGTGGTGGTGACCGGGGTCGGACTGGTCTGTCCGGTCGGCGTCGGGACCCAGCCGGTGTGGGAAGGCATCGTCGCCGGCCGCTCGGGCATCGACGCGATTAGCCTCTTCGACACCGCGCGGCACTCGGTGCGCATTGCCGGTGAGGTCAAGGCCTTCGACCCGCTCACCTGGCTGGACAAGAAGGATCTCAAGAAGTGCGGGCGGTTCATCCAATTCGCGATCGCGGCCACCGCGATGGCGATGGAGAGCAGCACGCTCGCGGTCACCCCTGAGAACGCCACCCGCGTGGGCGTGATCATCGGCAGCGGCATCGGCGGCTTCGAGGTGATCGAGCGCGAGCACCGGGTGCTGCTCGAGCGTGGCCCCGACCGCGTGTCCCCATTCTTCATCCTCTCGACCATCGTCAATCTCGCTGCCGGGCAGGTGTCGGTGCGATTCGGCGCGAAGGGCCCGAGCTCCGCGGTGGCGACCGCGTGCACGACGGGCGCCCACGCCGTCGGGGACGCCTGCCGGCTGATTCAGCACGGCTACGCAGACGCGATGATCTGCGGCGGCGCGGAGGCGAGCATCACGCCGCTGGCGATCGCCGGTTTCGCCGCGATGCGCGCGCTCTCGACCAGAAATGACGCGCCCCACCAGGCGAGCCGCCCGTGGGACGTCGATCGCGACGGCTTCGTCGTCGGGGAAGGGGCCGGCATCCTGGTGCTGGAGGAACGCGGGCACGCCGAGCGCCGCGGCGCGCCGATGCTGGCCGAGCTGATCGGCTATGGCATGAGCTCGGACGCGCATCATCTGACCGCTCCGCCGGAGGACGGGGAGGGCGTCGGCCGCGTGATGGCCGCCGCGCTCGAGGACGCCGGGCTCGATAGTGGCGCCATTCAATATCTGAATGCGCACGCCACGTCGACGCCGCTCGGCGATCAGGCGGAGGCCATCGCGATCAACCGGGTGTTCGGCGAGCATGCCCGCGGCCTCGCAGTCAGCTCGACGAAGTCGATGACGGGCCACCTGCTGGGCGGGGCCGGCGCGCTCGAAGCGGGCCTGACCGTGCTGGCGTTGCGCGACCAGATCGCTCCGCCAACCATCAATCTCGATCGCCAGGACGAGGGCAATCACCTCAATCTCGTGCCGAACCGGGCGCAACCGTTGGCCATCACCCATGCGATGACCAACTCCTTCGGCTTCGGCGGCACGAACGCCAGCCTCATCTTCGCCAGACCCGAACGCTGAACGCTGAACGTTGAACCCTTCAGATGTCCTTCCCGATCGAGCCCCCGATCGAGCCGATGCTCGCGAAGATCGCGGAGGCGCTGCCGCCCGCCGGTGAGTACCTCTACGAGCCGAAGTGGGACGGCTTCCGCGCGCTGGTGTTCCGCGGCGGCGGTGAGGTCTACATTCAGAGCCGCGATCTGAAGCCGCTCGATCGCTACTTCCCCGAGGTCCACGATTTCAGCGTCGCGCACCTGCCGGACGGCTGCGTGGTCGACGGCGAGATCGTGATCGCCTCGCCAACTGGTCTCGACTTCGACGCGCTCCAGATGCGTCTCCACCCTGCCGCGAGCCGGGTCGCGAAGCTGGCGAAAGAGACACCGGCCCAGTTCGTTGCCTTTGATCTGCTGGCCGTGGACGGCCGGGACATCTGCAGCGAGCCGCAGAAGATTCGGCGCGCGAAGCTCGAGACGATGTTCGCCGGGATCGAGCCACCGCTCCACTTCACGCCGGCCACGCGCGATCGCGCGGTCGCCGCCGAGTGGCTGCAGCGGTTCGAAGGGGCGGGGCTCGACGGCGTGGTGGCGAAGCTTGCCGCATCGGAGTACGAGCCTGGCAAGCGCGCGATGCTGAAGATCAAGCATGTACGGACGGCGGACTGCGTGGTCGCGGGGTTCCGCTGGCACAAGAGCGGGAAGGATGCGATCGGTTCGCTGCTGCTCGGCCTGTACGACGACGCAGGAGTGCTCCAGCACGTCGGGGTTACTTCCTCCTTCACCATGGCCAGGCGCAGGGAGCTCGCCAGGGAACTCGCGCCGCTGCGCAAGAAGGCGATGGATGACCACCCGTGGCGGGAATGGGCGGGAGCCGCAGCCCAATCGAGCCGGATGCCGGGGGCACAGAGCCGCTGGAGCGCGGGCAAAAACCTGTCCTGGGAGCCGCTCAGGATTGAGCGCGTCTGCGAGGTGAAGTACGACCACATGCAGGGCGATCGATTCCGTCACGCGGCGCTTTTCCTGCGGTGGCGACCCGACAAGCCGCCACGGGACTGCCGCTATGATCAGCTGGAAGTCACCAAACCCTACGAGCTCGAGCGGATCTTCTCGTCCGGGTCGAGGGCGTCCTGAGCGGGCCGCAGCTTTTCGGGCACGTGCTCCAGGTTGATGCGAATCCGCGTCCAGGTGCGGAACCGGCCACGCATCGCGTCCACGAGGACGTCGGCCGGCTCGAGATGGGCGGCGGCGAAGCAGATGCATACGGCAAGCTGCTGACGAAGGAACTGATGCCATGGATCGCAGACAAGTACAGGGTGCGGCAGGATCGCGAGAGCACCGGAATGGGCGGGTCTTCGCTCGGTGGATTGGTGTCGCTCTTTCTTGGTCTGCGGCACCCGGAGGTATTCGGGCGGCTAGCGCTGCTGTCGCCGAGCGTGTGGTGGAACCACAAAAGCATATTGGGCTACTTGAACGAGCATGCCCCGCAAATGTGGGAGCGGCCACGGGTGTGGCTCGACGTAGGTGACGGCGAGGGCCATCGAACGCTGCGGGATGTGGAGCATCTGGCGCGAAGGCTGAAGGCCAATGGGTGGCGTCCGGGAGAGACGATGCACTTTGAGAAGGTGCATGGCGGGACGCACGATGAGACGAGCTGGGCGGGGCGGGTGAGGCCGATGCTGCGGTTCTTGTTCCCGGCGAAGTGATGACG
>Ga0207697_10000990_pt1 | contig 15869 bp, 3 predicted proteins | sample KBSSwiS5withPhiX_FD_184293 | JGI IMG/M metagenome (GOLD analysis project Ga0207697, IMG submission 184293) | Switchgrass rhizosphere microbial communities from Kellogg Biological Station, Michigan, USA, with PhiX - S5 (SPAdes) (version 2) | ecosystem: Host-associated > Plants > Roots >... | reverse complement strand
CGGGGGAGGGATAGCGGTGCATGTGGGTGTGGCTGTTGGCGTGGGTGTAGGAGTAGGCCCAAGCCCGGAACAGAACACTTCCGTCGAGTCCGTCGGATTCGTAGGCGCGTAACCGCCTGCGATCCAGATCCCCGTTGCATTGCCTAATCCGATTGGCCCAGTATCGGTAGCGAAGTTGCGCCGCGCAGTCATAAACGCTGGGACCGGCGCATTTACCGACCACGTGTTCGTGACCGGATCGTAGGCATCCACCTCGTTTGACGGATTGGGCGCCACTCTGCCCCCGCCCATGACCAACATCTTGCCGTTGTAGGCAAGCCCGCGCGTCTCACCCGTGGCCCTCGGGATGGCAGCGATCGAGCCGATCGTGTTGGCCGCCGGGTTGAAGCTGAAGGAGTTGGTGGTGTCAATCACCGTCCCCCCTACGTAATCCGACGCCCCTCCAACATAGATGATGTTACCTATGGTTGCCGTGGGAGCGTACATGATCCCCACCGGCGTGTTCACTCTTTGCAGCCATTTGGCGCCTACGGCACCGGTAGGATCAAACTGCCAGATTTCATTGGTGGAGGCTACGTTGATATTGAACCCGCCCAGGATGTAAAGCTTGTTGTTAGCCACTGCAAAGCCACCCGGTAGAACTGTGCCTTGTGCGCCGGGCCAGTCGTCTGCACCGGTGAGCGTGGTGATGGCGTCGGTCACCGGGTTGTAGAAGAACACGCGGCCTGTCGCGGTAGTCGCTCCGGCTGCCGAACCGCCCACACAATAGATCAACCGAGTGCCTGAAACCGTGAGGACACCGCAAGCCATGTTGTTGACCTGATTATCAGGATACGTGGCTGTCTTAGTGACCCAGGTGTTGTTAAATGGGGTGTACTCAAATGGATGTGTGAAGTCGCTTCCGGCTGTATCGGCCGAGCGCCCGCCCATGGCGTAAAACCTTGGGCCCAAGCCCCCAAAGAAATAAACGCCCACGGAGCGGGCTTGGACGCTGGGGAAAGCCTGTCCCGCCGACCACCCAACGTTGCATGGCGGCGTACCTGAGGGAGTAGCAGTAGGCTGAATCGTAGCGGTAGCTGTAGCTGTAGCCGTAGCGGTAGCTGTTGCTGAGGCTGTCGCCGTTACCGTAGGTGTAGGTGTGGACGTCGGGGTGCCTCCTGGTGAGGATGGTGTCGGCGATGCCGTCGGCGTCGGTGTCGGTGAGGGCGTGCCGCCAGTCACCGCGGCCAAAATATCCACCCTGCCCCAGCCATATACATTGTTTGGCGGCCCCGCTGTTCCGCACTGGGTGGAAGAAATAAAGACTGCATGACTATTTAGCCAATCGCGACTCGCGGTAATCTGGTGTCGGAAGCTTGGAAGAGCCGACCACAGCAACGCCATTGCGCCGGAGATGTGCGGAGTGGCCATGGACGTGCCGCTGGCAGTGGTATATGCATTATCGCCGCTATTCGTCGCCGAGCGGGTGCCCGTTCCAGGAGCACAGATATCGGGCTTGATACGGCCGCTTCCATCGGCGGTGACCGGGCCGCGGCTGCTAAAGGAGGCGATCGTATCCGTGCCGGTATTCAAAGCCCCGACAGTGTAGGATGCTGCATAAAGCGATGGGGGATCTGAGACTGTGGAACAGGCAGAGCCTGAGTTGCCCGCGGCGACTACCATCATAATGCCGGCAGCGGCTTGGGCTTCTACGGCAGCTTGCAACGTGTTAGCTGAGCAGCCTTCTGAAGCGGGACAACCCCAGGAATTGATCGTAATATCCGGCGCTTTGGTCGGGTCGGGGTCGTTGCCGTTGATCCGGGTAGGCGCCAGGAACCATTGCATGCACTCGATGTATCTGGCCGGGGTGCCGTTACCTTGGTCCATGTTACGGCAACCAATCCATTTTGCACCCGGAGCCATGCCGATCTGGTTACCGGCGCCGTCATCGCCAATGGCTGTGCCGGTGGTGTGGGAACCGTGGAAAAAATCATCGCACGGGAAAGGCGAGTTAGGACCGCAAACGCCACCGCCGGAATGTATCGAGTCATGCCAGTTGTAGTCGTGATCGGCGTTTACTCCGTCCCAACCGCGATAGTGAGGCTTGAGTGCGTTATGCGTCCAGCGAACGCCGGTATCCGCGCTCGCTATAACAATAGTTTGCCCCGTAAATCCCAGCGCCCACACTTGAGGCGCATGTGTGTAATTGATGCCAGGCTCGACCGTCTCCGGCTGCTGGAGGTACAGAGGCGCCTCAATAGAAGGGCCTGGTTGAGGAAGCTGGTTTTGAATGTGCGGATTGCCTTCCACCCGCGCCACGTCGGGGCGCGCTGCCAACGCCTCGGCGACCTCGCGCGTTCCCTTCACTAAAATTGCGTTGACGATGTAGAATGGACGATGCTCGAGTCCGCGCCCGCGCAACAATTGCAGAATTGGTCCCTGAGTGGTTTGGCTCTTAGCTAACAACGCATCATAAACATACCGCCCCTTTTCAGCCTTGGTCTGCAAGGCTGCGGCCTCACTCAGGTCAGCCTGCTCCGAGAGCACGACAAAAAATTCTGCCTCCTGGCCATTGGCGGTGTGTTCCATCACCCACGGCGCGATCTTGTTCGCAGCAGCGAATCCGCCGGATGGCATTTTGCTTTGATGTGCCGGTGTTCGTGGTTGTGCTGAAGCTTTGCCTAACGCAAGCACAAGGGTCACTCCCGTGAAACACAGCAGGACGCCAAACAAAACACGGAGCTTGAAGAATCCGCCTTCGCGAAGATTACGCCGGAGGGAGTGAAACGCAGATTTCTTTTTCATTGAATAACATGGTTATAGTTGAACGGTCGGAGGCGTAACGACACGAGTTCGCTTCGTTGCCATGAATTGACTTCCACGGGTTCCAAGAGAGTGGAATGCCCTTCTACCTGAATCACCTAAATCGTGTCAACGCTATTCGTCCTGCGACGGCCCACGCCCGCAGGATTGGACGGCCTCAGCCGACTGGACGGCGCGCGATGCGGCAGTGCGCACGCGCAGTGGTAACGAAGTCCGTCAGGGACAAATCCTCATCCGCTGGCGCCCACCGCGAAAATCTCAGGTCCGGCGAGATTTTCTATGGTCGCGGTGCCGGCGTGGGACGAGGTCTCGGTGATTGCGCAGGCCTCGGCGAAGGCGTTGGTCGTGGCGTAGGAGTAGCCGTAGCTGTTGGTGTCGAACTAGCTGTGGCGGTGGCAGTAGCTGTAGCTGTAGCGGTAGCGGTAGCGGTAGCTGTAGCAGTAGCAGTAGCAGTAGCAGTAGCAGTTGCTGTAGGCGTTGGCGTCGGTGTACCTCCGCCTCCTCCTACTGCGGCGAAAATGTCCACACGACCCCACCCATATACGTTATTTGGCGGGCCTGCTGTGCCACACTGCGTGGAAGTAACGTGGACAGCCGAGTTATCCAACGCATCCCGACTGGCGGTGATCTGATGCCGCAAGCCTGGAAGAGCGGACCAAAGCAGCGCCATCGCGCCGGAAATATGCGGAGTGGCCATGGACGTGCCGCTGGCAGTCGTATATGCACTGTCGCCTGTGTTGGAGCACGAGCGCGTGCCGGTGCCGGGAGCAGCGATGTCCGGCTTGATCCGGTTGCTTCCATCGGCAGTGACCGGGCCGCGACTGCTAAATGAAGCAGCATTGTCGGTGCCGGTGTTCAGAGCCCCGACGGTATAAGACGCTGCATAAATCGCCGGTGGGTCTGAGACCGTGGAACAGGAAGAGCCGGAGTTACCCGCGGCCACAACCATCATAATGCCAGCAGCAGCTTGAGCTTCAACAGCAGCTTGCAATGTGTTCGCTGAACAGCCTTCCGAAGCCGGACAACCCCACGAGTTAATCGTTATGTCGGGCGCCTTGGTTGGATCGCCCTGGCCGCCGCCTATTGGATAGGGCGCCAGGAAGAATTCCATGCATTCGATATATCTGGCTGGTGTGCCATCGCCCTGATTCATGTTACGGCAACCAATCCACTTGGCGCCGGGCGCCATCCCGATCTGGTTACCGGCGTTGTCATCGCCGATCGCAGTGCCTGTAGTATGAGAGCCGTGAAAGAAATCATCACAAGGAAACGGCGAATCATTGCCGCAAGGGTTTCCAGTGCTGTCATGAATGGAGTCGTGCCAATTGTAATTGTGATCGGCATTCATCCCGTCCCAGCCGCGATAGTGAGGCTTTAGCGCATTGTGGGTCCAGCGCACGCCAGTATCGGCACTAGCAATAACAATGTTCTGTCCCGTGAATCCCAGCGCCCAAACCTGTGGCGCGTGCGTGTAATTGATGCCGGGCTCAATCGTGTCCGGAACCTGGAGATATGAAGGCGCATCGACGGAAGGTCCTGGTTGAGGAAGCTGGTTTTGGATGTGCGGATTACCTTCTACCCGGGCTACGTCCGGTCGGGCGGCTAACGCTTCCGCCACTTGCAGAGTTCCTTTCACCAAAATCGCATTAACTATATAGAACGACTGGTGCTCGAGTCCACGATCACGCAGCCATTGCAAAAGTGGACCTTGTGTTGTTTGCGCCTTGTTCTGCAGAGTTTGATAGACGAATCGCCCTTTGTCAGCCTTGGTGGCAAGACTCGCGGCCGGGCTAAGGTCGGCCTGATCGGCAAGCACAACGAAAAATTCGGCCTGCTGCCCATTAGCGGTGTGTTCCATTACCCACGGCGCGATCTTATTCGCCGCAGCTACGCCGGTAAGCATTTTCGTTTGGACTGCCGGTGTTCGTGGTTGCGCTGAGGCTTTGCCCAGCGCAAACATAAGCGTCACTCCCGCGAAACAGAGCAGGACGCCCGACAAAACGCGGAGTCTGAAGAACCCGGCTTGGTGAAGATTACGGCGGACAGATTCGAACGCGGACTTCTTTTTCATAATAATAATGGGTTGCAGTTAAGATGGCACGAGGTGTAACGACACGAGTTCGCTTGCTGGCCCTGATATTACTTCCCTCGTTCCAAGAATAGAACGCCCTTCTACCTGAATCGCTGGAAACAGTCAACACTATTTTGACGTTCTTATTACGAATCCGTGTTTACCAGCAGTCCAACTGCATGTGAGGGCAACATCACATGCAGGAATGCAGAGCGGCATTCGAATCGCCGCCGTCCGAGTAGAACAGCTTACGGGCCCGTTGACCGTTTAGCAAAAATTCTGCCTCGAAGAAATTTCTACGGCCGGGGCACAGGCGTTGGGCGCGGCCTTACCGATGGCGCCACCCTGGGTGTTGGCGTCGGTCTCACCGTGGCCGTTGGCGATGGCGATGCTGTGACCGTGGGGCTGGGTGTCGCCGTGGCAGTCGCCGTAGCAGTGGCAGTCGGGCTGGCGGTGGCCGTGGCCGTGGCGGTGGCGGTCGGAGTAGCAGTGGGCGTGGGCGTTGGTGTACCTCCTCCAACTGCAGCAAAGATGTCGACTCGGCCCCAACCGTACACGTTGTTTGGCGGACCCGCCCCGCCACATTGAGTCGAAGCGATATGGACAGCGGAATTATTTAAGGCGTCCCGGCTCGCGCTAAGTTGGTGTCGAAGGCTAGGAACCGCCGACCATAGCAATGCCATTGCACCGGCGATATGAGGCGTGGCCATAGATGTGCCGCTGAAATTCGCATATGAACTATCGCTGGCGTTTGTGGACGAACGGGTGCTTGTGCCGGGAGCCACGATGTCAGGCTTAATTCGGTTACTCCCGTCAGCTGTCACTGGACCACGGCTGCTAAATCCAGCAATCGTATCAGTGCCGGTAGTCAAAGCTCCGGCGGTGTAAGTTGCTGCGTAAATCCCTGGTGGATTCTGCACAGTGGAGCAAGCGGGCCCCGAATTTTGTGCGGCAGACACCATCATGATACCAGCAGCGGCTTGTGATTCGACTGCAGCCTGCAACGTGGGGGCTGAACATCCTTCCGAAGGCGGGCACTCCCAGGAGTTGTTTGTAATGTCCGGCGCCTTGCTCGGGTCGGGATCGGTGCCGTTGATTCGCGTGGGGGCAAGGAACCATTGCATGCACTCGATATACCTGGCCGGCGTGCCTACGTTCGAGTTCATGTTATGGCAACCGATCCACTTTGCGCCGGGCGCCATTCCGATCTGGTTGCCCTGTCCGTCATCGCCGACCATGGTGCCGGTGGTATGCGTGCCGTGAGCATTGTCATCACACGGAAAAGGAGAATCGAAGCCGCAAGGATTGGCCGGCCCGTCGTGGATGGCATCGTGCCAGTTATAATCGTGATCGGCATTTTGGCCGTCCCACCCACGGTAATGCGGCTTCAGAGCGTTATGGGTCCAGCGGACACCGGTGTCTGCACTAGCGACGACAATCTGTTGTCCTGTGAAGCCCTCGGCCCATACCTGCGGCGCGTGCGTGTAATTGATGCCGGGTTCAATGGTATCAGGCTGCTTGACGCTTGAGGGGACGTCGACATAAGCGTCCGGTTTAGGAAGGTGATTATCGATGCTCGGATTACCTTCGACGCGTGCGACGTCGGGACGCGCCGCTAATGCTTCGGCGACATCGCGGGGTCCTTTCACCAGGATTGCGTTAACTATGTAGAAGGATTGATGTTCAAGCCCGCGTTCACGAAGCCATTGGAGGATTGGACCCTGAGTCGTCTGTGCTTTGTTGGAAAGCGTTTGGAACACGAACCGACCCTTTTCGGCCTTCGTCTGCAAATTAGCCGCCGGGCTCAGGTCAGCCTGATCGGCCAATACAACGAAAAATTGCGATTGCTGACCATTACTAGTGTGCTGCATCACCCACGGCGCGATTTTGGGTGATTGCATCGGTCCGGTGGGGCGCGCGGGTGCAGCTACCGCTGCCTGGCGCGAGGAGACGATGGCTCCCACAACAGCGACAACAGCTGCCAAAAGAAGTAGTGAAGAAAAAACACGTCGATAGAGCGAAGGCGTGAACGCGGAAGTCCGAGGTTGATTTGTGATCATTGTTACAGGTGATTTGAATTAGCTGATTGCGAACGGAGCCGAGCTTTGTTTTTACCGTAAAGCTCGGCTCTTTGTCAAACCTTTTCGAGCGGTTCTAATCCCGCGGACTCGCGCCGGAAACGCCATTGACTGTGCTGTGTCACGACGTGTCGTTCCAGCCATAAACAGAAACTCGCGAGCTTTCGCTCGCGAGTTCCCGAATCTAACCAACTAAACGCTGGAGCTTAAGGGCGTGGAGGTGGCGTAGGTCGCGGCCTGGGCGTCGGTGAAGGCCTTGGTGACACACTCGCACTCGCAGTTGCCGTGGCTGTTGCTGTGGCCGTAGCTGTAGGCGTATGAGTAGCTGTTGCAGTGGCCGTTGGCGTAGCGGTCGGCGTATGCGTTGCTGTGGCTGTTGCAGTAGCCGTAGTAGTCGCCGTTGCCGTAGCAGTAGCAGTAGGCGTCGGCGAACCTCCTCCGCCGCAAACTGACTGCGGCGCCACCGTGAACATATAGGACGGGCATCCCGCCCCGGGAGTTACCTCGCTTACTACTACAACAAATGTCTGGCCGTTAGGAACCTCAAACATGAAGGTCACGGGTGGCGCTGTCGGATCAGGACTTGATCCGGAGTCGCCGATCCAGTTGGCGCAGATGTTGGCCGGATTAAAGCTGCCCAGATAAGCGGCAACGAAGATATAATTCGTACCCACACACTCGGTGGTGGGATCCACCGTCACGCATTGAGTCGCTCCGGTGTTGTTGGTGAACGTGTAAGCATCGTAATGCCGCGGACTAGGATCGCCAAACACCGCACATGTGGTGCTCGGTGGGCAGGTTTGCGGAATACCGCTGCGGAAGAGTCGATCGGTTTGCGTGGGATCGCTCGAGTCCAGACTGCCAGTGACTATGCAACCAGATGGTGTACCCGAAGGGGATGCGCTTGGAGATCCCGTGGGTGTTGGTGTCGGACTTCCGCAAGGTTGCAGCGTGTAGCTCTGGGCTCCAGTAGCGGCACCGCCCGCGCCGTTGCAGAAGTATTGCGTGAAGTTCGGCGCGGTGTTCTTCTGCACGCCCGCTGTGGCGGATGTGTTGCCGCTGTCCACAGTACCGTAGATCACGTCGAAGCGACTTTGGGCTTCATACAATCTCAACTCAAAGTTGGCATTGCCGCTTCCAGGGAAGTACTGCGCACGCCATTCAATGTTAAAGATGCGGTTAGGAGCAGTACCACTTACCGATGTGAATATGCCGAAGCCAGCGTTGACCAGATACAGATCATCCCAGTACGGGAAGATCGTGTAGTTGTGGGCAGCCCACGGCAGGCAAGTGTTAGTAAAGGCCGTGTCCGTTGTCGTAAATTGGGCATTGCCGTTGGACGACAGATTAACGCTGGTGAAGCTCTGGTCGTACAAGGTGAATGGGAAAGGCAACGCGATCGTGGTGACCGTGTCATCGCCATGGTTGCCGATGTCCGTGGTACCCGGCACGATGGTATCGGTTATCTGCGCTACAGTGTATTGGCCGGTGCAAGGTGTCGCGGTAGCGGTAGGTGTCGGGCTCGGCGTGCCTGTTGGTGTCGGGCCTCCCGTATTGCCATCGGCGCGAATAAGCCAATTGCCAACCAGACCAGCTGATTCGATTGTCTGCGCTCCGCTCAGATCACTGATACTCGAGGTTATAGCAACCCATGAACGATTCGGAAGGGTTGGTGCGGTTTCATCGAATGCGGCCGGAAATTGACCCGCAGTGTGAGTGATGAGGAACCCGACAAAGAAATTCGTCGTCGTCACCATCGTCGGAGGAATGGGAGTAGTTATAAACGTGTCCGTGCCTGCCGCCGCGATTATCCCGGGAGCCTGAGCCAACAACACCGCGTCAGTGGGCGAGCCGTCGCCATTTGGATCGCTCCACAATCCCACCGTGTAAGGCAGACCGTTGAGAGTTGGATCGGGGAAGGCCGGAGTGCCCCACGCAATTGAAATCGAAGTAATGACATTGTTGCCTCCGCTTACCGGAAACGAGTTGACCGCGGCAAACGTGCCGCCACTTGTCAGGCCGATTGAGTCTTCAGCCGTGCCGTCGTCGATCATGTATGTGAACAGAGGAGTATTAGCCAGTAATTTTGCCACTATTCCAGGTCTGGCTTTAGCGGTGGGCAGCTTTGCCGCGGGAGCTCGAAAGGCACTCGCCGGCGCAACCAAAGGCGAAGTGGCTGGAACCCGCAAAACGTCATTGGGAAGCTGCGACGCTGGCTTCAAACCCAACGCTGCTCGATTGACACTTTGGTCGGATGACTTGGCCGCGATTTGCTTGGCACTCGCGCGGCTGCGATTCTGCGCCAGCGCGAATGGAATCGCGCAAACAGCCAGAAGCAGAAGGAGGTAAAATGCGCCTCGGATAAGATGCGCCTTGATGGTCGGATTGATTTGTTTTTTCATTTGGTGTTGTTCTTTTGACTTGGTTCTTGAATTGCGAAATTACATTTTCAGCGGACAACCTTTTTACTTCGGTTCGCTGCGCAAAGTCAATACTTTTTTCAGGTAATTTTCTCCGCTGCGACATGACCAGTAGTCTCAGGTTGTAAAAGCCTGAGACTTCGCGTTGCCGCTCGGAAACCCCATTCGGCCGTGCGGGAACTCGCGAGTTTTGTCTCGCGAGTTCCCCTCAAATCACGGGCACGTCGTATGGCAGCCCGAGAAGTTCAGCCAGGAGTTCCCGCCTTGTCTTACGAGACAATCAAAGCAAGTAAGCGTTTCGGTCTTGGGTATCCCGCTGCAGTCAGAACTAGCAAAGCAATTGGCGCCCTGATGCTCCCGCGGTGTCGGCCGTGGCCGTGGCGACGGTGAAGGCCGCTGCGGGACGGTCGGAGTTGCCGTAGCCGTTGCTGTGGCAGTCGCCGTCGCTGTTGCAGTGGATGTCGCCGTTGGCGTGAACGTGGCAGTTGCCGTCGCAGTCGCTGTTGGCGTGAACGTGGCAGTTGCCGTCGCCGTTGGCGTGACTGTAGATGTGACAGTCGGCGTCGGAGTGGCCGTAGGCGTGCCGCATGGACCGCTGCCGTTGCTGCGATGTTGCACGTCAGGCAGGAACTGGAAGGTCTGGCCTACCAAGCCTCCAACACTCCATATCTGTCCCGAGCCGTAGAAGCCGGCCTGGTTAGCCTGACGATTGGGCAATATCAGGTTAGGCGGCGAAGGCATCCATGTCCCAGCAGGCCAGCTTGCCACCGATAGCTCGTCCACGGCGGTGGTCGAGTCAAAGAAACCCCCGCCCGGAAGGTCGCCACCAAGCGCATACAGCTTACTGGTTCCGGCGTCGTAGGCGAGACCGAAGTCCGCCCTACCCGCTGTGAATGCCGGCCCAGTGGTCCACACGCCAGGGGCTGAACTCATGTCCAAACGCCACGTGGTTGTGTTGTTGGCCATTGGCACTCTGGGCTGTTTAGACTGCCTGGACTGCAGGCCGCTTAGCACTGCGCTCACGGGCGCTTGGGGCCGTGGCCCCCTATACAAGACCGAGCTCAGCTCTGCCGAGGCCTTAGCAACAGGTCCAGCTGCCTCGAACCCGCCCACGACATACAGGAATTGACCTACCTGCTGGTAACCTGCTAGCAGGAAGTCGTTTGGCGCTGCTGTCCCGGACGACCATGTGTTACTAGCTACATCGTACACCTGTACCGCGCTGGTGAAGGCGGTCGAGCCACCCGCTACAAACACCTTGCCATTGAACGCACCCGAAGCAGATCCGTAGTGATCCCCACCGGGTATGGAAGCCAGTGACGTCCAACTGTCGGCGGCGATGTCATAGCGCGCAAAGCCACTGCCGGTATCTCCCTCAGTGCAATACACAAAGTTCGTCCCTGGCATCAGCGCACACGTAGGCGCTTCACTGCTGAATGGCATCGACGCACGCGGTTGCCACATTCCAGTGGCAAGGTCCAGGCGGTTGACGTCGGGCACTCGCGTGCCATTAGACACTCCGCCGAACACATAGAAGTGAGTGGCGGTCTGCGCAAAGCCGTAGCGCACGACCGGTATCGGATATGGTGAGGCCATGCTCCATGGCCCGGGTGTGCCCCCTGGCGTGCAGCTCGGCGACCCAGTCGGCGTTGCCGTGGGCGGAATTGTCGGCGTTGGACTGGCGCATCCGCCGCCGGCCATGTTGACCTCCACCGACGTGGTCGTGGTGGAGCCAGTGTAACCGCCTACTGCGACCGCTGTAGTACCCACACCGGTTCCAGCAGGGAACGCGCGCTGCTGGTTCAGGGTCGGACCGCTGGTCCAACTGTTGGTAGCTGGATCATACACCTGCAGGCTGTTTGTTGTATCTGGATTGAACAGCCGCCTCAGCCATGCTCTTACTCCTTTGTTCGCCGATGTAGGCATTGCGCTTGGTCCGGTGAACGGATTGCCACCGCCGAAGACCCACAGCTTGCCCGCAATCACTGCTGAGCCAGGCACGTTGACGCCACTGGGCATATTGGCCCGCGTTGCCCATGTGTTAGCCGCAATGTCGTAGTCATACACCGTATTGAGATTGGTGTTATTGATATCCCGTCCACCAGCTACGATCATGTGCCCGTTGATAATGCCAAAGCCCGGACCTCCCAGCGTCGCCGGCATGCTCGCCCGGCTGGTGTCAAAGGTGTTGGCCACTGGATCATATTCCCACACCTGCCCAAAGGATGGATCTACGTTGCCGGTGCTATAACCACCTACCAGGTAGATCTTCCCGTTGAAATAGCCTGAAGCCATAAAGGCGCGTACGTCAGGCATCGGGGCTGCAGTGCTCCAGGTGTTGCTGGCTATGTCGTAGACACGCGTGGTATTGACCACCGTGCCGGTAGTGGGATCGTCGCCACCGAAGACGAAGAGCTTGTTGACGTTCGGCGCATATACGGCTGAGGCCTCGGCATTGATCAGATCCGGCACTGGAGCCAGAGGAGTCCATGTGTTCGTCGCCGGGTTAAACTTCCCGAATTCATTGATCGTGCCGGACGTCGTGAAGGAGTAACCGCCTCCTTCATAGGCAAAGGTCCCATCGCTATCCATGAAGCCCCCGTAGTGGTCAATGGCTACAGGTGCAGCCTGCGTCCAAGGCCCGGGGCTACCGCCTGGCGGGCATGTCGGTGTCGCTGACGGCGACCCTGTTGGCGTCGGGCTGGGAGTTCCGCATGGTCCGCTAATGAGCCATCTGCCTGCATTCACTATCACGGTCCCGAACGGCCCAGAGAAGTCCATCGGGTTCTCGCCAAGGTAAGCGTTTATCCCTATACCGGTGTGCCCATTGTTGGTCTTGTAAGCAACCAACTGCTCATTGTCCTGATACAGCGCGACCGACACCGCCCCCGGGGCCAAGATGAGAGAATGCCGGAAGAAGGCGCACAACGACCCCGCGGAGATGCCTTGCATCAGCGGGTGACTCATATCGTAGGTACCCAGGCAACTCGTGGTGAAGAGGGTCGGGCCCGGCAGGAATGGTGTGTACCCCCCCGTTATCCAGCGTCCATCCAAGCCAAACGGAGGGCCAAACCAGTCGAAGTTGAGGCCCACCACGATGCCGCCCGTATCGGCGTAGTCGGCCAGCACATTGCCCATCGCTACGGGATCAGCATACGGGTTATTAGAGAAGGCCACTACGATGTTGTACGGTTGTAACTGCGCCAGGGTCGGCGTGCCGGAGGATGCGTCGAACAGGTCCACTCCTGTCACACCCGGTTCGGCCAGTATCTGGCTTTGCAGTGTGGCCGGCGGGCCTCCTATATCTGAATACGCTATCAGCACGTGGAACGAGCCAGGCGTGCAGCTGGCCGTCGCTGTAGGTGTCGCAGTCGCAGTTGGACTGCCGCATGGACCGCTGGTGTTGTAATAGATCGTTCCATTCCACACGCGGGGCGAGAACACCGGCGCGGTAAACGGCACGTTGGTGGCGGATCCGAGGGCAAGGGACAGGTCCGCATTGGAATAGTTTTGATTCGACCCGTTGCCGTTGGTGTAAAAGAGGCTGATTGCTGGATCGGCCACTACAGCAATTCCGTAAAGGGTACCCGCGTTTAGAACGAAGGAGTTTGACAGAGTTACGTGAGTCGGCACGTCCTGACCCGCCCCGGTTCCGCTGCCGGTCGCCACTTGAGTCCAGAGGGCCATATTGGTTTCGTTCCCCGCGAACGTCATCCCCGGCAACACATAAACTCGCACATTACTAAACGCCGTCGTAGCTGAGGTATTGATATCTAATGCCGTTACGGTGAGTGGATTCGCACCCACAGTGACGTCGAAATAATTAGCGCCGCCCGCGCTGCCATTGTTATTCGATGCGAAGAGGGTTGTTATCTGTCCTGCTGCCGGCGAGCACGTCGGGCTGGCTGTCGGTGTAGCCGAAGCTGGCGCTGTAGGTGTAGCACTGGCCGGGGCTGTAGGGGTCGACGTAGCTGTGGCCGTTGCTGACGGACTTCCAGTCGGCGTTGCCGTAGGCGTGCCGCACGGTGCGCCGCCGTTGCTGCGACGGTACACTTCAGCAAGAAACTGGAACGTCGATCCGTTGAGGCCGCCTACACTCCAGATCTGTCCTGCTCCATAGAAGCCCGCCTGATTCGCCTGGCGGTTTGGCACCGGCAGGTTGGGTGGCGACAAGATCCACGCTCCAGCCGGCCAGGTTGCCAATGGTAGCTCGTCCACCTCGTTTGTGGAGTCGAAGAAACCACCGCCCTGGGTATCGCCGCCAAGAGCATATAATTTGTTGGTTCCCGCATCATAAGCCAGCCCGAAATCCGACCTGCCCATGGGGAATGCTGGGCCATTTTCCCACACTCCGGGAGCTGAACTCATGTTCAGACGCCGCGTGGTCGTTAGTCCGGTAGGCGCACCCCCTGTCCAGCCGCCTGCTACGTACAGGTATTGACCTACCTGCTTATAGCCTGCCAGCAGGAAGTTGTCTGGCGCTGCCGTCCCCGGCGACCAGGTGTTAGTCGCCACATCGTACACTTGTACCGCGTTGCTGAAGGCGGTCGTGCCACCCGCTACAAACACCTTGCCGTTAAACGCACCCGAAGCAGATCCGTAGTGGTCCCCGCCGGGTATGGCAGCCAGCGGCGTCCAGGTGTTGGTGGCGATGTTGTATGACGCAAATCCGCTGCCGGTGTCTCCCTCCGTGCAGTACACGATGCCAGTGGATTCCATCAGTGCACATGTAGGCGCTTCACTGCTGAAAGGCATCGGCGCGCGCGATTGCCACATTCCGGTGGCAAGGTCCAGACGATTGACGTCAGGCACACGCGAGCCGTTGGACACACCACCAAACACATACAAGTGGGTGGCGGTTTGGGCGAAGCCATAGCGCACAACGGTTATCGGGTATGGGCTAGCCGCGACCCACGGACCAGGCGTGCCTCCTCCTCCGCAGGTGGGCGTAGGCGTCGGCGTTCCGGCTGTTGCCGTAGGGGTCGGACTCGCGCAGGGCGTCAGGATGTAGCTTTGCCCACCAGTAGCGGCCCCGCCTGCGCCGTTGCAGAAGTATTGCGTGAAGTTGGGGGCGACGTCTTTCTGAACTCCGGCTGTGGCAGACGTATTGCCCCCGGTGACAACGCCATAGATGACATCAAAGCGAGTCTGACCCTCGTACAATCTCAGCTCAAAGTTCGCACCTGTGGTACCGGGGAAGTATTGTGCCCGCCACTCGATGTTGAAGATGCGGTTGGGAGCGGTGCCACTTACCGATGTGAAGATGCCGAAGCCAGCGTTGACCAGATACAGATCGTCCCAGTACGGGAAGATCGTGTAGTTATGGGCAGCCCAAGGCAGGCAAGTATTAGTAAAGGCCGTATCGCTGGTCACAAACTGGGCATTGCCGTTGGACGAGAGATTGATGCTGGTGAAGCTCTGGTCGTATAAAGTGTATGAGAAGGGAAGCGGGATGGTGGTAACCGTGTCATCCCCGTGGTTGCCAATATCGGTAGTCCCCGGCACGATACTGCCGCCAATTTGGGTTACTGCATATTGGGCAGTGCAAGCCGTAGCCGTAGCCGTAGCCGTAGCAGTAGGTGAGGCTGTTGGCGTCGGCCCCGCTGGGCCTTCGACTGCGCGTATCATGGCAGACCGGTAGTTAGGAAAGAAGCTTTGAGTGGTGAACCACGCGTTATCGACGTTGTCCCAAAAATAGCCACCGGCGAACCCTACGGGATGGGTGGTCGATTCATCCGCCGACATGTACACGTTGGTTGGAGTCGGGGGCATCCAGCGTGCACCGATATACACGCTCCCTGATGTGATATTAAGTCCGAGTCCCGAGATGTTATAACTGTTCCAGGTCGGCGCTATCCCCGGTGAAAATATGTGCGTGGTCGCTGGTTGGGCATTTACCGAGCCGAGCAAGGTGCCCGGGCTGCCCCCGGGTCCGTCATCATCATAGACTACAATGTCCACGGGGTACACCGGTGGACCTCCAGCTAGCGTGACGAAATCCAAACACACCGACGAGTACGTTTTGGGGTAACTCGTCGGGGTAAATTTGTCTACGACCCTCACTTCAGTGACGCCCGCCCCGGGGCTTCCGCTGTAGCCGTTCTCGAGCGTGCCATCATCATGAATGACGATGCCCGGCGCGGTGTTGCAGTCTATCCCGGACGGTTGGTAATTCGGAAAAAACCAGGGGGCCTTGGCTTGCTCGCTCGGCGGGTCCCCGAGATGATTTAAGATGCTGTCGGCTTTATCAGAACGCTGCGACGCGTCCATTGTCGGAATTTTCGGAAGGTTCGCTGCCGGCTTAGACGCAAGCGCCGCAGGGGCCCCGGCCTGCGAAGGGTACGTGTTCGCAGCTACATTTGGTTTGATGGCCTGCTTGGGACCGCTTTGCTTCACAGTGTTTCGCTGCGCCAGCGCAAATGGAATTGCACAGACAGCAAGAAGAAGGAGCAGATAAAACGCGCCTCGGATAAGGTGCGCTTTGATGGTGGGATTAAT
>Ga0207697_10000987_pt1 | contig 15911 bp, 18 predicted proteins | sample KBSSwiS5withPhiX_FD_184293 | JGI IMG/M metagenome (GOLD analysis project Ga0207697, IMG submission 184293) | Switchgrass rhizosphere microbial communities from Kellogg Biological Station, Michigan, USA, with PhiX - S5 (SPAdes) (version 2) | ecosystem: Host-associated > Plants > Roots >... | reverse complement strand
GTGGACGTCAATTTGCACACTGGCAAATGGACGTTCGAGCAAGCGGTGAAATATTTCATGGAAGCGGGCGGGCTTGATCGTGAAGCAGCGGAGGGCGAAGCCGCCGGCGCCGCGACACAGCCCACGCAGAAAATCTGGTACATCACAGGCAAATGGCAGATCATGAATCTGCTGGGCAAATATCACGATAAAATGGGTGCGAACTTTCGCCTCGGCCAGTTCCACGACGATTTGGTTAAAAACGGCAGCCTGCCTATCTCCATTATTGAGTGGATATTGCTCGATGATCCTTCCACGATTGAGGCGGTGCTGAAATAGCTGGACTGGAACTCCCAATTGCAAATTAAATAATTAGAGATTCCTCGACTGCGCTCGGAATGACAAAAAGGGTTGTCCGCCAGTCTCGATCGTGGAGTGAACCCATTGTAGTCGCCGGTTGCTGGCCGCAGGTGTGGGACGCCGAAGCATGGATAAAGCCAAAAAGGGGCCGCGATCGGCACGTCTATCCTGCAATGGGCTTGAGATTTCTTAAGCGCGGGCCTGGACCACAATCGCCCGCATTGGTGCACGGATATCTCGTTCTCCAAATCGACGCGTAATCGCAGCGGTTACGGCGCCCTTGATGATGGGAAGTAATGAAGGATCTCGCTTCGCAATCGTTACCGCTACGGGATTCCCTTCTACCAAACCTTTTGCCACATCTTCCGCCCGATTCGCCTTGCCGATTTTGGTAATAACTTCGGTTTTGATTTCCCGAAAACCAGCTTGCTTTAATATCCGCCTGATCTCAGCTCGATTGTGGTAACTAAAAGGAACCTTGTAGAACGTTGGAGGGTCATTCTCAAAGTAGCTGGTGATAGTTCGATGAGCCAGCTCCCCTAGTTTGTTGTGCCTCATTGCGTCCCACACGTTAAAGAGAAAAAGCCCATCACGGTTGAGAACACGATACGCTTCACGCGCCGCGAGAGCCTTGTTGGACACAAACATGATTCCGAACTGGCACACAACTGCGTCGAACTTCCGGTCAGCGAAAGGCAAATCACACGCGTCAGCTTCCAACCATCGCACCCTTTCGCGCTTGCCAAACTTGGCCGCGGCCTGCCGAAACATCGGCTCGTTTAAATCCGTCGCGATTAGTTTCACCTTTGGCAGATGAGTCCGCAGCACACGCGTTAAAATTCCCGTTCCGCAGGCCAGTTCCAGCACTGAACCAGTATTATTTACCGCCAAGCGCGTCGCGAGATCCTCGGCGTATGGCTGAAACAATATCGGTCCGAGGTAGCGATCGTATGCTGCCGGAATGGAACCGGAGAATTTCGTATGTTCGTCTTTCACGCAACTAGATTGTCGCACAGGTGGGCAAGGGCGAGTTGAAACTAACTTCTGATTTCGGACCTTTCTTACTTCGGAGATGGAGACGGCGACGAAGCTGGTGACAACTGCACCGATACGTCCGGCGTCGCAGTCGGCGAAGGACTTGAGGGTAACGGCGATGCGTCGGAGGGCGGGCTTAGTTTTAGTGAGGATGGCACACGCATCAATGAATCCAAAGAATCGTTAGCCGGAGTTCGCGATGGCGTCGGCGCGGGTGAAATGGCGTTCTCTTGGGCGGGACTGGGCTGCGCTTTTTTCGGCGTTGCTTCAATTCGAGCAGAAGACGCCTGCTCTTCAGAAATGTCCGTCCGTCCTTTCTTCTTTGGCTCCGCGTTAGCAGGCCCGTGCTCGAATTTGCCCTGCACCATGATCCCGGATTCACGGCTGGTAACAATGTAGTGCTGCTGACGCCCAATATGCCGCAGCCACGCCGCCACCCCGGACCCCGTCTCTACCTCATTTTGAGGTGTGAACCAGGTAACCGTGCCAAGACCGGTGGCATAGCCTTTGGCGTCGCGCGCACCTGACCACGTTACTAAATCGCCTGCCTTGGGGTTCTCGTTCCAAACGCGAGTCGTGCCGTCGTTTGTTTGTTGATACCGGCCAGCGAAGGCCGTGCCAGTGATTAATAATGCCAGCAATCCGGTGTAAACGAAGAGTCGTCGCGTACTCACGGCGCTCAAAATTCTAGTGCGGCGGAATTGCCCCCCCGACAACACTAATCGTGCTGTTACCTCGCTACTGCTTCGCGTTACGCGGATCGTCTGCTGGATTCACGTACTTGATCACAAATGGCCCCATGCCTTGGACCTGGATGATTGTTTCCGCGGGCGTCCAGGCATAGTGCTTCATCCCCGGCGGCATGACCATATAGCCGCCAGCGCCCATCTCTTTTCCAGCTGCTTCATCGAACTTATCTCCCGTGCCAATGTTAAACGTGCCGGAAATTACCGTAATATGCTCTGACGTTGGGTGCGTATGCGGCGGAACCTTGTAACCAGCCGGGGTTTGCAACCGCACTGTGAACAGTCCCTTCTTGTTTGGATCACCAGCCAGCACCGCCAGTTTCGCCCCGGGCGGTAACCCGGGAGGCGCATCCCCCCATTTTAGGTCGGCAGCATTGAGAACGACGTGTTGTTCACTCGTGGCCGATTCAGTTAACTTCTTGGAGGCATCCTTCTTCTGCGTCGCAACCGCAACCAGCGAAAATACCAAAGGCAGAATTAGTATTAAGGCGATCTTTTTCATAGTTTTTTGCGGTGGTTGAATAACAGATATCAATTTCCCAGATCGTCGCAATTCCGGGGCCCGACCTCCGTCCGCGGCCATCGTCTTGCCGAAGATTATCGCTGGCAACCCTTCTTTATTCGCTAGCTCGCTAAGGCATCAACGCGTTTCCAGTCTTCGGCCGTTAACTTCAGTTTAGCAGCAGCCATGTTCTCTTCCAGATGCGCGACCGAAGACGTGCCAGGGATCGGCAACATCGCGGGAGATCGGTGAAGAAGCCAGGCGAGGGCCAGTTGCACAACGCTGGCGTGATAATCCCTGGCCGCCGCTTCCAGCGCATTGTCCTTCAACCCCCTGTTTCCACCAATCGGTGACCACGGCATAAACCCCAACCCTTCCTTCTCGCAATAGGTCAGCGTTTTTTCCCACTTCCGGTTGCCAATGTTGTACTGGTTCTGCACGCTCACAATCGGCAGGACCTTGCGCGCCCGATCGATTTCTTCGGCCGAAACCTCGGATAATCCTATGTGCCGAATCTTTCCAGCCTCCTGCATCTTCTTGAGTGCTCCGAGCGACTCTTCCATCGGCACCTTCGGATCGATGCGATGCAATTGATACAAATCGATTCGCTCGAGCTGGAGCCGCTTCAAACTGTTCTCCACACACCGGGTGAGATATTCCGGTCGGCCGTTCGGCACCCATTGTCCAGGCCCAGGTCTCGTTAGCCCGCCTTTGGTGGCAATCACCAGGTCCTTTGGATAAGGGTGAAGGGCCTCTGCAATCAGCAGCTCGCTGGTCTCTGGTCCATAGGCATCAGCCGTGTCGATCAGGTCGACGCCGAGCTCAACGGCACGTCGCAGCACCTTGAGGGCATTGCCGCGATCAGGCGGCCAGCCCCAAATGCCCTCGCCGGTGATACGCATCGCGCCAAAGCCAAGTCGGTTGACCGAAAGATCGCCCCCTAACCGAAAAAGGGAATTGGTGCCTGCCTCTGCAGGGGCTGGCGGATTCGCCGCAAAAATCATGTTCGATCCTCCCGCAAACAGCGTAGTTCCGCCTGCGAGAGTCGTGCCCAGAAATTTTCGACGGGTCATAGAGTTCAGAGATCGGAGGTCAAACAACCGATAACGAGAACAAGGACACGCTACTTTTGGCGAGTGTAGTTAATCTCCAAAGTTTTCATTTCCTGGCCACCACGGTTCTCGTACCATTCGAAGGTATGATGGTTCTTGTCCGTCATCTTGACTACAGAGCGGACAGGAGTCTTCATCCCAGGCGGCATCTCCATTTCGCCGGTGTAGGTAACCGTTTTCGTGGCGGGGTCGTACGTCCCTTCAAAGGTGAGTATCCCGGTGCCCATGTTATCAACCCAGGATGAAGTAAATTTCTGTTTCACGTTGTCATACCCGTCGATCGACATCCCCTTGAAGGTGAAGTCTTTCATTTTGCCATCAGCGCCGGGCATTTTCATGCTTCCGGTATGATCGCCGACGAAATAGCGGCCATTCATGATTGACTTGTATGTGACGCTACCCTTGGAAACAGTAGGTTCCTTGCCGGGTTCCATCATTTTCACGGAAGTGCTCCAGGAACCGGCGAGATCAGCGAGAAGCTTATGATTGTCGTTGAGTTTCGCCAACTCCATCATTTGCTTCATCATCTCAGCCTCGTTCGGTGAAGCCGTGGTCGTGGCAGGGGCAGAAACGGCCGGGCTGGTGACACTGGTTGGGGGAGTGCTCGGCTGTGGAGCCGGGGTTTGTGCGGAAGCAATGGAAGCGATAACGGATATCGCCACCGGAGCGATCAGGGCTGAAATAATGCGGGTGTTCATGCGAATGATTCTTCCCGCAGGTTCGACCGCGTCAAATGAAAAGGCGCATCGCGAAGTCGGAGGTTAGCGGTCAGAGATCAGAGGTCAGTCAAACCGGGTAGCGCGCGGATTCTCCGCGCAGACAGGCGCATTCTGCGCCTGCCGGGAAGTGGTCAATGGTCGATAGCGAAGAGCAAGCTTTCCTTGCTGCGATAGCTCGGTGTATGAGCCAGGAGTTTCGGGTGCAAGGATGCCCAGCGCGCGTTGCTCTCCAATTTTCGTTGATGCCTGGGTTGAATCAAAAAATAACGCGCGTCCGCAGGCAATTCGTCCAAGGTAGTCAGGTAGGTTATGGGCGCGCGAACATAAAAGAGATATGGCTGAAAGTCGGGGTCGATTGCGTAAAGCCGCTGATCGGACGGGAGAAGCGCGTTTATTTGTGCGGCAATCGGTTTTATTCGTTCGTGCCTCTTCAAATAGGTCACGGAGCGGAGCGGAAAAATTATCATCGCGCCGATAACACCTATTGCTATAAGGAAGAAGATTAAAGTTCGTGAAACTCGAATACCTCTAATACTCCATTGAAACGCTTCATTAGCGATGGCGCTGCCGACAATCCAGCAAAACGGCGCTTCCAACGGCAAAATATATCTCGGAAGTGTTCCCGGAATCAGCAATACACCGACGAACGGTATAATACTTCCCCACGCCAGCCCGTAAGCGACGTTGCGCTGTAATGGGTCAGCTATTTTACTCAATCGAATAAATGGGACCAGTAGTATCCAGGGAAGTAGATAAGCAAAGCCACGGGGAAAGTTTAGTAACCAATCCTCCGATCGGCCTTCTTCGCCGTGGAATGCAACCGCCGCTTCTCGTGACCAGGCTTGCAAAGGCGAGTGAGAAGGTAATGCCCGAAAGTACGGAATCAACCAGGCAGCAAAAATTCCAAGCATTACCGCTACGCCGATTAAGTGCGCGGGGTGGGTTAGGTCCCGGAGGCGGCGATTTTGCCAGAGAACCGCGCAAAGGATAAGATAAAAAAACAGAACGTGACTTGGACCTTTCGCCAGTAAGCCTAAGCCAAGGAAGATCCAGGGCACGATGAAGGTAAGCCAGGGTGAGCGCTTTTGTTCCCAGAATACCAACCATAGAATAAGGGCGAAGGCGAAGAGCGAGCAATAGATTGCCTCGATCTCGATCATTCGTCCCTTTTCAATTAGTCCGAGATTCGTTAGCCAGCAGAGTGCGGCGATGAAGGAACCGATTGGGCCCAGGCTGCTTCGTCCGAGCGTTGCTAGGGTGAGAGCCGCGGCCAGGATAAACAAGGCGGATGGAAGACGCGAGGTCCATTCGTTGCGAATTCCTGAAAGCTTGAACGAGGCAGCGACAAGCCAATTGATTAACGGCGGCTTATTCAAATAAGGCCGCGCAGCGATATAGGGCACAACGTAGTTCGCCCTATCGAGCATGTGAACCGCCGGCAGAACGCGGTGACCTTCTTCACTGCGAAGCTCGGACGAGCCCAGGTTGGTCAGGTAAATGAAAACCCAGACGACGAGCAGAATCAGACAAGCGGTCAGTCTGGACATTAACGAAAAATAAAAGCAGAGCGAAGAGGTTGGAGCAAGGAGGACGGCGCGAAACGTCGCGTTATCGGTTACAAGCATCGAGAATCGAGGTTTCGGGACAATAAAAGCAACGCAAAATTTTCGCGCGGTTTGGTATCGCGCTATGTTCTGGAACGATGAAACGCGTCTTTGGGTTGGAGACGGAATATGGGATCACGGTGGACGGCGCGGAGTCGGTGGATGTGGTCGCGGAATCGATCGCGCTGGTGCGTAGTTATACCGAGCACGGGGCGTTGATGAAATGGGATTATGGCCACGAAGATCCGCATCGCGATGCGCGCGGTTTTCGGGCTAAAGAATTGCGCCAGGACGCGGATGAATCGGCCTACTATGAGATCGATAAGAACCGGCCGCTGACCTTCCAGGAAATCAAGAGCGACCTCGTCCTATCTAACGGCGCGCGCTTTTACAACGATCACGCCCATCCGGAATATTCCACGCCGGAGTGCACGACGTTACATGAGATTGTAGCCCAGGAGAAAGCGGGCGAACGGATTCTGGCCGAATGCGCCCGACGCCGGAATGCGCACTTGACGGACGGCGAACGGGTCCGGCTTTATAAAAATAACACCGACTTTCTCGGTCATAGCTACGGTTGCCACGACAATTACCTGATGCGGCGCGATGTCCCATGGGACCACATCGTCGCCGCTACTCTGCCGTTTCTGATTACGCGACAGATTTTTGCCGGCGCCGGCAAGATGGGGATTGAAGCGGAGAGCGCGACGGGTCAGCCCGGTGTGTTTCAGATTTCGCAGCGCGCGGATTTTTTCAGCGTTCTGGTCAGCATCGACACGATGAATCGACGCCCGCTGGTGAACACGCGGGATGAGCCGCACGCCGACGCCAGCAAGTATCGACGGTTCCACGTCATTGTTGGCGACTCGAACATGAGTGAGTGGGCGACGGCGATGAAGTTGGGCACGACCGCGCTGGTGCTGGAATTGATTGAGAGCGGGAAAGCGCCGCAGTTGGAAATCGCGCAGCCGATTGACGCGGCGAAATCGATTAGTCGCGATCAGAATTACGATTGGATCATCGAGTTGCGCGACGGACGGAAGATCTCTGCGATCGATGTGCAGCGGCTTTATTTGAGTGCGGCGCAGAAGGTCGAGCACAATGACGAGGAGGGCAGCTGGATTTTGCGCGAATGGGAAAGCGCCCTCAATGACCTGGAGCGGGATGTGATGTTATGTCGCGATCGAGTGGATTGGGCAGCGAAGAAATTTCTGCTGAGCGAGTTGCAGGGGGAGGAGAAATTACAATGGAGCGATCCGTGGCTGCAGGCGATTGATCTCGAGTACCACAATATCGATCTGGAGCGCGGATTATATTATGAGTTGCTGCGCCAGGGTTCGATGCGGCGGGTGGTTAGCGAAGATGAGATTCGCCGCGCCATTTTTTCTCCCCCGGAAACGACGCGGGCTTTCTTGCGGGGGCGTGCGGTTGCGCGTTTTACCGATCAGATCGAATCGATTCAGTGGAATGAGATTGTCTTGTCCGATGCCGGACGCTCCCAACGCATCGCGCTGCCGGAACCGGCGGATGAAAATTTGAAGCGGTTGAACGCCGCCGTGCGCGAGAGCGCCAACTTTGCGGATTTTCTCCGGGCTCTGGAAAGCTAGCAATTCTGCCTCGCTCCCGAGGCCCGGCTGAGCATCTATGTTCCTGATGACTGGCGAGATGCAAACATTGCATCCGAAAGGCACCGCCAATGTGAATACCACGCCGCGATGGGTCTGGGGGACGACAGATTACGAATGCGCGCTTTGCGCCTCCAGGATCCAGCGAAAGCAAGCTCATAGTTTTGTTTTCCGTCGGTTCTGGCCGTAAGACCAGCCAAATATCTTTGAACAAAGATTAGAGAAGATCGGGACGCGTGGACCTCCGAGAAAAAATGTGGCCAGAGTGTTCTGGTGCACAAAGCGCTTCATCAGCAGGAGCCAGATGGTGGCTCCAATAAGCATTCCGAAAATGAACAGAACGACAATCGCTGGTGCGAAACCCAGCATGGCAATCAGTCCAGGGTGCGGCATGAACTGAGTGAGCCATCGCCCCAGGGCGATCTCACCCGCGACGGCAGGGACGAACATGAAGGTAAACAGACTAAGGCACAGGGCCGGATGCTCGCGACACGGAAGGCGAGTGCCAGTTTCGTGCGAGTTATGATCTGCTTTCATTTGATTTCAGCGCTTCCTCCCAAGCTTCAAACAACGAGGCTGATATCTGGCCCGCAAGCGATTCGATGCGGTCGGGTTTTATCTAACGAGATCAAACTCGGCTACGGCTTCCATCTCCGCAACCTTGATGGGATAAGCCGACAAGCGTGGATGGCCTGTGTGGCGGCGACAGCACCCTGTTCTCATTAACACCGGGCTTCAGGCCGGTGTACAACCCGCACTCATCTCAATAGAGCCGTTTCAACGGCTTAATTCCATCTCGCACGGAGAACCACCAGTCCGACGGGCGATGTTAATCGGAGCGCAACTGACAGCTCGGTCGAAGGGAGCAACAACGATGTTCGCGATTTTTCCCATGAAACCAGGATTGATTTTCCACCGGGCTTGAGGAAACTTCGTCCCGCTAAAGGCATGCAGCACGTTACCGCGTTCTCACCCCCGCAAACTGTCCCGGCTGCGCCTGCCGTCGCGCGAAAGCCCAACTTGTGGATTCTGGACGGTTGGCGCGACTTGATTCTCTACGTCTGCACTCCGCTTGTGATCCTGCCGATCTTCGTTCTGGCGCAGACGCGTTGGAGCGCGGAGGACATTTATCTTTTTGTCGCTGCCTTCGGCGCGATGGGCCATCACTTGCCGGGGATGATCCGTGCCTACGGCGATCGCGCGTTATTCCAGCGCTTCAAGTACCGGTTCATTTTTGCCCCAATTTTTTTAGTGGTCGTCTGCACGGCGTTTTTCTTGTGGGATCTCAAGGGCATTGTCCTGGTCGCCTTTATCTGGGGCGTTTGGCATGGCATGATGCAAACCTACGGGTTCTGTCGCATCTATGACGCGAAAGTGGGCTCGTTCGCCGCCCTGACGCGCCGTCTCGATTTCGCCTTGTGCGGGATCTGGTTTGCCACTGCGGTCCTCCTCTCATCGCAGCGAATGACGGATACGCTGGAAAGCTATTATTCGGCGGGTGGTCCTTTTATTCCACCGGGACTCCTTCGAGGGGCGCAGCAAGGATTGTTTGGCCTGGCGCTCGCGGTTTCAGGCATATTTCTGGCAAATTTTATCTGGATGTGGATGCAGGGGAAGCGCCCGAGCCCGGTCAAGCTGGTGCTTCTCATCACCAGCATTTCTTTTTGGTGGTATTGCAACAACATCGTGGCAAGCGTTCTGGTTGGCATTGCATTGTTCGAAGTGTTTCACGATGTCCAGTACCTGTCGCTGGTTTGGATCTACAATCGTAAACGGGTCGAGACAGACAGCTCGATCGGCGGGTTTATGCGTTTTGTATTCCGACGCAGTGGCTCGCTGGTTGGAGTTTACGTCGGCCTGATCTTTGCCTACGGGGCGCTCGGCTATTTCAAGGCGGATGTCGGGATCGACGTAGTGAAACGCATACTTACAGGCGTGGTGACCGCTTCCGCGCTCCTGCATTTCTATTACGACGGATTCATTTGGAAAGTACGGGAGAAATCAACTCGGCAATCTCTCGGCATCGGCGGCGGCACCGCTGACGTTTCGACGAAAGGTTTTCTTCCGAGTTGGGCCTTGCACGGCGCGAAATGGGCCGCGGTTTTTGTCATTCCGCTTGGAGTACTCTGGTATAGGGAGGTGCACATCCCCGGGAATCAACTCGAACGCCTCGCCATGATCGCCGCTGATCTTCCGAGTGGCTCGCGGGCGCATGTCAATTACGCCACCGCTCTGCAAGAAGCCGGCCGGGCCGATCAAGCGGCCGAGGAGTTTTCCACCGCACTACGTTTTAATCCCGATTCCGCCAAGACCCACGTCAGTCTGGCCACTGTCCTGATGGGAAAAGGAAACTTGGAGGAAGCGCAGACCCATTTCGATGAAGCGCTCAGGATCGACCCCAACAACGCCGAGTACCACTCCGGTCATGTTTATCTTTTGGAGCAACTTGGCCGCATTGAGGAAGCGGCGGCGGAGTCCGAAGCCGCTGTGCGTTTGGCGCCAAAGTCCGCCCAGGCCCGGTATAGCTATGGCGCTTTCTTGGAAAAACATGAGAGGCTGGAAGAAGCAATCGCCCAATATCGGGAGGCTCTGCAAGCGGACCCTCGTTTTGTCGATGCCCATATCGATCTTGCGAGCGCGCTTTTCGCAAAGGGCGAGTTGCAGGAAGCAAAGGCGCATTATCTGGAGGCGACGCGGCTCGACCCAAAGCTCGCTCAGCCTCATAACTATCTGGGAAAGATTTTTATGCAGGAAGGCGACGCGCCCCAGGCGATCGCGCAATTCGAGCAGGCGCTTCACCTTCATCCCGACTTTCCGGAGGCGGAGGAAAACTTGCGCCTGGCCAAGGCAAGCGACCCTCAATCTTCATCCCCCCAGTAGAATCTCACCGCTCAGCGTGACTCGCGTTCACGGGAACGGACACCCAAGTGCAAACGACGGTTCGACAGGCCGCGCGATGCTAAGAGCCGGGAGTGGGCGGTGCCGCATTGGAAATGTCTACGACGCAGCGCCATTGCTTATCCGGATCTAAACGCCAGACTGATATTCCACGAAGGTGCAGCGTGATCGTACCGCCATTTGGCCCAGGCAGCGTGAGCTCGTCCGTGCCTCGCATGTATGCGAATTTGCCGTCGGGTGAGAATACAGGTTTCTGCGAGACCCAGTGAATCTTGAATCCCGGCGTATTAAAGCTCGCGGTAACGTAGGCACGAATAGCCGCTTTGCCCTCGAAGACAGGCTGCCCCGGAAAGAGAAGAACGGCGTCCTCAGTCCAATAAGAGACTACCTTCTCAACATCCTTCCCGGCGGTAGCGAGATCTGCCCACTCCGCATCCCGGCGCAACAATTTCTCGCCTTCGGTTTTGGAATCGAACTGTCGCTCAGAACAACAATCCAGAGCCAATGCGAGAAGAATCAAGAATAAATAACGGGATACTTGCATAAGATAGTTAGTAGTCTGTGGTTTGTAGTCTGGTAATCTTGCAGCCAGTGGTCATGTCAATCCGTTCGCCTCAAAGGGTGCGCTTCAGTATTGAACACGACTTTGTCGAAATCTAAAGTGTCCGGCGAAGCGAAGAGGAGATAAAAGTATTTGAAGGTCTCGGCCAGGACGAAGCTTTCCATTTCATCTCGCTTTTCTTTTGTGACAACGTCCTGGAGCGCGGCGTAGCCGGCATCGACCCGGCAGTATTTCACAAAGTCGTCGAAGATTTTCTCTCCCATCTTCCGGTACTGTGGATCATGCGTGAAGTGATGAAGATAGTAGGTCGATTCCACGATCTCAGGGCGTAAATGGTAGCCGTTGTAAACAATCTGCATCGTCTTGTAATCGATGATCTCCGGTTCGATCTCGTGCATGTTCCACATTTTGAACGATGAATCCTGGAGCCGCCGCGCCCGCGCGACGTCGCCGGAGTGTGCCAGTAGAGCCGGAAAGAAGGCGTCGAGCGCGCCGTATTGCGATGCGGTTAACCTGCCCGTGTTCATGTCGGCGTGGCCGTACCACAATTCGCCACGGACATCGTCGGCAAGATATTTATTAACCGCGCTAATGCTCGCCTGCCACATCTCCTGGCAATCTTTATCCCCAAAAAGCAGCCAGCATTTCCAGAGATATTCGTAGTAGGAATCAATCCCGCCGCTGATGTGACTATCGGCGTCCACCCACACGCCCGTCTCGACGTCGATGGTCGACCCAACCAGACCGATCGCCGAGCGGCGCTTGAAGGTTTCCATCAAGGCACGCTTGGCTTTTTCGTAGTAGATCGGTTTACCAGTTAATTTGCTCAGTGTCCCGAATTCCAGCAGCAGCGTGCCTGTCTCAGCCGGGTTCGTTTTCGCATCGCGAATCTGGCCGGTTTTCAGATTGACATAAACGTAAGGAAGTCCGGTCGGCGAATTGAAAACGGGTAAGAGCCGGTTGCCCAAATCTTCAGCCAGATCGAGCAATCGTTTGTCATTCGTTAGTTGATAACTAGAGAGCAATCCACCAAGCAAACGGATCGTGATTTCGAAATTCTTGACGTAAACGTCACGATCGAAGGAAAGATCTTTCAGAATGAGCTCTTTCGTTTTCGCCGCTTCCTCATCCAGCTTCATCAGGATGAGCGTGTCCAGCGCGTCGACCGGCGTCATGAGAAGCGATTGGCCGTACCAATCGTGCGACGTCTTGCTCAGCGGCTTTAAGGCATCATGTCCCCAGGCGTACTTCTCGTAATTGGTCCACGCATGCAGAAACTCACTCCGAACCCGGGTCGCAACCTCGCGCGCATGCGCGTCCTCCCGCGATTGCTTACAACCGCCGCTTACGAAAACGATAGCAGCCGCAACAGCCCACCCGGTCAGCCTCTGGGGAGCACAGGCTGCCAGCCGGCGATTTGCAGGAACTTCCCGCGAGCCTTGGCGTCCCGCCACGATTAGTCGGTAGCTGATGACAGTTAAATCACTCATGTGCCCGCCCAGCGAGCCTGCTCGCGAACTCCTTTCGGAGTTGGCGGCATCGGCCGGTTAGGCTTGTATTTATTAGGGAAGCTTCGCCGCAAGAACATCGACCTTCTCGATGAGCGGCGGTTGCGCGAGAAGCTCTGAGGCTTTTGCCATCAACGCCGCCGCGACTTTTCCCGAGAGGTGAGCTTGCCGCCCTGCCTCATCCGGAAAAGCATCGAAGATTCCGAACGTTGTCGGTCCAAGGCGAATTCCGAACCACGCCACCGTCGCGGGCTCTTCCTCTACGATAGGAAGCCCGCCGCGCAAGAAGCCTTCAACCTCCGCCTCTTTTCCCGGTTTCGCTTCTAATCGAACGAATAATGCGGTTTTGACCATATTATCTCCTCTGAATATGATGACATTATTATGACAGCGTCGGCCGTCGGCAAGCTCTAAAGCCTAACGAGAGAAAGCTTAGCCGCGACTGACGACCTGCCTGCAACGCTTCGCGCGGCAGCGATGCGGAGGGAGCAAGTGTGACACGTTGTCGTGTGGTCGGTAGTCTGTGTTCAGTAGTCATATAGTCAGGTAGTCAGTAGTCGGCTACTCGGTGATGACTTTGTCGGCCCATTCAATCAGTGAAACAAAGATCTTAGGATTGCCGAATTTTGCGCCGAACTCGGCCAGATCTGTTTCCGTCACCCCGCGCGCGCGTGAGCAGGCGCCGCACGCGTAGATCGGTATCTTTTTGGCGACGAGTTTGGCGAGGACTTCGCCCAGGGGCGGCCAGCCCACCGGAACCACTGCGTTGGCCACTGATTTCCGCATCAAAGATACGGCCTCGCCAAGAAGGAATATCTGGACCTCATGGCCGGCTTCAGAAAGGGCATCGCCATGTAGAAAAGGAAACGCGGCCTTGGTCGGGTCGTCCGAACCCCAGGCACTTTTCATGAGGATTTTCAGTTTGGTTGAGTTTGTTGTAGCGGCGGGGACAGCGGCCGCTGCAGCGAAAAGCGGCACGGCTGCCAGTTTTCTCAGAAACGATCGACGTATCATATGATTACGGTTGCTTGATCTAACGAGACAGACGCTCAGCCCTGACTCAGGTTAGCGCAACTGGCTGCTCGTCTTCTGTCTACCATCTGCAATCTCCCAAACTAATACTGTCTGGGTCCGTCGACCGCCCTGGGCAAGCGCTGGCCCTGAGCCTGTCGAAACGGCAGCGGGTGGTCACATCGCATTAAAGATCGCTAACATCTTTTCCTCTGATGGAGGATGCAAAACGTGATTTGCGGCGAATTCTTGAGCCTCGGGATAATGGGTCTGCCGAATTCGCGTCGCCGCCATCTCCAGGTCGTATTCTGTTCGATGGAACTCAACGTCCGGTCCAAGCAGAAGCCAATAAGCGCCGGGATCTCCAAAGGGCATCCCGACGCTTCCGGCGTTGACGACGCGAAGGCCGCCGATCATGCGGTTGAATTGCATATGCGTATGGCCGCAAACAAGCAAGTCGGCATCCGTTTCACCGATAATCGAAACTAGTTTGTCATCAGGGGTGAGCCGAGTGAAAACATCATTAGGATTTTGCGGCGTAGCGTGACAGAAGAGAACTTTGCCTATTCCGCTGATGTTCATATGCAGGGTAGTCGGCCATGCTGCTAGCAATTCGCCTTCCGACGGGTGAAGCTGTGCCGCATTCCATCGAATGCTATGGCGATATCGGGCAGGCAGCCCGGAATCCCGGCCGTTCATCTCCGCGAGCACCGCTAGTTCGCCATTACCAACGATGAACTGGAACGGGAGGTCGAGTTCGAGCAAGCGGACGAGAGTTTCACGGGGCATGGGACCGGGAACGACGTCTCCGCCGATAACGATACTGTCCGCACCGGCACGCGCTACGTCCTCCAGCACCGCCTCCAGTGCAGGGAGATTGCCGTGAATATCATAAAGCGCTGCGACCGTCATGAGAGCAGATGTCAGAGAACAGGACGAAAGTCCGCGTCGCGATGTTTCACCTAAATGGTCAGGTTCGGTTTAACGCCGGCTAACGCAGGTAGGACATGATTCAGGACCTGTTCTGCCGTCATCCGGAACGTTAGGCCGCGGGCGCTGGCCTTTAACCAACCGGCCTTGTCCCGGTAATAGCGCTCAGTGAAATGCTTGGTCAGATTTTGTTCACAACGATTAGATCAGGTATCGGACTTTTTCTTTTCTTCCGGTTCGTTGGGCCGCGCGAAAAACGCATCTTCGAGCCACTCGCCGTTTATTTTACGCCAAACCCTCAGGTATGAGCCATCAAAGCTGATGTGCTTCTTGTTGGGCTGGTCGAAGCTGTGCGTGAAGTTACCGAACTCCTCAGCCATATCTCCTGACTGAGAGCTAACGAGGCGCACCACTTCACCCTTTCGCGATTCATTCGATCTATCCTTGCGCGACCCCAGCGCCTCTTGAACGGCATGACCGATCATCGGGCGAGGGAACGCGCCGGAGACAAAAATGGAATCTGCGGTACGTTTGATCACATTCTTACCTTCGTTGTCCTCTCGAATTAACTTGCGCAGGAGTTGCTCGTCAGATTTGCCGTTTGCATCTGTCTGCGCAATCGCAACAGGGCTGCCAAAAGCAATTAGTATTACTGTCGTCAAGGCGTTAAGCGTACTTTTCATGCGGTGAATTATCGGTGGTTTCATTGTTCCTTACTTTCGTTTCTTTTGCTACAGAGAAGGTCGCTCATAAGGTCCGGTGAGCGTTCGTTCCACGCTTGCTTAGGCCATATCATGTTCATGTCGAAATCGGCAGCGGTTAAAAGAATCGGCGGAGGAACGCCGCCGCTTTATCCGAGATGCCGGCAATCTTGTTCGTTGCTTGACGATAAAATTTAAAATTGAGCTCGGTCCCGGGTCGACCGTCGTTCCAGTCGGAGAAAAGTTTGACCTCGCTCCGCCCCAGGCGCCGCTTCGCCAGCGCAGTGCGTTTGATGGTGATGCTCACCCGAGGCGTTTGCCGGGCGATCCCGCGTTTCTTTGCGATCGCTTTGGCCGAGGTGACGACGCCGCTCGCGATGAGACCTGGCCCGCTTTCGTTCTCGCTCGCGAAGACGAAGATCGTATCGCCTTTGGCGATGTGCTTGCCGCCATACATCGTCTTCTGCGCGCTGAACCCGAAAGTTTCCGCCCGCAGATCGCTAACCTCGGCTTTGATCGCGAATATCATGCTCTTGATCTCGCACCATCAATTCGTCAGGCCTAACGAGAATAAGACCAGCTACCGCTAGCGACGCTGCGCCTTGATCCAAGTGAAGAT
>Ga0207697_10000986_pt1 | contig 15919 bp, 13 predicted proteins | sample KBSSwiS5withPhiX_FD_184293 | JGI IMG/M metagenome (GOLD analysis project Ga0207697, IMG submission 184293) | Switchgrass rhizosphere microbial communities from Kellogg Biological Station, Michigan, USA, with PhiX - S5 (SPAdes) (version 2) | ecosystem: Host-associated > Plants > Roots >... | reverse complement strand
CAGCTTTTCAGTGACGAGACTGGGATAGGGCGAGGGACTGATAGTCACCGAGGCTCCTGTCTTGATAACTGAAAAGCCAGGACCTGGCGTTGCCGTCGGTAACGGAGTCGGCGATGGCAATGGCAAACTCTGGGGGACAGCGGCAGGGGAGACAGCAATCACTTCCCGAGAAATGGTCGATGCACTATCCGATGAGGTTGAAGTGCCGAGCACCGTGGCCACGGTGTCTGCGTTTGTAATGCTGGCCCACGTTAAATTTCTCATTTGGTCGAGTCGCGCCACCGTATTCTCCTGCGCGCCGGAAGCTGTATGGCCGCGCTTAACCTCGTTTGTGGTGGTCCCGAGGAGTGCATACAGCCCCGCCAAACCGACGGCCAGAATTGCGCCTGCGATAGCGACCTCAACCAATGTCGTCCCTTGCTCGCCCCGCTCCGGGCGGCTTCGGCGCCCTTTCAGAGCGAGGTAACAGCTGGCGGGCGTGAAAGGGTCAATCTTTGAATCGATCCGCGTGAGTTTCATTTTACCTCAGATCTCCAAAAGTTCGGTAAGATCAGAACCAGTGGCCGGACCCGAAGAGGCACAATCGGGGGCGAGCGGGCTGAGTTTTTAGATGCATGGAACAACCTAAATACAGCATCAGCGATGCCAGATTTGTCTGCAGGTTTTAGAATTACCATAACAATGGCTCAGCTGTCTACAGCTTTTTGTCGCAGTCCACGGAATCTCTTAAGATCGCGGCTCGGGATGAATTGGGGCGGCGCCTTCAGCGCAGACGAGCTCGAGATACGAGCGATATTCGCCCTTGTGCAGGCCGTCGATCAGGTGCTCAATCTGCCGCTGATCGATAAATCCCATTCGTAAAGCAACTTCCTCGAGGCAGGCCACCTTCAATCCTTGCCGGTGTTCGATCGTCGCGATGTAGTTGGCGGCCTCGAGAAGACTTGTCTGCGTGCCAGTATCCAGCCACGCCATGCCGCGGCCCAGCAGGCGGACGTGGAGCGAGTTTTGGCGCAGGTAGATCAGATTCAGATCGGTAATTTCCAATTCCCCGCGAGTGGACGGCCGCAGGTTCTTGCAGTATTCGACGACCTGCTGGTCGTAAACGTAAAGCCCCGGAACCGCGTATTGGCTTTTCGGCTTCTTCGGCTTTTCCTCCAGGCTGATCGCGCGCCCGTCCTGGCCGAACTCGACCACACCGTAGCGCTCGGGATCGCGCACCTGGTAACCGAAAATGCATGCGCCACTTTCGATCGCGAGCGCACGACGAAAAAAATCGAGGTTCCCGTAGAAAATGTTGTCACCAAGTATCAATACCGCCCCGTGACCGCCGACGAAATCTGCGCCGATCAGGAATGCTTCCGCGATCCCCTTCGGCTCGGGTTGCTCCGCATACTCGAGGCGAATCCCAAGACGGGAGCCGTCGCCAAGAAAATCGCGCAACATCGGGACATCCTTCGGTGTGGAGATGACGAGGATCTCGCGCAAACCGCCGAGCATGAGCGTCGCGAGCGGGTAACAAATCATCGGCTTGTCGTAGACCGGCAGCAGTTGCTTGCAGACGATCTTGGTGAGCGGATAAAGCCGGGTCCCGGCGCCGCCGGCGAGGAGAATCGCCCGCTTGTTCATGCAGGGCGCGTCCAGCCGGTAAGCCGTTGGGACCATTCCTGCCAGAAAGGGCGGGCACCGGTCCACTCGATCTTTGCCTTCCTGGTCAACCAAGGTCCGATTTCGTTCACCGACGGTCTATCGAGAGTCTCATCATAGAGAAAACCGCTTCCGCGGCGGGCCAGCAATTCGCGGTTATTGCTTCGCCCGCCGACACACTGGTCCAACGCCTCTAGAATCACCTGCTCCGAGAGAACCGGGTTTGCCTCGATCGCGGCGCTGACGCTCAATCCGAGCACCTTCTTTAAGAGGAGTGCGCCTAACAATGTGCGGGAGCTGGTGGCATGTACGTGCCCGATATGGCATTGCCGGAGCAATCTTCGTAAGCTCAGAGCCCAACGAATCTGCTCTAAGAACAGATCCGATGGCGGACGATGCTTCTGGCTCGCGCGCAACGATTCCAATTCCCAGACTAGGGTCGTGCTGGCTTGCCACTCTCCCTCGATCACCATTGCATCCGGCAGATATTCGAATTGCAGGACGAGATCGTTCGTCCGGTCGGTCAGCTCCGAAGCGATCGGAGGATGTACGACCACCGCCACGTGCGGCACTTTGTTTCGCCGCAGCGCGCGCAACTCCATTTCGAGAAGGGGTAGATCCGGGTCTGGCCAGCGATCGATTAGATATGCCGCTCGCTTCACGCCTGGGACCGGCGCGCGGTCTGCCTGCGGCATTGGTGAAGTCGAGAGACAGGAGGTGAAGAGCTGGTGAAGAGGTTCCACCGTTTTCACGACGTCGAATTCACTCGTCATGCGCGCTCTTCCGGCCTCGCCGAATCGCGCTCGCAGCCGACGATCGCGGACTAACTTATCCAGCGCGTCAGCCAGTGCTTCCCAATCCGCGGGAGGAATCAGCAAGCCAGTCACACCGTCGACGACGGATTCCGGTATGCCAGCCAGCGTGGTTGAGACAACGGGTTTCGCGCACGCCATCGCCTCCATGATCACGGTTGGGAAGACATCGCTCGCGCCAGCCGTGTCGACCACGCTCGCCAAGGCGAAAATATCGCAACTGCGGAGCTTCGAAAAGACATCCTCTTGCGAGAGTGAGCCACAAAGCTCGACCCGGCGCCGAAGCTTGAGATCCGTTATCATTGTGTCGAGCTTCTCGCGGAGCGGACCGTCACCTACAATCTGGCAACGAAAATCGAAGTTCCGTCGATCCAGTTCCGCGCAGGCCTCAAGCAGGAACTCGAAGCCTTTGAATGAGACCAGTCGGCCCACACTGAGAATGGTGGTTGGACCCGGCGGTCGTTCTCCCTGCGGAGGCGCAGGCAAACTCGCCAGGTCGAGGCCGTTGTAAACACGATGGATTTTTTCCGCCGCATCGGGACAGCGCTCCCGCAACAGGCCGCGGCTGTAGTCCGTCTCGACCGCCACGAATTCCGCCGCCTGGCAGATTTCCCGGAGGAGATCATCCTGTCCGAGATCCGACATGAAATCCTGCCCGTGAGCCGTGATGCTGAAGGGGATGCCCGAGATCTCCTTCACGAAAAGCGCCGTGTGCGCGGCGCGGTTCGCGAAATGAACGTGAAAGTGGCGGACCCCATGCCGCGTGAAAAAATCGGCGAAATAAAACGCGTTTCGCGCCCGCAACGCTGCCTTGAAGGCCTCGCCGTATTTGCGTTCGTGCCGCCTAATCAGAGCCTTCGGCCAGCGCTCGGACGCCCGAGCCTTCTCCTCCCAGAGAGCCATTACCGATCCGGGTGGCGCATAATGGACTGGGGAACGAAAGCGGCCGATATGTTCATGCCGCAAACTGGTGAGCGGCGGATGCACCGCGCCAATCAGCAGGTCGTAACCGCGCCGCTCGAGTTCCAACATCTCCATGTCGCAGAAGGTCTGCGAAATGACAGGATAGCGGGAATAAAGATAGGCAAGTTGCATAGAAAAAAGGCGGAACCCAGGACGGATCTCAAACGAGAAGCAAGAAAAGCGCCGCCTCCGCGGGGCCGCGTAACTTCAAAAGACGCCGTGCACAGGCGCCCGTCCCTCGATTCGCGCTCTCAGGAAAGACTAGCGTCCCTGCCGGGATCCATCTCATAATCCAGTGCAAGATATTCGGACGTCTTTGGCTTGATCACTTCCTCGACAAACTTGATGTAGATCGGGTCCTCGCGAAAAATCGCCTGCTTGTCCATCGACTCGAAATCGATTGCGATGAAAAATGGCCAGGGTGCCTTCGGATCGACCCGCTTCCCGCACTTGATGCTCAATACCTCGTCGATCTTGAGGAGCTGCATCCGTGCGTTCATCATCATTTCCTCGCTCTCTTCCGGCGTCACGCCAGGCTTCAATTTGTAGAGTCCAATGTGATGAACCATTAGAGGATAGCTATTAGGCGCTGCTCGATGGTGACGCAAGCAAGAATCGGCGACGCCGCCCCATCCGTCTAGGTATCCTCCTGAATCAGGCAGAAGCGACCGGGCGTCGCTATTTTTTCCAGTCGAGCGCGCCTTTTTTTAGCGCGTAGACATAACCGACCATCAGAATCGAAACAAAGCTTAGCATGCTCCAGAGAATGACGTGGCTGTGCGCGATGGCTTCGCGATAAACCACCGCCCATGGATACATAAAGACTATCTCCAAGTCGAACAGGATGAAGAGCATCGCCACAAGGTAAAATTTAACACTGAAGCGCGGTTGCGCTTCGCCTTGTGGCAACATGCCGCACTCGTAGGCGGAATCCTTGGTCCGGGTACGCAAACCCGACTTCCCAAGCAACACGCTCACAATCAGAGCCCCGGCCGCGAAACCAATGGCTACAATCGCCTGGAGAAGGACCGGAATGTACTCGCGGATCATGTCGTTCACCGCGCGGCCAGTCAACCGCCCGCAACGCTATCGCGCGGCCGCTGTCGGAATATGTCCATTGGGTGGAAGCAGAGCTTTGGCCAAGGCCGAAGGCAAACCCTTGTATTTCTTACCCGTTTTCCTGACCATCCCGCGCGCCACCAGGTTCTGCAGTTTTTCATAGGCACGCAAACGCAGCATTTCTTCGCCGCCGCTCGCCGCATTTCTCGCCCGCAGGTTTTCATGGAGGATCTCGAAGAGCTGTTTAAACTCGAACGAAGTCCGTCGGGAAAGGACCGCAACCAGCTCTTCGGTAACGAGATCCGGCACTCGGCGTGAAAAAGCGTTCTTTTTTAAGATGGCCATAGGGCGCTCAGGATAACATATCTTTCCAAATCCGCAGCAGAATTTCTCATTTACGCGAAAATTAAGTCGTTCGGCAGCAAGGTCCGTGGCGTGCCGAGATGTCCCAGCCAATCATGCTCGGCGATGACTTCGCGGCTCGGTCCCGAACCGCCTTGGGGAGGTTTCTTCTGACCGGGCCGGCGTAAGCACGAAGTCCGATGTTGCCGGATACAGGCAAAGAGGAAAATCGCCCAGGCGACGCGGAACCGTGTCTTAACGAGTAATGATTCCCTCGGCAATTTCGACCCGGAAAGTTTGCTTCATCTTCTCCTTCCCGTAGCTCATCTCCGCCGTGTATTCGCCGCTGGGTACAAATTTCTTCGGGTCGTCGCCACCGTATTTAGTCCGCACATCTTCGGTTGGGCGAAGATCCCAGTTTACCCGGCCCAAGCCTGGCGCACCCGCGGCCTTTAGATTCGCAACCGGTTGGCCCGCGGAATTCGTGATCGCGATCTTCAATTCATCGCCAGTAAAATCCTTTACCCAAAAGGTCAGCAAAGCGCCCTCCGGCGGATTTTCTCCGCGAAAGGTCCCTTTCCCGCTCCAATCGGCGAAGCCAGAGAGAAGGTAAAATCCCCGCGCCGGCGCGATAGCAAAGAGATGTACGGGTTTAGCCATTACCTCAGGTGTCAACTCTCGGAAGGGTCGAATGTCGTCCAGAATGTCGATGCTCCGCCCGTGCGTGGCGATGACGAGGTCGGCCGTGCGCCGATGAATTTGAAGATCGTCCACCCGAACGTTGGGCAGGTCGCCCACTCGCAACCAATGTCCCCCGCTATCAAAGGAAGCGAACAAGCCAAAATGCGTGCCGGCATAAAGCAGATTGGAGTTGACCGGATCCTCACGCACTACTTCCACTGGATCGTTTGAGGGAATGCCTTGGCCCACCACGCTGTGCCAGGTCTGGCCCATGTCGGCGGTGCGCAGAATGAAGGGCCGATCGTCGCCCTTCCGGTAGGCGTTGCTCACGACATAAGCTACGTTCGGATCTTTCGCGCCCGGCTCGATCCGCACGATCCATTGTCCTCGCACCGGTTCAGGCAGTTTCTCGGTCACTTCAGTCCAATTGCCGCCCTCGTTTTGGGTCAGCCAGAGTCGCCCGTCGTCCGTTCCAGCCCAGAGAAGTCCGGCTTTCACCGGCGATTCGGCCAACGAATAGATGACACCGTAGTTTTCCGCGCCGCTCCCGGCCGCGTTAATCTTGTCTGGCTCGTTGCGGGTGAGATCGGCGCTGATGACTTTGTAGTGCTCCGCCTTATCCGTCAGACGAAAAACGTGGTTGCCCGCGAGGTAGAGCACGCCCTGCTGGTGTTGGCTGCCGATGAGAGGTGCGTTCCAGTGAAAACGATAACGTTCCTGGCCTTCCGCGGCTTCCGGGCGCAGATCGCGCTTTTCACCGGTGCGAAGATTGATCCGGTGAATGAAACCTTCCTGACTTTCGGCGTAGAAAACGTCGCGATCGGTCGGATCGAAAACGACGTAAAATCCATCGCCGCCCTCGAGCGGGATCCAATCGGAATTGCGAATACCTTCTTTGCTCGCCACTTGGCTCGGCCCGACAAAACTCTCATTGTCCTGTAAGCCGCCGGCAATCCGGTAAAACGGCTGCGAGTCGTCGAGCGAAATGCGGTAAAATTCGCCGCCCGGAAAACGATTGAGGTGATCCCACGCCTTGCCCGCCGCAAAGCTTTGATAAACTCCGCCATCGGTTCCGAGGAGGAGCCGCTGACAGACCGGCGGTCTTGGCGGCTTGTTTTTGTCTTCCGGTTTGGGCGCTTTCGGCGCGGGCGTCGTGCCCGGCTGAATGGCAAGCGCATGACAATCCGGATGCACCTTCTCGGAAAGATCCTCCCGAAAATTCTTACCGCCTTCATCAGACACGAGCAGGGCCATGCCGAGCACGTAGACGCGCTGATCGTTCGCCGGATCGATCCGGATCTGGCTGAAGTAAAACGGGCGCGGATTGATGTCGCTCATCCGCGTCCATTTCTCTCCGCCATCCTCGGAACGGAAAACTCCACCGCGTCGGCTGTGAATATCACGGATGTCGCTCGCACCCCCTTCGTCACTTTGCACGATCGCCATCACCAATTTGGGTTTGCCCACGGAAACGGCGAGTCCGATTCGACCTGTCGTGCTGGGCAGACCGCCTCCACATTTTTTCCAGGTCGCGCCGCCGTCGCTGCTTCTAAAAATGCCGCCGACATCCTGGCCGTTGGTTGCGATCACGCCATAGGCAAACGACCACGGCGTGCGTTGCCGCGCGTAGAGCGCCGCGTAAACGATCTCGGGATTCGACGGATCGAGCGCGACGTCGCCACAGCCAGTACGGACGTCGTCAGGCGAAGGTGCGTGCAGAATGAGCTTCCATGTCTTGCCGGCGTCAGTCGTCTTGTAGAGGCCGCGCTCGCCGCCGTCCTTCCAGAGATTTCCCATCGCGGCCACGTAAGCGATTTCCGGCTTTGCCGGGTGCACCACGATCCGCGCGATGGACCGGCTACCCTTTAAGCCAACATTTGTCCAAGTCCCGCCGCCATCGGTCGAGCGATAGACGCCATCCCCCCATTCCGAGGAATTGCGATCGTTCGCTTCGCCGGTGCCAACCCAAACGACATCGGAATCGGACGGAGCGATCGTCACCGCGCCGATCGAGAGAACGGGTTGTTTGTCGAAAATCGGATCGAAGGTGACGCCGTTATTGCTCGTTTTGAACACACCGCCGGTGCCGAGTCCGACATAGAATACGGCTGGATTGCGTTGATCAATGGCGATGTCCGAGACGCGGCCGCCCATCACTGCGGGCCCGATCGCGCGCCCCTTCAAGCTCTTGAAAAGAACATCAGTCAATTGGACCGGCGTGGACGCAGCGGATGTGGGAACGGGAGCGGGCGCGGCCGACGAGGCCGGGGTAACCGAGGAGGCGGCCGAAGGCGTCGCCAGGACTGGTGGCGGTGAAACGATCGGGGCTAATTCCTGCTCCTGAGCGATTGCAGGCGAGGCAAATGACGCGATCGAACAGAGCGAAATCAAAACCTGGCGTAACGAAACAAATCTCGACATGAGAATTTCTAGCGTCATTTCGCTCTTCGCGCGACTGCGAGCTAAGTGCTGCCTTGCCGACGCCCGCCCTGGGAATGGCAGATATTTGTCATCCTGAACCCGCGCAGACGGCGAAGGACCCCGCTGTTGCATGGACCTGCTCCGCCTAACGAGAAGACAGAGCTTGCAGATCGAGATCGCCCTCGCACTCCCCGGGATCGGGATGACAGCTGCCTGACTCGTTGCCTCCGGCGCGTGCGGGCACCATGCTAATGTTTCTGCCAGGCCGGATTACCATGAACAACTCAGCAAGAATCTTCGCGCCCGACCTTAGGCAACGTCCGCCGCGCAGCCCGCGTTGTCGCCTCGGCGGCTACGTCACCCTGCCACGCATGCTCGACAAAGGTCGCGCCACCATCATGAGCAGGAACGGCGAATTTAATTACGACGCTCCTTTCGACCAGCACGTCATCAACTTCCTTGGCTTCGATCCGGCTGCCCTGCTCGAACAACTCGCTACCGGGCAAGGCGACGGTGAAATCCTCGAATGGATCGAAGCGAATTCAAAGCATCGACGTCTACCGTGGGAAATCGGACAATGGAGTGAATACATGCTCCGCCGGACACCGGATAGCGACGAAGAGACATTGTTGTTTTTCTTTCGCCGTGTCGGTTCATTCTCGAAAACGCGGGAGGACATCAAGACATGGATGGACCTGATCGATCTTGATGACCACGTGACTTTTGGCGGGAAAGCATGAATCAAAACCGTTTCGACCTGATCACCGGTGTCGGACGCGGTCTCAACGCATCGCTGGCCCGGCGTTTCGCCCGCGGAGGTTTTGCCGTCGGCCTCATAGCGCGACGATCCACTTTCCATCGACGATCTACCGCGCAAGATCGCCAACGGCGGGTGACGGCTTGCTCGAGACACCCCGGAAGAGTTCGAGAGTTCGTGGCGCATCGCAACGTTAGTCGGTTTCGTTTGCGCACAGGAAACAGCGCCCGACGTGATCGCTGCAGGGGAGGGCGCGTGATCTTTACCGGCGCGACTTCCAGTGTGCGTGGCGGCGGCTGGCTGGTTTTGAGCAGCGCGAAGTTCGCTTACGTGGCTTGGTGCAATCGCTCGCGCGCGAGCTCTGGCCGCAGGGTGTGCAGCTCGCGCACCTGGTCGTGGACGGCATTATCGGCCCGGCGGGTGTCGCGGCCGTCGGTGGCGAACCGAAGCTCGATCCAAATCACATGCCCGGACGTTGGAACTGGATTTGCTTCCGCAACATGAAAAATTCTTCGAGTGACCCAAAAGGGCGCCTGGCAATTTGTCCGAAGCTTGAAGGCGATCGCTGCACCCTTTATACCTTCCTGAATGCGCATCCTGCTCATCGAAGACGAAAAGAAGACGGCCGCGTTTATCCGCAAGGGACTCGAAGAAGAAAGCTATGTGGTAGAGGTAGCGCGTGACGGCGAAGCCGGCCTGCAACTCGCACTCGCCGCCCAGTTCGATCTCTTCTTAATCGACGTCATGTTGCCAAAGAAAGACGGCTGGGCCGTGGTCGAGGAATTGCGCGGCAAAGGAGTGCATACCCCGATTCTTTTTCTCACGGCGCGCGACAGCGTCCCGGATCGGGTCAAAGGACTCGAGCTCGGGGCGGACGATTACCTGGTCAAGCCGTTCGCCTTCTCGGAGCTTGTCGCCCGGGTGCGATCGTTGTTGCGGCGCGGTCCCGCGTCGCCAGATGATCAGCTGCGAATCGAGGACCTGGAATTGGACACCCATCGGAATCGCGCGATCCGGGCCGGCCAGCCGCTCCATCTCACGGCCAAGGAATTTCTTCTTCTCGCCCACCTGGTACGGTCGGCCGGCACGGTGGTTTCACGCAAGGAAATCGAAGGCCACGTCTGGGGAATCGATTTCCAAACCGGCACGAATGTCCTCGACGTCATGGTGCGGCGCTTGCGCGCAAAGATGGATGACCCTTACCCGAAGAAGCTGATCCACACCGTCCGCGGTGCCGGTTATGTCATCAAAGTCGACTGAACCACGGTCGATCGCTTCCCAGTTGGTTTTCCTCTTTGCGCCGGCCGCGGCCTTCCTGCTCTGCTGCGGACTCGGGGTTCTTTATTGGATCGTCGTTAGGCACGCGTACGCCGAAGACCGGGCCGTTCTCGGTGACAAGGTTTCGGCCATCCGCACAGATTTGAATTCGGCGGACGGGCCTCGAATTCTCAATCAGGAATTGAAGGGGGTACACGGGGGAGAGCGGGCGTCCTACTGGGTGCGAGTGCTCGATTCCACCCAGCGCGTTGTGGCCGAGACGCCGGGAATGAACCGCTTGCTGCCGGTCAAGCTTTTTTCCCCGAAACAGACTTCGCCTCTGACTGGCCTACAGCCCAGAGATTATCAAACCAGCGGGAGATTATTCTCGTTAGTCTCAGTCGTGACCGAAGCAAACGGGCAGCCCTTTACGATTCAGGTGGCGCAGGATCGCACCGTCGATGAGCAATTTGAAAAGCAATTCGGCTTGCTCGTTGCCGTGGTGTTAGTCTGCGGAATTTTCGCCTCGGCGATGATCGCGATCACGGTGACCAAGCGAGGTCTGCGGCCCTTGGGGGCGATGACCCGGTCGTTGAAGCGTGTCGGCCCGAACCGGCTCCACGAGCGGGTCCTTCCGGCGGAATGGCCGCGCGAGCTGCAGCCGGTCGCGGTCGCCTTCGACGACATGTTGGACCGACTCGAGGATTCGTTTACCCGGCTATCGCAATTTTCGGCCGACCTGGCGCATGAACTCCGCACGCCGCTGGCCAATATCCGCGGCGAAGCCGAAGTAGCGCTGGCCCGACCACGCACGCCTAACGAGTATCAGACGGTGATTGAATCAAGCGTGGCGGAGTGCGAACGGCTCTCCGGCATCATCGATAATTTGCTCTTTCTCGCTCGCGCCGAAGCTGCAGAGAGCAAAATCAACCAGTCGCATTTCGACGGCCGCGCGGCCATTGAACGGATCGCGGCTTACAACGAAGCAATCGCGGAAGAACGTCGTCTCACCATCACCTGTGCTGGCCAAGGCGACGTGTATGCGGATCCAGTCCTGTTCGGACGGGCCGTCAGTAATCTGGTGGACAATGCCGTGCATTTCACATCTGACGGCGGCAGAATCACCATTTCCCTTACGACCAATCGGAACAAGGCGGAAATCACGGTGCAGGACACCGGCTGCGGAATTGCAGCGGAGCACCTTCCCCGGATTTTTGATCGCTTTTATCGGGCTGATGCATCGCGCAGCTCCGAGGGCACCGGCCTAGGCTTGGCGTTGGTGAAATCGATCGCCGATCTGCATGGCGGCTCGGTTTCGGTGGAGAGCGAGCTCGGTCGAGGGACTCTGGTTACAGTCAGATTCCCAAACACGGTGGCCGAGCCCCATGAAACATAAAGTACTGCTCTAGTGACAAAATTGTCATTTTTCTCTTGGCATCCGCCTTGCTTTTGGTAAATGACATTTATGTTAACTAAGAGTTCCGCTCGTTTTGGCATTTCCTGGCCTGCCCTGACTTCCATTTTCGGCCTTTGTGCCGGGGTCTTTCTCGCGACGTTTCTCGCCGCGCAAACCGTGCTTGCTCAATCCCCGCCTTCCTCTGCAAACCCGCCGAATCAGACAGGACAGACGGAGTCGGCTTCGACGAGTTCAACGATCACACTGACAGAGCCGCGTCTCATCGTCATAGGAGACGAGTTGCCCAGTGCTTACGGCGCGCCCGGCGCCTTTTCCCGCAGCCGTTTTTCCGCCGTGACCACAGCCTATGTCCTCCCAGCTTGGGGAGTGTTCGCTGGTCTGATTTATCAAGGGGACGTGTTTCCCGAAGGGCCCATGGATAACCTTTTCACCCAGGAAATAGAAGTCGGTCTGCCTTATCGTTTCGGCATTGCGTTCGAAAATCAGGTTGAGCACTTTAATCATGAAACGGTGAACGCGAACTTTAGCATCGAAGGCCGCTGGGCCCTGGCAGACTGGGACAAGATTCCTTTGAACCCCACGCTTTTCGCCGAATACAAGTTTGGGACCGGTAGGATCCTCCACGAAGAAGCTGAGGAAGAGGAGATGATGGACGAAGAGGGAGAAATTGATCCGGATGAAGAGGAAATGATGATGCGGGAAGAGGAAGCACGGATGCAGCAGGACCGGCCCAATGCCTACGAGTTTCGGCTGCTGCTTTCGGAGGAAATCGTCAAGGGTGTCCAATGGGCATTCAACGCCTTTCTCGAGAACGAAATCGGCGGCGATCGCGGCCGCGAGTGGGGTTTCGCGCAAGCCGTCCAGATGCCGTTTTTTCTTCCCCACGAACGCTTCACGGCGGGGGTGGAAATGCAATACCAAAATTTCACCGTCAAAGATACGCGCGGGGATCCGGTGTCCAGCTTCGTCATAGGCCCCGCCTTTGCCTATAAACCCACCGCCCGGATGCGTTTCGATGTCTCGCCTCTTTTTGGCGTGACCCACGATTCACCGGACGTTCAGATTTTCGGGGTCTTCTCCTACGTCTTTGGCGGCGGAGGAAGCGAAGCCGAAGCGCCGGCTTCGACGCGCAATCGTTAACCCTCAGGGCAGCCAAACCTAGCTTCCTGTAACTGCGAATACTGTACTTTTATCGGCTCGACCAATGTCTATTCCTAACTCCGAATTCACCGCAACCCGCTTTTTCAGATCCCACTCTCTAAACCGAACGCTCACCGCCTTCCTAACCACTGCCTTAGCTTGTTTTGCGCTCGGCCAGTCGGTCAAAGCGCAGACGGATGCGCCGCGTGTTCCTGAAACGCCGCGCATTGACGTCACTGGCGAAGCAGTAGCATCGCCCACGCCATCTGACGAAACCAAGCTTAAGCTCGACCATATCATGAAGGAGGTCGCGGGCACGGAGATCACTGTCACAAAAAAGGCGACAGTCATCAAGCTTGACGAGCAGCCGCCCGTTATTGACAACAATCAGCAGGAGATTTTCAGCAAAGCTCCGGGACTTCTGATCAGCCAGCAACAAACACCTGGGCAGTTCAATTTCAGCTATCGCGGTCTCGGTAATCCTCAAGAGTCAGAATTCATATCGGTCTTGCAGGATCGAGTCTCACTCGCGACCGACTGGATCGGCTTCCCAACGCTCTATTATACGCCGTTGCCGCAAAGCATCAGCGAGATCCAGGTCATCCGCGGCGGCAGCAGTCTTCTCTACGGCCCGGAGCCTGCCCCAGCAATTAACTATGTGAGCAAACGGCCTGATCCCAACATTCCGTTGACCGGTTACACTGAGCAAGTCGGCGGCGGTTATGGCACCTATTCGACGTTCAACGTTTTTGAAGGTGTGCAAGGCCCAGTCGAGTTTCGCGCGGACTTTGGTTACGTTCATTCCAACGGCCAGCGCGACAACGGTCAGTCCGATCTTTTTCAGGGTGACGCCTATATCGGATATCGGCCCGATTCTTCGCAACTCTGGGCGCTCGCTTTCCACGGCTACGCCGTATCGGTCGGCGATCCAGGACGGCTGACAATTCAGCAATATGATCAGAACCCCAACTTTTCGCCAACGCCTTATAACCACGACTGGGTCAATCGCTATAACGTCGTGCTAAGTCATGATCATGAGTTCGGTGACGGCTGGCTTTTGCAGGCCACGGGCTGGTTCACCTATCAGGAAGTCGACAATCGCACCGCAGCCGCGCTTGGCCCCAATGGCGAGCTGCCAACCACGACCACCATCCAGTCAGAGACCTACTACAACGGCGGCGCAGACATCCGACTGCGCAAGCGCTGGGGCGAAGACACGATCCTGGGCGGCAGCGCGCTGACTTTCGGAACGGTCATTTATCATGGGGACGCGCCGTTCGAGCAGTTTATCAATCCTGATCTTTTTGCTGATCGGGACGCGGGCGGCGTTACCCGATTGAATCAGGACCGTAATTCCAATTATCAAGCGTTTTTTGCCGAGAACGTCTTTCGTTTCGGCCGTTTTCATGTTGTGCCGTCATTTCGGCTCGATCACGAGTCGGTTGAGGTGAACGAGATTGTTACGCCATTCGACCGACCGCTCGCGGACGCCAGTGCGGAACACACTGTGCCACTGTGGGGCATCGGTTTGGGCAACGATTTCCTCAAGGGCAACGAGACCTATTTTAGCGCTTCCTCCGGCTGGCGCCCGACGCGCTACTTCGATGTCGTCTCCCCCTTCTCACCCACCTTCACTCCGGGGCATCCGTCAGACCCGTTTACTTCACTCGACTTCGAGCTGGGTGTGCATGGCGCCCCGGCTGCCGTCCCGGGACTTTGGTATGATGTTGGCCTCTTCTGGATGGACTTCGATAATCGAACCGAGACCGCGTTTCTAAATCCCGGAGTGAATAACGACACCATCCTCATCAACAGTGGCAGCACCCGGCATCGCGGCTTCGAAGGTGAGTTGTCCTATGACCTTTTACAGTTAGTCCAGGCGCCCGGCCTCTCCGCTAGCCACCTGACCGTTTCCGGCAATCTCCAGTTGCTCGACGCTGAGTTTACCGCGAGCGACATCCCGGATCAGGTCGGCAAGGAACCGGCCTTTGCGCCCCACACTGTTGGCAAGGCAGCCCTCACCTTTAGCAAGGATCACTTTTACATTTTCCGTCTGAGCGCGACCGCGGTTTCCTCGCAATTTTTCCAAGATTCGAATCTCCCCGCCGTGGCCCCAGACGGTACGGTCCTCGTGCCAGCGAAGATCCCGGCCTATTGGACACTCGACTTTTCGGCTGAGTATTACATTACGAAAAATTGCCGGGTCCTGGCGGGGGTCTCTAACTTGACCGATCAACGCTATTATTCTCGCGTTTTTGGCAGCCGGATTGAGCCGGCACCAGGTCTTAACGGTTACGGTGGCATTTCGATCGGATTTTGACGCTAAAGAGAGATTCCGATTTCGATGCTGCCGTTGGGATGACGCAGGAACTCCGAGCGACCGGTTAACGGAATTTTACGGCGCGAGACGCTCTAGCATCCAGGAATCGTCGTCTTGGCGCGTGTATCGAAAGCGATCGTGCAGGCGATTGGCGCGCCCCTGCCAGAACTCGATCGCCGCGGGCACGATCCGATAACCGCCCCAGTGCGGCGGCAGCTCGATCTCGCGCCCGGCGTAGCGCTCCGTCATTTCCGCCAGTCGCGCTTCGAGAATACGCCGGGCATCAATCACCTCGCTCTGGTGCGAAACCCACGCGCCCAACTGGCTACCCCTCGGACGCGAATGAAAATACGCTTCCGATTCCGCGCGCGAAATTTTCTCTACCCGACCGGCAACGCGAATTTGCCGCTCCAATTGCACCCAATAAACGACGAAGGCGGCCTGTGGATTGGACTCTAGTTCGCGGCCTTTGCCGCTGTCGTAGTTGGTAAAAAAAACGAAACCGTGCAGGTCGAAACCCTTCAAGAGAACAACGCGAACCGATGGTCTGCCATCGGGGGTGGCAGTGGCGAGACTGATCGCGTTGGCATCAGGCAAGGCGGAGTTAACGGCCGTCGAAAACCAGGTCGCAAATTGCTCGATCGGATCGTGATGCAGGTCGGCCCGGCGCAAACCATGCGTTTCGTATTCGCGCCGGAGATCAGCCAGATCGATTTCGTCCATCTTTGCGCAACCGTATTCGAGACCGAGGCCGCTGTCGAAAATTGTTCGCTCAATTGACAACCCGGTCGGTTTCCGTTTGTGCAGTTGCGTCCGGCTCGGTAATTATCGGACATGTTCAGTCTGACGATGCTCGGCAGCGGCAGCGCAGGCAACAGCGCGCTGATCGCAACCGACCACTGCCGGCTGCTCGTCGATGGCGGTTTGAGCGCTCGCCAGCTCGTTCTCCGCCTCGCTCGCTGCGGGATCAGTCCTGACGAACTCGATGGCATTCTCCTAACTCACGAACATGGTGACCACGTCTGTGGATTGGAAGTGCTCTGCCGTAAATTCGACGTCCCGATTTTTTGCAATGCGTTAACCGCGGAAGCGATCCGTTACGGCTC
>Ga0207697_10000982_pt1 | contig 15993 bp, 14 predicted proteins | sample KBSSwiS5withPhiX_FD_184293 | JGI IMG/M metagenome (GOLD analysis project Ga0207697, IMG submission 184293) | Switchgrass rhizosphere microbial communities from Kellogg Biological Station, Michigan, USA, with PhiX - S5 (SPAdes) (version 2) | ecosystem: Host-associated > Plants > Roots >... | reverse complement strand
CGTTTTGATTCCCACGCGAGAATCACCTGGGCGGTGAGGGGCTCGAACCCCCGACCAACACGGTGTAAACGTGCCGCTCTACCGCTGAGCTAACCGCCCTTTTCGCGCTTTGACTCTTAGTCCAGCCGAGCCACCCTGTCGAATGTTGCGCAAAGCCTACGACCAAAGTCCGATACAATCCGACTCCGAAGGGCCTGTAGGTTTGGAGCGGCGGCATTGACTGACACATGAAAGTTCCAGCTCATGTTCTATTCCGTAAAGATCACTCCCTCATTCTGTGGAAGCCACGTGGCATCTTGGATGAGAAAATCGTGAACGAGATTGTCCTCTTTATTGAAACGGCAGAAAAGAAGTCCAAGAAACCGTTCAATCGATTTTCTGATTTGTCGGCACTCGACGCGGTAGATCTTAATTTCAAATACGTCTTTGACGTCGGTCTCAACCGCCGCCTTTCCTACGGTTCAAATCCATCGATTAAATCTGCCTTCTATGTCACGAGCCCATCCACAGCTCATTACGCGAAGCTGCATAAGCTAATGACCGACTATTCTCCGCTCGGTGTTCGCCTCTTTACCGACCCGAATGAGGCGGCGGCATGGCTGGATGTGCCGCCGAATGCATTGGTGCTTCGCGAATAGCCCCAGCTGCTGCGTGTAGCCCAACTGCAGGTCAAAAAGACAATAGCAAGAATCACACGGCTATTATATTGCTCGCACCCCTCTCGTAAGCGAAAGCGGCAACTTCCTTATCGAATCGAACAAGACATCAATGAAAACTAATTGGACACAAACTCTGCTCGCAACCGCTCTCCTTGGCGTCACGGCGTCGTTCATCAGCTCCGACGTCAATGCCGCGGACAAACCGAACATCGTTTATATCGTCGCGGACGATCTGGGCTGGAAAGACGTCGGATATCATGGGTCCGACATACAGACGCCGAACCTTGACATTCTGGCCGCGAGCGGCGCACGGCTCGAACAATTCTATGCCCAGCCGATGTGCACGCCTACCCGCGCCGCATTGATGACCGGTCGTTACCCGTTCCGCTACGGATTGCAAACGCTAGTCATTCCGGCTGGCTACAGTTACGGCCTCCCGGCAGACGAGTGGCTGCTGCCCCAAGCGCTCAAGGAAGCCGGATACAAGACCGCGATTATTGGGAAATGGCATATCGGCCATGGCGACCAGAAGTTTTGGCCGCGCCAACGCGGGTTCGATTACCAATACGGTCCGATGATTGGTGAGATCGATTACTTCACCCACAAGGAACACGACACGGTAGACTGGTATCGCGACAACAAGAAGCTGATCGAGGAGGGTTACAGCACAACGTTACTGGGCAACGATGCCGTGAAACTCATTAGTGCACACGATACTGCGAAGCCTCTTTATTTATATCTCGCCTTCAACGCGCCTCACACGCCTTATCAGGCGACACAGGAGTATCTGGACGAATACAAGCAGATCGCCGATCCGAGCCGGCGCGCCTACGCCGCCAGCATCACCGCAATGGACGACCAGATCGGGCGCGTGGTCGAGGCGCTGCAGAAGAAAGGCATGCGAGACAACACAATCATATTTTTCCAGAGCGACAATGGCGGCACGCGCAACGCAAAGTTTGCGGGCACAGGGTTCGACCTGTCGAAAACGAAGATCCCTTGTGACAACAGCCCGTATCGGGAAGGCAAAGGTTCGCTCTACGAAGGCGGCACACGTGTCGTAGCACTCGCCAATTGGCCCGACCACATCAAATGGGGAACCATTGTCGACGGCATGATTCACGTGGTCGATACTTATCCGACGCTCGCCAAACTGGCGGGAGCATCGACGGCCAAATGCAAACCGCTCGACGGCATGGATGTCTGGTCGACGATTAGCCAGGGAGCTGCGTCACCGCGCACCGAACTCGTCTACAACATCGAGGCGTTGCGCGCGGGACTTCGCCAGGACGATTGGAAGCTTATCTGGCGCGCGCCTCTACCCTCCGTCACGGAACTTTATAACATTGCTCAAGATCCGTCCGAAAAGGATAACGTCGCCGCAGCTAATCCAGACAAGGTAGCTGCATTGCAAAAACGAGTGAACGAGCTTGCCGCCACGATGGCCAAGTCGCCGCTCCTTGAGACGGAAATGCAGGCCATGATGAAACGGATTGCGGCGCCGGCAGCTCTTCCGGACGAGGAATTCGAGTTTAATCAGGAGAATTGAAACCGTCGCCGGCTGCCCAAGGTTTCAAGGTCAGTTCTTCTCTGCTATCTTCTGGTCGATGAAGAATGCGCTGAGCATCATGGCGTTTCTGGTAGTCGCGTTGATCGGGACCCTCGCCATAGCCGAGACTCCCAGTGCCGTGAAGCCGCCGACTAGGTCTACCGCGGGCTCGCCGGCTAAGCCCTGGCCCGACGGCATGGTGTGGATTCCAGGCGGCGAGTTTTGGATGGGATCGGACGAGCCGGAGTTTAGCGATGCCCGGCCCTGGCATCGCGTCTACGTGGACGGATTCTGGATGGACAAAACAGAATTGACCAACGAGCAATTCGAAAAGTTCGTAAAAGCAACCGGCTACGTGACAATCGCTGAGCGCACACCGCGAGCGGAAGATTTTCCCGGCGCACCACCCGAGAATCTCGTCGCCGGGTCAGTCGTCTTCGCTCCGCCGACCGAGCCTGTGCCGCTGGATAACTTCATTCGCTGGTGGGACTACGTGAAAGGCGCTGATTGGCGTCATCCGTCCGGTCCGGCCAGCGATCTAGAAGGGAAAGAAAAACATCCGGTTGTGCAGATCGCCTACGATGATGCCCTCGCCTACTGCAAATGGGCTGGCAAGCGTCTTCCAACCGAAGCAGAGTTCGAGTTTGCCGCGCGCGCTGGCCTGAACCGCAAACCGTACGCCTGGGGCGAGGAATTTCGGCCGGGAGGGAAATGGATGGCAAACAGCTTCCAGGGGCATTTTCCCAATAAGAACACGGCAGAAGATGGTTTTGCCGGAACGGCGCCGGTCGGCTCATTCCCTGTCAGCGCCTACGGACTTTACGACATGGCTGGCAATGTATGGGAGTGGTGCAGCGATTGGTATCGGCCCGATTACTATCAAACGCTGGCCGACGCCGGAGGCGTCGCGCGAAATCCACAGGGCCCGCCTGATAGCATTGATCCCTCCGAACCGGGAACAAAGAAGCGCGTGCACAAAGGCGGCTCTTATCTTTGCACCGACCAATACTGCAAACGCTACATGCCGGGAGGTCGCGGCAAAGGTGAACCGGACACGGGGACAAACCACCTTGGCTTTCGCGGCGTGATGAGCCAGGCCATGTGGCAAGCGCGACAGAAAGAAGGCGGGGCCACTACTCGGTGAGAGAATCACCAAGGACGTGACCCGCCGCGGCGGGCGCGCTTTGCAAGTCCCTCCAGACTAACGAATAAAGGTTCAGTCCAGCATTCTAACGACGCGCGATTTTGAGCACTTTGCTCATCTGCAGAACCGGTTCCTGGCTTTGGGCAGCGGCACCGATATTGCTCTCATCGATCGATAGGACCAAGGTCCAATGGGTTCAACGCCAACCACCTGAGAGGATACAATATGCCGTTACAGATCAATTACGAACCTGACGATATCTGCGTCGTGCGGGCAACCGGATTGCTTCGGCAATCTGAATTTACCGCCGAACAAAAAATCCTGGGAGGCAAGATGGATACGGGCGCCAAACCGCGCATCCTTGCAATTCTCGAGGACTTTCAAGGCTGGGAGCGTGGCAAAGATTGGGACGACCTCGATTACCTGTTCGCGCATAGCAATGATGTTGCGAAAATCGCGATCGTCGCCGAGCCGCGATGGGAAGCGCAGGCCCTTGCGTTTGCCGGAGCGGGCATGCGTCGCGCCCCGGTTAAGGTATTTCCTCCCGGCGAGGTCGAGCAGGCGCGCGCGTGGATTAAGTCATAGCGACCTGCCACCGGACCATCAACGTAGGACCAAGGTCCTATTGGCACCTCTGGAATCGGAGCGCCATTCTCGCACCGCATTGAAACAAACCAGCCAAAGGCATTTCATGAAAACTATCTTTACGTTCCTTAGCAGCCTCAGCGTGCTCTGCATCCTTTCCAGTTGTGAGACCGTCAGCGTGGCGACGAATCATGATCCCGCCGCTTCGTGGGCGAGCTACCACACTTATGCCCTGGCTCCCGCCTCCAAGGGACAAACCATGTCACCCGTCGCAGAAGCTGCGCTCCGCGATTCTCTGCGCACAGAGCTCGCCAAGAAGGGACTTACCGAAGCATCGGGCAAGAAAGCCGATCTCGATATCGTGCGACACGTTTTCATTCAGCAAAAAATCTCGGTGCAACAATATACTGACTGGGGATATGGCTATCACGGTGGCTGGCCCTACGGTTACGGATATTACGGAATGTGGCCCGGCGCGCCGATGACCTATACCGACGTGACCCAGTATCACGAAGGCACGATGGTCATCGACTTTGTCGATGCAAGGACCAAGAAGCTCGTCTTCCGCGGCGTAGGAAAAGCCGTGGTGGGCGGATCCGAAGGGAACGCCGAAAAAATTCGAGAAGGCGTGGCGAAAATGGTCGCCGAGTATCCTGCCGCGAGCCACTGATTCAATCCCAGGGCTTCTTGCCTTGCCCAACCGGGCGTAAAGGGGTGATGAAGCCGCTGCCTAAAAGGCGGGCAGCGCTGGCGCTGGCGGCTCCAGTCGAGAGGCGGCAAGGCCATCTTGCAAACTCCGGTTTTTCCGAGGACTACCTCTTCTAGATTCGATTGCCGAAGCGTTTCCCGCTCCTGTCCGACGGATGTAAGACCAAGGTCCAATAGGCGGGCCAGAGGGCGGGTCCCCATGTTTTAAGGCCCCGGCCGGAATCTCTGAAATTATGATTTTAAGTTGTCGTCAGATCCGCTTACTCGCGTTCACTGTCGTCGGCGGGAGCCTTTGGCTCTCCGGATGCGGGAAAGAAGAAGCGCCCGTGGCTGGACCTCCAGAGGTTCTTGTCACCGACGCAGCCACGAAGGACGTTCCTGTTTATCGGGAATGGATCGGAACTCTCGACGGCTCTGAAAACGCGGAAATCAGAGCGCGCGTGAACGGCTACCTGACCAAGCGCAATTACCAGGAGGGCAGTCTGGTGAAGAAGGGCACCGTACTGTTCGAGATCGATCAACGCCCATTCGAAGCCGCGCTCGCCGAGGCCAAGAGCCAGCTGGATCAGGCGATCGCGGCCCAGGTGGCGAGCCAGGCTGACGCTGATCGAAGCAAGACGCTATTCGCACAGAGAGCGATTTCCGAGAAGGAGTACATCAACAAGACGCAGATGAATGAATCTGCTCTTTCGAAGATTGATGCGCTGAAGGCGAATGTTGAGCAGGCCCAGCTAAACCTGAACTTCTGTAAGATCGAATCTCCCGTCGAAGGCATCGCCGGAATCTCTAAGGCGCAGGTGGGCGATTTGGTCGGTTCTGGGGCCAACACCGTGCTCACTGCGGTTTCGACGCTCGACCCGATGAAGATTCTCTTTCCGATCAGCGAAAGTGATTACCTGCTGGCGGCGAAGCGGATTGATGACACGATGAGTAAGCCGATTGAGCAAAGGCCGGAATCCATCGAACTTATTCTGGCCGACGGCAGCACTTTCCCGAACAAAGCACGGTTGCTTTCTGTCGATCGGCAGGTGAATGCGGCGACCGGTACGATTCTCGTTACTGCTTTGGTCCCAAACCCCGGGAGCCTTCTCCGTCCTGGATTCTTTGCCAAGGCGCGCATTGTCGCACAAGTCTTAAAAGACGCGGTTGTGGTCCCGCAACGAGCCGTCTCTGAGGTTCAGGGTAGTTATCAAGTCGGGGTCATAACTTCCGAAAACAAAGCCGAGATCCGCCCGGTTAAGGTCGGTACACGTAGCGGCACTGACTGGGTAATCTCCTCCGGACTGAAGCCGGGTGAGAAGGTGGTCGTTGAAGGCCTGCAAAAAATAAAAGCCGGTGCGGCCGTTTCCGCGAAGCCGTGGACCCCGCCAGCCGAAAATGCGGTTGCAACTAACTCCGACTCACAACCCGCTAAGTAAGACAACGTGGCCAAGTTCTTCGTCAATCGTCCGATTGTTGCGATCGTTATCTCGATCGTAATGACCGTTGTAGGTGTCATAACCTATCTCCGTCTGCCGGTCGCACAGTTCCCCGACATCGTTCCGCCTGAAATACAGGTAAAGACGACCTACACCGGCGCCGATGCGTTAACGGTCGAGCAATCGGTGGCGACGCCGATCGAGCAACAGATAAGCGGCGTCGACAACATGAACTACATGCAGTCGGTCAACGGTAACGACGGCACGTTGAAGCTCACAGTCAATTTTGAGGTCGGGACCGACGTGAATACCGACCAGATTCTGACCCAGATGCGGTCGAATCAGGCCAGCTCGCAGCTTCCTCAGGACGTGAACAAGTTTGGTGTCACGGTCGCAAAGTCGACCTCATCGCCCTTAATCATGTTCGCGCTCTATTCGCCCAAGGGCACTTATGACAACATCTTCCTGGCGAACTATGCGAACATTAACCTGAATGATGAGTTTACCCGGGTAAAAGGCATTGCCAGTGTTTCAGTCTTTGGTGCTGGTCAGTATGCGATGCGCATCTGGGTTAAGCCCGATCAGTTAGCGAAACTCGGTCTAACCATTCCAGAGATCATTAATGCGGTTAACGCGCAGAACGCGGTGAACCCCGCCGGCACGGTTGGCGGTGAGCCTGTGCCAAAGGGTCAGGAGTTTACTTATGCGGTGCGGGCGCAGGGGCGTTTGCAGACTGCTGAAGAATTTGGTGACATCGTCGTCCGCTCTAACGCCGACGGCTCGATGGTGCGCGTGAAAGACATCGGGCGAATCGAACTCGGAGGCCAGAATTACGCGCTATCTGGCCGTCTAAATGGCAAGCCAGCCGCCCTTGTTGCTCTTTACCAGTTACCCGGCACGAACGCTATCGCCGCCGCCGATGGCGCAAAGAAGAGAATCAAGGAGTTGTCGGAGAAATTTCCGGCTGATCTGGACTACGCCGTCTGTCTCGACACAACTCTCGCTGTTACCGAAGGCATGGTCGAGATTCAGCACACGTTGGTGGAGGCGCTTATCTTAGTCATCCTTGTCGTGTTCATCTTCCTCCAAGGCTGGCGAGCGACGCTCATTCCATTGCTCGCTGTCCCTGTCTCACTCATCAGCACCTTCGCGCTTTTCCCGATGTTCGGGTTCACTGTCAACACGCTATCCCTTTTCGGCTTAGTCTTGGCAATCGGATTAGTCGTAGACGACGCGATCGTGGTGGTGGAAGCGGTGGAGCATCATATCGAGCACGGGCTTTCACCGAGGGAGGCGACGCTCAAAGCGATGGAAGAAGTAAGCGGGCCGGTCGTCGCGATCGCGATCGTGCTCGCAGCGGTCTTTATCCCAACGGCTTTTGTCCCCGGGATCACAGGAAGATTGTATCAGCAATTCGCCGTGACCATCGCCGTATCGATGCTGATCTCAGCCTTTAACGCCTTGACTCTGTCACCGGCGCTTTCCGCGCTGCTGTTGAAACCGAAAAAGAAGGGCACGGGCTTACTCCAGAGATTTTATGACTGGTTTAATAGAGTCTTCGGCGTGGCGACGGAAAAGTTCACGACTGCCTGCCATTTCCTTATCCGTAAATCGTTGGTCGCTGTCATCATCCTGGTAGGATTCATATTCCTGGCGGGGATTTTCGGGGGACGAGTTCCCGGAAGCTTTTTGCCGGACGAAGATCAGGGCTATTTCTTCGCCCAGGTCATCCTGCCTGACGCGGCATCGTTTCAACGAACCGATGGGGTCATGAAGCAGTGTGAGGAAGTCCTGAAGAACACGCCGGGTATTCAGTATTACTCCACAGTTACCGGGCTGAACTTCCTGAGTGGCGTTAACACCACTTACAGCGGCATCTTCTTCATTTCGTTAAAGGAATGGAAGGAGCGAAAAGCGCCCGAGGAGCAATACCAGGCCATCCTCAAGCACGTGAACACGGAGTTTTCCAAGATCGCGGCGGGACGTGCTTTCGCCTTCTCGCCGCCGGCTATTCCGGGTATCGGCACGAGTAGTGGTGTGACCTTCATGTTACAGGACCGCTCCGGGAAAGACGTCGCCTTCCTCGCGGAGCAGGTCGCGAAATTCGTCGCCGCAGCCAGGGAGCGAAAGGAACTGGCTGGCGTGAACCCGATGTTTTCGCCCGCCGTCCCGCAAATTTTCCTGAACGTTGATCGCGAAAGGGTCCTGAAGCAGAACATGAACCTCGGGGACGTCTATCAAACTCTGCAAACGTTCATGGGCAGTTATTTCGTGAACTACTTCAACCGGTTCGGCAGGCAATGGCAGGTCTTCATCCAGGCCGAGGGCGACTATCGAAAAAACATCCAGCAGGTTGGACAATTTTTCGTCAAGAACAAGGACGGCCAGATGGTGCCGCTCAGCGCCATAACGAACTCGAAGCCACTCAGTGGCCCCGAATTCACCATGCGTTATAATCTTTATCGTTCCGCGCAGATCAACGCTTCGAACGCCCCCGGTTATAGCTCCGGACAGGCGATGGCAGCGATGGAAGAAGTATTCAAGGCTACCATGCCTAACGAGATGGGTTTTTCCTACATGGGCATGAGTTACCAGGAAAAGCGGGCCCAGGAAGGCGTCTCAGCCGCGGTGATCTTCGCTTTCTCGCTGTTTTTCGTTTTTCTCGTCTTGGCTGCACAATACGAAAGCTGGACTTTGCCCTTCAGCGTCCTGCTTAGTTTGCCGGTGGCCGTATGGGGCGCTTTCGCCGGACTGCTGGTCGGCCACTACGAATTGAATGTGTATGCCCAAATCGGGCTGGTTATGCTTATTGGTCTGTCGGCCAAAAACGCGATCCTGATCGTCGAATTCGCCAAGATGAAACACGAACAGGGACTCGGGATTGTCGAAGCTGCGATCGAGAGCGCCAAGTTACGGCTCCGTCCGATCCTAATGACGTCCTTCGCGTTCATTCTCGGTTGTGTCCCGCTCGCCAAAGCCAGCGGGGCCGGCGCGCTCTCGCGTCAGGTTATGGGATACGTGGTTATCGGCGGAATGCTCGCCGCCAGCTTTATCGCGATCTTTCTGATCCCAGTCCTTTATTTCTTGGTTGAACGATTCATGGGCGGGAAGAAAAAGCCCGCATCCGAAACCGTCCCGATCACCGCTGCGCCCGTCGCCGCCACCGCCACTCACTAGCTCGCGATATGAACCGACCAGCCTTGATCCTTATAGCTGTGCTTCTTGCCTTCTTGTCCCCTGTTCGCGGAGGTGACAATGGAATCTCGGCCCTAGGAGTCCTAAACCGGCCGCTTTCAAAGGTTGAAGCGCTTAACATCGCCATCGACCATAACGGGACCATTCTCCAAGCGAAAAAGGATGTAGAGGCCGCGGCTGGCGTCGCCATTCAAACCCGGGCGATCGTTTTCCCGAAACTCGCCAACAACTCGCAATACGCCGCGCGCGAAGATTCGCTCATCGAACAGAACGAACATCGCAACTTTGGACCAGTCATTCTCGACTTCCCTCCTCCGATCGGTCCTCTGCAGTCGCAGGTCTTCGAACTTCCGAAGATCAATAATCAGGCGTGGATTGCCGATGCGATCGTGACTCAATCGATCTACGAGGGCGGACGCATGCTCTCGGCGGTGCGCAGCGCGCGCCTGATCAACGAACAGGCCGTGCTAGATTTCCAAAGTATCGTCGCTGATACGCTGCTCTCGGTTAGCACTGCCTATGACGACGTTATTCGCTCCGCCATGCAGATCCAGGTCCGAAGGGATTCTGTGACTTTCCTGCGCGGCTATCTCGGCCAGACTTCGGATAAATACAACGCCGGCTCGCTGCCTGAATTTGATGTCCTGCGACAGAGTGCGGAAGTCGGCACCGCTGAAGCTGATCTCGTGCGCGCGACCGGCGATCATCGCGTGGCCAAACAGCGTCTCGTAGAACTGCTCGGCTATGATTTGCCGTCCAGTGTGTCCGATGATCTTCCGCTGAATCTGACCACGCCGTTGGTCGCGCACACTTACGGTAAGAGTCTCGCTCAATCGCTCGAGGAAGCACGAGGACACCGGACTGAGATTCTCGCGCTCGAGAAAGAAGAACGCATCCGCGATGAAGGAATCATTGATGCCAGAGCTGGTTACAAACCCAGTGTGCAAGCTTTCGCCGGCTACGAACTGACCAGTCGCGTGCAAACGCGCAGTGCGGCCGACGAACTTCACGGTGGCGTCATCGGTGCGCGACTTTCCTGGCAGGTTTTCGACGGCTTTCTGACCAAAGGTCGTGTCGATGAAGCAATCGCGCTGCGTGGGAAAGCTTCCGAAGCCAAGGCCGAGACGACCCGCCAGGTAGATCTGCAAGTCCGGACCGCGTGGTCGGATTTGCGCACGGCCCGTTCGGTTCTCGACGCCCAATCGGGCAACGTCAAGACCGCGCGGCGTTCGCTGGATCTTTCGAATATTCGATACAGTGAAGGCGCTGGCACCCAGATCGATGTGCTCGACGCCCAGAGCGCGCTGACCGACGCGCACGGCCAATATGTCGATGCCTTACGCGATTATTCCGTAGCGCGCGCCCGGCTGATCCGCGCCACCGGCGCCGATCTGCAATGGTCCTACGCCAAATAATGCCTAGCGAGATCGATATTCATGCGGACGCTCACCAACGACTATCGAGATTCGAAAGTGATGAATCTCGGTTCGGGTAACGAGAGTGGGCCTTATCTTGTAACTCAAACCGGAGTCTCACCAAACGATCCCGTTCCCAGAACTCACTTCTTTGTCCTGCGACCAGACGGCCGCTGGGTGGACTTCAACGCCTATGTCTGCCAGGGGAAACCGGAGGCGTTGGACGAAATTGTCTTTCCCAACATGCCCAAAGTGATGGAAGTGTTCGCTCGATTGCGGGGCCGTGCCGACGTGGTCGATCTGCCCATCGATGAAGCGGGATTGAAAGCCTGGATCGAACGGCAGAAGGGCTCAGATCCGTTACAAGCCGCCAAGGCGTGGGCGCTGCAGTACAAAGAACGCTCCCAGCAGCGCAAAAAATGATTTCATCAGAATAACTCAGCTGGCCTAACGAAACTAAGCAGCATCCGCCGCTTCAACAGAACAAACTACCGTGAGCAAGAAATCAAAATCAAAGGGTAACGGGAAGATGAGCACGAAGGAGTATGCGAAGGAACTCGACAAGCTCCAGGAACAGTTGTGCTACCTCCAGGAGTGGGTCAAGCACAAGGGACTGCGTGTCATCATCATTTTCGAGGGACGCGACGCCGCCGGCAAGGGCGGCACAATTCGAGCGTTAACGGAGAGAGTTAGCCCGCGCGTCTTCCGGGTTGTCGCGTTGCCGGCGCCGTCCGATCGCGAAAAGTCTCAGATGTACATGCAGCGTTATATGGGGCATTTCCCAGCGGCGGGTGAAATTGTGATTTTCGATCGCAGTTGGTACAACCGCGCGGGCGTAGAGTATGTCATGGGCTTTTGCACGGAGGGACAACACGACCGTTTTCTGAAACTTTGCCCAGAGATCGAGCGCTACATCTTGCAGGGTGGCATCCAGCTAATCAAGATCTGGCTCGAGGTCGGCGACAAAGAGCAGAAACGCCGTTTCGAAGCGCGGATCGACGATCCAATCCGCCAATGGAAGCTCAGCCCTATGGATTTGCCGTCGCGGAGCAAGTGGTTCGAGTATTCCCGTGCCCGGGATATGATGCTTAAGGCGACGGACACCAAGAAGGCGCCGTGGTACATCCTGCGCTCGGACGATAAGAAGCGGGCCCGGCTCAACTGTCTTGCTCATATCCTTGATCAGATCCCTTACAAAAAGGTGCCGCGCGAGAAGATCAAACTGCCGAAGCGTTCGATGAAGGGCGCCTATGACGACGAAGCTCCTTTGAAGGGACGCAAGTTCGTTCCGGAGAAATACTGAAGTGAGCGAGGCTGCGCTCAAGTCGCCGGGTATTGCCCGGTGGCTGCCTGCTCTTGGCTGGTTGCGTAGTTACAACAAGACGTGGCTCCGGGGAGATATTATCGCGGGTATCACACTGGGAGCATATCTGCTTCCCGCCGGGCTGGGCGATGCTTCGCTGGCCAATTTGCCTCCTGAAGCAGGACTCTATGCCTGTCTATTCGGAGGCCTTGTCTTTTGGATTTTCTGTAGCTCGCGACACACCGTCGTCACAGTCACCTCCGCCATTTCGCTGCTGGTAGGCGCGTCGTTAGGCGAAATAACGAACGACACCACCAGATTCGGCGCGCTGGCCGCATGCACGGCCCTGCTTGTCGCAGTCATCGCTTTCATCGCCTGGCTGGCCCGGGCGGGTTCGATTGTCAATTTTATCTCCGAAAGCGTGATGGTCGGGTTCAAGTGTGGCGTGGCGCTTTTCCTCGCCAGCACACAACTGCCCAAGTTGTTCGGAATTCATGGCGCGCACGGCAACTTCTGGGTGAACAGCACTAACTTCATAAAGCACCTGCACGAAACTAATCTGACTTCATTAACTGTCGGAGGCATTGCGTTGGGTGTGCTGATCCTTGGGAAGATTTTCCTTAAAAACAAACCGGTGGCGTTGTTTGTCGTACTGGGTGGCATTATGTCCGCAGGATGGCTCGGATTGGAAGCACGCGGGGTGAAGCTGCTCGGCAACGTACCGCACGGGCTACCACAGCTCGGACTGCCGGGTGTGCTGGAATGGGGTAACTGGGCAGCTGCCTTACAGGACCTCAACAACCTCGTGCCGCTGGCCTTCGCCTGTTTTCTCCTCGGTGCGGTGGAAACCGCTGCCATCGGTCGCACGTTTGCAGCCAAACATGGCGGCCGTCTCGACGCGAACCAGGAGTTCCTCGCGCTCGCCTTTTCAAATCTCGCCGCCGGACTAGGTCGAGGTCTCCCCATTAGCGGCGGTATGTCGCAATCACTCGTCAACGAAGGCGGGGGCGCGCGCACGCCACTCTCAGGCGCCTTCGCCGCCGGCATCATTTTGGTCGTGGTAATCTTTTTCTCTCACTTCCTGGCGACATTGCCGCAGCCTGTTTTAGCGGCGATTGTTCTGGTAGCCGTAGCCGGCCTTTTCAAGCTTTCTACCCTGAAGGAACTGTGGCGGACCGATCGCCTGGAATTTATCGTGGCAATCGCCGCGATTATTGGAGTCCTTGGGCAGGGTCTGCTGCGCGGGGTAATGATCGGCGCGATTATTTCGCTCGTCCTGCTAATTCGTCGCGCCTCGCGTCCGCACGTTGCCTTTCTCGGAAGGATTCCCGGGACTGAGCGGTTTTCGGATCGCGAACGTCACCCGGACAACGAGCTAATCCCGGGCGTGACGATTTTCCGCCCGGAGTCGGGCCTGTTTTATTTCAATATGGATCATGTGCGCGACACGATTCTGGATCGAGTCCGCGCCGAACCCACGCCACCCAAAGTTGTCTTGCTCGATCTTTCCGCGGCACCGAGCGTCGACTTGCATAGTGCACACATGCTTGGGGCCCTCGGCGATGAACTCACCGAGACTGGCATTCGAGTCCAGGCTGTGGAAGCGCGCTCTTCGGTCCGCGATCGGTTGAGAAGTGAGGGTGTGGACGAAAAGCTTGGCGGGATAAATCGTTTCGCTTCCGTTGCCGGTGCTGTCGAAGGATTCAATCGCATCAACGAGGTAGCGGAGTGAGCCTTACCCTGATCGCTATCGCCTGGGCCCTGGTGGCGCTCACCGTAGCCATCCACACGATTGGTCTCGTTGTCTTGCTAGCACGCTTCGCAAAAGTTCGGTCGTCGCCGCCGACCGGCTTTTGGCGAGTGACCGGGATGCTAATTCGAATCGTGTGGGCGTTGATTTTTGTCCATGCGATCGAAATTTCCGTTTGGGCCCTGTTCTACCTTGCGGCCGGATGTTTCGAGAATGGTCCTTCGGCGTTCTATTTCTCCGGAGTCACTTACACGACGCTTGGTTATGGCGATTTACTGCTGCCGGTCCGGTGGCGCCTGCTTGCACCAATCGAGGCGTTGTCTGGTATTCTCATGGCCGGCTTGTCCACCGGGTTCTTTTTCGTAGTCGTTAGTACTATTCTTCGCATCGAGTCACGCCATAAGACGGAATCAAGCTAATGAACCACCTGCTAAAAGAGGTCCGCCACAACCCGCTGCTCTGGCTCCTGGTCTTCGTACCGGTCGTGCTGATAGCTGATAAGCTCAAGCCCGAAGCTCACACCCTCCTCTTCATTCTGTCCGTCCTGGCAATCGTACCACTCGCAACCATGCTTAGTCACGCGACAGAGTCAGTCGCCGCCAAGACGGGTGACGCGGTCGGCGGTCTGCTCAACGCTACTCTTGGCAATCTGACTGAGTTAGTCATCGCGCTGGCCGCTTTGCAAGCCGGTGAATACACACTTGTGAAGGCATCCATTGCCGGGGCTATTGTCACTAACTCTTTGTTTATGCTGGGCGCATCGTTTTTTCTTGGCGGGATCAAGTATCACGTGCAGGAATATAACCGGATCGGCGCCCGGCTTCAGGCGGGGCTGCTCTTTCTCGCTACGGTCGCGTTGTTGGTTCCGTCAATCGTTTCCAAAAGCAACGCCGCGGCCTTCGCTGGATTTGTCGGGAAATTGAGCGTCGGCTTGGCTATCCTATTACTCGCTGCCTACGCGCTTGGCCTTCTTTTCTCGCTCAAGACACATCCCGAAATGTTCGCCAGCGCAACCCAGGCGGAGCAAGGCGAAGCGTTATGGCCAATCGGCTTGGCTGTAGGCACCCTGGCCGGCGTTACCGTGCTGGTCGCGCTGGTCAGCGAAGTATTTGTCGCGTCGGTGCAGCAGGCGGCGGAATCCTTCGGCATGACCCAGGCGTTCGTTGGTTTCATTATCGTCGCGCTAGTCGGGGCTGCGGCAGAGATGGCCTCGGCGTTTGCCGCCGCTCGCAAGAACCGGCTGGATTTGAGTGTGGGCATCGCACTGGGAAGCGCTGCCCAAATTGCCCTCTTTGTAGCGCCTGTCCTGGTTCTGCTGAGTTATGTCATGGGGCCAACGCCGATGGACCTGGAATTCTGGCCCGGGGTCGTGGTAATGATATTCATCGCCACAATGACCGCTCAGCTCGTCACAAATAGCGGGCGCTCGACTTGGTTCGTCGGGGTGCTCATCATCATGGTCTACCTGATTTTCGCAACAACGCTTTACCTGTTGCCGTCTCAATCTCAGTGAAGCCGCTATCCTTGAAAACATAGTTAGCTCTCACGTATCCGGGCAATGTCTGACGAAGCAAGCAAGTCATCCAAGCGGGTGCTAGAGCCGATTGAGCGCGTCTCTGAAGTTCTTTTTGGCCTCATCATGGTGCTGACTTTCACGGGCTCCCTCAGTGTGGCCGAGTCGGGCCGGGACGATGTGCGCACAATGCTAATCGGGGCGCTTGGTTGTAACATCGCCTGGGGGATAATCGATGGGATATTCTATCTGATGGGTTCTCTGGCTGAAAAAGGTCGAGGGCTGATTGCATTTCGAGCTGTCCGCAAGGCGACCAATCCTGAAGAGGCACGCGGCATCGTCGCCGACGCGTTACCGCCAGTCATCGCAGCCATCCTCGAGCCAGCCGAGCTCGACGCAATGAGCCGGCGTTTGCAGGAATTGCCGGAGCCATCCGGGCACATGAGCTTTCGTCGCAGTGACTGGCTGGGCGCGATTGGCGTGTTTCTCCTCGTCTTCCTGTCGACGTTCCCGGTCGTGATTCCATTTATCTTCATGCAGAATTACCGACCGGCCCTGGCCGTCTCCAATGCCATCGCCATCGTGATGTTGTTTCTAACCGGCTACGCGTTCGGCCGCATGACGGAACGCAATCCGTGGCTGGTCGGGATTGCGATGGTTTTTATTGGCGCTATCCTCGTGGCGATGACGAAGGCGTTGGGAGGATGAGACCGAGGCGCTTCTTACATTACCATTTTCAGCCTGACAAAGACCT
>Ga0207697_10000976_pt1 | contig 16074 bp, 13 predicted proteins | sample KBSSwiS5withPhiX_FD_184293 | JGI IMG/M metagenome (GOLD analysis project Ga0207697, IMG submission 184293) | Switchgrass rhizosphere microbial communities from Kellogg Biological Station, Michigan, USA, with PhiX - S5 (SPAdes) (version 2) | ecosystem: Host-associated > Plants > Roots >... | reverse complement strand
GGGCCCTCCTCGCGCTGATCATCGCGGGACAGGACCTCGGGATCATCGCGATCATCGGAATCGTGCTGCTCATCGGCATCGTCAAGAAGAACGCGATCCTGATGATCGACTTCGCGCTCGATGCCGAGCGCGAGCAGGGACTCGCGCCGCGGGAAGCGATCTACCAGGCCTCGCTCCTGCGCTTCCGCCCGATCCTCATGACGACGATGGCGGCGATGCTGGGCGCGCTGCCGCTCATGATCGGCTGGGGCGTGGGCTCGGAGCTGCGCCACCCGCTCGGCATCGCGATGAGTCCGGCGCGGCGGGCGGAATGGATCGCCTGGGCGCAGCGAAACGGGAGCTGGATCGTCGAGGACGACTGCGACAGCGAGCTGCGCTACCGCGGGAAATTCCTCCCGACCCTGTTCGGGCTCGATTTGAGCAGGCAGGTGATCACTGTGGGCTCCTTCAGCAAGGTGCTCGCGCCGTCGATCCGCCTCGGATACTGCGTGCTGCCGGAGGACCTGGTGAAGCCGTTCGCATCCGCATCATCGGTCATTGGGCGCCCACCCGCGATGGTGCTCCAGATGGCCCTCACGGACTTCCTGTCGGAAGGGCATCTGCACGCCCACCTTCGCCGCACCCGGCGTCTCTACGCGGCACGTCAGGACGCCCTGCTCGAAGCAATCGATCACCAGTTGAGCCACAGGATTGAAGCCGCCCCGGTCGACGCCGGCCTGCACGTCATGGGTTGGCTCCGTGAACCGGTCGACGATATCGAGGTAGCCAGGGGACTGGCCGCGGGCCGGGTGTACACCTACCCCCTCGGCGAGTACCGGCTCACCCGGCAGCTCCCCCCGGCGCTGCTGATCGGGTTCGCCGGCACCGCGGAGGAGCACATGCCGCAGGCTGTCGGCAGGATGGCCGCCGCGTGGAACCGATGGGAGCGCATCGCCGCAGGTTCCTGAATGGACTTAACGACTGTGGCCTTAATGGACCTTTTTTGCGATCCATTACCGGCGTACAAATGATGAGTGACATTCGCCACCACCCCTGACCCGCCTCCCGAGGAGCCAACGATGCCCCCTGCCGATGCCCAATTTCAGGCGCTCCTAAGATCCCGCCTCAACCAAGAGGAGATCGAGTCCCTGCCCCGCCTGACCGACGAGCTGGCCCGGACCCTGATCGAACGGATCGACCGCGCCCCTCTGTTCGCCCACGCCTACGCCCTCCTTGGCAACCTGACCTACGGCGGGTACGGGCCCGATGATGTGCTCGACTTCGCGCATCGGCACGGCCTGGCCGGCGCCTGCATCCACCTCCTCGACGGCGAGGAGCGGAGCCTGGGCCGGATGAGCGAGAACAGGCTTCGCGAGTTCGCCGACCGCGCGCGCCACCTGGGTCTGGGGATCCACCTCGAAATCAGCACCACCCTGCGCGCGGACGTGGACGAGGTAGTCCGGATCGCGGAGGTCCTCGGCGTCCGGCACATCCGCGTCTACTCGCGCTTCGAGGGCACGCTCTCGCAGGTGATGACACTGATCGAGCAGGACCTGCGCCGGCTCGCCGTGCTCGCAGACGAGCACGATCTGCACTTCTCCTTCGAGCAGCACGAGGAACTGCGCTCCACCGAGATCGCCGAGTTGCTGCGCCGGGTCTCCCATCCGCGCCTGCACGCCATGTTCGATTTCGGGAACATGATCAATGCCTGCGAGCGTCCCATGGATGCCCTCTCCGCGCTCGCGCCGCACATCCTGCAGGTGCACCTGAAAGGGGTCCATGTTCTCCCCGAGGGGGACGGATACGGTCACCGCGGTGTGCTGCAGGGAAGCCCTGAGGACGACTTGCCCGGTGCGCGGATGCTCTTCGAGCTCCTGATGCTCGGCGAGGACGAGCCCCAGGTCATCGCCCTGGCCCTCGAACAGGAAAATCTTTACTACGCTCCCGCCTTCCGCCACGCCGGCGAAGGCGCGGACCCTTTCATCCCGTACCGCGATCTGAGCACTACCGGCATCCCGCCCGGATGGACCCGGGATGAACTGCTCGCTGCAGAACCCGGCTGGGCCGACCACCAGGTGGCCTACGTGAAGGAGCTGCTCGCCTCGCTGCGCGACATCGCCGTCGCACAGCTCGACACAACGAACTCCCTGGCAGGTGCACGATGACCACATTGACTCAGACCCCCGGGAAGTCCACGAACCGCGTCGACTGGAGCAAGTGGATCCGCTTCGCTCTGCTCGTCATGGCGGGCGGCACCATCTACAAGCTCGCCAACCTCAAGGACGCGTTCTACGTCCCCATGCAGGAGGCAATGGGCCTCAGCCACACTGAGATCGGCACCCTCCTGAGCGTCAACTCGATGGTCGCGACGGCGCTCTTCATCGTCGGCGGCTACCTCGCCGATCGCTTCTCCACGCGGATCCTCATCCCGCTCGGACTAGTGGGCACGGGAGCGCTGGGCCTGTTCCTCAGCACGTTCCCCGGCTTCAGCACACTCCTGCTCCTGTTCGCGCTGCTCGCCGTGTGCTCGGACTGCCTGGTCTGGCCCGCGTTGCTGAAGAGCATCCGTCAGCTTGGCGGCTCGAAGGAACAGGGGCGTCTCTTCGGCCTGCTCGAGGGCGGTCGCGGTGTCGTCGACACTGCCGTGGCGTTCTCCGCGCTGGGAATTTTCGTCCTGCTCGGTTCGGGTACCGGCGGATTCCGTGCGGCCATTGCCTTCTACGCCATCATTGACGTCGTCGTCGGCGTGCTGTTGTTCCTGCTGCTTCGCAGTCAGCCAAGCAATCAGACAAGCGAGCAGGCGAGCGAGCAGCCCGTGGCGAAGAAGCAGAAGGCCGGCCTCGGCGAAATCTGGCGTGCCGCGAAGCAGCCGCAGCTGTGGTGGGTGAGCTTCACCGTGTTCATGGTGTACGTCGTGTACTGCGGCCTCACCTATTTCATCCCGTATTTGACCTACGTGTACGGGCTGCCTGTCGCGCTGGTCGGCGCCTACGGCATCATCAACCAGTACGGCCTGAAAATCATCGGTGGCCCGATCGGCGGAGTCCTGGCGGACAAGGTGGTCAAGGGTGCGAGCCGGTACATCCGGCTGGCGTTCCTGTGCCTGATCCCGGTGGTGGCGGTGTTGCTGCTCCTCCCGGCCGATCCGGGCAGCCAGATCCCGGCGATGATCGTGACCCTGCTGTTCTCGCTTATCGTCTTCACCATGCGGGGTGTGTTCTGGGCGCCGATGGACGAGGTCGGGATTCCGGAGGAGACCAGCGGCACGGCTTTCGGAATCGCATGCCTGGTCGGCTATGCACCAGGGATGTTCGCTTTCATCGTCTACGGGACAATCCTCGACGCAAATCCGGGAGCCGCCGGTTACCACATCGTGTTCCTCGTGCTCGCGGCCCTCGCCCTCGTGGGAGCGGCCGTGTCCAGCGGGCTCGTGCGAGCCGCCCGGGCCCGACGGGCTGCGGCCGAGGTCTAAACTTTTAGCGGACGACGGCGGGGCTTCCCGCCGTCGTCCGCTTCCGTTTTGGTGAGGTGCTGGACAGCGCGGGCCAGCCGCCGTCGGAGGCATGGATGGCGCCGAAGATCTACCGTGAGAAGCGTCTCAAATTATTACGGCGACAGCCGGGAGCCAGTCGGGGGCAGGTAAAGTTATCTGTTCGTAACATTATCTGACTGAAATGTGTTTGAAGATGCCTGCAGACTCCGCTATTGAAGACAAGCCGAAACAGCTCCTCGGGCTAAGTGGCGCCCAGACTATTGGCTCGGCGTTGGCCGCGGTGACCTCTGCCTTGGTGGGGTCCTTTCTAGGCGTAGCCGGGACCCTTATCGGCGCCGCACTCGGTTCTATCGTTGCCACGGTGGGCGCCGCTCTCTATGCCCGAACACTCAGTTCGGCCGCCAACGTGGCATTGACGAAAATCCCAAAGCGACGCAGGGGCGGACTGCCCGCTGACGACGGCGAAGTACTGGCCGCCAGCGCTCCGGCCGAGAGCGACGAACCTCGAGCCAAACGGCTGAGGAGGCAGTTCACACCGAAGACCTGGATCAAAGTCGGGGCGGTCAGCGCTGCCGCATTCGTTATCGCGATGGTCGGTGTCACTGCGGTCGAATTCGGAACCAATAAGCCCATCTCCAGCCTTGTCTCGTCGGCGTCGAGCATCGAGGGCGGTGCGACCGGACCCACGACGACGCTGGGCACAGCACTGAGCGGCACTCCGACTGCCCCGGACAAAACGGACGCATCCACCAAGGACGTGAAAGAAGGACCTGGGCAAGTTGAGCAAGTGCCTGCGAAGGTCGAGGAAGGCGCCAACAAAGTAGATGGCCTGACCACGGACGGTAGCCCCAGTGGCGCGGACAGCGGCTCGGCCGGAACCGCAGTGCCGGGAGCCGGCGCACCAAGCGACAGCACGCCAGCGGACGTCGCCCCCGAAACCGGCCAGAGCCCGGAGCCCGCCCCCGCAACCGAACCGACCCCGCAGCCCGAGGTGTCCTCGGATTCGGGATCGGCCGAGCAGCCCGCACCGTAATGGCGATGATAGGGATCAAGGACCGATAGGAACCTGTCAGCGCGGCCTGCGGGATCGCTGTCAAAGACGTTCTTAAAGGCATCGGAATCCCGGACCGGATAGCTAATTTGCAGGGTGAACATCGTCGTTCCTTTCCCTCGGCTGCACGGTGGCCGGCCGTTGATCGGACAACTCGTTACGTTGGGCCTGCACTCAGGCCAAGGTATCTGCCATACAAATAGGTGGCATCAGTAAACGCCTCTTCACCGAATACTTCTTTTGCCTCAGTCTGGTTACTAGACCTGCAGCGACCCACTCACGGCAATCAGTACTTAGAAGGAATTCAACGTGGAAACTCCCCTCTCCCATCTTGCCCACCTCGAGATCACCACCCCCGACGTCGAAGCCTCGGCACGGTTCTACGAGGAAAAGTTCGGCATGCGCATCATCGACCGGGTGGACGGCAACGTCTACCTGCGCTGCTGGGGTGACTACTACCGCTACAGCCTGGTCCTCACCGAAGGTCCGGAAGCTTCCCTGGGCCGGATGGCCTGGCGCGCCAACTCCCAGGCTGCCCTGGAAGCCGCAGCCCAGCGCGTCGAAGCAACCGGTGTCCAGGGCAGCTGGACCGCCGGCGGCCACGGCTACGGAAAGGCCTACGAATTCACCGGCCCCTATGGCCACCCCATGCGCCTCTTCTTCGACGTTGAGAAGTTCGTGGCTGAGCCCGGTTTTGAATCCACCTACCGGGATCGGCCGGAGCGCCGCAGCAGCCACGCCGCAGCGCCCCGCTTCCTGGACCACGTCACCGTGGCCTCCTCCGATGTCCGAGGCTTTGCCAAGTGGTACAACGAGGCGCTGGGCTTCCGCGTCATGGCCTTCGTGGACCTGGACGAGGCACCCATCACCGTCTTCTCCGTGCTCACGACCAACGAAAAGTCCCACGACCTGGGCGTGGTCCTGGACACCTCCAGCCGCGCGGGACGCGTCAACCACATCGCCTTCTGGGTGGACGCCACCGAAGACCTGCTGCGCACCGCGGATGTCATGATGGAAAACGGCACCGCCATGGAATACGGCCCCTCCATCCACGGCGTGGGCGAGCAAAACTTCCTCTACTTCCGCGACCCGTCAGGCCTGCGCGTCGAGCTCAACTCCGGCGGATACCGCAACTACGTCCCGGACTGGGAAGCCAACACTTGGAAGCCCTCCGAAGGATCCAACAACTTCTACAAGAACGGCGCCATGCCGCATTCCATGACCGAATCCTTCCCTCCCGCCGAAGGCTTCACCGCCACCGAAGAAGGCGCCTCCCCCGAAATGAAGGAAGCCCTCCTGAACCCCTACGCCAAGCAGGGACGGGGCTAGGACACCATGGCCGAAACACAATATGCACTCATCCGGTTCCAGGAGACCGGTGACAGCAAGGCCCGCGCGGGCCTGCTGGTCGGCGACCGCGTCCTGCCGCTGGATGGGGAGATCAACGCCCTGATCGAGCACTGGGACACCACCGAGAGCCAGCTGGACGCCATCGCCGCATCGGCCGGCGAGGACACCGGCCTGGCGATGGCCGACATCGAGGTCCTCGCCCCGGTAGAGCCTGTCCAGGTCCTTCAGACCGGCGCCAACTACCGCAAGCACGTCATCGACCTTGCCGCAGCCCACCGCGAACCCGGCGAGGACGAGGACGAAGTCCGGGACCGGACCGCCGCGATGATGGACAAGCGCGCGGGCCAGGGAACGCCGTACTTCTTCATCGGGCTCCCGACGGCGATCGCGTCCGCCACGGACGACCTCACCCTGCCTGCCTACTCCAAGTCCCACGACTGGGAACTTGAACTGGCCGCGGTGATCGGCAGGACGGCGTTCCGGGTCACCCCCGAGGAAGCCCTGGACTACGTCTTCGGCTACACCATGGTCAACGACATCACAACCCGTGAGTACGTGTTCCGCAAGGACATGCCGGCGATCGGCTCGGACTGGTACCGCGCCAAGAACGCCCCCGGCTTCCTGCCCACCGGACCGCTGCTGGTACCCGCCAAGTTCTTCGGCGACCCGCAGGACGTCCAGGTCACGCTGAAGCTCAACGGCAAGGCCATGCAGGACGAGTCCACCTCAGACATGATCTTCGGTGTCGCCAAGCTGATCAGCGAGGCCTCCCAGATCATGCCCCTGCGCCCGGGAGACCTGGTGCTGACCGGAAGCCCCGCCGGCAACGGCCAGCACTGGGGAAGGCTGCTCCAGGACGGCGACGTCATGGAGGGCACTATTACGGGCCTGGGCACCCAGCTCATCCACTGCAAGGACGAAGTTGTCACTGAAGGCAGCCAGCAGTGACCAGCCAGGACACAGCACCGGTCACCACCGGCACCGGGGAATCAGCCACCGATTCCCCGGTCATCCGGCGTGACGATCCGCTCGGCAGCATCCGCGCCATGGCCGAATCCCACAACAACTGGGGCCGCTGGGGCCAGGACGACGTCCTTGGGACCCTGAACTTCATCGACGCGGACAAGCGTATTGAAGCAGCAGCCCTGGTAAAGACGGGCGAGGCCTTCTCGCTGTCCCAGCCGTTCGACACCAACGGGCCGCAGAAAGGCTGGCGGCGACGCACCAACCCTGTCCACACCATGACCGACACCGGCGTGGACGCCGAACGCGGCAACCAGGGCTTCCCGCACGGCTTCGGCGGCGCGGACGACGTCATTGCCATGCCGCTGCAGTGCTCCACCCAGTGGGACGGCCTCGGCCACATCTTCGACCAGGGCAAGGCCTGGAACGGCCGCGCCGCAGGGGACGTGGTCACCTCCGAAGGCGACCTGGTCACCGGCATCGAAACCGCCGCGGCCAAGATCGTCACCCGCGGCGTCCTGCTGGACGTCGGCCGCGCGCTCGGACCCGAACTGGGAAGGAACGACGGCGAGCTGCCGGACGGTTTCGCCATCACCCCCGAACACCTCCAGCGGACCATCGACCTGCAGGGCCCCAGCTCAAAGGTTGGCCGGGGCGACATCCTGGTGATCCGCACCGGACAGCACACCCGGGTGCGCCGCGACGGCTGGGGCGACTACGCCGGCGGCTCGGCCCCGGGGCTGTCCTTCAGCACCGCACCCTGGCTTCACCGCAGTGAAATCGCGGGGATCGCCACGGACACCTGGGGTTTCGAGGTCCGGCCCAACGAGTTCGACGGCGCCTTCCAGCCCCTCCACCAGATCGCCATCCCCAACCTCGGGCTGTTCCTCGGCGAAATGTGGGACCCGGACGGCCTCGCGGAGGCTTGCGCGGCAGACGGCAGGTACGACTTCCTGCTCACCGCGGCGCCCCTGCCCATTACCGGCGCCGTCGGATCGCCCGTCAACCCGATCGCCCTCCGGTAGCTTTCAGTACAACAGCACCACAACCATCATCAGTCACGCCGTCAATACAAAGGAGTCAGCGATGGCAGCAGTACAGAACGTCGGAATCGTCGGGGCGGGAGCCGCGGGACTGACCGCCGCCATCCTGCTGGCCGACGCGGGAATCCAGGTTGAAATCCTGGAGAAGGCCGACGCCCCGCAAACCCTTGGCTCTGGAATCACATTGCAGGGGAACGCCCTGCGGATCCTCCGCCAGCTGGGCGTCTGGGAGCAAATCGAGGCGAAGGGCTACGCGTTCAGCACCCTCGGCCTGCGCGCCCCGGACCCCGCCGGCACCGTCATCGCCGTGCTGGATGACATGCGGACCGGCGGCGACGACCTCCCAGCCACACTGGGCATGTACCGCCCCGACCTCACCGCCATCCTCCGCGAGCGTGCCGGGCAGGCAGGCGCACGGATCAGCTACGGCAAGACGGTCACCGAAATAACAGACGACGGCGGCTCCGTCACCGTGAGCACCGCCGACGGCGGCACCGCCCGCTACGACCTCCTGATCGGCGCCGACGGCCTGCACTCAGCTGTCCGCAAGGCCATCGGCATCGATAGTGAACCCCGGTCCACGGGCATGGGCATCTGGCGCGCGTTCGTGGAACGGCCGCAGGACGTGGTCCGCACCGACCTGACGTACGGCGGGCCTTGCTTTATCGCCGGCTACTGCCCCACCGGCCCTGACACCATCTACGCCTACCTTGTGGAAAGGGCCCAGGAGCGCAAACACGAGGACGGCCCCCGCATTATGGCCGACCTCGCCGCTGCCTACGGCGGCCCATGGAAGGAGATCCGCGCCAACCTGGACCAGAGCGCCCGCATCAACTACACGTGGTTCACTACCCACCTGGTGGACGGGCCGTGGAACCGCGGCCGCACCGTCATCATCGGCGACGCCGCCCACAGCTGCCCGCCAACCATCGCGCAAGGTGCTGCCATGGCAATGGAAGACGCAGCCGTGCTGGCCGATCTCCTGATCGGCGCCGACGACATCACCGAGACACTCTGGAAAGAGTTCACCGACCGCCGACTGGACCGGGCAAAAGCAGTGGTCGACGCCTCCGTCCAGCTGGGCCAGTGGATGCTCGACGGCGTCCGGGACGCCAACGTGCCGGGCCTCATGCATTCAGTCTCCAGCTTGGTCAGTGAGCCCGCATGAGCACCAGCCCTGCTGAAAAACCCACCGTGGACGTCCACGCCCACATCCTGCTTCCGGCCCTGCAGCAATTAGTGGCCGAAGCTGATCCCGAGGGCTTCGGCGCTCAACAGGCCCTGGAAGTCCGGCGCAACGGACCAGAGTCGATGGCCGCTTCGGGAAAAATGATCAAGGAGCGCTGGCCGCAACTGACGGACCTGGACCGCCGTCTTGCGGACATGGACGCCCAAGGCGTGGACGTGCAGCTCGTCTCGCCGTCGCCGTCGCACTTCTACTATTTCGCCGCGGAAGAACTGGCCCTGCAGGTTGCCAAGGCCGCCAACCAGGCGGTGCGGGAGTTCGTGGACCGCGCCCCGGAACGGCTGAACGGCCTGGGCCTGGTCCCGCTGCAGCACCCTTCCTTGATGGTCGAAGCCCTGGATCACGCCATGCTGGAGTGCGGGTTGCTCGGCGTGGAAATCGGCTCGTTCGCCGCCACCCCCACCGACCCGGAGCGCAGCACCGTTGAGCTCTCCGACCCCAGGCTGGAACCGTTCTGGAGCCGGGCCGAGGAGCTTGGTGCCCTGGTCTTCCTGCACCCCTTCGGATGCTCGCTGGACGAGCGGCTGGACCGCTTCTACCTCGCCAACACCGTCTCCCAGCCCGCGGAAAATGCGGTGGCCCTGTCCCACCTGATCTTCAGCGGTGTCCTGGACCGGCACCCGGACCTGAGGGTTCTGGCCGCGCACGGCGGCGGCTACCTGCCCACCAGCCTTGGCCGCTCCGATCACGCCTGGCGGGTCCGGCCGGAGGCACACGGCTGCGCCCAGCCGCCGTCGTCGTATGTGAAGAAGCTGTTCTTCGACTCCCTGGTCCACAGCCCGGCTGAACTGCGGGCGCTCGTGGCCGCCGCTGGCCCGGGGCAGGTGCTGGTCGGTTCCGACTACCCGTTCGACATGGGCTCCGACCGCCCCGTGGCCGAGGTCATCGAGGCACAGCTTTCCGCCGAGGACGAGGCCAGGGTGCTGGCCGGCAACGCCGCTGCCCTGGGCATCACGCCCGCTTCCATCCTCACTGCCCGCCGCACAGCCTAAGGAACCCTTTCATGGTCAAGATTGCTCGCTGGAACCACGACGGCGGGACGCAGTCCGGCTTCGTCGACGGCGGTAACTGCTACGCGCTTCCCGCAGGCCAGAGTGTCCAGACCCTTTTGGATGCCGGGCTCGAAGAGACGCTGGGTTTGGCCCGGCGGATCATCGGGTCTGGCCCGGCCGTTCCGCTGGCGGACGTGCAGCTGCTCGCCCCACTGGCGCCCGCCACCATTCGGGATTTTGTCGCGTTCGAGGAACACGTCGAAGGCGTACGGAAGAGCATCGACGGCGTGGCCGGCGTGGTGCCCGAATGGTACGAGGCGCCCACCTTTTACTTCACCAACCCGCATACGGTGACCGGCACCGGTGAGGTGATTGGTATTCCGGCGGGCTGCGAGGATCTGGACTTTGAAACCGAAGTCGCCGCCGTCGTCGGGCGCGTCCCCGGAAGCGACGGCCGGAACCTGACTGCAGCGGAGGCGCACCGGCACATCTTCGGCTACACCGTCCTCAACGACTGGTCGGCGCGGGACCTGCAGCGCCGGGAGATGAAGGTCAGTCTCGGCCCGTGCAAGGGAAAGGATTTCGCCAATACCCTGGGACCCTGGATTGTCACCGCGGATGAGTTCGAGGACCTGCACGACGCCGAGGGGTTCCTGCCGATCTCCATGGCCGTGGAAGTCAACGGGAAAGCCATCGGCCAGGACCTGCTGTCCAACATGGGCTGGCCGTTCGCCGAGCTCGTCGCCTACGCCTCGCAAGACTCCGTGGTCCGGCCCGGCGATGTGCTGGGCTCCGGCACCTGCGGCAGCGGTTGCCTCGCGGAGCTCTGGGGACGGAACGGCGCGAAGACTCCCCCGCCGCTGAAGACGGGAGACGTGGTCCGCATGACGGTGGAAGGCATCGGGACAATCGTGAATACGGTTGGTGAACGCCGCAACGCCGGGACCCGCGTGCGTGCCCGGCAGCGTCCGCGCAACCGGGTGGCCTCTACGGTTCCTTCCGGGACGTAGGGTGGTCTCCCTTCAGCTCGATGGCCGGACCGTGGTGGTCACCGGCGCTGGCCAGGGCCAGGGCGCTGCCGAGGCTCGCATGCTGGTGGAGGCCGGGGCCCGCGTCGTTGCCACAGACCTCGCAGTGGACATGCCAGCCGGGCTGGCCGCCGTGTCATCGTCTTCGGCCGGTTCGCTGGTGTACCGCCAACTGGACGTCAGCGATGCCTCGGGCTGGTCCGATCTCGCGCACTGGATTCAGACCAAGGGGTGGCAGGTGGACGGGTTGGTCAACAATGCAGGCATCACCCAGCGGAGCCGGTTGCTGGATGCCTCCGTGGCTGACCTGCAGCGCGTCTATGAAGTCAATGTCGCCGGAAGCCTGCTGGGGATCCAGGCCCTCGCACCGCTGATGGGCAGTGCCGCATCCATCGTCAATGTCGGTTCCGTCGCAGGCCTCACCGCGCACTATCCCGTGGCCTACACCGCCAGCAAGTGGGCACTGCGGGGCCTTTCCCAGGTGGCCGCCATGGAACTTGGCCCCCGGGGGATAAGGGTTAATACTGTCCATCCGGGCTTCATCGAAACGCCCATGACGGCGAGCGCTAAGCCCGAATTCAGGCAGGCGACCATGGCCGAGACCCCGCTGGGGCGCACTGGAAGCGTGGAGGAAGTGGCCGGCGTCGTGCTGTTCCTCCTCAGCCCGCTCTCGTCCTTCGTGACCGGTGCCGAGATCCCGGTGGACGGCGGCCAGTCGGGCCACGGCGGAGCGAAGTCTGTCTCCGACGCCATGCGCTGACGCGGTGCACGATTTCAACTAGCCCGGCAGCACGGCCGACCAGCCGCCGTCGACCATCAGGTTGGCGCCCGTCACGTATGACGCTTCGTCGGAGGCCAGGAACAGCGCGCATTTGGCCACTTCTTCCGGCGTGCCGATCCGGCCCAGCGGGATGCTGCCGGCGATGGACCGCATGGGGTGGTCGGCGGCCAGGAGGTTGCCCTCGGTGGCGGCGGTGCGGATCATTCCGGGGCTGACAGTATTGACGCGGAGTCCATGCGGAGCCCCTTCGGCCGCGAGCTGCCTGGTCATGGCCACCACGGCCCCTTTCGTGGCGGTGTGGGCCAGCCGGCCGTTGGTCATGGAACCGGTCACTCCTGCCGTGGATCCCACCAGCACGATGGCGGCGTCCCGCACCTGGATCAGTTGTGGCCAGAAGTATTTGACCGGCAGGAAGACCACGTCCATCTCGTGTTCGACATTCCACTTCCAGTCGGCAAACGTGAGCTGCTCCACCGGGGCGAAGCGGGTGACCGCCGCGTTGGCATACAGGATGTGCACCTGGCCGTGGTTTGCGGCTACGTCCTGCGCCCATGCCGCCACAGCGGCCTCGTCCGTGAGGTCAACCCGGCTGCTGCTCATCCGGCCCCCGGCTGCGGTGACCTGGCGGACGGTGGCCGCGGCGCCGTCGTCGTCCATGTCACAGCCCACCACCACGGCGCCCGCCTCGGCGAAGGCGAGCGCCGCCGCCCTGCCTTGGCCGCTGGCCGTTCCGGTGATGACGGCGGTTTTGCCGGCCAGGCGCTGGCTGGAGACAGGCATGGGGGATCCCTTTCGAAAGTGCGTTTCTTCGACTTTCGCAGGGATGGTCCGGATGGGGAACGGCGCTTTGGTTCTAGGTGGTATCTGCCGCGTGGATAGTTACCGGGTGGGCGGTGATGGGGAAAAGTTCGTGCAGCCGCGAACAGGCCCGCTGGACCACGGAACGCAGCCAGACGCTGGCGGGGTCCTCCGCCTGGGACGGGTGCCAGTACATCGCTTCCACGAGGGACGCTTCAGCGTCTTCGGAGAACGCCAGCACAACGATATCCGCGCCGCGCTGGGCCCGTGCTGCCAGCATCCCGGGGACGAGCGCCACGAGGTCTGTCCCTTCCACCAGGAGCGGCAGGGACAGGAACCCGGCCACCACAGCCGCCACGCGGCGCTGAATACCTCGCGATTCGAACAGCTTGTCCGCCGGGGTGCTGATCCCCTCACCGAAATAGCCGACGGCGTGGGGAACGGTGGCCAGGTCCTCCACAGTGAGCCGGGGCTGCTGGAGCAGGGGATTTCCGGTGTCAGCCACAGCAACAAAGCTGTCCCGGAACAGCTGCTTGCTGGCTCCCTGCATCTGGTACCCCGTGGGCCCGACGAGCAGGTCGATTTTTGAGTAGTCGGCCATCTGGCCCTGGATCCCGGACTTGGCGGTGGGAACGAAATCCACCGACACTCCGGGGGCCTCCTCGCGCAGGATCCCCCGCAGCGGCCCCACGATCAGGGCCGCCGCGTAGTCCGAGGCGGCGATAATGAACTCCCGCTCGCTCGTGGCGGCGTCGAAGCCGGACCGCACGCGCGTGGCCCGCTGGATGTGAAGCATGGCTTCATCAACCAGCGGGACCAGGGACTGTGCGAAGGGCGTGAGGTCATAGGTGCGGCCGTTCCGCACCAGGAGTTCGTCGTCGAAATGGCGCCGGAGCCTGGCCATTGCGGCGCTGGTGGCCGGCTGGCTGAGCTGGAGCCTCTCGGCTGCCCGGGAGATGTTCCGCAGTTCCAGCAGGACCTGCAGCTGGGGCAGCAGGTTGAGGTCCAGGTTCTTCATACCCACAGGTTATCCGTGCCTCGGCGTCAGCCCAGCCACAGCTGGCGGGCGTCTGCGCCCCTACGAACAGTTGACCTAGGCACTCTGCGAACTAAGCTCCTCAGCAACCTTCCGGGCGCCGCGGACAGCGATGGCCACGCTCATCAGCGTGGGATTCATGGCCGTTGCCGTCGGAATGAGCGCATTTCCGCCCACCACCAGGTTGTTGTAGCCCCACACCCGTGACCACGGATCCGCCACCGAGGTGCCGTCGTCGGTTTCACCCATGCGCATGGTGCCCTGGTAGTGCAGGCTCGAGCCGTTCGGCATGAGCCTGGGCTCGGCCACGAAGGCGCCAAGGGCCTTGCCGGCACGCCGCAGCCGCTCGGTTGCCTCGGCGATTTCCGCGTTTTCCCGTTCTGTGAGCGCGTACTCGATTCTCATGTTGGGGAATCCCCGGTAGTCCGGCTCATTGTCGTCGAACGTGACGGCATCCTCGTAGCGCGGGTGCTTGCGCATGCCGTAGCCCATGTTGACGTAGCCCCAGCGGTTCTCGGAGTAGGGGGTTCCCGGCTCCATCGGGAACGGCGTGGTCTCGGTGTACATGACCTGGACGGAGAAGGGGTGTTCCGGCTCCGAGAACGGGATGCGGTTGACAGCCGCGACGGGGTCTGCCGGGTTCAGTGCGCGCCGGGCCAGCTCGGCCTTAAGGTCCTCTTCGGTGGCGTACCGCCCCATCCTTTCGGCGTCCAGCGCCACCGTGGAGATGACCACGGGATGCTCGGTCAGGTAGTGGCCGAGGGCCTGCGGCCGCACACCGGATGCCCAGAGGAGCTGCGGGGAGCGGAAGGCATCGGCGGCCACCACCACGATGTCCGCTGCCACGAATGACTTCTCCCCGGTGCGGAGGTCCTCGACGGTGACACCGGTGACCCGGTGTCCGTCCAGTTCCACGCGGCGGGCCAGGGTGAGGTCACGGAGTTCGAACTGCTTCGAGAGCGGGCTGTCCTTGTCGACGAGCGGGCCGAGGACGACGTCGGCCCCCGCCCAGCGCACGGAGCCGTCGGGCTGCGGGTCCCCGGCAACCGGAAGGGTGCCCACGCCGTACCCATCCGGCAGCTCCGCGCCGAACTCTTCATCGAGGAGGGTCCGAATGGCCTCACCAACGGCGGAGTCGGCAAACGCTGCGCTGTGGACGTGCAGCAGCTGCTTCGCGTCCTCAATCAGCCCGTCCCATTCGTCGTCCGCTATGAAGGGGATTTTTTCACTGAAGGCGGGCGACGGCGTCGCGCAGGTCCAGTGCGCACCCTGGCCGCCGACGTTGGTGGCCGCAGCCGCCGCGGGAAAACTCGAGGCGTGGGCGGAGCCCGCGCCGCCGAAGTCGAGAAGGTGGGTGCCCTGGCGGGCGGTGAACATTCCCTCGGTGACTGTGGCTGCCGGGATGCCGAGCGACTCACGGTAGGCGCCGGCCTGCGGCCCCTGCGACATTTCGCGGGCACGAGCCTTTTCGCCAGGGTCGGCGATGTTGCGGACGCTTGCGCCGGGAACCTCCGTCACCTGCGGGCCGGCTTCGAACATCACCACCCGCGCGTTCGGGACCTGCTCGAGGAGCACCCGCGCATAGGTGGAGCCGATGGGCCCGCTGCCGACGATGGCGATGGTTGGGTTGGACATGATGTCTCCTTTGAAATCAGGCCGAAAGGGATTCGGAAGTTGTTTGGGGGGCGGGAACGGGTTCGTCGGAGAGGCGCCCGTGCGGAAGCAGGACCGCCGCGACTATTCCCACTGCGTACGTGGCCGCCAAGGCAATAAAGATGGGTGTGAAGACTGAGGCGTAGATCTGAGCCACGCTGGCCTGGACTGCCGGGGCGGCCCCTTTGACCAGTTGCGGGGTCAGGGTGGAAGCGTCCAGGCCCGCCGGCAAAAGGGCCGCCACGCCGAAGCCGATCACCCCGCCGATAATCGCCGTCGCCACTGTTGACCCCACCTGCCGCACCAGGTTGATCGTCGCGGTGATGGTGCCGGTCTGGCTGGCCGGAGCAGCTCCCTGGACCACAGTGACGATCAGGCTCATGAACGCGCCGGTGCCCATCCCGACAACGGCCATAACGATCATGGGAACCCACAGCGGAAGCCCGGCGGGCAGCACCGCCATCACAAACAGCCCGGCGGCCCCCAATGATGTTCCCAGGATGGGGAAGATCCGGTACCGCCCAGTCCTGCTGGCCAGCCATCCGGTGAGCAGGTTGCTGGTCAGCATGCCGAACACGGTTGCGATGGGCACGAGCCCGGACACGGTGGCGGTGGTCTGGTACGCCATTTGGACGTAGGTGGGCAAATAGGCGGTGATGGA
>Ga0207697_10000975_pt1 | contig 16076 bp, 9 predicted proteins | sample KBSSwiS5withPhiX_FD_184293 | JGI IMG/M metagenome (GOLD analysis project Ga0207697, IMG submission 184293) | Switchgrass rhizosphere microbial communities from Kellogg Biological Station, Michigan, USA, with PhiX - S5 (SPAdes) (version 2) | ecosystem: Host-associated > Plants > Roots >... | reverse complement strand
CGCTTCAATCGGCGTCAGCCGATGGTGAACGTCGTGCAGCAAGTGAACGTCGAAGCCGATTTCGTGGCGCAGCCGCGCGAACACCGGCGGCATGAAGTCGAGATATTTTTCGGTGCTCCACACACTTTCGAGGGGACGGCCCTTCTCCGCCGGTTCGTAATACAGCGTGCCGCGGCCGACGCCGTAGGCATGCTGCACGCCCGGAACGGCGCATTGCGCCCGGACGGCGCGATATCCGAGGTCGACGTAGTGCGCCACCGCCTGGACCACCTCGTCCACGGTGTTGCCGTTGGGGTGGCGGTTGCCGTGGCTGTCGCTGTCGTGCTTGGAGTTACAGTTGCTGTTGCAATGGAGGTAGCAGTTGGCGTTGCCGTCGCTGTTCCCGTTGGAGTCGGTGTCGCGCTGGAGGCAGGCGTGGTTGTAGCTGTAGGCGTAGGTGTTCCTCCTGTTTGCATTTCAAACGAGCCGATGTCGATACGACTATTTATGACGCGGTTGAACCCTGGCCCGCGCTGATCGAAGAAAGGTGGTGGAGTGAAGCTAGGATCGCCCGCATCTATGGCAGGGCTGCCAAACAGTAGCTCATGCGTGAAGGTAGGGCCGCCGTTGTCTTGCAACGGGCCAAGTAGCGGATCGGTGTCGGTTTGATCGCCTGGGCCAGTCAAAATCTTTCCCCCGTCATCGCTACTAAGGTTGTAGCCCAGTGAAGTGACTATGCCTTGGCTATTTGAATAAATGTTTTCACCTGAGTCGCCTCTTTTCAGGATCGTGCTTCCGATCTCAAAGTTGGCAAAGTTTAAGATGCCGCCAGCCAGAAAAGCAGCCGAGTTATCACTGAATGTGCTATTGGCGAGCTGCAGCGTGCCGCTGTTATAGACGCCACCGCCAGTTAATAAAGCGGCATTGTCGCTGAACGTGCTGTTGGTGATCGTCAATGTGCCACCATCGGAGTTGTAAATGCCGGCGCCTTCGCGATTGGCTATGTTGCCGCTTATCGTGCTGCTAACGACGTTCATCGTTGCCACATTGAAGGTCGCGCCGCCACCGGCACCAGCCGTATTGCCGCTAGCCATGTTGCCGCTAACCGTGCTGTTAATGATGGTCAGCGTTCTAGTGTTGTAGACGCCGCCGCCGGAGTCCGCCGAGTTATCGCTGAGGGTGCTATCAGCGATCTGCATTGTGCCGACGTTAAAGCTGACGCCGCCAGCCACTGGAGCTGCGTTACCGCTGAACGTGCTGTTGCTGATCGTCGACATGCCGCTACCGGAGTTGTAGATGCCGCCGCCCTGACTAGCCATGTTGCTGCTAAAAGTGCTGTTAATAATAATTAACGTGCCCGAATTGAAGACGCCGCCGCCGAGTCCCGCCTTGTTGCCGCTGAGCGTGCTGTCAATAATCGTCAGTATCGTGGCTTCGGCGTTCAAGATGCCACCGCCCTGGCTGAGCTGACCGTTGCTGATCGTCAAGCCGGAAATCGAGACCGTTTTTGCACCTGTAACAGTCTGGAAGACACGGCTGGTGGCATTGCCATCAATGGCCAGGACCTCGGCGCCGGCGCCGTTGATTGTCACGCTCTTGTCCACGAGCAACTGGCCGCTGGTGAGCGTGATGGTGCCAGACACCTGCGTTGCGTCAATCGTATCGCCGTCGTTTACATCCGCGAGTGCCTGACGCAATGAGCCGGGACCATTGTCGTTGGTATTGGTAACTGTGATGGTGCTCGCGTCCGCTTGGATTGTCAGAGTGCAGGCTAAGCTTAAGCAAACTGCCGCGAGCTTGATTTTACTCACCTTTCTTGTACCGCAGAATTGCAGACAAATAGCAACTATCTAAAAGTAACGTAGCCGTTACTTTTCACGAACAGTCGACTCAGTCGTAGCTTCCTGTGCACCAATGGAGGAACCTCACTGACTTGGCGAAGCCGTAATTGGCCGGCTCCGGTAGTGTTAACCTGGGAGTTTCTAATCAGTCTTGCTTTGATTGTACGGCCACGGCTTAAGGCCGGGGTCGTGGAGTCAGAGTTGGCCTAACGTGGGGAGTCGGCCTGGGACTAGGCGTAACCGTCGGTCTGGGTGTGCCCGTTGCTGTTGCAGTAGGTGTTGGTTTCGGGGTAGGTGAAGCTATCGGAGCCCCTTCAGCGCAATACCGGCCGCCGGTATTAACACTTGCACCATTGGCGTTTCCGCCCCACACGATCATTTGACTGCCTGTTTCACTTTCCGTCCACACCGCAGTGTGAGATTCGCGAGCTGAGGGCGCATCAATGAGCGAGGTCTGGGTCCACGAATCTGTGCCCGGGATGTACTGGCCGCCGGTGTTCAAGTCGTCGAAGTTATCTCCTTGTCCTCCCCACACGATCATTTGTGTTCCAGTCCAAATTGCGGAGTGATTGAACCGACCATCCGGCGCGATATCGGTCGTGGCCACCCAACTGTTGGTTACAGGATTGTATTTCCCGCCAGCACGCGGCAAGGTGAAGTTATCGTCTTCTCCGCCCCAGACGATCATCTCAGTTGCCGTCCAGACGGCCGTGTGAAATTCTCGCGCAGACGGTGCGTTAGTGGTGCTTGTAGCTGTCCAGCTATTCGCGATAGAATCGTATTTCGCTCCCGTGTTTAGTCTGCCAAAATTATCGTCTTCTCCGCCCCATATGATCATCTGGTTACCGGACCACACAGCGGTATGATAGTCTCGCGGGGTGGGTGCATTAGTGGTGCTTGTCTCGGTCCAGGTGTCTGTGTTCGGGTTGTACCTGCCGCCGGTGTCTAACAGGCCTGCGTCGCTGTTTCCGCCCCACACGATCATGTATGTTCCGTTCCAAATCGCCGTGTGCAGATAACGCGGGTACGGTGCGATGCTGGTCATGGCAATCCAGCTATCGGTGCCTGGATTGTATCTGCCGCCATCGTTAAAATTGATGAAATCCCCTGTTCCGCCCCAGACGATCATCTCGCTGCCAGTCCAAACCGCTGTGTGCAAGTCTCGCGGCAAAGGCGCATCAACCACATCGGTTGCGGCCCAACTGTCGGTGGCAGGCTCATACCTTCCTCCAGTGTTCAGGGTGGAAGAAAAGATATCTTGACCGTTGCCGCCCCAGACGATCATCTCGCTGCCACTCCAAACTGCCGTGTGAAACGATCGAGGCACTGGCACGTTGTAGGTGTTAGTCGGAGTCCAACTGTTAGTGGCCGGGTCGTACCTTCCGCCGCTGTTCAAATCGGCGCTGAAAGGAAAGTCGCCGTTGCCGCCCCAGACGATCATCTCGCTGTCGGTCCACACGGCTGTGTGCAATTCGCGCGCTTCTGGCGCATTGGAGATATTCGTATCCATCCAACTGTTTGTAGCGGGATCATATCTACCGCCGGTGTTAAGGGGTTCATTGAAACTAGAGCCGCCCCAGATGATCATTTTGCTTCCGGTCCACACTGCCGTGTGATTTTGTCGGGCATCTGGCGCGGGGGTTGATGTCGCTGTCCAACTGTCCGTGTTCGGATTGTACCTCCCACCGGTGTTCAGTTCGTCGAAAGATTGATCATCCAATCCGCCCCAGACGATCATCTCGCTGCCCGTCCAGACGGCGGTGTGGTATTGGCGTGCCTCAGGAACATTATTGGTGCTGGTAGCTGTCCACGTGTTCGTGTTAGGATTGTATCTACCGCCAGTGTCAAAATCGACGAAATCAAAGTTATCAAAGCCGCCCCACACGATCATTACGGTCCCGGTCCAAACTGCTGTATGTGATTCTCGGGCGGCAGGTGCATTAGTCATGGTTGTAGCTGTCCAACTATCCGTTCCTGGATTATAGCGTCCGCCGCTGTTCAAATCTTCAAAGGAGTCATCTATTCCGCCCCAGACGATCATTTCATTACCGGTCCACACCGCGGTGTGCAAACTCCGCCCGTCAGGTGCATTCGTCGTACTGGTTGATGTCCAGCTATTCGTGGCCGGATTGTATTTGCCGCCCGTGTTAGTCCGGGAAGGGAAACCTGCAGCGTCACCGCCCCAGACAATCATTTCAATTCCGCTCCATACAGCAGTGTGGTTCTCCCGCGCGCTGGGTGCGCCGGAGCTGTTTGTAAATGTCCAGGTGTCTGTAACGGGATCGTACCTCCCGCCTGAGTCCAGAAGCGGACTGTTACTTCGTCCTCCCCAGATGATCATCTCGCTGCCGGTCCACACTGCGGTGTGCGAGTCTCGGGCCTCCGGGGCAGCAGCGGTCGCCATCCAGGTGTTTTCGTTACAAGCGGCGCCATCGAATATTTTTCGCAAGGCATAGCTCCCTTTCGGCACCGTCACTGCGGCAGGCACTTGCCTTTCAGCCTGGGCCAGCCAGGTTTCTAACAGCTCCTTTGGCCAGGAAACCGTAGCAACCTTGAAACCGTTGCTGTTTTTCTCGATGACGGCGGTTGCGGAGTAGCTTGTTGGGTCCTGCTGTAAGGGACTCACTTTTCCGATGGGAATCGTTGCATAATCTTGCTGAGCGGATTTGTTAGGCTGCGCTGACATGTGACCGCCTTTTGAACCGCCGCGCCGGCGCTCGACCTGAAGGCCCGAAGCCTTCGCGGCGTCTCTGTTGAACATTGCTGCCACTTTTTCCGTACTTTTCTCCCATTGTTGGGGATCCAGAGTTATCGCCTGCGCGGCGACGCGCTCATGTCGCTGATGCGATCCATCGCTTTTGACAAATTCGAGTTCGCGGTACGTCCCACCAAGCGTCTTCATCTGCTCAAGTGTTGGGTGCATTTGAAGGTCCGACTGGACACGTTGTTTCAGGTCGTTGTGAATTCTGTCGTCGTAGCCATACCAGTTAGTTAGCAATCGATCAGCTAAAGCCGGCCGCGCCAGGCACTCGGCTATGACGAATGCGTCGTTCCCCAATGCCGCGAACAATTCGCGCAAGACTTCAGGCTTTTTACTGTATATCGCCATTCGTTCGATTTCGGCCTGTAGTTGCTTAGCCGTGATGGGCCGCTGCCAGTAATCTTCGAGCGCCTGTGATTTGCGCAGGTAGTCTGCGACTTTCCTTTCCAGCTGCGCCTGCGGCATCACTCTATCGAGCGACGGTTTGCGATCGGGCCGTTCCTTAGGCCAAATACGATGACGCCAGTAAACGTCCTCGATTGCTCGCTGGTAAGCGACGCGTTCCGCAAAGCTCAAAGTTCGTTGTGAACTTGACTCCCGCGCTTCGCTCCGGATAAAGGCGGGTAAGGTGTGCGTCACGATCAAACATGCCACTGCGCAAAGAAGGAAACTGATTAGGACGCGTGAAATGAAAAAGGCGGACTGAGAGGTGGATTGTTTTTGCATTTTGTTGGGGTGGTTGGGCTAAGGCCGCCGCTTGTAAATGACACGCAGAAGGGTGTCAATCTCTTTTTGCTGAATTCGGAGTTACGTTCAATTAATTGGCGAGAGCGCAAGGCGCTACCTGCCGTCACTGGCTAGCTCCAATGAACGAAGCATTTCTGAGTGCACTCAGATTTGATACCAGGAAGGAGCTAATTCGCTCGTCACTGATAAGTTCTTACCTATAATTACGGCCTCGGTGCGGGAGTAGGACGCGGCGAGGATGGCGTCGGCAAGGGTGTTATGTGAGGAGGTGAGGTAGGCCGCGGCCTTGCTGTTGGTCGTGGCGATGTTGGAGTCGGTACGGGCGTCAGATGCGGCGGCGCGGTAGGTCGCGTCCTCGGACTTGGGTGTGCTCTGGGTGTGGGCGTGATTCTTGGCGTACTACTTGGCGTTACTGTTGTTGTTGGTGTTCCAGTAGGGGTTGGACTGGTGGTTGGAGTACCCGTAGCTGTAGCTGTTGGCGTCGAAGTAACAGTCGGCGTCGCGGTGGCTGATGGGCTGCCGGTCGCCGTAGGAGTGGGCGTTGCTGTCGGACCGGATTGTGCACAATACCTTCCGCCGGTGTTTGTATCGGGAAGAATGGAGGAATACACGCCTCCTCCCCAGATAATCATTTCGGTACCACTCCACACAGCGGTGTGGCGCTCCCGGGGAGGAGGCGCATTATTAAGATTGGTGGCCGCCCAACTATCAGTTGCTGGATTGTATCTTCCGCCCGTGTTCAAATCGTCAGCGCCATCGTAGCCACCCCAGATGATCATTTCACTGCCAGTCCAGATTGCCGTGTGAACGTCTCGGCCATCGGGAGCGCTCACCGTGCTCGTGGGTAGCCAACTGTCCATACTAGGATTGTATTTCCCGCCTGTGTTCTCATCGTTAACACTACCCCAGACGATCATTTCGCTGCCGCTCCATACAGCTGTGTGAGAGTAACGAGCTGATGGCGCACCAGTGGTCGTTGTAGCGAGCCAGCTATTCGTCGTCGGATTGTATCTTCCGCCGGTATCTAACAGGTTCATGTTATTATCTTCACCGCCCCAAACGATCATCTGGTTACCGGTCCAGATTGCCGTATGGATGTCGCGGGCAACGGGGGCGTTAGTAACCGTAGTCGACGTCCACCCATCGGTGACAGGATTGTATTTTCCTCCGGTGTTCAAGTCTCCACCGCCGTCTACGGAATAGCCACCCCAAATGATCATTTCGCTTCCGCTCCAAATTGCAGTGTGCCCACCCCGACTCAAAGGAGCGTTGGCCGTAGTCGTAGGTACCCAGTCATCTGTTCCTGGATTATATCTCCCGCCTGTATTTAAAGTGTTAAATGACTCATCATATCCGCCCCAGGCAATCATCTCACTGCCTGTCCAGACTGCTGTGTGATACGCGCGTGCGGAGGGCACGTTCGTAGTGCTGGTGGGAGCCCAGTTATCGGTACTGGGATCATATCTCGCGCCGGTATTGAACGTGAAGAAATTCTCATCTTCTCCGCCCCAGACGATCATTTCACTGCCAGTCCAAACTGCGGTGTGAGCATCTCGATGGGAAGGCACGTTAGCGCTGATATCCGTCCAACTGTTGGTGCCAGCGTCGTATCTCCCGCCGTTACTTAGCGATTGGGAATTTACTTCATCCTCCCCGCCCCACACGACCATTTCGGTCCCAGTCCATACCGCCGAGTGAGAATCACGCGCTGAGGGCACGTTGGTTGTGCTAGTTGCCGTCCAGCTGTTCGCGTTAGGATCGTAAAGACCACCAGTGTTTAAACCAAGATCGGTGAAGTTAAATCCTCCCCACACAATCATTCGGGTTCCGGTCCAAACAGCCGTGTGAAGGTCCCGGCCATCAGGGGCACCGGCGGTATTCGTGCCCGCCCAAGTGTCGGTGGCGGGATTGTATTTCCCACCGGTATTAAAGAAGTTCGACGACCCGTAGATTCCACCCCACACAATCATGACAGTACCCGTCCAGACCGCAGTGTGAGACGATCGCGGATCAGGCGCGTTCGTAATCGTAGTAGCCGTCCAAGTGTTGGTGCTCGGATTGTATCTCCCGCCTGTGTTCACGGGATTGCCGAACTCGTCAGCGCCGCCCCATACAATCATTACATTGCCGGCCCAAACTGCGGTGTGTTTGGTTCGTGCCTCGGCCATGTTCGTGATGCTTGTCCAACTGTCGCTATTAAGATTGTATCTTCCGCCAGTATCAAGTGCGCCTCCTCCATCATCGCCGCCCCAGACGATAATCTCACTTCCCGTCCATACTGCCGTGTGGAATTGTCGGGCACCGGGGGCGTTAGTAAGACTAATTGGTATCCAACTGTCGGTATCAGGATTGTACCTACCACCTGTGTTCAACACGCCGCCAAATCCATCGGCGCCACCCCAGACAATCATTTCGCTGCCGGTCCAAACCGCCGTGTGGGAGGTCCTCGCGTCGGGAGCGTTAATACTGTTTGTGGTAGTCCAGCTATCCGTGCTGGGATTGTATTTCCCACCTGTGTTGAACAAGGTGAAAGGGCCAGCTTGCCCGCCCCAGACGATCATTTCAGTTCCGGTCCAAACCGCCGTTTGAGACTCCCGGGCCTCAGGTGGGCTGTTAACCGAACTCCAAGTGTCGTTCATGCATCCGCCACCTGTTATCTTCGGAAGGCTATAACTAACACCGTGCAGTGATAGCACAGAAGGCGACGGGCTTTCTCTTCGAACCAGCCATGAGTCTAACGGCTCTTTCGGCCATGAAACTGTAGCAAGGTTGAGGTGGTCATTGGTTTTCTCGATTACTGCTGTGGCATAGTACTGACCCAAATCTTCTTGTGGCGAACTCAAGGTTCCTACAGGCAGGATCGATTTCTTAAACATTGCGGCCAATCGTTCCGCGGTGTGGTTCCATGCGGTGTTATTCAGCTTTACGATGTGCGGCGAGTTGTTACGTTGTAGCGCGGGCGCTACGCCTGCCAGTTGTTCGTCCGGCAAGCGATGCGCTTGCCCTACAATTTGTCTCCGGTCGCTTCTAACAAATTCAACCTCGCGGTACTTCCCGTTCAGCCGTTTGATTTGCTCGAAGGTAGGATGCGCTTGTAGCTCAGTTTCGGCGCGCTGCTTCACTGGGCTATGAATTCGCTGGTCGTAGGCATACCACCTCGTCAACAAACGCTCCGCTAACGCTGGTCTCGCCAGACACTCTGCGATAACAAAGGGATCGTTCCCGAGTGCTGCAAACAGTTCTCGTAATACCTCGGGCTGCCGGGTGCGTTTCGCCATGCGATCCATTTCGGCTTGTAACTGCTCTGCAGTGAGCGGCCGTTGCCAGTAGTCCTCCAGCGCTTGTGACTTGCGCAAGTACTCTGCGACTTTCTTTTCCAATTGTGCCTGCGACATCACCGCATCGAGCGATGGCTTGGGATCGGGCCGTTCCTTAGGCCAGATGCGGTGACGCCAGTAAACGTCTTCGATGGCATGTTGATAGGCGACACGTTCTGCAAAGGTTAAGGTTCGTCGCGAAACATTCGCCGGCGCTTCGCTTTGGAGAAACGCGGGTAAGGTGCGTGTCACGATTAAACACGCCATTGCGCAAAGAACGAAACCGACTACGACCCGCGAAACAAAAAAGGCCCGCTGAGAGGTAGATTGTCTTTTCATTTGGGAGGGGTGGGTGACGCGCCGCTTGTAAATGACGCGCGGAGGATGTCAATCCCCTTTTGCTGAAACCGGATACGTCTCCAATCTCTGGGAGAGCCCAACCCGCTACCTGCACTGAGTCCTAGCTCGAGTGAACGATGCAGTTCTGATTTTGACTCAGATTTTGTCGCAAGGAAGGAACTCAATCGCTCGTACGGATGACTTTCTTAGTTGCGATTACGGCCTCGGCGCCGGAGTAGGCCGTGGCGAGGATGGCGTCGGCACGGGTGTTATGTGAGGTGGCGAGGTGGGTCGCGGCCACGCTGTGGGCCGTGGCGATGATGGAGTTGGTACGGGCGTCAGATGCGGTGGTGCGGTAGGTCGCGCCCTTGGACTTGGGTGAGCTCTCGGTGTGGGAGTGATTCTCGGCGTGCTGCTCGGCGTTACTGTTGTTGTCGGTGTGCCAGTTGGGGTTGCGGTTGCCGTTCCAGTTGGTGTTGGACTGACCGTGGGGGTACCGGTAACTGTTGCTGTTGGCGTTGAAGTAGGCGTTGCCGTCGGAGTGGCTGATGGGCTAGCTGTAGGAGTAGGCGTGGGAGTTGTTGGCGGACCCGATTCAGCGCAGTATCTCCCGCCGGTGCTAGTAGACTCAAGATTGACACCGATCGCTCCACCCCACACAATCATTTCATTGCCGTCCCACACAGCGGTGTGACGATACCGAGCAAGGGGAGCATTGGTGATGCTAGTAGCCATCCAGGCATCCGTTCCGGGATCGTACCTGCCGCCCGTGTTTAAAACGTCGGTGCCATTATATCCCGCCCACACGATCATCTCGTTTCCTGTCCAGACTGCTGTGTGCTGGCTTCGTGGTGAAGGAGCATTGAGCGTACTGATAGCTGTCCAGCTGTTCGTTACCGGGCTGTACCTCCCACCGGTGCTCAGATAACTGCCATTATATCCACCCCAGAGGATCATCTCACTACCGCTCCAGACCGCCGGGTGGTTGGCTCGGGCAGCGGGAGCGTTGGCGATGCTGGTGGCTGTCCAAGTGTCTGTTTGTGGATTGTATCTCCCGCCGGTATTCAAATAGTTGATCAAATCAAACCCACCCCAGACGATCATCTCGGTGCCGCTTGACACTGCTCTGTGCGACTCTCTGGGGGTGGGCGCGCCGGTGATGTCGGTCGCCGCCCAAGTGTCCGTATTCGGATTGTACCTGCCGCCAGTGTTGAGAACGTCACTGTTGTTATCTTCTCCGCCCCACACGATCATTTCGCTGCCAGTCAAAACTGCAGTATGAAACCATCTCGCAACAGGTGCGGCAGTGGTAGTAGTCGCCACCCAACTATCTGTTCCTGGATTGTATCTGCCGCCGGTGTCCAGCGTGCCGGTGAAATCAAATCCGCCCCAGACGATCATTTCGTTGCCAGTCCATACTGCTGTATGACGCTGTCGGCCAGTAGGTGCAGCATTTATAGTGGTAGCTGTCCAGGTATCAGCAATCGGATTGTACTTGGCGCCTGTGTTTAAAGGACCTCCGGACCAACCACCCCAGACGATCATTTCGCTGCCAGTCCAGACTGCCGTGTGAAGATATCGAGGAGATGGCCCGCCCCCTGTCGGCACCCAGGTATTGGTGGTCGGATCGTATCTCGCGCCCATGTCTGGCAAGCTGCCAGCATTGCCAGAGCCCCCCCAGACGATCATCTCACTCCCGGTCCAGACTGCCGCGTGGGAGGCTCGTGCAATAGGTGCGTTGGTGGTGCTCGTAGCCGTCCAACTATTCGTCCCAGGATTGTACCTTCCGCCGGTGTTCGTGTCGCCGCCACCAATGAATCCGCCCCACACGATCATTTCACTGTCTGTCCAGACGGCGCTGTGGTAGGACCGTCCAGCCGGCGCGTTCGTTACGCTTGTAACGTTCCAACTGTTGGTGCTGGGGTTGTATCTGCCGCCGGTGTTGAAAGGAACTCCTCCATCATCGCCACCCCAGATGATCATCGCACTCCCAGTCCATATTGCTGTGTGATTGTATCGACTCTCCGGCGCGTTAGTGGTGCTGATAGCGGTCCAAGTATTCGCGCTTGGATTGTATCGGCCGCCAGTGTTCACCCCGGTACCGCTGTTTACACCGCCCCAGATAACCATTTCACTGCCAGTCCAGACCGCAGTGTGTGAGTACCGGGCAACCGGCGCGCTAGCAGTGCTGGTGGGTGTCCAACTGTCCGTGCTTGGATTGTATCTTCCCCCGGTATTTAGGTCGCTGCCGTCACTGCCGCCCCAGACAATCATCTCAGTGCCAACCCAGACGGCCGTATGAATAGCTCGGCCAGTGGGCGCGTTCGTAGTGTTGGTGGCTATCCAACTGTCAGTGCCAGGATTATACCTCGCACCGGTTCCCATGTAGGTGCCGTCATAGCCACCCCACACCACCATTTCACTGCCCGTCCAGACTGCGGTGTGATAGGCTCGTGCGGTAGGTGCGTTAGTATTACTCGTGGGTATCCAACTGTCGGTAGCCGGGTTGTATCTCCCGCCCGTGTTTAAATTACCCGAATTATTGCCTCCACCCCAGACGATCATTTCACTGCCGGTCCATACTGCCGTCGGTCCCCCTCTGGGGTCAGGCGGGTTAGAGGCACTTGTCCACGTATCATCGACGCAGCCAGCTCCTTCCGATACTGTGGGAAGCGTATAGCTGGTGGTCGGCAGTGGCATTGCAGAAGGTACCTGGCTCTCAGCTCTGGCTATCCAAGACTCCAGTGGTTCCTTAAGCCATGAAACGGAAGCGAGTTTTAAGTCATCAGCCGTCTTCTCAATTACTGTTGTCGCGTAGTAGCGTTCTTGGTCCTCCTGTAACGGACCTAGTATTCCTATAGGTATATTCTCGTATGTTTCGGAAGCAACACGTTTGCCCTGCGCCGACATGTCGGCGTTTTTGAAAGCGGCGCCGTGTCGCCGCAGTCCAAATTCAGAAGCATTCGCAGCGCCACGTTTGTTGAATATTGCTGATAGTATTTGCGCTGTTGAATCCCACTCACGACTGTTCAGTAGTATCGCGTGGCCAGCTCCGCGGTTAGGTTTCTCACGCGACGTATCGCTTTTTGCAAACGCAACTTCGTTATATTTCCCGCTACTGGGTTTCATCTGCTCGATCGAAGAGTGCCCCTGCAGCTCGGCTTCCGCGCGTTGCTTTAGCTTCCCGTGAATTCTTTCATCGGTTGCATACGAGCTCGTCAGTAAGCGGCCAGCTAATGCCGGTCTGGCCAGGCACTCGGCGATAACAAACGGGTCGTTGCCAAGCGTCTCAAAGAGCTCGCGCAACACGTCAGGCTGTTTGGTGTGCTTTGCCATGCGGTCCATTTCTGCTTGTAACTGCTGAGCGGTGATTGGCCTTTGCCAGTAATCCTCCAGCGCCTGTGACTTGCGCAGGTAATCTGAGACTTTGCTTTGCAGTTGTGCCTGCGACATCACCGAATTGAGCGGTGGTTTGGGATCGGGCCGTTCTTTGGGCCAGATGCGGTGACGCCAGTAAACGTCTTCGATGGCGTGTTGATATGCTACGCGTTCTGCAAAGGTGAGCGTTCGTTGCGAGACATTCGTCGCCGCCTCAGGGCGGAACAAAGCAAGCAGTGTCCCGGTCACGGCAAAGCATGCGACGCCGCAAAGAAGTAATGCGATTAAGGCGCGGGCAGATTGAGAAGCGGATTGTTTCATTTTGAGAAGCTGCAGCTTGAAGGTGATTTGAAGTGAAAATCTGGAGGGGAGATTATGGTTGAATTGTTTGTTCTGAAAGGGGCGGGCGCGAAGCGTAGCACGAAGTCTTCGCGCGTCACCACAATTTTATGTTTTTTGAAATTTTTCTGACGCTGGGACTCCACTCATGAGGAATGACTACGAATGAACAGCAATTTTGCCGGGCGTTATTGCTACCCAGCCACTTCCGAGCCCTGCAATTTATTTGTGTTGCTTCGTGTTAATTCGTGGTTTTCTGCGTAGGTTGTATAGGTATGTCATTTAATCATTTCGGGTTCTTGCCTGAGGTTGTACGTGGAGCGCAGGCCATGGGATTCGTGGAGCCGACTGCGATCCAGCTTCGCGCGTTTCCAATTGTCCTTGCCGGAAAAGATCTGATCGGCACCGCGCAAACCGGCACCGGCAAGACCGCGGCCTTCGCTTTACCCATTCTGACATTGCTGGCTAAGCATGGCGCCTTGCGTTGTCTCGTGTTAGAGCCCACGCGCGAACTGGCCGCGCAAGTGGAGACGGCGTTTCGTGATTATGGCCGTTTCACAGATTTGCAAGTGGGACTGGTGCATGGCGGCGTGGGTTACGGGAAACAGCGTGATGCGCTAAACCGCGGTCTGGACATTCTGGTGGCAACACCGGGGCGCTTGCTGGATCTGCTTGAGCAGCGCGCGATGAGTCTCAAAGAGATAAAAATTCTCGTCCTCGATGAAGTGGACCGGATGTTGGACATGGGTTTCCTGCCTGACGTGCGCCGGATCGTTGAGAAGATCTCAACAAAACGTCAAACTTTGCTGTTTTCCGCCACGTTACCTCCAGAGATCGAGCGTCTGTCGGCATGGGTGCTGCGCGATCCTGAGTTAGTGGAAATTGGCGTGCGCCGTTCGCCTGCGGAAACAGTTACCCACGCGGTTTATCCTGTCGCCGCTGAACAAAAATTCGATCTGCTAATGGCTTTGCTCGAGCGAACGAATTTCGATAGCGCGCTGATTTTCTGCAGAACCAAGTACGGCGCAGATCGGATAGCGCACCAATTAAAGCAGGGTAAGCACGCGGTGGCGGTGTTGCACTCGAATCGGACACAGCGGGAACGGATCGAGGCGCTCGAAGGCTTCAAGAGCGGTAAATACGAAGTGATGGTCGCGACCGATATCGCATCGCGCGGGCTCGACATCGCAGGTGTAAGTCACGTGATCAACTATGACGTGCCTGAGCATCCGGAGGATTACGTTCACCGGATCGGGCGCACGGGGCGCGCGCAAAATGTCGGCGACGCCTTCACGCTTACGAGCGGACAGGAGCTGCCCGCCTTGCAGGCCATTGAACGCTTCATCGGTCAGAAAATTCCAAGATTGAAGTTGGAAAACTTTTCCTACGTGTACACGGCACTCTTTGAGCCCGAATCAGCGAGCACCTCTCGTCGAGGAATCCGCGGTGGTAGAACTCATCGCGGATATTCATTTGGGCGACGAAGATAACACAGATTTCTCAGGCAGATCGGCTTCTTCGAAGACGATGCCCAAGCTAATCGCTGAGGGCGCGGCTATCAGGCGGCAGAGCCGCACGATTGCACTGCGTTGAGCCGCCTTCGCCAAGGGCTAGGGCGACGAGGGACAACGCGTTCCACCTTGCGCTTGGCGCATTTGTTCGCGAATACTTCCGACTTACAAAATGAATCCATCCGTTCCCGATTCACAGACCGAGTTTGATCGGCTCCAGAAGAAACTGGTGCCGTTGTGGAAATCAATCGAGCGATTGAATCAAGATCCGCAAACCATCGTGGTCGTACCCTCGATGTCGATCGACGCGATTGACTCGGGCGCAGTGATCCAGGCGTACGAGGAACGGTTCTTATTTCTATTACTGCTGCTACGGCAGCCGCGGGCGCGTCTGATCTACGTGACGTCGCGAACGATTCTGCCAAGCATCATCGATTACTACCTCGATCTTCTTCCCGGCGTCATCTCGAGCCAAGCGCGGCAGCGACTTTTCCTACCTACACCGATGGACGGTTCTGCGCGCCCGCTCAGTGAGAAACTGTTAGAGCGGCCGCGACTGATCGAGCACATTCGCTCGTTAATCATCGATCCTAATCGGGCGCACCTTGTTCCGTTTAACACCACGAACCGGGAGAAAGAATTGGCTTTGCGCCTCGGCATTCCGATGTACGGAGCGGATCCAAAGTTTTTCCCGCTGGGAACAAAGAGCGGGTGCCGCAAAATTTTCATGGATGAAAATGTTCCGTATCCTTTGGGTCGCGAAGATATCGGCAGTAAGGAAGACCTCGTCAACGCGATCGCACAGATGCGGAGGACCAAGCCTTCGATCAAGCAGGTAATGGTAAAACTGAATGAAGGCGTCTCCGGCGAGGGCAACGCGGTAATTGATTTAACAGGGCTCCCTGCGCCCGGTGACTCGAAGGAGATAGCCATGTTAGACCATCGACTGCCTTCCATGAAGTTCGAGTCACAAGAAGCTACTTATGAGAGTTACATGAAGAAACTGCAGGAGCGCAAGGGAGTCGTCGAGGAACGGATCATGGGAGAAGAGTTCAGAAGCCCGAGTGTCCAGCTTCGGGTCACACCACTCGGCAAGGTCGAACTGTTATCAACGCACGATCAGCTCTTAGGCGGCCAGACGGGGCAAAGCTATCTCGGCTGCGTTTTCCCGGCTGATACGGCTTACGCTCCTTTGATTACTCGCGAAGCTGCAAAGGTAGGCAGGCGTTTAGCCAGGGAAGGTGTGCTTGGGCGCTTCGCGCTCGATTTTGTGGTAGTGCGCGCCAAGGACGGAACGTGGGAGCCCTACGCGATTGAGATTAACTTAAGAAAAGGCGGCACAACACATCCGTTTTTGACGCTGCAATTTCTTACCGATGGAACTTACGACACGGAGACTGGCATCTTCACCGCTCCGAATGGTCAGCAGAAATTTTTCGTGGCTAGCGATCATGTTGAGTCACCGCGTTATCGAACGCTTACTCCGGACGACCTGTTCGATATTGTCGTGCGGCATCACCTGCATTTTGGCCAATTCCGCCAGACAGGCGTGGTTTTTCACATGATGAGCGCCCTGGGCGAGCTGGGAAGGACAGGGATGACCGCCGTTGGTAATTCTCACGCAGACGCGAAAGCCTTGTACGATCGTGCGATCGCTGTCCTTGATGAGGAGACACGTGATGAAGCCGCCGTATAACACAGGCATTCTGCCTCTCGTAGCTTGGTATCCAGCACTGACGTATCCCCGGCGCTCCAATAGGCCTGGTAGTTTGCCTGTCGTCGTATCGGGAGTGCCGACGGCAGACACGCCGGATGTATTCAGAAAGTGTTGATTGTTTGTGGCAGGCTCGGTTAAAACGGACGT
>Ga0207697_10000974_pt1 | contig 16103 bp, 9 predicted proteins | sample KBSSwiS5withPhiX_FD_184293 | JGI IMG/M metagenome (GOLD analysis project Ga0207697, IMG submission 184293) | Switchgrass rhizosphere microbial communities from Kellogg Biological Station, Michigan, USA, with PhiX - S5 (SPAdes) (version 2) | ecosystem: Host-associated > Plants > Roots >... | reverse complement strand
TACCCGCGCTTGCAGCGTAATGGCGTCTGCGCAACGCTCGAAGGTAAAATAAGCGTTAAGGACGCCATTCTGCGCGCCCGGGGTGTAGGCGCCAAAAATGCCGCCGTTCTCCTTGTTGATGGTGGGCCAGGGGCTCAATCCGTTGAAGGTCCCGCCGAGCGGGGTGGGGTCTCCATTCCGCGCAACCACAAGCAGGCTGCCATCCGTCAAGCTATAGAGAAGACGATCCTCGGCCCCGTTGCTGTCCAGATTCGCCCAAAGGAAAACGTTGCCAGCGTTGTCGATTTCATGTTCGGGATTGTTTGATAACGCGAGCCCTAAGACCTGGCCGCCATCGACGGAATCGAAGAAGACTAGTACCTTACGCCAATTACCGGGCGCGCCGGCGAACCAACCAGAGTTAATGGTGTCCGGAGTAGGATGGTAATCGGCGAAGAAGGAGACCTGACCGGCGTTATTAATGGATGGGGCTTCCATGCTCAGGTAGGTGCCGCCGATCGGTGTTGGATCTGGCACTTTGACATACCATTGGTCAACGCCATTTGTGCGGACAATGATTCCACGGTCAGTGATGCCTCCACTGACGATGGCGCGAAAGGTGATGACATCAGAGTCGTTGATGTCGGGTAATGGCCCAATCGGCATGCTGGTGCCATCGACATAGCCAACACTTTGTGAGCCGATGATGGAGTAGGTACCGCCGCCGGGAGCGGGATCACCTGTGGCTGCGACTTTGGTTACGACGCCGTTTTCCCACATGAAGAGATCGCTATCGAAGGAACCGGGTGTGGGCAGCGCGAGGAAAAAGACTTTTCCGCTATTGCTAATGACTCCCGGACTGACGGAGTCGAACACGCCACCGATCGGCGAAGGGTCACCCGGTGCCGCGACCTTTTCAAGCGTGCGGGTAGCGGCGTGAAAGACAAAGAGGGCGCGTCGTGCGCTGCCGCCATTGACGTCGCTGATGAAAACGACATCACCGGCGTTATTGATCGATGGCGTGTAGAAGAACAGGCCGCTGATCTTTCCACCAATCGGTGAAGGGTCACCGCAAACTGAGGTCGTATCGCCGCCGCCGCCAAAATCGCCGCAACCGATGGCGACTGCATTGACTGTACCATCGGAATTGGAGATGAAGAAGCCCTGATTGCGGTCCGACCCTACGACGGTCGAACCGAAGGCAACGTTGCCGGACGAGTTTATGGTGGTGTCAAAGAACGGCGCGATGGTCCCGAGGGTGCCGCCACCGGTATGCGGAGCCGGATCGCCGTATGCGACACGTGATTCGACGTTGCAGATCGTGTCGGCCGGCATTTTCGAATTGGGAATGCTTTGTACCGCAACCCGGTTCGGAACCGCGGGAGCCTTCGCGCTATCGTAAAGGACGACGGCGTTTTTCAGGTTGTTAGGCGTACGAACCGTTGTGGGACCGGCGGCGCTCGCCGGCGAAACTACATGAGCAACTGCGATCGAAATGAGCAGCGTTGTGGTTTTGTTTGTAAAATTCATTCCATTTTCCTCCGGATTAACCTTAGCGACGGTTTCGCGTAATTGTTCGGAGTTGCCGTCGAATGTCGAGACAAAAATCCATATCGGTCCCGGACGATACCTCTAAACGGCAGTTCTCAAGGGAACTGCGTTGATCAAGACACTACCCTCGGATATTTTTCTTGACCCGTGGGTGCTCGCTTCGTCAGACTGCGTCTCGGGAGCAACCTTATGAATGGCACACAGTCACAGACAAAAATCAGCCGTTTCATTGTAGGTGTCTATCTCGCGCTTGCACCATCCGTGTTAGCGGTCAGTCCACCACCAGGTGGAGGCATCGCCGCGTGAGGAGACGCGGCCTACAACGTCCTGAGCCCGGTCGAAGGCCACTCCCATGGATAATATCCCACATAGAACGGTTTGGTAATTCTCATGGGTGTTCACAAACTGCAAAGGGCACCCGGCATATTCGGCCGGGTGCCCTTGGTTATGAGTCTCGTAACCGACTCTTAGAGTCGATGGAATGACTACGGAACGGTGACGGTGACTTCGTTCGAGCAATCGCTCGAGTCCGTCTCACAGACCTTATAGGTAAACGATCCCGTTTGCGTTCCAAGTTTGTCCGTAACAGCTCCATCGTCGGTCGTGCTCCCGATGGTGGAACCATTGCGAATCAAATTGACTCGACCGCCATCAGCCGGGCTCCATTTCAGCTGCACATTATGGTTAGTGCCTTGTCCCTTCACGCGCGCCTGCAGCGTAATGGTTGTCGTGCCTGAGCCAACCGCGGCCAGAATATCGACTCGGCCCCAGCCGTAGACATTGTTGGGCGGGCCAGCTGTGCCACACTGGGTCGAAGAGATAAAGTGCGCGGCGCTGTTTAGCGTATCGCGACTCGTATCAATCTGATTTTTCAGCTCAGGGTGAGCCGACCAGAGCAGCGCCATGGAGCCCGCGATATGCGGGGTCGCCATGGAGGTGCCATCGGCAATCGTATAGGCACTATCCGAAAGGTTACTGGCTGAACGCGTGCCCGTGCCTGGAGCCGCAATATTCGGTTTGATTCGGTTGCTGCCGTCGGCCGTAACGGGACCGCGGCTGCTAAAGGAAGCAGCAGTGTCGGTGCCGGTATTGAGCGCGCCGACGGTGTAAGATGCGTCATAGAAGGATGGGGGATCTGACACAGTAGAACAGCTCGAACCGGCGTTGCCCGCGGCCACAACCATCATAATGCCAGCGGCTTTTTGCGCTTCAACGGCAGCTTGCAAGGTGTTGGTCGAGCAGCCCTCGGAAGTCGGACAGCCCCAAGAGTTGATAGTAATGTCAGGCGCCTTCGTCGGGTCGCCAGTTCCGCCGCCTACTGGAGTCGGCGCGAGGAAGAAGTCCATGCACTCAATGTACCTGGCCGGGGTACCGACACCCTGGTCCATGTTGCGGCAACCAATCCACTGTGCGCCGGGCGCCACTCCAATTTGGTTGGTGCCTCCGTCGTCGCCGATGGCAGTCCCCGTGGTATGAGATCCGTGGAAGTAGTCATCGCAAGGGAATGGCGAGTTAGGGCCGCAGACGCCACCGCCCGTATGGATGGAGTCATGCCAATTATAGTCATGGTTAGCTACAGACCCATTCCAGCCGCGGTAGTGAGGTTTGAGAGCATTATGCGTCCAACGCTGACCAGTATCGGCGCTTGCTACGACAATGCCTTGGCCGGTGAATCCCTCCGCCCAGACATCCGGCGCATGGACGTAAGTAACGCCTGGTTCGACCGTCTCAGGACCCTCGGCTAAAGGCGACTCAACAGCAGGACCCGGTTGAGGAAACGAATTCTTAACCTGCGGGTTGCCTTCGACGCGTGCGACGTCCGAGCGCGCAGCCAGGGCTTCTGCAGTTTCCTGGGTACCCTTCACTAACAGTGCGTTGACACTTACGAAAGATTGATACTCGATGCCGCGTTGACGCAGCCATTGCTGGATTGGCGCCTGCGTGGTCCGACTTTTGTTCAATAAGGTATCGTAAACAAAACGCCCCTTTTCGGCCTTAGTCGGCAGAGCAGCGGCCTGACTTAGATCGGCCTGATCGGCGAGAATGACCATGAACTCGGCTTGCTGGCCACCCGAGGTGTGTTCAGTCACCCACGGAGCGATTTTGCGCAGCGCGGCAGTTTGTTCAGGGCTGTTTGGCTTACTGACGGCACGCAGCGAAGCGACCGCGCCCAGCACGGTGGCGACTGCGGCGACGAGACAAAGGATCCCAATGACTCGTCGTAACCGTCCGACTTTGGTGTGATTGTGTATTTCCATAGCGTCGTCTCTAGAGAATTCGCGCGTCAAGATCAAGCAAAATCGTCGCGGAACCGCGCATAAATGGTTTCATGGGGCCCTGTTGCGATCACGTTGACAGAGTGGGTCGTGGAAATGTCCAAAATTCGCGCCGGCGCCCCCGGGGCGGGACGTTCCAGTTCAGCCTTGCCGGCGACGAATCGAAAATGCTACTATCGCCTTTTCAGGGCTGGCTGCTCCGGAGCGCATCCCCGGAAGCATTTATGAGAAAACTTCTAGCACTTCTCCTTCTGGTAGTGGCGACGACCGCTTCCGCGGATTTCACTGTCATCCTCGACGCCGGGAGATTGCGACTGAGCGCGGCGACGCCGATGGCTTTGGATTCGGTGTTAGTACTGGTCGCGGCAGGCGGCGACGGGTTGTTTTCCAATACCCTGGCGCCCGGACAATACGCCTCGGGAAATGATATTGTGCTTTCTGTGATGAGTGCACCGGGATCGGCCGGTGCTTTCAACAATTCGGGCGGCCCTGATGAAACACTGAATCTCCTGACAATCAAGACCGCCGGTTTCCCTACGCTCGTTGTCGGTGATTTGCTGGCCTTACGTTGGTTTCCACAGATTTCGCTCACGCAATTCAACTCCGGTGTCACACCGGTTGCAGGGAATAACTTCGGTACCTATAACCCGCTTTTCTGGGGCAATGGAACGAATGATCCCGATGGCGGCAACGAATGGGCTGTTCCTGCGGCCGGGGCGACTATCAATTTGAACTTCTTTACGACTGACTCTGGAGGCGGCGGAACACAGTCTCCTAGTGAAGGTTACGCTCAGTTTACGGTGGGCGGTCTGCCAACAGTTACGCTGAGAGCGACAGACACCAGTGCCTCCGAAGTTCCATCGACCGACACGGGTAAACTGCAAATCAGCCGGACCGGGAGTACAACCGGTTCTCTCACTGTCCTCTACACAATTAGCGGTACAGCTGCCAATGGCAGAGACTACAAAAGACTAAAGGGTCAGGCTATTATTAAGGCTGGTGCACGTGCGTCTAATGTATCAATTCAGCCGATTGACGATTCAATCGCTGAAGGCGATGAGACTGTTACTCTTACGCTATCGCCAAACGCGAGTTATACAATCGGTTCGCCCAACGCTGGCACTGTCACCATCCACAGTAATGAGTAAGGCTCTTACTGAATACAATCTAAACGGACATTAAACCGATGTTTTCGGACTTGGGATTTATCGCGACCCCGATTAGTTGTCACTCCAGGCGCCTGCGAATGAAGAGTTTACCGTGGATCAACGACCTACCTCACCAAACCGCGCCCGTATGAAAGTTTGATTTTTCTCTGTTCACGCACTTGCATCCCAAGGTTTTTCTATAGTTTAAGGAATTGCTTACTTATATGTTTAAAAATAAAATTCTCCCATCTCTTCTCGCTTTAACGTTTGTTCTAACTCTGTGTACGGCTGACGCGGCGCCGAATTGGACCGAGCTGTCCCCGACCACCTCGCCTCCCGCACGATCCTACCTGGCAATGGCTTATGACGCTGCCACTCACAAGATTGTACTCTTCGGCGGTTTTGGGGAGGCGGGCTATCTCAATGATACATGGACCTTTGACGGGACGACTTGGGCGAACGCAAACACCGGACCAGCTCCAAGTCCGCGAACCAACATGCAAATGGCATATGATCGAGCCAACCGTAAAGTTGTCTTGTTCGGTGGGTACGATGGCAGGAGAGACCTTGGGGATACATGGATTTGGGACGGAGCGGCCTCTACTTGGACACAAGCTTCACCGCTTCATTCCCCGGCAGCGGTTACTGGACCAATGGTCTTCACCGACCTTAATGGCCGGGTTGACACGATGGGCGGATTCGATGGCCAATTTTACCAGCTCACGATGTGGCAATGGAGTGGAAGAGATTGGCGGAAATTGCATCCCTCCATGGTGCCCTCTGCCCGATCGTCCGCGGCGGTTGGCGTGGATTACCACAATCACGAGATCGTTCTTTACGGCGGCCTCGCGGATGTGAACCCGCTCAACACGTGGACTTATGACGGCACGACATGGACCCAGGAATCTCCCACCATTCAACCACTCACCGTGTATGCTGCATCCGGAGTCTACGATGCGAATCTGGACGCTGTCCTTGTTTTCGGCGGCGCCGACGGTGGAGTTGACCAGAACAGAACCTGGTTATGGACTGGGTCGAATTGGGAACAGCTCGTGACAGCGCAATCCCCCGACCCGCGCGAAGGCGCCGGGATGGTCTATGACGTTGCGCTTGGACGCACCATCGTCTTCGGCGGAATGAACAGCGGGGTGCCGTTAAGCGACACTTGGGAACTGTCACCCTAAGATTCGACACATCACTAGCGCAGACGAGACGCTAACTCGCCCGCCCGGAGCTCGAGTATCCGGGCGGTCTCCCGATAGCCAGGGCTCGTGTCATTGAGGGGAAGGACTTCGTCGAAGAGTTGTCGGACTTCGGAATCGTCGGTCGCGATCCCGACGATTGCGTAAACAGACTTGCCGAGCTCGCGTGCCATCTGGGCCACGCCGGCCGGACCTTTGCCCGCGAGCGTTTGGCGATCGAGTTTCCCTTCGCCCGTAATGACAATGTCGGCGCGTGAAATCCTGGCCCGCAGATCGATCGCTTCAGCGACAACTTCAAAACCCGACCGGATTTTCGCGTTGCAGAAGGTGAGGAGACCGAACCCCAGACCGCCCGCAGCGCCTGCGCCGGAGTCGTCGCGGTGATCACAAGCAAAAGTCTCCGCCGAGACATGAGCCAAGCGCGATAGGGAGCGTTCGAGGATTTCCAATTTTTCGGGGGTCGCCCCTTTTTGTGGACCAAAAGTGCTGGTCGCGCCGTTTGGGCCAAGGAGAGGATTGCTGACATCACAAGCGGCCGTGATGGACGGCAGCGACGGTCGGCCAGGCGGCCTGATGCGCGAGAGTTTCAGGAGATCTGAAACTGGGCCACTAAGCTCGTGACCGTTGTCGTCCAGAAAGCGAAAGCCGAGCGCGCGCGCCATCCCGAAACCACCATCGTTCGTGGCGCTTCCTCCGAGACCAATGATAATCTCTGCAGCACCGCGCTCGGTCGCGTCTCGCAGCATTTGACCGACCCCGAAAGTGGTCGTGCGCACCGGGTCTCGTTCGTTAGGCGCGAGCTGACTCAAGCCTGCGGTAGCACTCATTTCCATGACTGCCAGGCGGGACGCGGTCAGCCAGGCATAACGGCTTTGTCGGGCGCGACCGAGCGCGTCATCGGCCGCGATGACAATCCACTCCCCGCCAGTAGACGAGCGAATGGCGTCAGCCGTGCCTTCTCCGCCGTCGGCCAAAGCGACGATTTCTAATTCAGCAGTTGGCCGGATCGATTGCAAACCCTTGGCGATCGCAGCACCCACCTCTGCCGCGCCTAACGAGCCTTTGAATTTGTCGGGCGCGATCAGGATGCGCATGGCGACAGATTCGCTCTTTCGGTCGAATTGCAAACGGCAACCGACGGAATTTGCGCACCTTGGTAGGCCGCGTCGTTGACGAGAGCGCAACGAGTGGTCGGTTAATCAATTCAATACGCTGCCAGCATCCCATCGACAATCGCCATGTCCCTAATCAACGCCTACGCCGCGCAATCTCAGAACACGCCCCTTGCTCCTTTTTCGCTCGAACGACGTGAGCCTTTGCCCGGCGACGTCCAGATTGAAATACTGTTTTGTGGCGTTTGCCATTCCGACCTGCATATCGCGCGCAACGAGTGGGGTGGCCGAACCAAATATCCTTGCGTGCCCGGGCATGAGATTGTCGGTCGCGTCATTGAGGTGGGAAAGGAGGTTAAGAAATTCCGGGAAGGCGAGCTCGCCGCGGTCGGCTGCATGGTCGATTCCTGCGGCCGCTGTTTGAGTTGCAAAGAGGATCTGGAGCAGTTTTGCGAAAACGGAGTGACTCTGACTTACAACAGCCCGGATCCGCACACTGGCGGTCACACCTATGGCGGTTATTCGAAAAGCATCGTGGTGGACCAGGATTTCGTCCTTCGAATTTCGGACAAACTGGATCTCGCAGCCACTGCTCCGCTCTTGTGCGCGGGCATCACAACTTACTCTCCGCTTCGTTTGGCAAAGGTTGGCCCGGGTCACAAGATCGGTGTCATTGGGCTCGGCGGACTTGGGCACATGGCCGTGAAGTTCGGACATGCTTTTGGGGCGCACGTCGCGCTCTTTACCACATCGCCGGGCAAGACGAAGGACGCCCTCCGGCTCGGAGCTGATGAAGTCATCTTATCGAAGGATCAGGCCGCCATGGAATCGCACAGGCGCAGCTTCGACTTCATCATCGACACCGCTTCCGCGCCGCACGACCTCAACGCCTACTTAGAACTTTTAAAACGCGACGGCACTTTAACGCTCGTCGGCATCCCGCCTGAACCTGTAGCTGTGAAGGCCTTCAATCTGATCGCGCCACGACGCCAGCTTACTGGATCGTTAATTGGTGGAATCGCCGAGACCCAGGAGATGCTCGACTTCTGTGCTCAACAGGGAATCGCCGCCGAGATCGAACTCATCAAGATCGATCAGATCAACGAAGCCTATGAGCGGATGTTAAAGAGCGATGTGAAGTACCGTTTTGTTATCGATATGTCCTCGTTGGGCAAAGTCATTCCGTCCAACGATTCGAGTTACCGCTAAGTCAGCACTAGAACTTGACACTAAGCCCGCCGTAATAATTTCGGCGGTAGGCCGGGACTATTCCTTCATCACGAATCTCCGCGTAGAAATCCTCATCAAACAAATTGCGGATGCCAGCGAAGACGCTGAGGCGGCCCTTGAGAAACTTCACCTCTCCAGTCAGGTCCCACACAGTGTAGGCGGGGATAAAGTGCGAAGGTGTATTATTTGCGTCGGCAAACGAATCGCCGACCATATCGCCGATCAGGCCTACTTTCACGGTATCTTTCCAGCGGTAGATGCCGCCGAGTTTGACGTGATACTCGGGCGCATAGGTCGTGTCGAATCCTTCACTAGGACCAGCGGTGAATTCGGTATCTAGCAGGGTGACATTGCCATAGAGGTTAAATTGGCCGTAGGGACTCTCAGTTCCACCGTTGAACATCGCGAGAAGATCGACCTCGACCGCGGCTTCGAATCCCGCGTACCGCGCGTCGCCCACGTTTTGAGTCGTAGTGAAGGTTACACCGGCATCATTGACTCCGGTGATTTCTCCGACCTGATCGTTCACTTCAAAATAGAAGCCACCGAGGTCGAACGTCACGTAGGGGAGAGGCTTGCCGCGCAAACCCAATTCAAACTGAAGCGAATGTCCCTCTTCCAGATCGCCATTCACGACTCCGTCGGGCGCGGTGGAAACCAGCTCACCATAAGTGCGCGGACGATATGCCTGGGCGACGGTGGCGTAGAGTTCCAATCGCGGAGAGCCGCCTGGCACCATTGAAGGCGTGCTCTGGGATGATTTGCCATCCTTGCTCATCGTCATCGGCCCAGGCACCTCACCTTCGACCAGGACGTACCCAGCGCCCAAACTGAAGAGCGGTACAAACGAAAAGTCGGACTGCGAGAGAAGCGGATCGCCCGGCGCCCGGGTGATATTCACCTTTTCATCGAGACTCTGGCCGAAGAACTCCAGGCGCATGCCCGGAACCACCGAAAGGCGACCAAAGTGAAACCGGTTCTCGGCGAAGATTGCGCCATCGGTCGTCGTGCCAGTATTGAAGCGGCGAAGCAGACCGCTGTCCGCATCGGGTGTCGCTCCGCGCTCGTCTGTGCGATCCTGCAAAGCGTGATAAAAATAAAGGCCACCGATGAAGGTCGAGGTATCGTGCGCGAGAGTGTAATCATGGCGCAAACTTAATTCGGCGCCTTCAATGTAATCCGCGCGATCTTGAATGTCGTTCGTGCTCGCGGCTGAGCCGGGTGCAGGGTTGGGATCAGGCGCGACGCCAAAACCACCCCCACGTTGCCGTTTGCTCCAGCGATCGAGGTAACCGCCGAAAGCCTTGAGATCGAGCTGGGTCTGCTCCGAGAAAACCTTCTGGTATTCGAGCATCCCGAAATACCGCTCCAGCCGAAATCGATCGAAGAAGCGCGTGGTGACGTTGCGATCCAGCTGGTAAAGCGACGCGCCTGGCGTGAACACCTCAGTCAGGCCGCCGGGTTCGCCATGTTCTTCGTTGTAGAGATCCGCGGTTAGAATCAACCGGCTGTCATTAGTCAGATCGTAAACCAGCTTGGCGCTGCCATTGTTCACCTCGTAATCGGCATTCGTGCGGAAGCCGTCCCGCTGGCGGTGATCATAGTAAACGTAGTAGCCGAACTGGCCGACGGTCCCGTCGATGCTCGTGAAATTCTGATAAAGCCCGTCGGTTCCAAATAGATTCTTGGTATAAAATTCAAACGGCAATTGGCGGTTCGGCATCTTCATCACAAAATTCAGGGCCCCGCCGGGTTGCGGTCCAAAGCGCAGAGCCGCGCCCGCCCTCACAAACTCGATCCGCTCGACTGCATCGAGAATGGGTGTGTAATGCGATTCCGGAAAACCAAACTGCTCGTTCTTGATCGATACGCCGTCTTTCAGCACCTGCATGAACTCGCTGCGCTGGGAATCCAGGCCGCGATAGCCAAAATTCACGATCGGCGACGACGGCTCCTCGCTTACGAGCAGGCCGGGAGTCGTTGAGAGCGCCTCACGGTAATCATTATTGGCAATGCTCGGGAACTCGTCCGGCCGGACGAATGACGTTTTCTTGCCCGAGTTGATCCGCGTTCCTTCGACTTCCGGCAGCGCCGGATATTCCTCCCGAACTTCGGTCCCTTTGACGACCAATTCCTCACTCTCGAAGGCAGTAACGAGCGCGAGAGTGGAAGTCCGATTCCAGTCAGCTAACCAAGGCTCATTGACCGTTGCTCGAACCGCGCTGCGTGACTTGGAAGAGGCCCGATGTTTCTTGTCATCATCATCCTCCCTCTTTTCGGACTCGTTCTCATCGTCGGCGAGAGCTTCCGAAGTGAGCGGCTCTTGCGCGATGTTCGTTTGAACGAAAAGAAAGCTGCAAGAGAGCAGCGCCAACGTCATGACCAATCGAGATTTAAGCAGCATAAGATGGTATCACACCTACTTATACGCCCAAAAGCAAGATAAATATTACAGATCCGTAATGTCTTTGGTAACGGGTAATCGCAATCCCGCGCGGCATTTACCGCAGATGGATTGATTCCGGCCGAGCCGCGGCCGCCTGGCGACTACTCGGCAATCTCTTCCATTGGCGGACACGTACAGAAGAGATTGCGATCTCCATAAACGCTGTCGATCCGCGCCACCGCCGGCCAGAATTTATGAACGCGGGTCCAGGTTGCCGGATAAGCGGCTTGCTCACGGGAATAGGGATGGTCCCATTTGTCGGCCGTGACCTGCTCCGCGGTATGCGGCGCGTTTTTGAGCACGTTGTTCTTCGGATCGGCCGCACCATTACGAATTGCTTCAATCTCCGCGCGGATGGAAATCATCGCATCACAGAAACGATCCAGTTCGTGTTGCGGTTCGCTTTCCGTCGGTTCGATCATGATCGTTCCCGGGACCGGCCAGGAAACGGTCGGCGCATGGAAACCGTAATCCATCAGGCGCTTGGCCACGTCTTCCACTTCTACCCCAGCGCTTTTGCACGGCCGCAGATCGAGAATGCATTCATGCGCGACCAAGCCGTGCCGGCCCTTGAAGAGAACCGGGAAATGCGGATCGAGCCGTTTGGCGATGTAGTTGGCGTTGAGAATCGCGACCTCCGTTGCTTTCGTTAGCCCAGCGGTTCCCATCATCCGGATGTACATCCACGAAATCGTCAGAATGCTGGCGCTGCCGTAAGGGGCGGCGGCGACCGGACCGGGGGAGTTTGGAGTGGTCAGTTGATTCGCCTGAGGTGGATTGAGAGATGGGAAGCCGGGAAGAAATTCGGCGAGGTGTTTTGCGACGCCAATTGGTCCGATACCGGGACCACCTCCGCCGTGCGGAATGCAAAAAGTCTTGTGCAGATTGAGATGACAGACATCTGCGCCAATGTCGCCCGGTCGACAAAGACCGACCTGCGCGTTCATGTTTGCGCCATCCATATAAACCTGGCCGCCGTGCGCATGAACGATGTCGCAGATCTCGCGGATGGTGGTTTCGAAAACGCCGTGGGTTGAAGGATAGGTGACCATGAGCGCGGCAAGATCCTTGGCGTGCTCGTCGGCCTTGGCGCGCAAATCGGCCAGATCGATGTCACCGTCCTCCAGACAACGCACGGCGACGACCCGGAAACCGGCCATGACTGCGCTCGCCGGATTGGTGCCGTGGGCGGATGTCGGGATGATGCAGACGTTCCGATGCGTCTCGCCGCGTGAGGCGTGATAGGCGCGAATCGCAAGCAGACCGGCATATTCACCCTGCGAACCGGCATTCGGTTGCAGCGACACTGCGGCGAACCCGGTGATCTCGGCCAGCCAACGCTCGAGCTGAGTGCACATCGCCCGATAACCAGCCAGTTGCTCGTTAGGCGCAAAGGGATGGATGCGGGCAAACTCCGGCCACGAAACCGGAAACATTTCCGCGGTCGCATTCAGCTTCATCGTGCACGAACCGAGCGGGATCATGGAATGGCAGAGGGAGAGATCGCGGCTCTCGAGCTGGCGCATATAACGCAGCATTTCCGTTTCGCTGCGATGCGTATTGAAAACCGGGTGCGTTAGAAAATCAGATGTCCGATTTTCGATGGTCGATTCACGACAAGCGGCAGCGACACCCGGCAGAACAGCGCGATTTTCGCCGAAGATGGCGACGAGCATCTCAACATCTTCCGGTGTGCTCGTTTCATCGAGTGAGATCCCGATGCTGGACGGACCGAGAACACGCAGGTTGCAGTTTCGTTGCAATCCCTTCCGCCGAAATTCTTCACTGGCTCTTTTCCCAACCTCGATGCGGATGGTGTCGAAGAAGTCATCGTAGGCCAGTTCGTAGCCGAGCTGCTCGATCCGATCCGCGAGGCGACAGGTGAGTTGATGAATACGTCGGGCGATTTTGCGCAGACCGTCCGGCCCGTGATAAACCGCGTACATCGACGCCATCACGGCGAGAAGAACCTGCGCAGTACAAATGTTACTGGTCGCTTTGTCGCGACGGATGTGTTGCTCGCGGGTTTGCAGTGCCAGGCGATAAGCCGCACGCCCGGCGGCATCGTGCGACACACCGACCAATCGTCCCGGCATGTGTCGCTTGTATTGATCGCGCGTCGCGAAATATGCGGCGTGCGGTCCGCCGCCGCCTAGCGGAACACCAAACCGTTGGGTGCTGCCGACCGCGACATCGGCTCCCATTTCGCCCGGCGGACGCAGGAGGGTGAGAGCGAGAATGTCGGCCGCGACGATGGCGAGCGCGCCTGCTTTATGCGCCGCCTCGATGAATGGTGCGTAATCGATGATAGCGCCGTCCGTCGTGGGATATTGCAACAGGACGCCGAAAATTTTTTCGTTAGGCTGAAAAGTTGCGGCATTACCGACAACGACTTCGATGCCTAGGGGCCGCGCGCGGGTTTGCACGACCGCAATGGTCTGGGGATGACAATTTTCCGAAACAAAAAACGCGTTGCGTCCGCCCACGACGGCGTGACACAGCGCCATCGCTTCAGCCGCGGCGGTGGCTTCGTCGAGGAGCGATGCATTTGCAATATCGAGCGCCGTCAGATCGGTCACCATCGTTTGAAAATTGAGCAAGGCTTCGAGACGACCTTGCGCAATTTCCGCCTGGTAGGGCGTGTAGGCAGTGTACCACCCGGGATTTTCGAGAATGTTGCGCTGAATAACAGGCGGAACGACGCAATCGGAGTAGCCAGCTCCAATGAAATTGCGCACGACTTTGTTTTGCTGAGCGAGCGCGCGGAGTTCGGCGAGGGCTTCTCCCTCGGATTTGCCCGCAGGCAAATCAAGCGGCTGCGCGGCGCGGATGTCTTTCGGGACGGTCGCGTCGATAAACGAATCGAGATCATCGAACCCGACCGCCTGAAGCATCGCGGCGATTTCCTCATCGCTCGGGCCGATGTGACGGCCAACGAATGGACTCAATTCTCCAGAGGCGCTCCCACGATCGCGGGATGATTCCTGAGCCTGCGAAGAAGCCCTTGCAGGCCGCGCCTGAGTTTCAACCGATTCCATTGCGAATCCTACGGGGGAACGCCCGCGATTCAAGGCGAAGGCAACGAGGACTGTCGGGTAATCCTGCGCTAATGACCGAAGCTCGACTGTTTGTGGCCGCGGCTGTTCTTTCGCATGCGCCGCGGTTCCGATGACATACGTGATTCACGTATATCATCGTAATTCGTCAAACGGCTCGCGGGAGCCAGAGGAGCTAGCGAAAGAATTAGTTTTTGCCGAATTCGGTGCCCGCAATGCAGTGAGCGGCAGCCCTTGGCACTGATCGAACCGCGCTTTGATACCGCGCGCCATGCTGCCTCGATTACTCCGCCGACGAGATTTTAATCCCCTGTTCTTGCAGATGCCCGAGTAACCGGTCGAGGTGCGCCCGGTCGCGCGTTTCAACGGTGCAGACAACGTTGACTGCCGAGACGTCGGAGCTGGCGAAAGCCCGGTCGTGCACCACTTGTTTGATGCTCGCGCCGACGGCAGCGATTTGCGCAGTGAGATCGGCGAGGCCGCCCGGCCGGTCGCTGATCACCGCAGTGAAACGCGAAAGGCGTCCGTCCGCGACGAGGCCGCGTTCGATGACCCGGCTCAGGACGTTCGGATCGATATTGCCGCCGCAAAGCAAAATGACGACGCGTTTTCCGGCGAGCTCGGTCAGTTGTCCGGAAAGACAGGCGGCCAGAGTGGTAGCGGCGGCGCCTTCGACCACGCCTTTCTCCATCTCGACAATGCGCAAGATCGCGAGAGCAATCTGTTCCTCGTTAACGAGAACCAATTTGTCGGTGTGCTGGCGCGCAGTTGCAAAGGCGTTGCTGCCAACCTGGGCAATGGCGAGTCCGTCCGCCAAGGTCGGACGTGTTTCGATCCGGACCGGGTGTTCGGCGCGCATGGCCGCTGAAAAACTGGCGACGTGATCTGCTTCGACCGCGATAACTTTGGCTTCCGGTCGCAAGGTCTTGACGGCGAGTGAGACACCCGCGAGCAGACCGCCGCCGCCGACTGGAACGATCACCGCATCGAGATTCGGAACCTGCGCGACGACCTCAAGACCGGCCGTGCCCTGACCCGCGATAATGGCGGGATCATCATAACCGTCGATGTAAGCCAGTCCTTTTTCCTGCGCGACCTCGTGGGCGCGCGCTTTGGCTTCGGCGAAGTCTTTGCCGTGCAGGAGAACGGTGGCACCGAGTTTCTGGCAATTGGTGATCTTGATGAGCGGCGCAAATTTCGGCATGACCACAGTAGCGGGTATGCCTAACAATCGTCCCTGGTAAGCCAGGGCCTGGGCGTGATTGCCAGCCGAAGCCGCGATGACGCCTTTCTGCTGCTGTTCCGTTGAGAGCTGAGCGAGCGCGTTGCGTGCTCCGCGTTCTTTGAAACTCCCGGTGCGTTGGAGATAATCGAGCTTGCAATAGATCTCCATCCCCGTGAGCTCGCTCAGCGGGATGGATTTGGTGCAGGGCGATTCGTAGACCGCGCCTTTAATGCGGCCGGCAGCTTCCTCGATATCGTGAAAGGTGATCAAAAGGTGATGCGCAAGCGTTGGAGGAGCCTATCCTCATGACGCGGCTGCCATCAACCCTCAAGCGTTCCGTCGAGCAGTTCGCGCACTGTGCTGGCGAGCTCGTCGGCGCTGAATGGTTTCGCAAGGAAGCACATTCCTGGATCGCGCCGATCACCCGGGTGCATCGATTCTTCGAGGTAACCTGAAATGAAAATCACTTTCGTTTCCGGGCTCGTCTGCCCGAGCCAATCGACAAACTGGCGACCACTGATTTCCGGCATGACCATGTCGGTTAAAAGCAGATCGATTTTCGGCGCGCCATTACGTTTCGTGATGATGCGTTTGGCATCTTCGCCGTGCGCCGCCTCAAGGACCTCGTAACCGAGGTTGCGCAGGACGCGCACCGAGATATGACGCACGCTCACTTCATCTTCGAGGACGAGGATGGTCTCCGTGCCGCGCAGATGTTTCTTATGTCCGGGCTTTTTGTAGGGCAGCGGTGGAGGCGCAGCGACGCGGGGAAGATAGATGCGGAAGGTACTGCCTTTCCCGACCTCGCTCTCGACACAAATGTAACCGCCGCTTTGCCGAATAATTCCGTAACTGGTGGCGAGACCCAGCCCGCTGTG
>Ga0207697_10000970_pt1 | contig 16134 bp, 17 predicted proteins | sample KBSSwiS5withPhiX_FD_184293 | JGI IMG/M metagenome (GOLD analysis project Ga0207697, IMG submission 184293) | Switchgrass rhizosphere microbial communities from Kellogg Biological Station, Michigan, USA, with PhiX - S5 (SPAdes) (version 2) | ecosystem: Host-associated > Plants > Roots >... | reverse complement strand
CGTTGAGCCGCCAAATATTTGCGCCCGTAGCTCAGCCGGATAGAGCAACGGATTTCTAATCCGTAGGTCGAAGGTTCGAGTCCTTCCGGGCGCGCAGCGTCGCAGCGGCCCTAGGCGCTACTCAATCGGCCCCCTGCCGCCGCTGAATACTCCCCCACGGGCAAAAGTAACAACAGTGCAACCATTGCAGGTTTGTGGGTCCGACAATCGAGTAGAATTTTTGCGCATGACAATCAATTTTCGTTGGACTGAATCAGCCCGGGCGATAGTCGCCGCCTTCCGCCACACACTCGCACCCAAATTTACCCTCGGCGTCACCGCGCTCGCGCTCTGCGTAGGCTCCCTCACCTCCCAGGCGGTGCCGCCGAGCGACAAAGCACCTCACTCCAAGAGCTTCCCCATTCGGGGAGGCAGCGAGCCTTTCGCGATCACGATGGGGGTGGACGGTAATTTTTGGTTCACTCTTTCCAATAGCAATGAGGTCGCCCGCATCACTCCCCATGGCAAGATTAGTTACTTCGTTACGCCGACCTTGAGTAATCCAGCTTTCATCACTCCGGGTCCAGACGGCAACGTCTGGTTCGGCGAAGGGTCGACAGGGAAGATTGCATCAGCCACACCAGCTGGCACGATCACTGAGTTCCAATTCTCCTTCTTCGGGGTGAGCGTGGGTATCACCACCGGCTCTGATGGCAATATTTGGTTTACTGATCAAACCGATCATGCCGTTTGGCGGTTTAATCCCTCGACCGGCGTTTTTGCGGAGTTTCCGACACCGACACCGAATTCTTTCCCGGGCGACATCACCACGGGCGCGGATGGTAACATGTGGTTTACCGAGCAGGCAGTGGACAAATTCGGCAGGATCACGCCGAGCGGAGTGATCACTGAATTTACCGGGGTAAATTCTCCCAGTTCCATTGCCGCGGGACCCGACGGCAACATCTGGATCTCGAGCGCCTTTGTCTCCGAGGTGGCGCGAGCCACTCCGACGGTCCAGATTACGATCTTCCAGACACCGAGCACCCCCACGATCATTCGACCTGGTAACTCCAATAACCTTTTGTTCACCGAATTCAGCGCCAACAAGATCGCCTCTATTAGGACCGATGGTGTCGTGACCGAATCAGCAGAATTCTTCCAGAGCGCACCAACCGGTATTACCGCCGGCGTCGGCTCCGACGTTTGGTTCCTAGGCACCGGCACCAACCGGATTTACGAAACCGTGGTTCCTTTTTAAGAAAAACGCGCAGGTTAAACGCGCCCAAAGTGTGAGTAATCACACCACCTAACGAGAGACAGACAAGCCACGGCAAGTGATAGCAGATAGCTAATCGTTAAACGAACTGTCAATCCGCGGGTCAGGTGTTCGAGTTACCCCGGTGCGCAGCTTCAAATGCGTTGTTTCAGCGAGGTAGAATCAAGAAGCGGATGGTATCGCCGCCGGCTTCGCTGTCCTCGCAAGCCAGTCAATGCAAACCGCGATGCTTAAAAGCGTCAACATAGAAACGGGTTGAAGATACCGAACACTCGCTTGCGGGGACAGAGCTGTTATTACCACCATCAGGACTGAAGCATGAACAAACAGGAGAAACACAAATGCTCGCTGTCTGCTTACCCACGTCGCCAAGGCACATGTCAAAGGCGAAAGGACTACGATGAAGTAATACGGCCAACCGCCAAGAAAGTACCGCTGTAACAATGAGAAAGGCTGCGCTGGCAGCACTTTTACCGTCATAAATTGGAACTTTTCAGCGAGCACCTTAACCTGTTCGTCACTCAACTCGCCAAGGCCGAGATCCTCCCGAGCGTATGACTGAATGGATGCGACGCCCCAGTAACCCATGTAAGTTTTTAAAGCGAGCCCGACAATTTTCAGCGGGCGCCGGCGTAGCGCGTTCATTGCGGTTTCTTTCGCAATGCGATCTCTTTTTCTACGGTTCTTCTCAATTTTCCTCCAGCGGTCGATTAGAAAACCTTCGCCGAAGTGCTGGGCGTTTCTTAATGTGAGATCGTCGATTTTGAATTGGTCGCCATTAGCAATTAGATCACGGAAGCGTGAATCCGTGGCGTCCGATGGATCAAGTGCCGGCGCCCAAACCGCAGCTAGGTGAGCTCCGGCATCGTGCAAATATGCCGGCTCACGGTTGCTCAGCCAGCCATTGGCATACTTGTAGGCGCCATGCATTAGAAACATCATGGCAATACTGGCAGCCACGTGTGTTAATGCCAGCGCTAGAACGCTCCCTTGCGGTACGCGCGCCTCTATTCGCTCGCGTAACGCTGAAAGGCCACAACGTGCAAATGCAATAAGTGGCAGCAGAATCGTGCTAGCCTCAACGACGAGCAGATAGCTCATCCTAAAGCCAATCAGTAGCACCGAGAGCGCCTGGATCACTGCAAGCTGCCACAGCCGTCGATCGCGTAGATAAGCCAGAGACCAATAGAGAACCAGCATGTAAACAAGAAGACTAAAGGTCTCAGTCATCACGTACCGCTCCCAGACAAGCTGGCAAGGATCCAGCGCGCACAAGAATCCGAACAAAAAGCAAAGCCTGTTCGACATTCTGAAAAAGCGGCTGCAAATCAGCGTAAACACAATCGCTGTCACCGCGCTGACGAGCATCTGACTCAAGAGAAGCGGCCCAAAACCGTGCGGCCAGACCGCGAGCCAGCGTACCAGGTAGCCATAGAAGTAGGATCGATCGCTTGGAATCCAGCCGGTCAGCGCGGTCCAGATGTAGGCCCCCGAGTCGCCTAGAAAAAGCTTCGGCGTTGAGTCCACCCAAAGGAGCAAAAGCTTGAGCGCGAAGATGAGGGCGCAGAATAGCCACCAGGCGTTGGCAGCCGGAAACGCAGCGCTGGCGGAAACGGACTGAGGCGCTGTCGCCTCCATCTTTATTGCTGCGTGTTCACTGCGCTCCATCGCGCATCACGACTCGCACAGTGGTCGAGAGTGTCAAAGACGCGCGGCGACGAAACGTATTGCTCAGATTCCCAACCTAAAAGTCACTTGTTTTTCGCGTAGCGCTGTTCGTGATCGAGCAGCCATTTTTTGCGCCACAAACCGCCGCCGTACCCACAAAGCGTCCCATCGGCTCGGATTACGCGGTGGCACGGGATCACGATGCAAATCATGTTCGTGCCGTTCGCGCGGCCAACTGCGCGACGCGCATTTTCATCGCCCAGGCGCTTTGCCATCCAGGAATACGAACGCGTTTCGCCAACTGGAATCGCCTGCAAGATTTTCCACGCGCGCAACTGGAACGTCGATCCAACCGGCGCCAGCGGAACGTCAAACTCAAGCTTCTTGCCCGCAAAATAATCCTTCAATTGGGAACGAACGTTATCGAGATACTGATGTTTCCCAGGCACAACATTTGTTCGCAATCGTTTACGCAAGATGGATAACTCACATTCTGTCGCACGCCGGTCGACGAATTCAAGCAGGCGCAAGCCGTGATCGTCAGCGACAGCAATCATTGGCCCGAGCGGCGAATCGATTCGCTCTGCAAGCAGAGGTGCATGCGTCCTGGCGTTTGTTGGTGATTCGCCAAAGATTTTCGCGAACGCGTCGCGGAAACCGCTCTCGGAGTCAAAGCCACTCCCGTTTCTCGCGTGATCCACCCGATCCCCTTGCCGCACCTGATTCAAAGCAAGACCCATCCTACGCGCGCGATGATACGCCTGGAATGTCATACCATAATGACGCTTAAACTGCCGCCGCGCGGTTGAAGGATCGATCGAGAGCGCGGCCAGTTCCTTGTCGGTCAGCCGTCCGGCCGGAGCGCGCTCCACTTCCGCGCGCAAACGCTCGATCAGTTTCGGCGGTCGCGAATTTGGATCGAGCGGATGACAGCGCAAGCAAGGCCGATAACCGTTTTCCAGTGCGTCGCTTGATGTCGCAAAAAAATCGACATTTTCGCGTGCCGGTTTTTTTGCCGAGCACGTGGGCCGGCAGAAAATTCCAGTCGTGCGGACGCCGATGTAAAAAATTCCTTCGAAGCTTGGATCGCGGTTCACCAATGCGCGATACATCGTCTCCGTTGGCGGCAGAAGTTCGAGCGTTTTCATGCGAAAAAGCTAGGCGCTCACAACATTAATGCATCGACGAAATTCGAGCAGCGAATTCGCTAGCGACGCCGCGCCGCGGCCTCCGGTCCGCGCAGCGCGCCGACCCTACCAGAGCGTCCGTCCCTAGTTCTATACGTCGTGTTCATGCGCGTTGAACTCGGAAAGTAAAACAGCCGTGGGTAACGCTGCGGACATCCACAAACTCGGTGTCAGGATTTTGGAATAAAGTTTCAATCACGACTTCCGGTTCACTGCCATTCGCAATTTGCGCGTCGATGATGTTGTACTTTGAGTCATAAGCGCGAAACACACGACCACTGCGAAAATCAGCGGGATATTCGTTAGTCGCGCTGTAGCGCTGGCACTCATTGGCATGAACAAAGATCGGGCCTGCCTCAGAATACGGGTGACCAGACGGAATCGCGGCGTACGAAAATAGAATGACACGCTCGTTAGGCTGCGCCCACCGCAGGCAGTGGCGGCACGGACTGCTCCCTGGCGAATCAACTGTGATGAGCGCGTGATCTGGCGCGCCCTCCTTTACTTGTCGACGTGCTACGTCTGCAATTTCGGTCGGAAGAGGAACGATTTGAAAGCGCGAGGTTTTCATCAGCAATAGTTAATCCAACACGCAACCCGCGCATTGGCGAAATTCAGGCACCGAATTCCTGGTAGGGTCGGCGCGCGGCGCCGACCGGACGCCGCAGCGCGGTGTCCCTACCATCTGTCAGAAGTGGATTCTGTTTTACGGGGCCAGAAACTCCAAAGTAGCTCGCGCTACTTCCGCAAGAGTTGACGCATGATCATCCGCCGACGATGTCGAGCCGATCGAATAAATAGCCACGACGATCGGGGCACGCCCGGGTGGACGAATAATGGCGACGTCGTTCGTCGCCCCGTTTCCACATCGTCCCGTTTTGTCCGCGACCGTCCACGTTTTTGGAACGCCAGCTCGAATCATCAGTGTGCCAGTCTCGTTGTGCTGCATCCAGTCCTCGAGCTGATGCCGTGAAGATTCGGTTAACACATCGTCCAGCAGCAACCGTTGCATGTCTGCGCACATCGCCGCAGGAGTTGTTGTGTCGCGTTCATCGCCAGGAATCGCGCTATTCAATTCCGGTTCTTTGCGATCAAGCCTCGTCATCTCGTCGCCAATGCTGTGCACGAACTTTGTCACCCCAATCGGTCCGCCGATTGTATCCAGCAAGAGATTGCCGGCTGTGTTGTCACTTTGTTCGATTGCCGCCGCGCACAAAGCGCCGAGCGTCATGCCACCATCCTTCAGATGGACTTTCGTGACTGGCGCGTATTCCAAAATGTCTTTCGCGTCGTACGACACGAACCGGTCCAGTTTCTCTTGTCTTCCATCCACCTGCTTTAATACCGCCGCTGCAGCTAGAAGCTTAAACGTGCTACACATCGGGAAACGTTCTTCCGATCGATAATCAAAACGTTTGCCGCTGCCAGTGTCCACCGCAGCGACACCGATTCGGCCACCGGTTCGTTGCTCGACAGAAAGAGTCCTAGACGCGAAATCGCTGGTCGATCCAGGCGTGCTCGCGGCGAGCAACAAAAGCAGAGCTGCTACCATCGATGATAGGCGGGATGGCCTTCGGTAACCGCAACGAAAACTCCGCGACAGGTGGCGCAAACTTTTCCGCCGGCGCTCAGTGTTCCCTCGATGGTCGCACGATCATCAGTGATATCGACAACCTTCGCAGAAAGAAAAACCGAGTCGTTTGTCGGAGTCGGCCGAAGCAGTTTGATGGCGTATTCCGCAGTGACCGTGCAAGGCGGACGATTTTCGCCTGCGCGCTTCATCAAATGATACGCTGCCGTCCAGTTGCAGTGACAATCGAGTAACGTGCCAATGATTCCGCCGTTCAAAACTCCCTCAAATGCTTCGTATTTTTTTTCCGGTTTCCACTCAGCGACGACTTCGCCGTCTGCTCGCGATTCATCGGAGTTCTTCAGAAAACTACGAATGTGCAACCCGTCCGGGTTTGCCGCGCCGCAGCCGAAGCACATGTTTTTCGGTGCGTACTTTTCTTGGAGCGATTGTTCTTCTTTCACTTTGTAGGGCGTTTCTGTGAAACGCCATCCGAACGTTGCATTAATGCAAAAGGCGTCTGACACAGACGCCCTACAATTTTTCTATGGCGAGCCGGGATACGGACGCAGCTCTGGTCCAACGTAAAGCGACCGCGGTCGAATGAGACGGTTATTATCGTGTTGTTCGAGCACGTGAGCACACCAGCCAGCTACGCGGGACGCAGCGAACAACGGTGTGTTCAGCTCCGGAGGAAATCCCAAAAGCCAAAACACTGGCGCGGCGTAAAGATCAACGTTCGCGCACAATTGTTTTTCCCGTTCCATCACTTGTTCGAGCTTCTCGCAAATCGGCACCCAATTCTCTTTCCCCGTGCGTTTCCCAAGGTCGCGCGCGATCTCGCGCATCGCCGGCACTCGGGAATCGCCTGCTTTGTAAACGCGATGACCGAATCCCATGATCTTGCCTTTCGTCCCCAGCTTTTCCATTAACCATGCTTCGGCGCGATCGGGCGTCCCGATTTCCTCGAGCATCTTCATCGATTCCTCATTGGCGCCGCCGTGCAGCGGACCTTTCAGAGTCGCAACCGCGGATGTAACCGCAGCATACATGTCCGCCAGGGTCGACGCTGTTACGCGCGCTGCAAATGTGGACGCGTTGAATTCGTGGTCGGCGTAGAGATTGAAAATCGTATCCAGCATCCGGGTTTGCCATTGCTCGGGAGTCTTGCCGTTGAATTTGTAGAAGAAATTTGCCGCCTGCGTCAGCTCCGGTTTTTCGGGAAACGGTTTTTCACCCTGCGAGATGCGCCAGCCGTCGGTGATCAAAGTAGAGACGCGCGCGATAAGCCGGATTGCTTTGCGAATGTTTGCGTCATGCGAATTATCGCTCAGATCTTTATCGAAGGCGCTTAACATGGAAACGCCGGTGCGCAGCATGTCCATTGGATGCGTGTCGCTCGGGAGAAGTCGCAGCATTTCCGTTACCGGCCCGGGCAACCCGCGCTCGCTGGCGATTTGTTGCGTGAAGTCCTTCAGTTGTTTCGCGTTCGGCAACTCTGCATTGAGCAGCAGATAAGCGACCTCCTCGAAAGTGGCCCTCTCGGCCATTCCATGAATGTCGTAGCCCCGATACATCAACCCGGCAGCGGGATCGACCCAGCAGATCGCCGTTTCACCGGCGATTACCCCGGCCAGTCCCGGGCTGTATTGTGGTTTCGTTTCAGTACCCATGTTGTTCGCTGATTGTAACTACGATACGCGTGCCGACAAATCGTCAGTCGCTCTAGCCTAACCATTTCTGCGCAGTCGGATCGTAGTCGAGCAGTTTGTAAAGCTCCTCACGCGTCTGCATTTCATCGAGCCATTCTTTTTGCGTCCCACTTTTCTTGAGAGCGCGCAGAAACTCATCGGTGGCTTTCATCGATACGCGGAGCGCGCTCTGCGGGAAAATCACCATGCGATAGCCGAATTCGGCCAACTCCGTAAATGAAAGCAGCTGGCTTTTACCGAACTCTGTCATGTTCGCCAACAGCGGCACACCGATGTCATTGGCAAAATCGCGAAACTCCTCGGCGCTCTGTAATGCTTCCGGGAAGATTGCGTCGGCGCCCGCTTCGATGTAGCGCTGCGCCCGATCAACTGTTCGATTAAAATCCTCCACAGCGCGCGCGTCCGTCCGCGCAATGATCATAAAATCGGGATCGCGTCGCGCAGCTACCGCTGCTTTGATTTTTTCGGTCATCTCCTCAACGTCGACCAGCGATTTTCCGGAAAGATGTCCGCAGCGCTTGGGAAATTCCTGGTCTTCGATGTGACAACCGGCCAGATCTGCTGCTTCAAGCTCGCGGATCGTGCGGGCTGCATTTTCCAAACTTCCAAATCCGGTGTCCGCGTCGACGATTGCCGGGATCTTCACCGCTCTCGCAATGTACCCGGCCAGTTGGGCCACTTCTGTTAACGTCAGCAGACCGATATCAGGAACGCCAGCTGTCGAATTCGCCATTCCTGCGCCGCTCACGTATACGGCGTCAAATCCGACACGCTCCACCTGTCGCGCCATGGCCGCATTTGGTACACCGGGCAGCATGATCGCGCCTTTCGCGATAAGCTCACGCAGTCTCTTGCTCTTACTCATGCTCGTTCTGTTGCGCCGTGAGATAGTGAAGCCGCTTCCTGTCGTTCCGAGCGAAGTCGAGGAAGCCCGTGGCGAAACGCTTACGATGGTTCAACGGGATCCTTCGACTTCGCTCAGGATGACAATGCGATTCGATCTTGGTCATTCCTCCTCATGATCATTTGTCATTCGTCATTCTCATCGCCCCCATCAGCGCATCCACGTTGCTGGCTTCATCCAGTTTCCAAACAAGCTCGATGATCTTTTTCGCTGGTTTCTCCCCAATGATGCGCTCGACGAGCGCGAGGAATTTTCCCTCGACCGCTGAATCTTTGAGCCGGTTCTTCGCGTTGCCTAGCGGATAATCGACGCGCTGCGTTAATCGCCGGCCATCGGCCAGATCAACGTGCACAATGTTGCCGACGGCATCTGGATACATCGCGCTTAACTCCGCGTTCCGCTCCACTTTCACGTTCTCCAAAAACTTCCAGACCTCCGGATCTTTGAATCGCTCCGGCTCGAACTGGCGATCGGTAATTTCGCCGTCAATCAGCGCAATCGCCGTGATGTAGGGCAAACTGTGGTCTGCAGTCTCGCGCGTTTTCGGTTTCCATTTCTCCGGTTCGCTTCCGATGATGTCCACTGACGCGTCGTGACTCTCGATCACTAAACCTTTGATTTTCGAGAGGTCATCAATCTGACTCCGTAAAAAAAGCGCGGCTTCAATCGCGCTCTGGCTGTGATATTCCGCAGGCCAATATTTGATGCTTGTCTTCAAAATCATTGCGGGCGATCCGCGAAATTTTTCACCCACGTTGCCCAGGGACACGCCGAGTTGCTTCTCGAATCCCATCTCGCCTTCGAAGATCGGCGCAGGTCCGGTCATACCCTGGCTTGCAAGCAGCGCAGAGAAAACGCCGTGGCGCGCCGCCGTAGCAAATGCAACCCCCTTCCAGTGCGAGAGCTCGCCTGCTCGCGCCTGGCGCATGGCAGCACCGGCCACACCAGCGATATTCACTGCGTGCCGAGTGTTCGCCGAGTCAAGTTTCATCAACTTCGCGGACGCCAACGCAGTCGAGAACGTCCCGTAGGTCACGTGATCCCATCCGCGCGCACGAATGCTCGCTGCGTCGCACAACCGGCATTGCACTTCGTATGCGAGCGCAATGGCCGCGATCAATTCGCGTCCATCCGCGCCCACGCTTTCCGCGACGGCGAGCGCAGCCGAAATGTTATCGCTCGGATGCGCCGGCTCTTTCGACAGATACGTGTCGTTAAAGTCGAAATACCGGATGCCGCAGCCGTTGGCGAATGCGGCCCAGTCCGGCGGGGCCTTCTGGTCGGTGCCAAAGATCGTGGATCCATGTTTCGCCGAGAAATCTCCCGCTATTTTTCGCGCGATCACAAACGGTTTTTCCTTCCACGCGCCTAATGCGCAGCCTAACGAATCGATGACGCGCCGTTTCACTTCGTGCACGACTTCCTTCGAAAGATCCTCAAACCGCACCGAGCACGCGTAATCAGCAAGTTGATGAGCAAGCGTTGTCTTCATGTAAAAAATCGAGATTTCAATGTGCCGATGATTTGCGGTGGAGCAAGGCATGCGCAGCATTGCAACGAGCCAGGGCAACCGCTCTTCTAGGCGCCGTGACGCACGGCAGCTATTTTATGAACCGCCGATCAATGCGGCGGGATTTTTGGAGCTACCGCTTCGGCCATCGATTTCAGCATTCGGCCGAGATCGCTATTGGTCGAGAGGACCACGGTTGTATCCTTTTCAAAAGCGGCTCGCATAACATCGAGGCTGCGCAAAAACGAATAGAGTTCCTGTTGGTCAGGCGTGCCAAAAGCTGCGGCATAAATCGCCGCGGCTTCCGCGTCGGCTTTGCCTTCAATTTCAAGCGCATTCTTTGTGGCAGTGGAACTGATCGATGCGACGTCGCTTTCTTTTTGGCCGTTGATATTGGCCGCCTCACCGCGACCTTCGGAACGAAAACGCGCCGCAATTTGGTGTCGCTCGCTCGACATGCGCTCGATGATTTTCTCCGCCACCGCAGGATTGTATTTGCTGCGTTTGAAACGCTCATCGAGCAGTTCGATCCCGAAGTCAGCAATCTTTTGACGCGTGCGTTCGGTAATCTGTTTTTCAATTTCTCCGCGCCCGTACTCAATATCTGGAATTGTGGTCGGCAGAACGGTGCCGGTCTTTTCCAAGTCTTCGTCGCGCACAGGTTTTCTCCCCTTCGTCACGCGGATGATTTCGACTAAATCGTGCGTGGCGACAGCGGTGCGCGTTTCGCTGCCGAGAATGTCGTCGAGGCGCGAGAGAGCGCTCCGCTCGTCATTGAGCCGATTGAAGTAGAGCATCGGATCGCTGATTCGCCATCGGGCAAAACAATCGACGATAATGTATAGCTTATCCTTGGTTGGACATTCGATTGGCGGCCCGTCCCACGCGAGAATGCGCTTGTCGAAGCGCTGTAACTTATCGAAGACAGGCAGCTTCATCTTCAACCCGGGCGTCGTGATTGTGCGAACGATTTTGCCAAATCGCGTGATGATCACCGTCTCATATTGGGGCACGACAAAGAGCAACGTTCCCCATTTCAATGCAGTCAGAATGAAAAGAATGCCCAAAATTGACATGACCGGGCTCTGCAAAAAGCGGACTGCGGCAGTTATGACAGCGGGTCGCGGAGTCACATCGATTACGTTCATGGCGTCCCTCTCGATTCGCCGGGCGCCTGAAGCGGCAACGTCTGAAGAATATTCTTCAAGCTGTCATCCACGATGATCTTCCTCTGCAGGCTCGGCAGGATGGCTTGCATCGCCTCGAGATAAAGACGCCGACGCGTCACCTCTGGCGCCTTGCGATATTCGGTGAGCAACAACGAAAATTTTTGAGCTTCGCCTTTGGCTTCATTCACCCGTCGAAACGCGTACGCTTCTGCCTGTTTCTCGCGCTCTTTTGCCTGCCCGCGTGCGTTCGGAACAGCATCGTTATAAACCGACCATGCCTGGTTGATGGCGGTCTGTTTTTCCTGTTGCGCCTGGTTGACATCGTTGAACGCCGCCTGCACGGCAGACGGCGGACGAACGCTGGTGAGTTGAACCTGTTGAATCTGAATTCCCAGATCGTACTGCGAACAGAGATCGGCCAAACGTTTCAACGTCGACGTCTCCACATCGTGGCGCCCGATGGTGAGCACTTCGTCCACGGTGCGATCACCAATGACTTCGCGCATGACGCTTTCCGAAAGGTCCCGCAACGTCTTTTCCGGTTCGCGCGCGCCGAACAAATACATTTTTGGATCGGTAATCCGATACTGGACAACCCATGGCACCAGCGCGGTGTTCAGATCGCCGGTAATCATCGTCTCAGTTTCTTGCGGCTCGACATCGCCCTGATAAGCATTTGTCGTATTTGGCGTCGAAAACCCAAACTCGAGTTTCAGCAAACGTTGCGTAGGCACGACGTAAATTTCGTCGACGTATGGAATCGCGTAGGTCAGGCCCGGGTTCACGTTGTCGTGATACGCGCCGAACCGCGTCTTCACGCCAAGCGAATTTGCCGGAATCGTAGTGAACCCGAACAGCAGCGTGAACAGCGTGATGGCGATCCCGGCGCAAGCGATCACACCCAGAAGCAGCCGCAAGGGTTTGATCGGAAGGTGTTCGGCGACGTCTGGCCTCGGCATTAGGCTTTCATTGATTCAAAAGCTCTCGCCGAGGGCAAGCTTTCATTCTGGGGAGCGCACGCCTTTGGCGTGTTGGCGATCGCATTCTGCGATCGCGAACTTTTGCTGGCCTTCGTTTCATTGCCTGCGCGTTCTGATTAAAAGAAAAGTTCGTCGCCGCAGAATGCGGCGACCAGCACGCTACAAGCGTGCGCTCCCCAGAGGTTTTCTTGACTCACTGCGTTTACACTTCAACACTGAGCGATGAACATGAAAAACACGGTCTTGTCAGCGATCCTCGGTTTTGCGACGTTCACCTGCATGGCAGCAACAGAATCTCAAACGCAGCCCGAAGTCGGCAAGCCGGCGCCCGATTTCAGCCTCACCACCGGAGACGGTTCGCAGGTGAGCCTGAAAGATTATCGCGGTAAGTGGGTGGTTCTTTATTTCTATCCCAAGGATTTCACCAGTGGTTGCACGCTGGAGGCGCACAATTTTCAGCGCGACATCACCAAATATGGGGATGCCGGCGCAGTCATTCTCGGAGTAAGCGTTGACACCGCGCAATCGCACAAAGATTTTTGCGCGAAGGAAGGCTTGAACTTCAAATTGCTCGCCGACCCGGACGCGAAAGTCTCTACCGAGTACGGTTCGATGATGGATTACAAAGGCCAGAAGCTGGCGGCGCGTAACACGTTCCTCATTAATCCTGACGGCGAGGTCGTAAAGGTGTACACCAGCGTCAAACCCGCCGAGCACAGCGACCAAGTGTTGAAAGATTTGGCGGAGTTAAAGAAGAGCTGAACTGAACTAAACTGGAGGTCTCCGATGGCAGTACCAAGAAAATCCATCGATTGCAGGGATTACCCGAGCGAAAAGAATTGCTCGCTCAAGATTTCCGGCACGGAAGAAGAAGTGCTCGACGCGGCGGTGCAGCATGCCGCATCTGTTCACGGGCACGAGAACACGCCGGAGTTGCGCGAGCAGATTCGCTCAATGCTTAAAGATTCAGACGGCTAGAGCTGACTGGACATCAGCGAATGTCTGAAGCCGATTTGTTCCCCGAGAAGAAGCTTCTTTTAGGCGGCTTGGCCGGTCTCGCAGCCGCAATCATTGGCGCGATTATCTGGGCGGTCGTAACTGTCACGGCCAAATATCAAATCGGCTGGATGGCAGTGGGAGTGGGCGTGCTTGTCGGCTTCGCTTTGAGAATTGGAAACGGCGGAAAAGCCTTCGGCATTCTAGGCGCATTTTTAGCGCTCTTTGGTTGCATCTTGGGAAACTATTTTTCGCTAATCGCGCTCGCGGCAGCCGAGCTACATGTCCCCTTTTTCACACTTTTGAGCAACACCGACACGCCGAAAGTTATTAGCGCGATGTGGGAAGATTTCATGTCGGCCAGTTTTCTGTTTTACGCCATTGCCGCTTACGAGGGTTACAAGTTCTCAGCAATTCGGCCATCAAACGTCTGTTCAGGACCGGAGATCGCACCACAACAGCAAACAGCCGGAGTTGTGCAAGCGGATGAAGCGAGTGCTCAAGAACGGCGCTGAATTTGCGGCGCGTCAATGACCGCTATTTCGGATTCGTGCGCGTTGCATCTCTGCTTCAACGTCGATTTCTGCGAGTAATTGACGTGCGATGCCGGAAAGTTAGTTAATGAAACGAGTCGTCGCAGCTTGCGCGATTTTGATTTTAATCACGATCATCTCTGCGATGTCCGTGGGTTGGCTGCTCGCGCATCCGGTTCAAACGAAAATTGGAAATCCTCCCGCTGACCTGAATGCTGAATCAGTCGTTTTCGCGAGCGCTTCAGGTGCAACTGTCCACGGTTGGTGGTGCCCGAACCAGAATGCGAAGGGTGCTGTATTACTGCTGCCCGGCATTCGCGCGAATCGGTTGAGCATGGTCGAACGCGCGCGATTTCTGAGTCGGGCCGGTTATTCAATCCTGCTAATCGACTTTCAGGCAACCGGCGAAACCACTGGCGATCACATTACGTTTGGTTGGAAAGAGAGTCGAGATGTGCTCGCAGCGGTAGATTTTGTTCGCAAAACCGACTCCACAACTCCAGTGGCAATCGTCGGCAGTTCATTGGGGGGCGCAGCTGCGCTTCTGGCAACTCCGCCGCTGAGGATCGATGCGCTTATTCTCGAAGAAGTTTATCCAACAATTGAAATCGCCACGCGCAACCGACTGGAAAACTACGTCGGCGTCTTTGGCCGGGCGCTAACGCCAGTTCTGCTAAGTCAATTACAGTGGCGGCTTGGTGTTTCCCCCTCGGACTTGCGTCCCGTCGATCACATGGAAAACGTCGACTGCCCCATATTCATCATCAGCGGCGAAAAGGACACAAACACAAGGCCCACCGACACACGCATGCTTGTTGAGCGTGCGCGAAATCCAAAAGAAGTTTGGTTCGTGCCAAATGCTGCGCACGTCGACCTGCATCGCGCAGCGCGACGCGAGTACGAAACGCGAGTCTTAGCTTTCCTCGCGAAATCGGCACACATACGGCAGAAACAATAGGATTGGCCCTCGAAACACGCGAAAGGACGCGAAAATTTCGAGTCGAAGATCGACGGTTCCCTTTAATCACTTTCTTAATCGACTTCCTTTCGTGTACTTCGTCTGTTTCGTGGGCTAAAGACATGTGAAGTCAAGAATTGTTCCAGCCCGGTGGAAGGTGCTCGTGCTTGGGGTGGGATACTTTGTTGTCATGTTCTTCGGACATTTGCCGGACCATCTGATTCTATTTCCGACAAGGGCGCCGATTGATGCCGGGGCTGCCGTCCGCAGAACGATCCCATTTGAGAATGGCGATCTGGAAATTTGGACGACACAATCGCAGTCGGCGCGTCAACAGGGCCGCGCAGACATTTTCATTTTGCGCTTTTATGGGAACGCGGATCGCGCGGAGCGCTGGCCCGCGGTTGAGGCCGAGATGTGGAGGGATCGCGCAGTGGAAATCTGGGGAATGAATTATCCCGGATTTGGCGGCAGCACGGGAGCGGCACGTTTGGCGCGCATCGGACCAGCTGCGGTTGCGGCATTCGACGCATTAACGCGTCATGCAGCGAACAACAGTGCTGCAGAGTCCGCTGTCCCCAGCGGACCGACGCGGAGTGTTGCGCTGAGGACAGCGCACACTACAGCGCCGATTGTGGTATTCGGCACGAGCATCGGCGCAACGGCGGCACTTCATGTGGCTGTGTCCCGGTCCAGCGAAATTGCCGGATTGATCTTGCAGAATCCGCCGCCGCTGCGCGAAATGATTCTGCGCCAGTTTGGCTGGTGGAACCTGTGGCTGTTAGCAGGTCCGGTCGCACTGCAGATCCCGCGAGACCTCGACTGCATTGCAAATGCGAGAGCGAGTCGTACGCCGGCAATCTTTTTGCTGGCGGAAAAAGACGAGATCGTGGCGCCGCGTTTTCACCGGTTGGTGGTTCAGGCATACGCCGGAGAAAAACGCATCATCGAATTGCGCGGTGCCCACCACAACGATCCGATCGAAGGGACTGCGCTGGCGGATTTGAATAATGCGCTCGGTTGGGTGTTAACGAAGAGTTCTCCGCAAGCGCCGTAGCGGCTATTTACACCTCGATTTCAGGGCGGCTCCCCTTAAGCTGAGCACGCCATGCAGAACGCTCAAAACCTGATGAGCAGTTTCGAGTTCATCGCCGCGCTCATGTCCATCATCATCGGCCTCGGTGTGACTAATTTGCTTGCGGGCGCAGGGCGCGCTTTTTATCGGCGCAAAGAAAACCCGCTCGACGAGGTCCACATTGTCCTCACCCTCGCCACTCTGCTGCTGTTGGTGTTGCAATGGTGGGTGACGTTTAAATGGAACACCGAGATCACGTGGAGTTTCGACAGGTTTCTCGTGCTGATCGTTTGGACCATCACCCTTTACCTGCTCACGGTTTTCCTGTACCCGCCGGACTTATCCGAAGCGGAAGAACATCAGCGCCGCTTCCAACGAAACCGTGTGGGCTATTATTCGGCGTACATTGCGATGTGCGTGCTCGATATCGTGCAAACCGCGATCCACGGTGACCTATTTCATCCAATTTGGTACGTGCCGTTTGTTGGTCACTATGCCGTGCTGGCTGCCATTGGTCTTTATGCGCACCGACGAGGCTACGACCGTTTCTTTGCGTGGTATCAACTGATCACGCTGCTAATCTGGGCCCTGCTGGAAAGGAAATATCTCGTTCC
>Ga0207697_10000967_pt1 | contig 16166 bp, 20 predicted proteins | sample KBSSwiS5withPhiX_FD_184293 | JGI IMG/M metagenome (GOLD analysis project Ga0207697, IMG submission 184293) | Switchgrass rhizosphere microbial communities from Kellogg Biological Station, Michigan, USA, with PhiX - S5 (SPAdes) (version 2) | ecosystem: Host-associated > Plants > Roots >... | reverse complement strand
AACTATTTCAGCTACATCTTCATTTCCAGCGAACTCGGTGCGGACAAACCCGATCCGGAGATTTTTCGGCGCGCAGTAAAGGTAATGCATCTGGATGCGAACGAGGTTCTTCACGTCGGCGATGACCCGGAACGCGATTGGAAAGCAGCAGCCGCAACTGGCTTGTCCGTTTTTCGATTGGATCGGCCGCGAAATTCGCTCCGCGATTTGCTCAGGATTCATAATATGTAGGGCAAGCGCATCGCTTGCCTGACTCATGGGCGGCAGGCGAAGCACCTGCCCTACAATGTTGCGATTAGCAGCGATATACTTTAGAGAAGTTTCCCGCATGGGTCGGTAGCTCAATCGGTAGAGCAGCGCCCTTTTAAGGCGTTGGTTCCGGGTTCGAGTCCCGGCCGACCCAGACTCGAATATTCCCACACTTCAATCCGGCAGCGCGGTGATCTCACACAAATACAAATGCATCTTCGTCGAGGTGCCCAAGACTGGCTCGACCAGCGTTAGGGCCATTCTCGGTAGGGCATGGAAGCCGCATCTGGATCTGGTGCAGATCAAACAGCTGATGGAAACGTCCTGGACCGAATTCGGCGGACGAACGAACCGCATTGTCGCCGCGCTGTATTTGCTGCAGCCCCAAGAGCGCCGGCGAGAAACCGGGCGCAAGCAATTCGAATCCTATTTTAAATTCGGATTTGTTCGCAATCCGTGGGACCGGGTTGTATCGCTGTATGAGCGCACAGAGGCATTACAGCTCCGGAACGAGATGAGCTTCGAACAATTTGTCGACTGGATTCAGTACAGCAGTGCCACATGCGTGCATTCGTCCCCACACCGGTATCAACTCGACTGGTTTGTCGATGCAAATGGAAATTTGTTAGCCGACTTCATCGGAAAATTCGAGCGGCTCGATGAGGATTGGGCTTTTGTGGCGCAGAAGCTCGGTCTGGAGGAGAAGTTGCCGCACCAACGCGCAAACCCGCGGGCGCGTCATTACGCTGAGTATTACACTCCTCGAACAAGAGATATCATTGCAGCGAAGTTCAAAGTGGATATTGAGCGGTTCGGTTATGAGTTCGCAGGATAAAATCAAAGCGATCGTCCTCACGTGTGACCGCTTTCGAGCGATCACGCGACATCTCATTCTCAAATATGAGCGGATCTGGCCGGATCACCCGTTCGTTTTTCATGTTCCATACCAGGAACTCCGCGGAACCGACACCGACCGAATCAAGTATTATGCGGCGCCCGAGGACATTAAGGGGACCATCCTGCATTTGCTCGCAGATATCGATGACGAAGAATGGATTTACTGGTGCGTGGACGACAAATACCCAATTCAGCTTCCCACAGACACGGTCGCCAAACTTATTTCGCACGCGATGCGTTCACCCGGAATTGATGGTCTATTATTCTGCAGATGCAGGGCGCTATTGAGCATCCCCCGACTCACGCTGCACCCTCACAAAGTAAAGAACCTGTTCGGCGATGTTTATCTGGAACGAAAAGGTTGGTGGCAGATATGGATTCATCAAATCATGCGCGCCAAAGTGCTTCGATATCTCTTCAAGAACCTTCCCGATCACATTCCCAGCGCCAAGGCAATGGATGATCTCAAGGATCAGGTGCCCAAGCTTCCTGAGCACAGGTTATTCGTAACGGAAAAAAATTACGCAGTGTTTGGTGAAAGCACCCGGCGCGGCATGATCACGCAAAACTGCTACGAAAGTATCGTGGACTCGGGAATTGAGCTGCCGGAGTGGTTTCAACAGCCGACCGGCGAATACGTGACGCTTGGAAAATTGTGAACGACTGGCGTGCCGTATGCTAAAAATGTTTGCACCTGGCGATTTTCTGGATCTCGAACACACGGCTCATCCGAAGCTGTTTGAGAACCAGAATTACGTTTGGGACGCGCTCAAACAGATTGCGAGTTACTTGCAATTTCGACTAAAACCAGCGGTCTTCGGCGAGTTAATCGGCAAGCCGTTCATCAGCAATCGCGTGTTCGTCGGCAGAGGAACGGTCGTTGAGCAGGGCGCGGTGTTGAAGGGCCCGGCGTGGATTGGCGAAAACTGCCAAATTCGCAGCGGTTGCTACGTGCGCGAGAATGTCATCGCTGGCAATGGCGTCGTGATGGGCAACTCGTGCGAGTTTAAGAATTGTATTCTATTCGATGAAGCACAGGTGCCGCATTTCAATTACGTCGGCGACTCCATCCTGGGCCATCAAGCGCACCTTGGCGCGGGCGTGATTCTCTCCAACGTCAAACTCAATCACGCCGAAATCGCTGTAAGCACGCCGGAGGGCAACATTCCAACCGGCTTAAGAAAATTCGGCGCGATCGTGGGCGACAGAACCGAAATTGGCTGTAATTCAGTCATCAATCCCGGCTCGGTCATCGGCCGCGATTGCTTGATTTATCCCAGCGTAAATTTCCGCGGCTTCCTGCCACACGGCAGCAGGGTCAAACTGCGGCAGGATTTGCAGGTGATCGGGAAACGCTGACGGGGCGAGCGAGTCGGCACGTCGCGTAGTTCGGATTCGGAAACACAATGTAAGGAGAAAAGTGCAAGAATTTCTGATGACCGCCGGATTTTTTCCGATCCAAAGAAGCGTCTCGATGATGGCTTGCGTGCGAACTAAGTGTTTGGAGAGAAGAATCGATGGCGCGCCGTGTTCAAAAAAGCTCTGCGCCGTTGCGTGCTGAACCAACGGGAGGGCCTGCGAGATCGGAGCTGATCAAGCTCATCAGGCACCGACTGCACGAGCCCCTTGGTCCGACGTTGTTAGTGCTGCAGCTCCTGCTGCGTGAAGAAACACTTTCGCCGCAAGGTGTTGCTCTTATTCGAATGCTCCAGCGCAGTATCAAAGAAGAAGTACGTGCCATCCAAGAACTGCTAAAGATCATAGAAACCTTTATTCAAGAGCCAGTCGAAGCAGATAGTCGGACAAAACAGCGATTGGAAGAATCCTCCCAATCGGGTTTGTCTTAAGCGTTTCGACGTTCGCGCACGTAAGATTGTGCCGGTTTCGGAATTGACCAGGAACCGACGACAAGCCCCGGCTTCGTCCATCGATCGAAGCAATTCGTCTGCGCCACCGCCATCGTCGAGGTACGTATGGCAATCGATAACCATCCGTTTACTAAAGGCCTGCCATTCATCTGTTCGACGCTGGTTTTTGCTGCTGAGCGGGGATTCAACCCACCGGGGGACAGTGATACGCTCGATGCAGTTCAATCACGCCACAATAGTTGCCAAAATTTTGCGCGGCGGCCTGTTTAGACGCTACCAAGTTAAACCACGGCAGTTGCGCCTGTCGGAACCGTGACTGAGGGTTTAGTCGCCGATGCGAAGTGGTCTCCGAAGCCATTTATCTTGTGCGGCAGTTGCTTTTTTAGCTGCGTGCCAGTCGCCATCGGTAAATCAGGGAATCCAGCCTGACAAGCCCGGCTCCGTAGCTGCGCAGCCAACCACGCCGTCCCGGTACGAGGTCGGTGCCTTTGACCCTTTCCAGCGAGACCGGATGGGTCTTCGTGGGTCGAGTTATTTTGGTAGAGGGCCGTGAGATACTTTCCCGGCAACACCTATTGCATGAATTCTTGCTGCTAATTTTCGATTTTGAACAGCCTGCGTGAGTTTTGCTTTAAGTCGGCGCTTGTTCGCACGACGCCGTGAGGCAACGGATGGGGGGGGATTCGAACCCCCGGTGCCTTTCGGGCACACACGCTTTCCAGGCGTGCACAATCAACCACTCTGTCACCCATCCAGAATAATCTTCCTCTTCCTCTGAATCTTAATCTCAGTGAGGCTGGAAACGACCGGAACAGACTAAGACTAAGAGGAAGCGGGAGAGGAAGATTATCACAGCTGCAAGCGCCGGAACAATTCGTCGAGCGGTAATTGAATGCCGATGTAAAATTCGCCGAAGTCGGCGTACTCGGCGCTGACCGGGTCGAAGCGCATTTTGTAAACGATGGCTTTGATTTGAAACGTGTCGCGCGCGAAGAGGGTCACGCCCCATTCGGCGTCGTCGAGGCCTGTCGAGCCGGTGATCAGCTGTTTTACTTTGCCGGCGAACTCGCGCCCGACACTGGCGTGTCCTTTCATCAGTTTGCGCCGTTCGTCGTAAGGCAGCGCGTACCAGTTGCGCTGTTCGCCGCGGCGCTTGCTCATGTTATAAAAACAAACCACCGGCCAATCGGGCAATGTAGGATACACGCGTTCCTGTCGGTAATGCTTGATTCGGTCGCGAAATGACGTCAACGCCTCTTCGAGCTTTGCGGGATCCTTTCGGATACTCGATTCGAGAGTCTCTATGTATTCTTCCTCGGTCGTGATGTATTCGCTCTCCTCGGTCAGCGACAAATAACTGTAGACTGGCGTGAGCACGTCTGCGCCTAACGAAAGTGATAATCGTTTCTCAATTCTATTGGCGTTGTGGAGATCGGGCGTGATCAGCATGAAACCGATATCGGCCTTCGGCGTCACCATCCCCAGTGTGAGCAATTGAGTAGTTTCCGCCGCGCGCACCTCCTGCACCAGTGACGCCAGATTTGTTTTCGCAGCATTTTGTTCTTCGCGGTTGAGTAACTGCCATTGGCCGTACTCGATCCGGTAATATAAATGCAAGCAATGCCAGCCTTCCTCTGGAACAAGCGCGGTATTCTTGTCAGTCATCGCGGTAGTCTCAACCTCAGGGACTGTTGGTCAAGCGTATCGCCCCAAGGAATGACGGCTTTTCCAGCCCGAAAGCTTTCGGGGCTGCCCAAGCCGTCGCTCCTTGAGCACTCGCGTTACCCAGGCGTTTGGACCTTCGGCAGATGCGCCATGCAATATTCCTCGCCGTCGCGCGCGACGCGGAAATCGAGATTCGGATCGCTTAGCTCGGTGGCGCCGCAGACAGCGCAACGATGGAGCGTTTCGGTTGCGCTGCGCGATTGCGCTTCAAAACGTTTGCGCCGCGTCGAGACGTCGTGCCGATGCCGCGCTTGATGAATAATCTCCGGTCCGAAGAAAATGAAATAGTTGATGAATGCGGCGATGAGCGCTGCGCGATACGAGTTCGGTCCCAGAAAAAATCCGAGCATTAAGAACGCGGCGTAAATCCACGCCAGCCATTTGATTTTTACGGGCAAAATAAAAAGGATGTAAATGACTTCATCCGGATAAAACCGCGCGAATGCGAAGAATAATGACGTGATGAGCATGCCATTGGAGAAATTGCTGCCGAAAAAGAATGCGGCGATGGTGGTGCCAATCATTCCTACGAAGAAATAGAGCGTCAGTCGGAACGATCCCCACGCGCGTTCGAGACCTTCGCCGATGAACCAGAGAAACCAGAGCGCGAGAAGCAGCCACAGCGGACTGAACGTCTGCGGAATAAAGATGTAAGTGACAAGGCGCCAAACCTGGCCTCGAAGAATCAAAGCCGGATCGAGTGTTAGAAATGATTCGAAGCCGCGGTTGAGATAAACCAGCACATAAACCAGCGCGGTGAAGCCAATCACGATCCGGATCAGCCCTGGAATGGCCAGGAAACCAAAACGGCGTTCGAGTTTGTCCAGCAAGGTCATTGCTGGCGCACGGTAATGTCGTGCAGTTCGCGTGCAAGGTGGATCGCGTTGTCCTCGACGCGATGATTTCGTCGGCTTCGGAGAAGCCGATCGACCTTTGCGCGTGATCGCAGCGCCGCGTAGTTTGGCCCGTGAGCGAGGCCGCACAAAAGAAAACACCGCTTTACGATGAGCATTTGCGGCATGGCGCGAAGATGGTTCCATTCGCCGGCTGGCTAATGCCGGTGCAATACACCAGCATCGTCGAGGAACATCAGGCAGTGCGGAACAATGTCGGCGTCTTCGACATTTCGCACATGGGACAGCTCATCGTCGAAGGCGCGGGTGCGCGGGATTGGCTCAATAGCATGCTGACTAACAACGTCGACAAGCTCGACGTTGGCATGGGTCAATACACGTTTTTGCTCAACGACCGCGGTGGCATCATTGACGACCTGATCGTGTATCGAGTCGACGAGCAAAAATACCTGCTCGTCGTAAACGCCGCTTGCGCGGACGAAGATTTTGCGTGGCTGCAAAATCATCTTGAATTAGGGCATGCCTCCGGCTTGCCTGGTAACACAGATCGCAAGCGAGACGCTTGCGCTACCATCTTAACAAGTCGCAGTGCGAATTTCGGCGCCGTGGCCATTCAAGGCCCGCGGACCATGGAATTATTTCATGCGCTCTTCGGTACAGACATCGAGCCGCCGGCTCGAAATTACATTGTCGATGTTTCATTTGGCACGACGAACGTTTCAGTCGCCCGCACCGGCTATACTGGAGAGGACGGCATCGAAGTCTTCTTCCCCGCAAACGACGCAGTGAAGTTTTGGAGCGCTGTGCTTGAACACGGCAAGCCGTTTGGAATCAAGCCGTGTGGCTTGGGAGCGCGGGATACACTGAGGCTGGAGATGTGCTACCCACTCAACGGTTCCGATCTCTCTCCGGAACGAAATCCGATCGAGGCGGGACTTGGATTCTTCGTTGATCTAGCCAAGCCAGACTTCGTCGGTCGCGATGCGTTGTTAAAGACAAAAGAACTCGGTCCTCGTGAAAAGCTGGTGCCGTTCCGGATGAAGGAGAAAGGTCCACCGCCGCGTCCGCATTACGCCGTGTTTCGCACTGGCGGGCGGATCGGGGAAGTGACGAGCGGCACCCTTTCTCCAAGCTTGAACTGGGGCATCGGCATGGCGTATGTGTCGTCGGCGCACGCAAAGATCGGCACTGAGATTGACATCGAGATTCGCGCGCAAAAATTCCCAGCGACCGTGGAAAAGAAACCGCTCTACAAAAAAACAGCATCATGATGATTCCAGACGATTTGCTCTACACCGAAAGCCATGAATGGATTAAGCACGAAGGCGATAAAATCCGAGTAGGCATCACGGATCACGCGCAATCCGAATTGACCGACGTGGTTTATGTCGAGTTGCCAAAACTGGAGCGGCAGGTAAGCGCCAAAGAACCGATCGCGGTCGTCGAATCAGTGAAAGCTGCAAGCGACATTTATGCGCCGGTAAAAGGTACGGTTGTCGAAGCGAACAAGGCGCTCGAAGCGGATCCGGGGCTGATCAACCGCGAACCGTACGGGCAAGGATGGATATATGTTCTCAAGATCGAAAATGCCGACGATCTAAAAAATCTGAAAGACGCAGCCGCTTACAAAAAGCAGATCGGTTGAAACCGAAGTTTTTTAAAACCCCTGCGGATTTCCGAACCTGGCTGGAGAAGAATCACTCGACCGCGACTGAACTCTGGGTTGGGTTTTACAAAAAGGATTCGGGAAAGCCGAGCATTACTTGGCCCGAATCGGTAGATCAAGCGCTCTGCTTCGGTTGGATCGACGGAATTCGGAAGCGTGTTGACGAAGTCAGTTACCAAATTCGATTTACGCCGCGGCGGCGTGGCAGCATTTGGAGCGCGATCAACATCAAACGGGCTAAGGAGCTCGTTGAGGAAAGACGGATGCGATCGGCCGGCCTGAAAGCGTTCGCGGCACGGATCGAGAACAAATCAGGCATCTATTCGTACGAACAACGAACCACAGAATTGGTCGAGCCGTACGGAAAATTGCTGAAGAAGAATAACGCAGCCTGCAAGTTTTTCGAAAAACAGCCGCCCTCGTATCGAAAAATGATCGGCTGGTGGATTATCAGCGGGAAAAAAGAAGAAACGCGGATGGCTCGGCTGGCAAAATTAATCAACGAGTCTGCAAAAGGAAAACGCCTCCTTTAATAGCAATCGAGCTTCTGAAGAGCAGCCCGGCTATAACAGACCCGACACGGTGTTAATCAGCAGCGCCAGAATGAGTGTGTTGAATGCAAACGAGAGAATGCTGTGGAACAGAGTGATTCGGCGAATCCGGCGCGAAGTGATTTGCACATCCGACACCTGGCAGGTCATCCCAATCACAAACGAAAAATAGGCGAAATCAAAATAGTTTGGCGGCCTATCACCCGGGAAAATGAGACCACCGGCATGCTGTTGTACGCCCGGTTGGTCGCTGTCGCCGTAATACGTGTGTGCATAACGCAAACTATACACTGTATGAAGCAGTGCCCACGAAGAGACCACGGTACAGAGCGTGAGCAGCAAATGAATGACGAAATGGCCGCCACTCTGACTTTTGTGCGCCTTAATCAGAAAGCCAACCGCAAACAGTGCGGCGCAAGAGGCGAAAACGACAAAAATGAAAACCAGAAAGCGGCTGAGATCTTGTTGCTGCGCAATTTCGCGTATTTTGCGCTGCGGCGTCCTCAGCATTGTGACCCAGTCAAGCGCGAGGATAACTACAGCGACTGCGTTCCAACCTGCAATTGCCGCACTTGCGAACCGAAACTCTCCCCGCAAGGCGACGAATGTCGCCGCACCGACTGCTAGTCCCAGAACCAGACGCTGGCGCGCATCTGGACGGCAGACAAGGTCGACAACGCGCACGTTAGCGACTGTCTTTCTTAATGGCGAACCCGATATAGCCCCAGCGGCCCCACTCGTGATGCGAAGTGCGGTGCACATCGCGGCGACCAGTCTTTTTTTCGTGGGCGTATGTATTTGCGACGAATTCAGGGAACGCAGCGTTCATCTGGACATCGTGTGACACGAGCAATCCGCCGTCACGCAGGCGCGGCCAGAACTGGCGAAATTCCCAGAACATGTGCTGATAGCTATGCGAGCTGTCGTGCAGGAACATGTCGATGGACCGCGGTAGTTGGTCGCCTTTGAGAAAATCTTCGATTCGGCCGCGCATCGGCACGAATCCACTCGCCGATCGCAGTTCATCGGGAATCAAGGCGCCTTGCTCGCAGTCTTCGCTCAATTCGATGCTGTACAGCTTCGAGGTGGCGAGCTTTTCGTCGGCAAGCGCCTTTAAAATGAACGCCGAGGACATGCCAATAAATCCACCCGACTCGACGAGCACCACAGGACGCAACCAGCGGGTCAATCCGTAGAGCGTTGCGCAATCAATCGCTCCCATCACGCCTTCGCTCCCGTAATCATCTCGGCGGCGTATCATGTCCGACATGAATTCGCTCGCGCGAATTTCCTTCGCGAAACGCGCAACGGTGTCCCACATCGAGTAGAAGGATGGAGACGGCAACGAGGTCTGAGACATTTGCTTCGATTGGCGGCACTGAGGGAGTTGAAATACGCGCATCTTCGGCTGATTCGGAAATGAACATTCGCTGAGCTTCAAACTCGCGCGAATGTTTATTTAGCGTGTTGAGAAGGGATTGCTGTAGCGTCCGTTGTCCTTATTGCACAACGGGTTGCAGGCGTCGCGCATGAAATCCACTGAAGACAGCAGACACAACAACGGAAGTCCCCCTTTTTTCCGAACGAAGCTGTGCTTAATTCCTCCGTTTTCCCCATGAGTAGTAAACAGAAGCCACGGGAAGCGGAGCTAAACTTTGAGGGCGCGATGGATCGGCTCGAAAAAATTGTCGAGCAGATGGAGTCGGGTAAATTGCCGCTCGAAGATCTGATCGTCCGCTACGAGGAAGGGATGAAACTGGTAAAGACCTGCCAGGAGCGTCTCGCTAACGCCGAGCAAAAGATTAAAATCATTACTCGCAACAGCGCCGGGAAGGCCGTAGTTAAAGAATTCGAGCCTGCGCAAGAAGCGAATTCTCCCGAGAAAGCGGCGGTCGAAGCTGAAAGCACCGATGACGAAATCAAACTCTTCTGAAAATCCGCAAACCACCGAGACAACCGACACGCCGAAGCGTTTGCTCGATGGGATCCGTTCGCCAGCGGACATCAAAGCGCTGCGTGAACAGGATCTGCCGCAGCTCGCTCAGGAAGTGCGCGATGAGCTGATCAAAGTTCTCTCGCAAACCGGCGGCCATCTCGGACCCAACCTCGGCGTCGTGGAGCTGACAATTGCGTTACATCGCGTGTTCGACACCCCTCGTGACCGTTTCGTCATGGACGTCAGCCACCAGGGCTATGTGCACAAAATGTTTACCGGACGGCTCGATCGATTTGGCACAATGCGTCAATTCGGTGGGCTTAATGGCTTTCTGTTGCGCACCGAAAGCGAGCACGATTGCTATGGCGCGGGTCACGCAGGAACCGCCTTGTCCGCAGCACTCGGCATGGCCGTCGGGCGCGACTTGCGCGGCAGCGACGAGAACATCGTGGTGGTTGCAGGCGACGCCGCCTTTACATGCGGAATCAGTTACGAAGCGCTTAATAACGTCAAAGCGCACACGAAGCGGTTCATCGTCGTCCTGAATGACAACGAGTGGTCGATCGCCAAAAATGTCGGCGCGATCGCGAATTACCTGAACACGATCGTGACTAGCCCGACGTTCGCTCACCTGCACGACAAAGCCCGGCATTTCGTCGAGTCTGTTGCGGGAAAATCCATTGCGGAGTTCGCACACAAAGTTGAGGAGAGCGTCAAGGGCTTGCTTGTACCGAGTGTCATTTTCGAGGAACTCGGTTTGCGTTATTACGGGCCAATCGATGGACACGACATTCCTTTGCTCATCAGGACGTTTGAATTTTTGAAAACGCAGGATGAACCGGTCCTGCTACACATCCTGACGCAAAAGGGAAAGGGCTACGCTCCGGCACTCAAGCAGCCCGATAAATTTCACGGTCTCGGCAAATACAAGATCGAGAGCGGCGAGACCGCACCGACACCAACGCCGACGTATTCAGAAATTTTCGGTAAGTCGCTCGCGAAGTTCGCGGAGACGAATCAGAAGCTTGTTGCGATTACTGCGGCAATGCCGAGCGGCACCGGTCTCTCGCATTTTCAGAAGGCGCATCCGGGCCGCTACTACGACGTAGGTATCGCAGAAGAACATGCCACGCTTTTTGCGTGCGGTTTGGCGACGCAGGGCTTGCAGCCGTTCCTCGCGATTTACTCCACTTTTTTTCAGCGCGCGTATGACATGGCGATCCACGATATCGCCATTCAGAACCTGAACGTGAAGCTATGCATGGACCGCGCTGGATTGAGCGGCGATGACGGTCCGACTCACCATGGCTTGTTCGACATCGGTTACCTGCGACATGTCCCGAACTGGGTGCACATGCAGCCGAAAGACGAGGACGAATTCGTCGACATGCTCTGGACTATGTTGCACTACAACTCCGGACCGATCGCGATTCGTTATCCACGCGGCTCGGGTACCGGCGCGAAAATCAAACCAGAACCGCGGCTTCTGGAAATTGGCAAGGCGGAGGTCGTGCAACACGGGCGCGACGTGGCGATCTTCGGTCTCGGCGCAATGTTCGAGATAGCCGAAGAAGCCGCGCGAAAGCTCGAAGAAAACGGAATTTCCGTTGCGCTCATTAATCCGCGCTGGATCAAACCCATGGACACTGGCACGCTCGAATTTTTCGCCAGAAGCGTGGACGTGGTCTGCACCATCGAAGACCACGTTTTGCACAACGGTTTCGGCTGCGCAGTGATGGAACATCTGCACTCGCAGATGATCAATACACCCGTGGTGCGGATCGGTTGGCCCGATCAATTCATCGAACACGGTGCCGTCCCAATCCTGCGGAAGAAGCACGGCATCACAGCCGACGCACTTGTGGAAAAAGTCCTTCCGCTCCTTCGCAAGAAATCCAAGCTCACGCCCTCCGTAGCGTAACAAAAGCGAAGGGCGCCTTCGTTTCCGAAAGCGCCCTTCATAGTTTCGATGGCGATAAGCCGAATTCTGTCGGTTCCCGAAGGCATTCGGGGCCTGATGATCATTCATCTCATCCGTCCCGCACGCGGGACGAATGCCCGATCCCGCATTTGCGGGACCGTGGTGCGACGATACCCGAGGATTAATCGGGCCGGCTGCCCTTCCTCTGTTTTGTCTTGCACCGCATGGGGTTTTTCGTGCCTCGCGAATTACTTCGCGAGCGGTGAGCTCTTACCTCGCCTTTTCACCCTTGCCTGCGCTTTTCTCAAAGAACCGGCGGTGTCTTTTCTGTGACACTCTCCGTCAATCCCGACTTTGGTCGGGGTTGCCCGCGTATTTTACGCGGCATGCTGCCGTATGGTGTTCGGACTTTCCTCCAGTAACCCGAAAGCGGATCACCAGCGATCATCTGCCATCGGCGCATAGTTTAACACAATGAACTGAGAAGAAAAGAAACCGGCGGCTGAGCAGATACGCTGATTTGCTTTGTGTTCAGCGGTCATTTTCTTGCTGATTCATCCCGAAGGGTTTCGGCCCAATGCGCGAGAAAGAACTTCTTCTCGCTTGGTAGAAGATGATCGGACGTTCCGACAATTGGGCGCAGTGTCGTCATCATCTGCAGGCAAACAACAATGAAAATCACGCTCCAAAACTTCAGATGATTTCGAGCGGAACCGCCGAGCAAATGGCCCATCGCTTCAAGCAAACGCAAACCAAACATAATTCCAATCGCCCACAGACCAATGTGCAGCGCAGCCATGAACGCGACGGAGTCCGTTGATTGTGAAAAGATCCAGGCGACCGGTGCGAACCCGATTAACAGCAGAGCGCTTAGACTCACGGCCGCAAATAACACTCCCGTAACGGTTCGCAGCTGGACATCGATCCCACTCAGGCAGGTGAAAATGTACAGGCTCGGCAGGCAAATCAGGATCGACAATATTGTTCCCATCGCGATTTTCGCCGGAGCGATCCAGAATTGCGCTCCGCCGGAAAAACTGCCGACAACGACGCCGTACGCCAGCATGCCAAGCAACGCGAGTGACAGGAGCCACAGGGGCAGAGCTGCTCGCCAATTGTTTTGTAACTCGTGAATGATTCTGCCAGGGAATTTAAGTAGTGCCTCAACGACCAGCGGTGGTGATGCTCCCTCCGGCATCGGTTCGAACGCGAACCGCCCTGGAATCGGCGGTGGTTTAGATGGCTGATTTTGAGTTGGTGGTGTGTTCATTTGTTTGGGTTTGGGTTAGTTCGATTCAGAAAAAGAGATGTCGCAGAGCGCGCCAGACAGCTTCGTAGAAATTGCCGCGTAAGGGATCACTCCGGAGAAACTCAATCGCGAGCCTGGGTGAGCCGATAAACGGCCTGAGGTTCCACGCAATTTGCGCTCCAAGGAAAAGATTTCCAGCCAGCCAACTGAACAGCACAGCCCGCGCGACCCTGTCGCTCCCGCTTATTTTGCGCAGTAATCCCAGCAGCCGGCTATTAGCGATCACACCGGCAAGCGCTATGGCGAAAACATGGGTCAGCAACATGACGCTGTGCCCCAGAATTGCGCCTTTGGATCCCAGCGGTGGCGCATTAAACCACACAAAAAGCGTGAGCGGTGCGAAACCCGCAAGAATTATCGCCGCAATGGCGAAGCTCATCAGGATCGTGATCGCCGTTTGCCTGAAGGACAATCCCGATCCGAGAATTTGCGCCAGCATTCCATTGATCGTGCCGTTGCCGAGGCATGTGAGAAAAATTACGAGCGGAAATTTGATTGCGGTGTAGAACGCCTGCAATGGACCTCGCCACAATCCAAGGGTCGCGCCATAAAGACCAGCGCCGACCAAAATGATCAGAGAGAATTGCGCGACCGATTCCAAACCCGCTCGCGACACCGACTCAGCAACACGATCAGCATCGCCTCGCAAGAGAAGCTTGAGTCGCCCGATCACGGTTGCGTCCTCGCAATCTCCTCCAGACGCCGGAATACGGCGTCAACGGTCTCGCGGAGCGTCGACGTTCCGGCAGTCAAACCGACTATGCGGATGTTATCGAACGATTCGGAACGGAGTTCCTCCGGCCGCTCGACGTGAAACGCTCGTCTGCCTGCCGCGCGACACGTCTCGACGAGTTGCCGCGTATTGTTGCTGCCGTGTCCTCCGACAACCACAATGATTTCAGCGACATCGATCAATTTCCGTAAAGCTGATTGTCGATCTTTTGTCGGCCTGCAAACCGTATCGACAAAGCGCACCTCGCTTGCTGGATGTAGACGCTCGATTTCTGCCACGAGCGCACGCACTCGATCGATGGGCTGTGTCGTTTGAGAAATCACGCCGTATCGGTCGCGCCGTGGCAGCTTCGAAATATCGCTTGAGAGATCGACAACACGCGCTTCCGGAAAATCTTCGGTGAGTCCACGAACTTCGACGTGCCCGACCTTTCCGATTACAACCGGGAAGTAACCGGCCGCGACGAGCCGTTTCAGTTGTTCATGCGCGTGCCGAACGAGAGGACACGTTCCATCGACAACGTCGAAGCCGTGTTCGCGCCACGTTGCGCGCTTTGCGTCCGATGCTCCATGTGCGGTAATCATCACCTGCCCTGATATCCCTTCTGGTCGATCGAGTGAGCCCTCGCTCACGCCCTGCGTGCGAAGCCGCTCGCGCACGACCGGGTTGTGTACGAGCTCACCGAGAATTGTGAGCGGCGCCTTCTCTGCCATTTCTTCGGCTTGCGCGATGGCATCGCGTACCCCGAAACACATTCCGAGATGCTCAGCGAGAACAATTTTCATTTCGCGTCTTCCGTGGAAACAATTTTAACTTTGTATCACAAAGTAATCGCACAAAAATTTTTTGCGGTGTCCTACGATTTCCATTCCTTCACAATCTCCTCCAGTGCGTTGATGTGCTCCCGAAAGGCAGCCCGGCCTTTCGCAGTCAGTGCGTAAGTCGTTTGTGGCCGGCCCCGGATTTCCTTGGTGACCGAGACCAAACCTTGCTTGTGCAACGTGCGCATGTGCGTGATCAAATTGCCGTCGCTCATTTTCAATTCGGCTTTGAGCTCCTGGAACGACCAGCTCCGACGCGAGGCGAGCAAGGCCATGATCGCCAGCCGCCACTTTTCGTGGATGATCTTGTCGAGTTTCTGGAAGTCGAACATCGTTCATTCGACGGCAAATTGTTCGATTTCGTCCGCGCGTTTCCGCGGCCACGCACAGACAGCGTAAATCAGGTGATACACACCGAATGTGATGCCCATGGCAATGTTCGGTAGATTTGCAGGCAGATCCCCAACCACGTTTCTCAACGCCGGCAATGCCAGCGCGCTTAGCAGGAATGCCCACCCCAGGCAAACGAGCGAACGCGGAGCAAAAAGCCCAGTAGAAAGCAATGCCAATCCGTAGAAAGCGATCCACACCACCACTAGCTCCTGCTCGGCTGCGCCTTTATAACCGGAGATCAAAAACCACAGTGTCACTGCCGCGGGAATCAAGAGATTCGGCGCGATAGCCCGCAGCGTTAACTTCATCCCTGACGAAACAAACGGGCGGTCATCCTTCTTCGCTTCACGCCAGATGAAAAACGCGTTAGCCACTACAGCGAAGAGCAGCACGATTAACCAGATAGCAGCAAAGGCGCGGCCTTGTACTGGCCGGTTCGCACTGCCTTGGTTGTTCAGATAAATCGTGGCGGCGCCGAAGATTGATAAAAAACCGGCTACGAGCGCAGCGGGAGCCGAAATCGCGCGATAGACGGTGGCCCGTTCCATGAGCGACCGAATGACGCGCAGATGCTCTTCGGCTTTCGATCGCTCGTGGTCCATTAGCGGAGCTTTGTATTACAAAGTGAAATCATGCGCAATAACTTTTTTTAGATTTTTTTGGCGACGGTGATCACAGACAATTAAAATGGCGACGGCACATTCACTAGAAAAATGATAATCATGGCCAGTGCGATGACCAGCTTGGCGAGCATGGCGCCAATGTTCCCAAGCAAACTTCCCCATCCCGCGCGACCAGCATCAATCATACGCTTCCCCGCGATGACTTCACCGACGATCGCGCCAATCACCGGACCAACAAACAGGCCGATCACGCCGAAGAACAAACCGACTAGTGCTCCCAGAATCGCGCCGAACGTTCCCCATTTCGTCGCGCCGAAGTATTTTGCGCCGAAATAGCCGGCGAGAACGTCGAGCCCGTACGTCGCGAGCGTCAGCAGAACCAGCACAATGATTGTGTACCAGCCAACGCTCTTGTCCGAGCCGAGCATTATTCGATGAATGATCGCAGCGGCGAGAATAATAGTCGTGCCTGGGAGAACCGGCGCGACCGTGCCAATCAACCCGACAGCGAAAAGCACAATCGTCAAAAACCACCAGAACAGTTCCATGCACCGTAAATCGTGATTCGAGAATCGAGAATCGTCGAGCAGGTCGTTTAACGATGTGTCAATTCACGCTTA
>Ga0207697_10000966_pt1 | contig 16174 bp, 11 predicted proteins | sample KBSSwiS5withPhiX_FD_184293 | JGI IMG/M metagenome (GOLD analysis project Ga0207697, IMG submission 184293) | Switchgrass rhizosphere microbial communities from Kellogg Biological Station, Michigan, USA, with PhiX - S5 (SPAdes) (version 2) | ecosystem: Host-associated > Plants > Roots >... | reverse complement strand
TCCTTTGCTGAATTGCGATGCGGAAATGCCGGGTTTCAACTGAATCATGGGAAGTGAGAATGGGTTGAAGATTGCGAATACATGCGAAAAATAGTGAACAGCCCAGGCAACAACTTGTGAACAGTTGCGAACAACAAGTTATTGCGGGAGCTAGCCCGCGGATATACAACATGCGGTAGAAATGTGCCCCTGCTCAAGTTTTTATTTGTAAAATTTTTTGTGCGCCAACTAGCCTTTGCCTGAACGCTCTAATTTCGCTCTTGAAGCAGGCGAAAAAGGAGGATTTTCCCGCCTCGGCCTTCGGCTGGTTCAGATCAAATTCGGCATGTCTTGTTTTTTTTGCGCGCCCTGAGTAAAAATGGCGAATGCTCCCCCTTCGTGGTGAAACAACGCCGCGGGCAACTTTATTTCCATCCACGCGCTGGACGATGGTGCTGGAGGCGGGAGATGACGAAGCCGCGTCCCGTCAATCGCTCAGCGCGCTCTCCGAATTGTGCCGAATTTATTGGCGGCCACTCTACCTTTTTTTGCGCAGAGAAGGCTTCGGCCCGGATGACGCGCAGGATTTGACGCAGGGTTTTTTTGCTGACCTGATCGAAACGCGTGCCTACGCCCGAGCGGATCGAGAAAAAGGTCGCTTCCGTTCTTTCCTCCTCGGTGCGCTGAAACATTTTGCGGCGAATGCGCGCGATCGCGAGCGCGCGCAGAAGCGTGGTGGCGGAATCGTTCCGGAGCAGTTTGATGAGAGGGTGGTTTCGGAAGTGGAGGCTCAAGTCGGACGCGCCACGAGATGGACGGCCGATCATGTTTACGAACGCGAATGGGCGGCCTCGCTTCTTCGGCAAGCATTGGATCGTTTGGCGCAGGAATGCGCGCTCGCGGGAAAAGCGCCTCTGTTCGATTGCTTGAAGCCATATCTTTCGGCGACGGGCGAGGCAGCCGTTCCCTACGAAGAAATGGCGCCGCGGCTGCATAGGCCCGTCGCGACTTTACGCAGCGACGTGGCACGATTGCGCGCACGTTATCGTGCGATTCTGCGCGAGGAAGTTCGAGGCACGGTCGCTCAAGCTTCAGAGGTGGATGAAGAATTGCGGCATTTGTGCCGCGTGTTGGTCGAGGCCTAGCGAAGCCAAGTGAAACTTCCTTCCGCAGAAATTTCGAAATGCCCCGAATGCGGTGGGGCGCTGGAAGAAACATCGAATGACGACCTAGGTTGCATGGTTTGTTTGCTGCGCGTTGGACTGAGCGACGTGCCGGATAAAATCAGCGAAGATTGGTTCGTCCCGGATCAATTCGGACCATATGTGATTGAGCGTCGCGAAGATGGAAGTGCCTGCGAGCTCGGGCGCGGTGCGATGGGGGTGACTTACCGTGCGACCGATACTTCACTGCAGCGCGCCGTCGCATTAAAAATCATCAAGACTGATCTGGCCGGTCGCAGCGCGGAAGCGCGCGAGCGTTTCGCACGCGAAGCGCGGGCCGCGGCGGCATTGCGGCATCCAAATGTCGCGACGGTTCATCACTTTGGAATTCGGGAAGAAACCGGTCAGTGCTTTTACGCCATGGAGTTGGTCGAAGGCGAAACCCTGGATGCCCGTGTGCGTCGTAAAGGTCCAATCGATGTGCGCACGACAGTTGAGATCGCGCAGCAAATCACGGCCGCGCTCGCTGCCGCAGAAAAACGCAGACTCGTGCATCGCGATTTGAAGCCCGCTAATGTCATGATCGCGACCGCGGAAGGTGCCGATGGTGTCGAGGATTCATCAGACATTCACATCAAGGTCATCGATTTCGGCGTCGCCAAGGCGTTGGCGGAGAAAGCAGATCCGCAAGTTTTGACGCATCACGGTCTCATCGGCACACCCGCTTTTGCCAGTCCGGAACAATTCACCGATACACCGGTTGATGTTCGCTCGGATATTTACTCGTTAGGCGCAACGCTCTGGTATCTGCTTACTGGCAAGGTTCCATTCGCCGAACGACTGGCTGCCAAAATCCGCCAAAGCCCGAATTCGGCTGCGCCGCCAGTCGAACAATTAAGAGCCGCACACATTCCCTCGCGCTTGGTTTCGCTGCTCCAATCGATGCTGGCGATCGAACCGGCGGCCCGGCCCAGCGTTCGCGATCTCGCGATTCGGCTGGAAAGAATCCACACGCAACTCGCCGATCGCGCAAAAGCGGCGCGCCGAGTAGCCTTTGCGGCCGCGCTCGTCGTGGCCGCAACCTCCGCAGCGCTGTTTGTCTATCACCCGTTCAATGGTCGAAGGTCTAACGACACTCCGATCTCGCCGGAAAAGAGCATTGCTGTGCTTCCATTTGAAAATCTGAGTGCCGAGAAAGATGACGCGTTCTTTGCCGATGGCATTCAAGACGATGTTTTGACCACTCTGGGCAAAATCAAAGAACTCAAAGTAACGGCGCGGCCATCGGTCATGGCTTATCGCGGAGAGGCGGTCGCGGGCAAGCTGCGCGAGATCGGCCAGACCCTGCGGGTGTCCCATGTACTGCAAGGTAGTGTCCGTCGCGGGGGAACCCACGTCGTCATTAACGTGGCGCTGCTCGACACGCGCGACGATCGACAGATCTGGTCGGAACGCTACGAGCGCACCTTGACTGACGCGATTTCGTTGCAAGGCGAACTGGCGGTTGAGATAGCGCGCGAATTACGCGCTACGCTTACCCCAACAGAAAAGACAATCGTCGCGAGTAAGCCGACGCAAAACCCGGAGGCATATTTATTTTACCTGCGGGCGCGCGAACGCGAAACCGGCTACGCTAAAAGTGGCGCCGACATCATTGCAGCCGACCAGCTGTACGCGCAGGCGATCGCGCTTGACCCTAAGTTTGCGCTGGCACGCGCGCGACGGTCCATTTTGATTAGCAAGAATGGCGGCATGCCGCATCCGGCAGATGATTTGCAGTGGAAACTAAAAGCACGAGCCGAGGCCGACGAAGCGGTGCGATCAGCGCCAGGCTTGGGGGAAGCGCACCTGGCACTGGCTACATATTATTATTTGCCGGAAGACGATCCCGCATCCGCCTTGAGTGAGCTCGCCGTTGCCGAAACCACTTCGCCGAACAATGGCGAAATTTTCCTGCTCCGTGGCGCGTGTTATCGCGAGCAAGGTCGCTGGCGCGAAGCGATCGCGAATTATCAACGCGCTCAAGAGCTCGACCCTCGTAACAGCGAGATTGCGGTGTTGAACGCTCGCAATTATCGAATGGTGCGTGATTGGCCGGCTGCGGAAAAGTCGCTCTACCACGCGCTCGAGATCGAGCCTAGCTCGGAGCAGGTCCTGATCTTTCTAGCCTTCGTGAAATGGTATAGCGGTAACGCAAACGCCTGGCATGCAGCTTTTCCTCAATTTCCCGCCGGTTCTGAGCACCTGCCTTACCTGACCGCGGATCAGGCAATGGTCGACCGCGATTTTGCGAAGGCCGAGAAGATTTCGGAGGAATTCAAAAACCCGGAGCACAAGACTTACTTTCATGGCTGCATTGCCGTAGCGCGCGGCGAGGTTATGACGGCGCGTCGCTTCTTTGAGACGTTGCGGCCGACCTTTGAAGCCCGAGTGCGGAATCACCCCGAAAACGCATTCGAAAGGAGCGATCTGGGACTGCTCTATGCCTATCTGGGCCGGAACGAGGAGGCCATTCGCGAAGCTCGTCGCGCAGTCGATCTTGTCCCGGCGAGCAAGGACGCGACCACCGCCCCACTTCTGGCCGATATGCTGGCGCTGGTTTACGCTCGTACCGGCGAAACCGATCAGGCGATCGCATTGATTGAACGTCTTCTTACGACTCCTGGCGCGGTCCTTACAATCAATTCACCAAATCACTACGGCATCACGCTTATGGACCTGCGTCTCCGTTGGGAGTGGGATCCTTTGCGAAAGGATCCGCGCTTCCAAAAAATTCTGGCGGGGCCGGAGCCGAAGACGATTTATTAGCGGAATGTTCGCGGATTGATTTGGTGCGTCCGGCGGTTCCCGCTCGCGAATGCTTTTGGAGTCGCGCCTGCCAAGAGGTCGCGAAAAAATCTCTATCGGGAGCCGGTCGGTTCGCCAGCGGAAACGGGGACTTCACCGCTGACGTGATGGTTGATATCGCCCCCGCCAACCCCACTGTTTTCGCTTCGTTCAGGGGCGAGTTTCTTAAGAAATCTCCGTAAGAGCGAGCATTCGGCTATCGATGAGTCGAACGCCGACGACAAAATAGGACTTGTTAGGCATCAGGCATTTGGCTAAACGAAGGAAATTATCGAGAGGAGCTTCTGCTCAAGCAATCATCGATCTGTCGTACTTGCTTAGGCGCAGTAGGAATTTCCTTATTCCGTGCTGCGATCGCATTGGCTGAAGAAACTGTGCCAGAAGAAGCTGCGACGGCCGAAGCGGAACGCGTCATCGTTACCGGTTCGTACATTCCTACCGCGGAAGAAGTAGGGCCGAATCCAGTTCTGATCATTAACCGTGAGCTAATCGAGAAATCCGGTGAGCGGACTACCGAAGAATTGCTCAGAAACCTTACCGTGGCGAATGCAAATGGACTCCCGGTTTCGAGCCACGTCTTCGTTGGAGCTGCTACCATCCCGGGCCCTACTTCGATTTCGCTGCGCGGTTTTGATACCAGCGCAACCCTCGTGCTGATCGACGGGCGTCGCGTCGCTCCCTATGGAATAGGAGCAGGCAACAATGGCACACAGTCTTTCGTCGACCTTAACTCCATTCCACGAGCCGCAATCGACAGCATCGAGATTCTGAAGGATGGGGCATCTACTACTTACGGCGCGGATGCGGTCGCTGGTGTGGTGAACATCAAGTTTCGTCATAACTATGACGGGGCCGAGGCCACGGTGGAGTACGGTAACACGCTCGACAAAGATTCAGGTGAGAACAGCGCCAGCGCGATCTTCGGCGTTGGCAACGACAAAACGCAAGTCACTGGCGTGCTCAACTACTATCGGCGCAATTCAATTTTTGCGCGCGATCGAGCATTTTTTGCCAAGGGTCAAAGCGGTAACTCGAGTCCTTACAACCTTGAACTTTCACGGGACGCCGTGGTGGCAGCGATTCAGGCTGACACAACCATTATGCCCGGGCAGCAAATGGCGATTATCGCCGGTCTTCCGACTGACGATCTCCTTTTTGGTCATGCACCATTTGGCACGAACGGTACCGCCCCGGCGTCTCAATTCGTGTTTACCCCTTTGTTTTCATTCGATTCCCGCTTTGATTTTAACAAGTTCCTGAGTGCTTTCCCTGAGACTGAGCGTTACGGCGGCTTTTTCAATGCCGAGCACAAAATGTGTGGCGATCAGCTCATCCTTTACGCCGATACGTTCTATCAAAACACAAAATCTCACGATGAACTTGCTCCGGTCGCGACGTCGTTCACCTTGCCCGGATCGGTCACGGTTTTCATTCCGCCAACGCATCCTGCGGGTGCGATCAACCCTGCGACAGGTCAACCATTCGGGATTTTAGGCAGGTTTGCGCCGGCCGATGTTGGAGCGCCGCCGGGGGCTTTCAATCCCTTTAATCCGTTTCAGCAATTCATCTCCGGTTTCACCTTTGCTCGCGTGGCTGATTTCGGGAACCGGATCTACGACACTGAGACCGATGCCTTCATGTCGACAGTCGGTGCCAAAGGCGACAAGTTATTCGATGGAAGCTGGGGCTACGATGTCGGCTTCCGCTATTCTCAAATCAAGAATACGTCCACCGGCTCCTTTATCTCCGCGACCCGCTTTAACCGAATCTTGAACGCGAACGATCCGATTTTCGATCCGACGTCTAGCGAATTCATCGGCACAACTGTCCCGTTCAATCCATTCACCGATTACCGTGTTCCGTTCCCTTCTAACTTCGCCACGATAGATTTCGCCACCATTCACCCGAAGAATGTCGACACTTCGAAACTGGCGACGCTTGATGCCACAATGTACACGACCGCATTGTTTAAATTGCCGGCCGGCGGTGTTGGACTGGCCTATGGTGGACAATTCCGCCGCGAAAGCATCGAGCAGGATATCGATCAGCTAAATCAGGGAGATAATCTCGGCGAAACGCCATTCCACAGCACGCGTGCGGGACGCAAGTCTTACGGTATCTATGCTGAGACCGATATTCCGGTTTTTAGCGCCGCCAATTCCATCCCGGCTTTTCATGCCTTGGAGTTCACCGCTGCGGTTCGCTTTGAATATTATCTAAATAACGACACGAACGTCCTCGTCCCCAAGTTTGGGATGAGATGGCAGCCGTTCGATGACAGTCTGACGATCCGATCGACCTGGGGAGAAGGATTTCGCGAGCCATCGCTTTACGAATTGTTTGGCTCCTCCTTTTCCGAATTCGAGGGACCCGAGATGGATGTTCCTGTGACGATCAACACAAATCCGGCGTTGGCTCCCGAAGATTCTCGCAATTTTACCGCCGGGATCGTTTACACGCCGAAATTCATTCCCGGTCTGACGGTATCGGTCGACCTCTTTGACATTGAGCGCCAAGGCGTCGTTTTCCTGCCGAGCTTCGATCAAGTTCTTGCGCGAGAACGGGCGGGCGCTCTGCTCCCTGGTGAGGTAGTGGTGCGCGCTCCAAATGATCCTGATCGCATTCTCTTCATGAGCAAAACCTTCATTAACGGTGGTGCACAACGCTCGCGCGGCGTCGATTTCGGAGTGCAGTATCAACTACAAACATCGTTCGGAACGTTCACCAGTCTCACGCAAGCCACCTACCTTGATTCCTTTCGATTCGCTGCCAGCCAAAACGAGCCAGTGCTTGAAGTCAGTAACTCAGCGGCGGGATCGTCCGACGATGCCTATCTGAAATGGAAAGGCATCTCACGGCTGGACTGGGCGTGGAAGGGTTTTGATCTCGTGGCAACTGTGCGTTACACGAGCGGCTTTCACGAAAGGCTTGAGATAAACGAACATTGGGTAGATGCGACCTGGGTTTTTGACGTACAAGCGACCTACGAATTAGCCTTCACCAAACTGGTTGCATCGAAAGCTGTCGCTGGCTATTCCAAAGACGGGAAGGATGGAAATATCGAACCTAGGCAAACGGCGAACTACTCCATGCCGTCCTGGAAGAACTTGCTCAATCACACGTGGGTTACGATTGGTTGCAACAATGTCTTTGGACAGGATCCGCCTCGCGCCCTTGCTTCTGCATTCGGGTATCCCAGCGCCATTTACGATGCCACCGGGCGCTTCGTTTACGTCAGTCTAAAAAAGAAGTTTTAGCGATTGCCTCGCGTCGGGAGCATTCGGGGAGCGCGCGTCCAACTTGCTGACGATGAAGCCCCGTTATCGCGTCCTTCCTGCCTGACGACGGGCCCGGTCCGCACTGTCAGAGTCGTTTCGGCGCTGCGCCGAAACCCGCGCGCCAGGCGAGTACGCTCGCGGAGAAATCGCCGCCACCGTGCCATTTGCGCATTGTCTGCAACGCGACGCGGAATTTTCCGAAGGAATGGGAAACAAGCTGTAGCTCGCTAACCGGCGGGCGCAGCAACAACCAATAGAAAATCAAATCAAAAAGAAAGGAAAAACCATGAAATCACTAACCCACTTCAAAAAACGCACGCGCCAAACAGTCGCGCTAGTCATTTCAACGTGCGCTCTAGCTTTGGGCGCTTTCACCGCCTCGGCTGCGCCAGACTTCGCGAATGTGACTGCAGTCAACTTCAGGCCGGCTGGAAGGAATTTCGATCTTACCGTCTCAATTCTGAAGGAACTACTCGACGCCGCGTCGCGCACGAGCGGTGCTGATCTCGACGTCCGCGTCACGCTAACATACCTCTCTGCCACGAAAACTGTCGAGACGATCGACTCCGGACGCATCCCAATCAGGACCGGCACGAGGTTTATCGGACCGATTGACAACCGCACCGTGGCGATCGGGCTTGTACTCCCGCTAGGGAGGCATCCAGCGCCCGCCAACCACTTCAGCACCACCACGGCGGCCCAAGTGCGCCGAGCTACTCCCTTGCGGGACAAGTGGTGGTGCTATTTCTAAGAGCGCGCTATCTGAGCGACGGCAGCCTCGGTGTTCACTGACCTGCCGTCGCTCGCTACACGACTGTGGTGACAAACGTCCCTCCGCCCTTTGCCTGACCGTTCCGCGCGCGCGAGGCGAGTACGTTCCCCGAGAAATCGCGTCGCCACCTAGCCATTTGCGCCTTTGTCTGCAACGCGGCGCGGAATTTTCCGAAGGAATAGGAAACAAGCTGTAGCTCGCAAAGCCGCGGACGCAGCAACAACCAATAGAAATCAAAACCATCATATGAAAACAATTATACTAACGACAGCAATATTCCTGACCGTGGCGTTCTCCGGCCCCGCTGCGGATGCGGGAAAGGTACCTTTCAACGGCACCCTTGCAGCGAACGAAGATTTCCGACTGTTAGGCGATCCACCGTTTGGGTTTTTCGTGGATGGCAGCGGCACGGCAACGTCCACGCAGCTCGGTCAATTCACACTGGTCTATACATTTATGGTCGCCTTCAGCGATATTAACCCGGCTACATCCCCGGGGCGCGCTCGTCTCATCGCTGCCAATGGAGACAACATTTTTACGACCTCCGCGGGACTGAGCATTCCTACGGCAGATCCCAATGTCTCAAACATTATCGAAACGCACACCGTTACCGGCGGAACGGGTCGGTTCGAGGGAGCCAAAGGAACCTTCACTATCAACCGAGTAATAACGGTGGAAAACCAAGAAGTGCTCTTCGGAACCACGTCCGGTTCCTTCAACGGTTCCATTATCGTAAGGGGGAATCCTCACTGACGCGTCAGTGATCGGACGATTAGGTATCGACTTGAGCACGGGCACAACTTCCGGTTCGTTCCACCGCGTGATCTTCCTAAAAACGGAACACTGAGCGTTTGCGAAGCCGAGCGCCAGTGTTCCGGAAGTGCGCTCGCCGCGTCAATATGAGGGAGACGGCTACAGCGGCAGCGGCCCGATCAGACGCGGTCCCGCGAAGGAACTCCGCGGTCGAACAACACGGTCATGCCCGGACAGCTTGCTTGTGGAAATGGGCAAATGAGCTTTGCGTTGGATGATTGGATGTTGGACGTTCCGCTCGCTTGAGGAAGGGTGGCTGAGTCCGGTTTAAGGCACTCGACTCGAAATCGAGCGTGGGGCAACCCACCGTGGGTTCGAATCCCACCCCTTCCGCCAATTTCGTTGATTGCTTGGGGAAACAGTTGAGCTTGGCACCAGTTCACCGGAGCTGTGAAGATGCGGGTCAATTGCAGTGACCCCAGCCAGGAATGATCAAAGGTAACGAGCGAACACCGGGCAATGTTGTTATCACAACCGTCGCCGTCATTTCCTTGTCTGGACCTGGACCTCCTACGCGCGCTGGGCGGATTTCCAGTATCGGAGCTTCGACCTCGCTTATTATGTTCAGGCGATCTGGCAATTGATCCACGGGCGTTTCGATGTCTCGGTCGAAAACGTTCCGCTGCTGGGCAACCATGTCGAACCGATCGTTTTTCTTTTTGCTCCGCTCTTAGCAGTTTTTCGTCATCCGATGCTTTTTGTTATCGTGCAGAATGCTGCGCTCGCGACCATGCCTCTGGTTGGCTACAACATCGCAAAGCGACTCGGACTGATGGAAAACGTGACTGTTTACTGTGCGCCGCCCTCTTGCTCGCGTCGGCCGCGGGCTACATCGCCATTCATGAGTTCCGCTGCCCGAAGCTCTGGTCGCGCCCTTCCTTCTGTTAATGCTTCAGGCGTGGGTGGCGAAGTCGATCAGTCGCCGTTGGCTCTGGTTTGTCGCTGTTTTGGCCTGCAAAGAAAACATGGCACCATTGCTGGTCGTTTATTGTGCAACACAATGCGTTGTCGAACGCAGTCTCGGCTTAGCCGAATTGCGTCGCTGGTATCTCTGGCCGATGGGCCTGGCTCTGATCTGGTTCCTGTTGTCCGCCTACGGAATCACGCCGGCGCCCTGGCGCTCGTCGGAATGGATGATTTACTTTCATTACGCCGCGCCGCTCCTTCCTCTCTTCTGGATCGCATCGGTCGAAGCAATCGCAGCTTTCGATCAAAGGAAACATGTTCCTTCGTTCGTTTCGCGCGCAGCCGCATGGCTGGTCATTATCGGCTGTGTCGTCGCCCAGATTTGGATCGGGCCGGTCTCGCGCATCGTCACTCCGACGGCGGATTGGTTTGAAGCAGGTCAAGATCGCGCGCGCAAGAACGCTTTCATAGCCCAAATTCCGCCAGCCAGCAGCGTGGTGGCCCCGCTGCCCTACCTCTCTCATCTTGCGATGCGTGAGAAATTGTACTCGCTTCACTATATTCTGAAGGGTCTCAAGACTCTGGGCCGATCATCCTACCAGCCGCCATCAGCAACGGATTTTGTGCTGATTGATTATCGTGACTCGGCCACCTTCCATCCGGGCGCGGGCTTTTATCATCCTACCATGAAAACAGTCGAGGGCCGGATCATCCCGTCGAGTGATCGGCTGCTACACGATTTTCTAAAAGGGGCAGTTTGGACTGCGGATGAGCAAGATGAACTTACGCTGCTGCAGAATTTGGGGAACCGAAAAACGCCTGTCGGTGAACAAGCCTCACCCGATGACGAGCCGGGCGTATTCTCAATCGGTGCGACCCGACTCATTAAGTATCGCAACGGCAGGCGAGGTCGTTTCTCGATCCCGGCCGCTGGAAGTTCAGTTACGCTGGAAATTCCAAGACGAGCGCGACGTTTTTCCGTGGATGCTTCTCAGGTTATCGCGCGAAAAAGCGAAAGTCGCGCTTTTGGTGAAAGGTTTATGCGCTCCTGAGGCAACCGAGGGAATTTACACGGAGACCTGGCGCGTCGTGACAGCGGAACATTTGCTTCCGGGTGATTACTCTCTTGAAGCTCTCTTTGTCGATAACAGCAAGCGCGCCTGGTTTGAAACCAACCGTAGTGGCAGCGGCGAAACGACCTTATTGTCCGCCCCGGTTTCGCTGGGTCATATTAAGGTCGAAAGGTAAGAATCGGCAGAGCCTCAAGTACTTCGCCTCCATCCCGTTTAAAGCATAAACGCGAACTTTCCACCCCAAACTCCTGTGACAGAACAGCTCAAGCCATTTTTCGGCGAAGCATCTTGTCTTCTGGCACCTCCAGTGCTTATAATGGATTCTCGATGATTCAGGCGAATTGTCGGGCGCGGTTTACCGCAGCGGATTTTGATTTTGTCGTGTGCACTCTGGCACGCTCTCAATCCGAATCCGTCTCCCTGGTCGATCTTCTGGCCGATTCCGAGACCCGCGATTCCGTTCTCGATTCCCCGCGCCTGGTGGAGGCCATTCTTTGCAATGACAGCCAGCTACGCATCTCGTCCCAATTCTACTTCTATGTTCTGGCGCGATACGTTTTGCGCGACGCCGGAATCCGCGATCGCAAACTGTGCGATTACGTCGGTTCCCTGCTCGAGAATTTCTCTCGCGCGCATTTCCTGCGCGGCCCGCATGCCGAGGCCGACGAATCGCCGCGCCAATATCTCTCTGATATGTTAATTGCGCTTTCCCGCGCCACACAGGACGAAGCGTTTTTGTTGCGCGCCCACGTCGGGAATTACTCGCTCTTCATCAGTGGGATTTTTCATGAGAACACCCAACGGCGCAGCCTGCGCGGTGCCCCTGACATCGGCTTTTATGAAAATATAGGACGGCGCAACTATCACCTCGTCGCCTCGCACGCGACCGCCAGGCGCTGTGAACTTAACGATGTTTATGCTGAGCTGGCCGATCGTTTTCGCGATGTGCGGCTCGCGCTCAATCAACTGGCCGATCGTTTGCTCAATCTAGATGAAGGCGACCGGCCAACGCTGGTATGAACGAAACCCTCTTCAGCCAAATCCAGCGGCTGCTTGAACGGACCTACGCCCAGGTCGGGATTAATCTCGAAGATTGCATCATTGATCGAGCCCGTTCCGTTCACCTCAGCAAATTGGCCGGCGCTTCCGCCCGCGAATTGAACGAAATCGCACGCACTTTTCTTCGACACGCCGGCGATCAGCTTTACGTCGGGATCTACTATTCGCGCTGGCTGATCGATCAGCTTGAACGCCATGACCCGCGCAGCGGATTGAGCGATTCGAACATTCGATCCCTTATCGTTTTCGTGGAGGAATTAAATCATGCGCTCCACGCCGCGCTCCAGTTTAAGAACGGCCAGCGCCGAATCGCCTCCGAAGAATTTGCGCGCGATCTCGAGCTCCAAGCGCAGGTCGATACCTATCTCATCCTCCTCTTGTTTGTCGCTTTCTTTCGCAAAACTCAGCGCGTTTCCCGGACCGATCGTCGCTGGTTGCGCTTTCATCTTTTTAGCCGGCAATGTCCGGATGCATTCCGCGATGAAAATCTGCGCGGTCGCTATCTCGAAACTTGCGAGCTCTCTGCCAGCTACACCCAGTATCTCGATACCCTCAACGGTGTCCGGCGACTTGATGAGATCCGCAAATTTCGTTCGCTCGATTATTCCGCCAAAAAAGCGCACATCTTCGCGTTGATGGAGCGGACCGCGACCTGATTTCAATGGTCATCCCGAGGCACGGCGAGGGATCCCGTTGAGGTTAGCTTTAAGGTCAGGCAGCGGGATCCCTCGACTGCGCTCGGGATGACCGCTTCTGCCATCGCTTCGTTACTTCATTGATTTGATATTTTCTGTCGGGTAAAACATGACACGATGTTCTACGCGATCATGTCCGGCAGCGTACGTGAGGCGGTTATCCTGGGTGCCGTCGGCACCGTAATTCTCGTATCCGGAAATTCAATCGGTGCCGCGCCAGCACCAACTCAGGTTCCCAATTCTTTGCCTTCGGCGATGACTCCGGGCTTCGTAGTGTTGACCCAGCCGGTCAAGGTAAAGATCGCTTATGGCGAAACCGTTTTGCCGGCGGGAATGAAACTTCCGGTCGTCTCGAGCGATGCCACTTCTGTCCGCGTAAAATATATGGGCGAATTGCAGACCATTCCCATTGGGGCCGCTCGGTTTGAAGGGTCTGCGGCCGACCCACCGGACACCGGCCCTTCCGAGACTGCGCCGATTGTTCCGACTAAGCCGGCGGCCGTTCCTTCCAAAGCGCCTGGTACACAGCCACAAGTTTCGCTCCAGCCGGGCTACGACTCCCGGATGCAAGGCGGCGACATCGGCATGCGAGAATTGCAATTACTTTTGTCGTCACACTGTATTGAAGGGCTAGATCTGAGTGGCGCCGGCACAAAAATCTACAACAGCGTCACCTATCTGATGGATTCTGAACAAGCTGCCATCATTCTCGGTCTCGCGCACAGTGTTCCCTCGAGAGTACCGGTGGCGACGCCAGGTTTTCCGAAAAACTCCATGTACTACATCGGCTACGACGGAGCCTTCGAAGGACACTTTAATCGCCTCTACCTGGTGACAGACACCGCCAACAAGGTCGTCGCTATTCAGCTCGTTGACGAACATCCGAAAGGGCGCTGGAAATCTGCGGCTGCACTCGCAGCGGCTACCTGGAGCACTTATAATTTCATCAACGCACGAATGCGGGCCAGCGATACCGCGCGTGTGCAAGCCGTCTCAAAGCGGCAGGGCAACATCATCATGATCGACACTCAGCTGTATCAACGCGTTCGGACGAGGGTTGGCCGAACGAACGTTGATCGCTACGAAGAGCAGGAAAACGCGAAACTATTCATTCCGACTCCATTTGCCCGCATCATTCTGCATTGCGCCAAGATCGGGCTAGCCAAGACGTGACTGCCGGAATGGAATATTGGAGTGCTGGAGTGATGTAAAAAACTCAATACTCGAGCACTGCATTATTCCACCACCTCCATTGGTTTTTGCTGTTTCCATTTGTGAACACGATTCCATTCCGCTAAACATCACCCGTGTTCAGCTTGACCATGCTCGGCAGCGGCAGTGCCGGGAATAGCGCTCTTGTTTCCACCGATCACTGCCGGATTTTGATCGATGGCGGACTGAGCGCGCGCCAGATCGTGGTCCGCCTTGAGCAATGCGGTGTCGCCCCCGAGCAACTCGATGGATTGCTTCTTACCCATGAGCATGGCGATCACGTTTGCGGGTTGGAGGTGCTTTGCCGGAAATTTGCCTTTCCGATTTATTGCAACGCGCAAACGGCCGAGGCCATTCGTTGCTTCAGCCTGGGCGAGCACAAAAACTGGCGAATCTTTCGTACCGGTACGGAATTCACGATCTGCGATATCTTGGTCCAAACCTTTCCCGTCCCACACGATGCGGTCGAGCCAGTAGGCTACGCTTTCCATGCCGGCAATCGCGGTCTCGGTTTCATCACCGACCTCGGGTATCCCACCAAGATGTTAATCGAACGGCTGCGCGAAGTACACACTCTGGTCATCGAAACCAACCACGACGAAAAGCTTTTGCAGAACGATCCGTATCGACCCTGGCCGGTGAAACAACGGATCATGTCGCGCCACGGTCATCTTTCCAACGCGGCAGCGGCTAGTGTGATCGAACAATTGTTGCCGGGAAAAATTGAGCGCGTCGTCCTGGGCCATCTTTCGCGCGACTGTAATACACCCGAGCTGGCTACGGCCGCGGTGCGCTCACAGATGGAACGAGTAGCCCGCGCTGACCTGGAAATTTTTTGCGCTCTGCAAGACGCCATCAGCCCGCGGTTTCACATCGGCGAAACATTGCGCGGCGATTTTCAACCTACCTTCGAAAGCGCGCTGTTTAATACTGCGGCGCTCTAGCCGCGGTCCGATGGCCGAGGCATTCCAGAATAAAATTTATGGGTCGCCGCCGCCGCCCGCCGCTACTGAAATACGAATCCGCGATGCTACCGAAGCCGATCTTCCAGCCATCGTCGACATTCATAACGCGGCTATCGCCTCGCGCATTTCCACCGCGCAACTTGAGCCGGTCACGGTTGAGAGCCAAGGCGAATGGTTCCGTGCGCATTCACCGGCACAACATCCAATTTTGGTCGCGGAAGTGGAAGGCGTGATTGCCGGCTGGCTTAGCTTCAAGGAATTTCTCCCGCGCTGCGCTTATCGCGGTGCCGTCGAGCTCAGCCTTTACATCAGCGAACAATTCCGGCGCCGTGGCCTGGGCAGAAGATTGTTGCAGGAAGCGATCGGGCGCGCCCCACAATTGGATATACACTCGCTCGTTGGATTAATTTTTGGCCACAACGAGCCGAGCGTCGCCCTTTTCCGAGCCGCCGGCTTCGAGCGCTGGGGTCTGCTTCCCGGCATCGCCCGCGTTGATCAAATCCCGCGTGACCTAACGATCTTTGGACGACACGTCTGATTGCGCCAATGAAGCGAGCCTGGCCTAACAAATCCTTCGCTTTTCTAGCGACAGTTACTGGAGATTGTGCGCGATCAATGTCCGCGCTTGGGCGCTACTAATCAGCATCGGACGCAGAATGGAAGTCCGCGGTTTCACATCGCCAAAGCATCGCGCGGCTTTCCAGCCGACCTTCGAGAGCGCCCTCTTCTATCGCGCCGGTCCGCGACCGCCGGAAATGGTGGAATTCATCAGCCGGAGCTAAAACCAATCGTGTGTGCGTGGCTGATTCGATTTGACTTGCTCATACTCTGATTGCGCGCAGTGCTCAAAAGCGATGAATGACAGACAGCATTACCAGGCTTGCTTTGATCTCATGCAGGCGGTAGCGGCTTATCGGCATGAGCCAATTCATCGACGTCTGGAAAAGTTCGGTAAACGCGAGTCAATGGTGCACCTGGACGTTCTGGTGCTGACCTACCATCTTGCCCGGATCTGTCGAGGCTCCATTCTCGAGATAGGAGCATTCCGCGGCGGGACGACCGTCGCGGCAGCGTGGGGTGTTCGGGATGCAAGGGAAGCGAAAAAGCTCATCACAATTGAGCCCGGTGGCAGTCTTCGCAAACATCGTCTGGCCACGCGCAACATCTTGGGTTCGTTAAAACGCAATCTCGCCCGGCAAGGCGTGGCCGAACGAGTCACAATCCTAGAGGGCCATTCCTTTGAGCCCGAGGTTGTCGCCGCCGTTCATCGCACCTTGGATGTTGATCAAGTGGGTCTCCTCATCCTGGACGCGGATGCCAATTGCAAACGCGACATCAACTGCTACGGACCCAAACTGATGGATGGTTGCTGGTTGATAATCGATGACTACGGCGGCCCAGCCGATAATTCG
>Ga0207697_10000965_pt1 | contig 16175 bp, 9 predicted proteins | sample KBSSwiS5withPhiX_FD_184293 | JGI IMG/M metagenome (GOLD analysis project Ga0207697, IMG submission 184293) | Switchgrass rhizosphere microbial communities from Kellogg Biological Station, Michigan, USA, with PhiX - S5 (SPAdes) (version 2) | ecosystem: Host-associated > Plants > Roots >... | reverse complement strand
CATCAGCGATCGAGTTCGTGCTGCCGGGGCCGGCCGGCGCAGCCGGCGAGCACGCGGCCACGCCCACGACGTCGTCGCGCCGCGTCGATGGGGCGGTCACCGTCCACGTCGAGTCGGGGCCGGACGACGTAACATCTCCGCCGCTGCACGCCCGCATCATCGCGGACCGGATCCGCCCGGACGGCTGGGTGGAAGCCTCCTTCCGGCTGCCGAAGGGCAGCGTCATCGCCGCCCCGCCTGCCTGGCAGGAGTCCGCGATCGCCGCCGCCGCAGCCGCGCCGCGCTGGCTTGCCGCCGCGGGGGTGCTCGTGCTCGCCGGCCTCGTACTCCTCTTCGGGCTGCGCCAGCAATACGATCCGCCACCGGCCGATCTCTCGCCGCTGGGCAGCGGCGGCTCCCCGCCGGACCCGCTGGCGCCCGGTCTCGCCGGTGCCCTGCTGTCCAATGGACGGACGACGCTGGAGCACGCCATGGGGGCAATGTTCTCGCTGGCCGAGCGCGGTGTCATCGCGATCGACGAGGCCCGCGGGCGCTTCGGCGTGCAGGACTTCACGATCACGCGTCAGCGATCGAAGGGGCCACTGGCGCCACACGAGCAGGCGCTGCTGGCGACGCTGTTCGACACGCGGCATCCCGAGCAGACGACCCTGAGCAGCGCGCGCAACCGGGTGACGCGCCGCTTGCGCGCGTTCGGGGTTGCAGTCCGGCAGGAACTGACCGAAGCGGGACTGGTCGACATCGAACGCAAGCGGATCCGCGATCGTTACATCAGGATGGGGAGCGTGCTCCTGATCCTGGCCGGCCTGACAGTCCCGCTCGCGGCGATCTTCGTCAACCGGTTCGCCGGCTGGCCGATGCTCCTCCCGGCGGGGCTCGCGATCGTCGGCATCGCGAGCTTCATCTTCGCCGGATCGGTGACGCCCCTTTCGAACGAGGGCGTGCGCCGGGCGGCGAGGTGGCGGGGGTTCCGGTCCTATCTCAAAGAGGTGAGCCGGCAGCGCGAGCAACCGGCGGTGCGCAACCTCGATGATCTCCTGCCCTTCGCGGTCGCGACCGGACTCGGCCCGTACTGGGGGCGCTACATCAAGAAGCACCCGGGCACTGTCCCGGTGTGGTTCCGTGCGCTCTCGAACGCGTCCCAGGATCGCGCCTTCACCGCATTCGTCACCTCATCTGCGTCGCACGGAGGAGGCGGGGCCGGGGCGGGCGGGGCCGGTGCAGCCGGCGGCGGAGCATCGGGGGCGGGATAGGGGAGATTCGGACGGGACCCGGGATCCGGGATCCGGGAACCCGGGATCGGGGACCTGGGATCCGGGGGTGGTTCACGTTCAGCGTTCAAGGTTCCGCTGGAGCGCACCATTGAGCCGTCGTCCCTTGAGCCTTTCAGGCTTCAGCAGCCCTGAGCCTTCGGCCCTGAACCTTGAGCCCCTTGAGCCCTGAGCCGTCTGAGTTGCAAGCCTGGACCGACACGCCCGACTCCGACCTAGCGTCCCGCCGCTCGGGCGAGGTGCGCGAGCATCTGCTGGCGGTGCGCGATCTCGCGGGTCGAGAGCGACGTCGGCTCGTGGAGCACCTGGTCGAAGGGCAGCGACCGCTGCGCATACGCGTCGCGGCGCGCCCGGGTGCGCTCGGCGCCTTCCTTGAAGCACTGAAAACAGATCGCGTGAGCCGCACAGATGTGATCCTGCGCTTTCATCACTGCACCTCTTCTGCCGTCTCGAGTACTCGCCGTGCGTTGATCTGAGCCTGATGGCGCCGGTGCGCGAGCACCCTGTACTTGTCCGGCCCCCGCATCGACCGCCAGGCCGGCACCAACCGCAGCGCCGACTGGCTCTGCCCGGTCGATTCCACCTCGTCGAATTCCAGGTTCCGCGCCAGCGCGCCGTCGATCCGTGCCGTCACATCCGCCTCCCGTGCGCCCGGCCGGAGCCTCGTCTCCGTCCTGCGATCGAGTCTACGAGGAGGGTGTGACAGGGTAGGTCACCAGCCCTGTTCGAAATGTTTCCCCGCTGTCGTTGACTGGTAAGGAGCGGTCACCGACAATCAGCCACCCCCCAGAGGTGCCATGAAACGCGCTCTCCGTCTGCTCATCCCTGGCCTGATCGTCCTGACCGCTGCCTCGGCCGTTCCTCGCGCCGTCAGCCCCGATATCGTCATCAGCCAGGTGTATGGCGGCGGCGGGAATGCTGGCGCCACGTACACGAACGATTTCGTCGAGCTCTACAACCGCGGCACGGCGCCCGTCGACGTCACCGGCTGGACGCTGCAGTACGCGTCGTCCACCGGCGCATCGTGGCAGACCACCGCGCTGGCCGGGAGCATCGCGCCCGGCAAGTACTTCCTGGTTCAGGAGCTGGCGGGTGCCGGCGGGACGACTGCGCTGCCTACGCCTGACGCGATCGGCGTCATCCCGATGAGCGGGACGGCGGGCAAGATCGCGTTGGTCCGCTCGAGCGTCGCGCTGACGGTCGCGTGTCCGGCTGGAGCAGCCGTTGCTGACTTCGTGGGATACGGCGCCGCCAACTGCTCCGAAACGGCGCCGACGCCCGCGCTGACCAACACGACGGCTGCCACTCGACTCGGAGGTGGCCAAACCGACACCGACAACAACGCCGCCGACTTCACCACTGGCGCGCCGACGCCCCGCAACTCCGGCCTGACGACGGTCCCGTTGTCGGGCACCGGCCAGGCCAGGCCGAGCGCCGTTCAATCGGGCGGCACATCGCTGTTGACGGTGACCGTCACGCCCGCCGGCGGCCCTCCCGGCAGCAGCGGCGTCATCGTGACGGGCGATCTCACCGCGATCGGCGGCGCCGCCGACCAGGCGTTCAGTGATGCAGGCACCGATGGCGACCTCACGGCCGGGGACAACATCTTCTCGCTCCGGGTCACCGCGTCGGGAGCGCCCGGCACGTTCAGCCTGCCGATCTCCATTGCGGACGCGCAGGGCCGCACCGCTGCCTCCAACATCGCCTACGCGATCACCGCGCCAGCGGCGGACGTCGTGATCAGTCAGGTCTACGGCGGCGGCGGAAACGCCGGCGCCGACTATCGCAACGACTACATCGAGCTGCGTAATCGCGAAGCCGTCGACGTCAGCGTGGCCGGCTGGTCGGTGCAGTACGCCGCCGCGTCCGGGACCTCCTGGGCCACGACGGTGCTGACCGGCACGATTCCGGCCGGCGGGTACTTCCTGATCCAGGAGGCTGCGGGCTCAGGCGGGACCATCGCACTGCCCACGCCTGACGCGATCGGCACGCTCGCGATGAGCGGCACCTCCGGCAAGGTGGCGCTGGTGGCGGATTCGACCCCGCTCTCTGGCGCGTGCCCGCGCGCCGGCGCCCTGGACCTCGTCGGCTACGGCACGACGAGCTGCTTCGAGGGGACCGGCAGTGCGCCGACGCTGACGAACACGACGGCGGCGATTCGGCTCGACGGCGGCGTCATCGACACGAATGACAACGCCGCTGATTTCGTGTCCGATCCGCCATCGCCCAAGAGCTCCCTCGGCGTCAGCCCGAGCGGGCTGGGCGCCGCGTTCCCCGGGTCGGTTGTCGCAGGCACTCCCGTCCTGCTGACCGTCAAGGTCACGCCCGGCGCGTTTCCGCCCAGCCCCGTGACGGGCGTGTCGGTCGACCTCGCACCACTCGGCGGCGGCGTGCAGACGCTCGTAGACGACGGCACACAGGGCGACGTGGCCGCCGGCGATGGCGTGTACTCCTTCGCAGTCGTCGCTGCAGGCGCGCCCGGGTTCCGGATGCTGACCGCCAGCCTCACCGATGCGCGCGGCCGCGTCGGCACGGCGATCATCCGGGTGGCCGTCGAAACCACAGCGGTGACTGGGATCTCGCAGATCCAGGGCAGCGGTTCGACCTCGCCGTTCACCGGACAGTTCGTCACCACGACGGGTATCGTCACCGCGGTTCGCAGCAGCGGCTTCTACGTCCAGACCCGCGACGGCGAGGACGATGGCAACCCGGCGACGTCGGAAGGCGTGTTCGTGTTCATGAGCGGGGTGCGTCCGGCAATCGGCGACTCGGTCCACGTCAGTGGCGTGGTCTCGGAATTCGCCCCTGCGCCGCCAGCCCCGCCGGTGACAGAGCTGGGCGGCGGCCCGCTGTACGCGGTCATCGCGCCCGGGCAACCGCTGCCCGTGCCGGTGCAGCTGCAGGCCACCGACACCTCCCCGTCCGGCGGCGTCGAGCAGCTCGAACGCTACGAGGGCATGCGGGTCAAGGCCGACCTGCGCGTCATCGGCCCGACAGACGGCCTGGTGCTCGAGTCCCAAGCGCGCGCCATCTCGAACGGCCAGTTCTATGCGGTGATCGACGGCTTGCCGCGGCCGGTGCGCGAGCCGGGGCTCGATCCGTCGGCGGCGGTGCCGGCAGGCCTGCCGTGTTGCGTGCCGCGGTTCGACGGCAATCCGGAGCGCTTGCGCGTCGACAGCGCGGCGCAAATTGGTGCGGCGCCTCTCGACGTCGCCGCCGGTCAGCGTGTCCTCGGGGCAGTGGGCGTGCTGGACTTCGCGTTCGGCACCTACAGCCTCCTGCCCGACCCGGGCTCGGCGACAGTGGTCGGACCGCAGCGGGCGACACCGGTACCGCTTCCCGGCCCCGGCGAGTTCACCATCGCGTCAGCCAACCTCGAGCGGTTCTTCGACGAACAGGACGACCCCGATCACGACGATGCGGTGCTGACACCGGAGGCGGTCAACATCCGGCTGACGAAGGCGTCGCTGACCGTGCGCGACGTGCTGCACCTGCCCGACATCCTCGGGGTGGTCGAGGTCGAGAACCTGTCGATTCTCGAGAGGCTGGCGGCGCGCATCAACCAGGACGCACTGGCCGAAACGGGCAGCGATCCCATGTACGTTGCCTATCTCGAGGAGGGCAACGACATCGGCGGCATCGATTCCGGATTCCTGGTCAAGTCCTCGCGCGTGGAAGTGGTGAGCGTCGAGCAGGTAGGCAAGGACACGACCTACGTGCCCCCGGGTCAGGATCCGAACGGATCGCTGCCGATCCTGAATGATCGGCCGCCCCTGGTCCTGAAGGCGCAGGTCCACGGACCGGTCGACGCGCCGTTCCCGGTCACCGTCATCGTGAATCACCTCCGCTCGCTGAGCGGAATCGACGGCGCCGACGGCGAGCGGATCCGGACCAAGCGGCGGGCCCAGGCGGAGTTCCTGGCCGCCTTGATCCAGTCGCATCAGGCGACGGAACGAGTGATCTCGATTGGCGACTACAACGCGTTCGCGTTCAACGACGGGCTGGTCGACGTGATCGGCACGGTGAAAGGTCAACCGACGCCGCCCGATCAGGTCGCGCTCGCCAGCGGCGACCTGGTGAATCCCGATCTGGTCAATCTCGGCGATGCGCTCGGTGCCGCCGGGCAGTACTCGTTCGTGTTCGATGGCAACGCGCAGGCGCTCGATCACATCCTGGTCAACAGCCTGGCGCTTTCCAGCGTCACCCGCATGGTCTACGCGCGCAGCAACGCCGACTTCCCGGAGTCGCTGCGCGGCGACGCGACCCGGCCCGAACGGCTGTCCGATCACGATGCGGCGATCGCCTACTTCGCGCTGCCGTCGAGTCCGGTCATCACGCTGAACGGCGAGTCGCCGCTGGCCGTCGAGGCCTTCACGACCTTCACGGATCCCGGGGCTACTGCCCACGATGATGAGGGACCACTCCCGGTCACCGTCAGTGGCAGCGTTGACGTCAACAGCCCGGGCGACTACACGCTGACCTACAGCGCGACCAACGGCTACGCGACGACCACGGTGACGCGGGTGGTGCACGTGCAGGACACGATCGCGCCAGCCATCAGTGAGCTGCTGATCACACCCTCGACGCTCCGACCGCCGAACCACAAGCTGGTGGACGTCCACGCGCTGTACGAAGCGTCCGACGCGAGCGGCACGGGGAGCTGCGCCGTGTCGGTCAGCAGCAACGAGGCGCAGAACGGAAGCGGCGACGGCAACACCGCGCAGGACTGGGTGATCGTCGACGGCCATCACGTGCAGTTGCGGGCCGAGCGGAGCGGCAACGGAACGGGTCGGATTTACACCCTGACCGTGACCTGTCAGGACGCAGCCGCCAACGGGTCGAGCCGGGAGGGACGCGTGCTCGTGCCTCGATGAGTGGGCCGGGGGCGCGGCGGCGCATTCGCTGCTCATGCCCGACCCCTGAAGGTCGGGCCTACGCTCAGGCGGGCGGCTGCGGCCGGTGACCTGCGCGACTCCACTAGACTGTTCATGTGCCGCGTAACGCCGAAGTCATCCGTCAGTGGTCGATCCTGCGCGATCTCGAGTCCTCGCGCCGGCTGACCATCGACGAGCTCGCGGCGCGGACCGGCGTCTCGACGCGGACGATCAGGCGCGACCTCGAGGCGCTGCAGGCCTCAGGCTTTCCGCTTTACGACGATACCCACGACGGCAAACGCTACTGGATGCTCGAGCAGCGGCCGTTCCGCCGCCTCGACGAGACCGGCTTCACGCTCGCCGAGCTCAGCGCGCTGTACTTCAGCCGCACGCTGGTGGAAGCATTGGCCGCGACGCCGTTTCATCACGACCTGCGCAGCGCCTTCGACAAGCTCTCGAGCGCGCTGACACCGGGCATGCGCCAGTTTCTCGATCGCCTGCCGCTCGTGCTCCAGGCCAAGGCCGAACCGGGCACGGTGGCGGCGGGCGACGCGGCCGGCGCCGCGCCCACGCCGCGCGAGCTGGCGGCGCGCAGCGCTCGTGCCGCGCAGCTCGTCGAAGCGACGCTTCACCACCGGCGCATCTCGATGCGCTATCACTCGATGTCGAGCGACCGCGAGAAGGCGTATCTGATCGAGCCGTACCGCCTCGTCTTCGCACAGGGCGGACTCTACGTGGTCGCCTACGTGCCGGAGTACGGGCAGCAGCGCACGTTCGCGGTGGATCGGATCCTCGGCTTGTCACTCACCGAGGAGCGGTTCGAACCGGCCGACGATGTCCCGGCGGAAGCGTTCGCGCATTCGCTGGGCGTGCATCAGGGCACGCCGCCGCAGACCGTGACGATCTGGTTCGCGCCGCGGATCGCGCGCTATGTGAAGGAACGCGTGTGGCACGCCTCGCAGCAGGCCGAAGATCAGCCGGACGGGAGCGTGCACTTGACCCTGCAGGTGTCGAACGACTGGGCGCTTCGCAGCTGGATCCTCGGCTACGGACCGCTCGCGCGCGTGATCAGCCCGCCGGAGCTGGCCGCGCAGATCCTGGATCAGCTCGAGAGAGCGCAGGCGCTCTATGAGTAGGCACCGGGGACCCGGGATCCGGGACTCGGCGTCGGCCGGCAACATCGTGGCCGTACTTTCGGCGGCGCACGTCGTTCTGGCCTAAGACGCGGAGTGGCAGCTGCAAACGTCGGAAGCGAAACGCGCGACCTCGTCCAGATCTCTGTCGCCCCTTTGGCGATTACCCGGATCCCGGGTCCCGGCTCCCGAGTCCCCTCAGAAATTGAGCCAATACGCCCACTTCACCAGGAACACGTTGGTGGCGGGAGCGTCGAAGACGCCGCCGATGTCGCTGCGGAAGTCGAACGCGCCGTGATCGAGCGTGCTCTCGCGGCCCTGCTGCCAGACGACGAACAGGGTCGAACCGGGACGGTACTCCCAGCGGAGCACGTTGGTGGTGCGGAACGAACGGTAGTTGAAATCGGGGTTGCCGGTGTAGTCAAACGGACGATACCGGGTGTCATACGAGCGGCTCCGGCCGTCGGCGAGCTCCTTGAACTCGCTGTAGTCGCCGGCCGAGACGAACGGCTGCGCGTAGATCTGCAGGGACAGCCGCGGCGAGACCGTGTAGTTGACCCGGGTCGTCAGCCCCACCGTGTGCTGGTCGATGCGGGCGAACACGTAGTGGCCGTCGACGGCTTCGACCCATTGCGATGGATCGTGGTTGACGCTGAGGCTCAGGCCGCCGCTGACGTTGAGGAACGAGGATGGCCGCCAGGTCACCTCGGGGCTGAAGTCGCGGTACGTCATGCCCAGGCCGTCGTTCGCGCGGTAGATGTTGAGGCCGCCGCCGATCCGCCGGCGCTCGTCGCTCGACAAATAGGCCCACACGCTCTTCTGCCCGTTCCGGTACGCGCCCGGGCCGCCGCGGGTCGCGCGATCGTCGAACGTCAGGGGACTGACGTTGACGCCCATTCCGGTCGACCAGTTGTTCGGGAACACGGCGTGCGCGTTGACGTTGCCGCCCGAGTTGAGGAGGTCGCCACCGTAGTTCCAGCCGGCCCACTGATTCAGGTTGAAGCGGAAGCTGCGCAGATACTTGTTCGGTTTGTCGTTCCGCCACTGCAGCCAGTTGCTCATCGTCTGCTGATCGGCGCGGCGCATGAACCCGATGTCGTTGGTATCGAACCCGGGGCTCTTTACCGAGACGTTGCTGTTGAAGCGAAGCCGCTGGCCGCCGATCTTGCTGATCGCGATCTGCGCGCCGTAGCCGTTCAGCGACGTCCGGGTCGGATCCAGCTCGAGGTAGTCGGCGTCGGGCCGCTGGAAGCTGTGGACGTTGCTCTCCTGCAGGTCGGCGATTGAGGCCGCGTCGCCGCGCACAGTGCTCGCGGCCCAATAGCCCTGGATCGCGTACCGCTTCGCCAGCCGCCAGTCCCAGTCCATCCCGCCGGTGTACGCCTGGCCGGGCAGGAACCGTGTGGCGTCGTCCAGATTGCGGTTGGTCGCCGTGGTGATGAAGCCGATCGCGGACTGGTTGCTGAACTCGCGACGGGCGCGGATCACGGAGTAGCTGCTCAAAGGCTCCACCGTCTGCCGCGTGCGCTGCAGGCCGCTGGCGATGATCGCGTCCTCATTCGAGGTGACCGCGTTCAGCGCACCGATCGAGAACGCCCCGATCCGGCCGGTCAGCTTCGACGCGCCGAGGATGGTGGTCTGCGTCGGCGAAATCGACGATCCCCCGTCGGGCACCTCCGCGACCCCGCGCGGCGCGCGCCCGATGCGGCGTGAGTAGAACAGCCCGCTGCACGCGCCGTCGTTGCAGTCGGTGTCGAAGCGGAAGATGCCCGAGCCTTCCACGAAGAACGGCCGCCGCTCGGAGAAGAAGGTCTCGAACGCGGAGAGGTTGACGACCGCGGGGTCTGCTTCGACCTGGCCGAAATCCGGATTCACCGTGCCGGTCAACGTCAGGCCGGGGCGAAGCGCGTACTTCAGATCGAGGCCGACGTTGAGATCGGGATCCGTGGCCCGGCGCAGACTGTCGCCGGCCTCGACGCTCTGGTGGGTGACGTCGCCGACCAGATACGGGACCATCTCGAGCCGTTTGAGCGAGCGATCGAGGTGCAGGCCGGTCAGATCACCGAAGGACGACACGTAACCGGTCGCGTTTTTCGACAACAGCGGCCAGGTCGAGGTCTCGTTGAGGCGCCCGATCTGCCGCACGAAGGCCAGACCGAAAGTCGCGCTGTCGGTCGGCTGAAAGCGGAGCTGCGAGAACGGAATGCGGAACTCCGCCCGCCACCCGTCCGCCGTCTTCGCCACCGACACATCCCACACCGCGTCCCACCCATCGTCGGAATTCCCGTCGTTGAACCAATAGCTGTCCTGCTTGACGCCGGCGGGATTGACGGCGAACTCGAAGGCGCTCCGCTTGTCGTGGAAGGAATCGATCAGCACCCGGATCCAGTCGGAGGGCGATCGCTCGTCGCGGCGGGTGCGGTGGCCGACGATCTTCGCCGGCTCGGGATCGAACGCGGTCACGGCGATGTACATGAACGAGGCGTCGTAAGCGACGCGCGCCTCGGTTTGATACGTGGCCGGGGCGCCGTCCTTGGGATCGCGCTGCAGGAACCCGGTGATCACCGGAGCGCGCTGCCAGGCCGCATCGCTCAGGTCCCCGTCGACGCGAATCGCCTCGGCGGTGCTGCCGTCGGCATTCGGGGCCGGCGTCTCGAGGCGCATGGCTTCAACGACACTGCTGCTGCGGTCCGCCGCCTCGGCAGCTGGAACCCCTGTTCCGGCAACCAACAGTGCGAGCAGCGCGATCCCGAATCCGAACACGGCGCCTGACCTTCCCTGCGTCCTGAAGCGAACGGAGGCTTAGACGGAAGGAGCGAGCCAAGGGTTTGCAAGCGGCGGACGGAGCAGGACGTTGGTCGTTTCCTGGAGCCTGCGGTCTTCGCACCGCCGGCTTGGCGGTAGCGGGAAGCGGGAAGCGGGCGGCCTCGCCGCTAGCGTGCCACCAACATCGTCAGCGCAAACCGCGCGTCGTCGTCAATCCACTGATCGCGGGTGGCGAGCTGCACGGCGGCACCCATGGCGGTGATCTGTTCGGGCGTGTACTTGTAGGAGCTCTCCGTCCAGATGTACTCGCCGTTGTGGAAATGAACGGTCGTGTCGGCGAGCGGAATGGTCACCTCCTGCCCGATGCAGCTGACGAGATGCATCTCGATGCGCTGCAGCTCGCGGTTCCACGAGGCGCGATGGATGAAGGCGTCGAGATCGAAGTTCCCGCCCAGTTCCTGGTTGATGCGGACCAGCAGGTTCTTGTTGAACGCCGCGGTGACCCCGAGCGGATCGTCGTAGGCCAGCAGCAAATCCGCTTCGCTCTTGACGAGATCGGCGCCGAGCAGCAGCAGGTCGCCGGGGGCCAGCGCGCTGCGGATCCGCTGCAGGAAGGCCTGCGCATCCGGCAAATCGAAGTTGCCGATGTTCGATCCAAGCAGCAGGACGAGCATCGGTCCGCTGGCCGGCCGCTCGGCCACCGCGCGTCGGAGCCCGACCTCGTACGTGGACTGGTGACCCATCACCGAGAAGTGCAGCTTGCCGAGCCGCTGCTCGGTCTGTTCGAGCGCCTGCGAGGAGATGTCGATCAGGTGGACGCGGGCCGTCCCACCGATCGCCTGCAGCGCTTCCGCCAGCAACACCAGCTTCTCACCGCTGCCACATCCGAGCTCGACGATCGTGCCGTCGTCGCGCGACAGTGCCCCCACGATCGCGCCTGCATGGCGCTCGAGCAGCCTCGTTTCGGCGCGGGTGATGCGATACCACGGCAGCCGGCAGATGGCGTCGAAGAGGCTGGAGCCGAGCGGATCGTAGAGATATTTCGACTGCAGCTGTTTCGGCGTGAGCGCGAGATCGCGGCGGACGTCGGCCGCGAACTCGGCCGTGAAGGATCGTGTGATGACGGTCATGCTACCTGCTGCTCACGGTACGGAACGTCGCGTAGACGTAGGGATAATTCGGCCGGAACCAGTTCCGGAAGCTGCGCCGCACGAGCTCCTTCGCCGTGGCCGGCGACGCGCCTTTCATGACGAAGTGCTGGCCGTCGAAGAAGTCCGCGGAGTACTCGGGATAGGAGGCCATCGGCTCGAATCCGGGAAGCGGGGCGAACACCGTCGACGTCCACTCCCAGCCGTTGCCGGCGAGGTCGTGCACACCCCACGCGCTCGCACCAGCCGGACGGGCGCCGGCGGGAACCGGTTCCCAGCTGGCGAAATCAAAATTGCCGAACGAGGCGTCGGGAGCGGCATCGCCCCACGGGAACTGCCGCTCGTGCCCCTCGGGGGTACCGAAGGCGGCGTGGTGATATTCCGCTTCGGTCGGCAGCCGCCGGCCTTTCCACCGGGCGAAGGCGTTGGCTTCAGCCTGGCTGACGTAGACCGGCCAGGCGAGCGGCAAGGGCAGATCCTCGAACATCCCGTGCCACTGCCATCCGTGGCCCGCCTTCACCCAGAAGGTCGGGTGCGCGATCCGATCGGTCTGAATCCACTCCCACTCATCGTCGGTCCACAGGCCACGCTGCTGATAGCCGCCCGCTTCGACGAACTCCAGGAAGGCGGCGTTGGTGACGTTGTGGACGTCGATGTCGAAGGCTGGCACGGTCACGGACAGGACGCCGAACTCGTTGTCCCAGCCGAACCGGGCCGCGGCGCGATCGGCGCCGAGCGTCGCCTCTCCCGCCGGGATCTGCACCGTGTCCTGGCGGACCGGAGCGCCACCCAGCTCGTAGGCGAGGTCGACCGGCCGGTGCTTGTGCTCCTGCGGCAGGCGGTGCCACATGTAGAGCAGCGTTTCCTGATGCATCGCCTCGTGCTCGAGCGCCGTGAACACTGCCTCGCCACGTTGCATGGCCGGACGATCTTCCACGAACGGCGCATCGCGCAGGGCGGCCAGAACCGCCTCGTCTGCGGCCCGCCCGAACGCGAGCACCTCCTGCCGACTCGGCCATTGAGTCGACGCGCCGCTGCGTGGAGCCGCCGTCTCCACGCTGTCGGGGTCGATGCCGCGGGCGAACAGCCGCTCGAGGCGGCCGTCGACGCCGGGCCGGCCCAGCCCCCGGTTCAGCAGTGCGATGATGCTGAACGCGGGCAAATGCCCCTCGTAGAACACGATCGGGTTCCGCAACGCAATCGGACGGGAGTAGTAGACGTCCGGGTCGATCAGGTCGAACAACCGGCGCGACCGTTCACGGTTGCGCAGGTACCACGCCACCAGCGAGTCACGGTCGAGGGCGAGGATCCGATCGTTGCTGACGGGCATGCACGCTCCTTAAACCTTCTACGATGCCGCCAGCCAGGAATGAGATCCAAGGCAGACGGCCGCTACTGAAACCGATGCATGAACTGGGCCTCCGCGGCGATCCTGGTCCCCCAACCACCGCCGTGTTACGCTAATTCGTTCGGCCCCGACGCGCGACGCGAAAGTGGCGGAACTGGCAGACGCGCCGGACTTAGGATCCGGTAGCCGCAAGGCTATGGGGGTTCGACTCCCCCCTTTCGCACCAGCCTTCGCTCGGCTGGGTTCGTCGGGAGCTTCGGGTGGTCGAGCCGAACGCCTCCCCCTCCCACGAGCGGACGCACCAGGAAGTCACGCGGATCGCCCTCGGGATCTACACCAGCAGACCTGTCCCATGAAAACCGAGTTCATTGACGTCAGCGACACCAAGAAGAATCTCGTCGTCGAAATCCCCAGCACCATCGTCGATGCCGAGATCGACAAGGTGTCCCGCGATTACAGCCGGGCGGCACGCATCCCCGGCTTCCGGCCGGGCAAGATCCCGGCAAAGGTCGTGCGCCGCCGCTTCCGCGATCAGATCCTCCACGATGTCGCGCACGGGCTCATCCCGCGCGCCGTGGACGATGCACTGCGGGAGCGAAAGATCGAGCCGGTCGACACGCCGGACATTCGGGACGTGGTCGTGGAAGAGGGGCAGCCGCTCAAGTTCACCGCGGCCTTCGACACCGTCCCGCCGATCGATCCGGGCGACTACGCCAGCCTGACGGTCACCCGCAAGCCGATCACGGTCGAGGAGCACGCGGTCGACGAGGCGCTCGAGAACCTGCGCACCCGCGCCGCCCGCTACGAGCCGGTCGAGGGTCGCGGCATCGAAAGCGGCGATTCGGTCGTCCTGGACATGAAACGGACCGCGATTGGGGCGCCCGCCGCCGAGGGCGATGCTGCCCCGGCGGAACCGAGCGCCGATCGCCACGACAACGTCACCGTCGACGTCGGCGGCAGCGCCAATCCGCCCGGGTTCGACGAGAACCTGATCGGGATGCAGGTCGGCGAGGCCAAGGCCTTCGACGTCGCCTATCCCGCGGACTACACCATCAGCGAGCTGGCCGGGACGACGGTCAAGTACGAGGTCGAGGTGAAGGCGATCCGCACCAAGGTGACGCCGCCCCTGGACGACGAGTTGGCCAAGGATCTTGGCGATTTCGAGTCGCTGGAGGCACTGCGGACCCGCATCCGCGCCGATCTCGAGCACGAGCTGCGGCACGAGGTCGAGCGGGACACCCGCGCCGAGCTGCTCCGCCAGCTGGCCACGCGGGTGACGTTCGAGGTCCCGTCCTCGCTCCTCGATCGCGAGATCGACCGGCGGGTCGAGGAATTCGTGCGCCGGTTGATGGACCAGCAGATCGACCCGATGAAGACCGGCATCAACTGGGAAGAATTCCGCGACCGGCAGCGCGAGGCGGCGACCGAAGCCGTCAAGGGGGCGCTGGTCCTCGACGAAGTGGCCCGGCGGGAGCAGATCGAGGTGTCGGACGCCGACGTCGAGGCCGAGATCGAGCGCTTCGCGGACCGGTCGGGACGATCGGCCGCCTCGGTCCGCGCCCGGCTCGAAAAGGAGGGTGGGGTGTCGCGGCTCTATGCCGGTCTCCGGCGTGAAAAGTCGGTCGATCTGCTGCTTGGCAAGGCCACGGTCATCCAGCAGGGATGACCACCGATCTCTTAACGATTGCCGCGCTCCGGCCGATATACTAGGAAGGAGCCCGGTCGCGCGGCTCTCCTGCAACCCGATCTCGCTCAGAAAGCTCAGACCAGCCCGTTATGTCAGAACGCATGCAGCTCATTCCGATGGTGGTCGAGCAGACCAACCGGGGCGAACGCGCCTACGACATCTTTTCGCGTCTGCTCAAGGACAGCATCGTCTTCATCGGTACGCCGATCGACGACAACGTCGCCAACCTGGTCATCGCCCAGATGCTGTTCCTGGAGGCCGAGGACCCGGATCGCGACATTTTGCTCTACATCAACAGCCCGGGCGGCGTGGTGACGGCCGGCATGGCGATTTACGACACCATGCAGTTCATCAAGCCGGACGTCCAGACCTACTGCATCGGCCAGGCGGCGTCGGTGGCGGCGGTGCTGCTGGCGGCGGGCACCAAGGGCAAGCGGTTTTCGCTGCCGAATTCCCGGATTCTGATCCACCAGCCGTGGGTCCAGGGGCTCGGCGGCCAGACGACGGACATCGACATCCACGCCCGGGAGCTGCTCAGAACCCGTGAGCGGCTGAACCAAATCCTCGCCCAGCACACCGGCCAGCCGCTGAAGCGCATCCAGGACGACACCGAGCGCGACTACATCATGGGCCCCGACCAGGGCAAGGAATACGGTATTATTGATGATGTCATCCGCAAGAGGGCGTGAAGCCTCCAGCTTCCAGCTTCCGGCTCCCAGCCGGGCTGACTGGACGCTGGCAGCTGGAAGCTGGTAGCTCGACGCTTCAGGGTTCATCCAATGGTCAAGAAAACCGCTGACGGCGAGGTCCTTCGCTGCTCCTTCTGCAACAAGGATCAGAACGACGTCCGCAAGTTGATTGCGGGCCCGACGGTCTTCATCTGCGATGAGTGCGTCGAGGTCTGCAATGACATCATCGCCGACGACAACCGCTTCGAGGCGCGCGGCGGCACGCGCTCGTCGCTGCCGGTCCCCCAGGAAATCAAGAAGTTCCTCGACGAATACGTGATCGGCCAGGAACAGACCAAGAAGAAGCTGGCGGTCGCGGTCTATAACCACTACAAGCGGATCGAGATCCAGAAACAGAGCCGCAGCCGCAACGAGATCGAGCTGACCAAGTCGAACATCCTCTTGATCGGCCCGACCGGCACCGGCAAGACGCTGCTCGCCCAGACCCTCGCCAAGCTCCTCTCTGTCCCCTTCACGATCGTCGACGCGACGACACTGACCGAAGCCGGGTACGTCGGGGAGGATGTCGAGAACATCATCCTGAAGCTGCTGCAGGCGGCCGGGGGTGACATCGAGAAGTGCCAGCAGGGGATCATCTACATCGACGAGGTCGACAAGATCTGCCGCAAGGACGAGAACCCCTCGATCACCCGCGACGTGTCGGGTGAAGGGGTGCAGCAGGCCCTGCTGAAGATTCTCGAAGGGACGGTGGCCAACGTCCCGCCGCAGGGCGGCCGGAAGCACCCGCACCAGGAGTTCTTCCAGGTCGACACGACCAACATCCTGTTCATCTGCGGCGGCGCCTTCGTCGGGCTGGACAAGCAGATCGACCGCCGGATCGGCAAGAAGACGCTCGGCTTCAAGGCCGACGTCAAGTCGGTGTCCAACCGGGACATCGGCACGACGCTCGAGATGATCGAGCCCGAGGACCTGATCAAGTACGGGTTGATCCCGGAGTTCGTCGGCCGCCTGCCGGTCGTCGGCACGCTGCACGAGCTCGATCGCGCCGCGCTGGTCCAGATCCTCACGCAACCGCGGAATGCGATCACGCGTCAGTACCAGAAGCTGTTCGAGTACGAAAACGTCAAGCTGCGCTTCACGGACGATTCGCTCGAGGCGATCGCCGAGGCGGCGCTGGCCCGCAAGATCGGGGCGCGCGGCCTGCGGATGATCATCGAGGACCTCATGCTCGACCTGATGTACACGCTGCCCGGGCAGAAGAA
>Ga0207697_10000964_pt1 | contig 16191 bp, 10 predicted proteins | sample KBSSwiS5withPhiX_FD_184293 | JGI IMG/M metagenome (GOLD analysis project Ga0207697, IMG submission 184293) | Switchgrass rhizosphere microbial communities from Kellogg Biological Station, Michigan, USA, with PhiX - S5 (SPAdes) (version 2) | ecosystem: Host-associated > Plants > Roots >... | reverse complement strand
ATTTCGAAAGTTCCGACCGGATCAGAGTCGACGTTCGCGCAGCAGCGGCGGGTATACCCAACGAGGGGTCTGCGCTGCGTAACGTCGAAAATTTCAGCTGTACAGCATCCGGCACGCACGGGGTCTAGCGGTGCATCGAGCCCGTCGATCCAGGTCGCAGGCTATAGCTGGTCTTCGAGCGGTAGCGTCCCGTAGAGCTCGACCAGGAACTCGCGCCAGCGATCGTCTCCAGGCTCGCTGTCGTAGACGATCGATTTTCCGTCCTTGACGCTTTTCCAGACAAGCTTCGGCGTCGTGCCTCCGCCGTTCTCGAGTGCCAATACGAAGCTGTTCGCCGGCTGTGCGATCTCCTCGAAGCGCGCAACCACTTGCCGGGCCAGGTCGGGACTCTCGATCATCAGCCCGATCTCCGTGTTGAGGTGCATCGAGCGCTGGTCGAGGTTCGCCGAGCCCACGAAGACCCGCTTGCGATCGAACACATACGCTTTCGCGTGCAGCGAGAACTGCCCGGAGCTCGGAGTCTTCAGCGAGCCGTCGCGCGGCGCAGGCTTGCCCGGCAGCGGCTTCACCTCGTACAGGTCGACACCTTCCTCGAGCAGCGGAACGCGGTAGCGACGATAGCCGGCGTGCACGACGGGAACGTCGGTCGACAGCAGCGAATTCGTCAACACGCGGACGCGTACGTTGCGCTCGCGCAGCGACTTCAGCATGTCCGACACCGACGTGCCGGGAACGAAATAAGGCGAGACGATGAGGAGTTCGTGCTTCACGTCCGCAGCGGCTTCGAGGAGCCGCTTGCGCAGCAGAGCGCCGATCGTGTCGCCGCCTTCCACACTCGCCTTGTCGGGACTGTCGGCGACGACAGCGGCCTTTGCCCACACGACGCCTGTATCACTGTTCAGCAGGCGGGCGAGCGGATTGCCGGTGCGCAGCGCCTTCATCTGGTCGCTGTCGCGCATCTCGGCGAGATGGTTCGCGAGCTGCGTTTCCATCGCTTCGAGTTTCGCACCGGTGGGAAGGTTGCCGTACAGGGCGCGCACCGGCACGGCCAGCGCGCTGTTCCAGTATTGGTCGAAACTCTTCGACAGGTCGCGCGTGATCGGCCCCATCGCGAACACGTCGTAGTCGCCGAACTGCAGCTCGTTGCCCCTATCGAAATACTCGTCGCCGACGTTGCGCCCGCCAACGATTGCGATGGAGTTGTCGACGACGAAGAGCTTGTTGTGCATCCGGTAATTCAGGCGGCTCGCCGTCAGGCCGAATTCCGCGTAGCGCAGCAGCGGTATCGAGCCGCGATAGAAGAACGGGTTGTACAGGCGCACGTCGACGTTAGGATGCGCCGCCAGCAAGCCGATGCGGTCGTCCTGGCCGCGCGCTTCCGTATCGTCGACGAGTAGGCGCACGCGCACGCCGCGGCTTGCCGCGCGCAGCATCGCGCTCATCAGCAGCTGGCCGCTGTCGTCGTCCTTGAAGATGAAATACTGGATATCGAGCGTGCGCTGCGCGCTGTCCGCCATCTGCAGCCGTAGCGTGAACGCGTCGCTGCCGCTCGCGAACAGCGTGAAGCCGGAAACGCCGGCATGCGCTCTGGCGCGAGCGTCGACCTTGCGGCCGAGCGCCGTCTCGTCCGGTCGAGCGAGCGCGGTCGACTCGGTCTTGGGGAAGTTGGCGCCCGGCTGCATCGTCGCGCAGCCCGCGACCAGTACGAGCGCGCATGCCGCGATTCCAATGCGCACGGCAAAGATCCGCAGCGCACCAACGGGGTTGATCAAGGTCGTTGTCCGCAAATGCAATTCGACGAGGATCGACGATTCCGTGCCCACGCGCCGTCGGTGACGCGACGAAAATTGGATAGTCGCCGCGACGTTCAACATGTAGGTATACGACCTACGGCTCTTCGCGGCGGTGCGGTAGGCCGGCGGGGACGACGCGCGATGCCGGCACGCTATAATCGCGGCGCGCGGAGAGATGGCCGAGTGGTCGAAGGCGCTTGACTCGAAATCAAGTATACGTTTACGCGTATCTAGGGTTCGAATCCCTATCTCTCCGCCACTTTTCAAGCACTTACAGGTCCAAAAAAGCTCGTTGCGGCGGGGGTCCCGGGGGAGCATTGGGGCAAACGGACCGCCCGGCGGACGAACGAAGGCGCTGGCCGGCGGCAGGCCGCCCTACCCAAGGGCGATCAATACCGGTATTCTCCCGCGCACGTCGAGCATTACCGGACACTGAGCCGCGCCCAAGACCCTCGCAAGGACGTGAGGAGCACGCAAGGCGGCGCCGTGGAAATTCCGGGCAGGCGCGGCGAACGACTGCCGCGCATGAAGAAAACGATGTTCCGACGACGCTGGATCGTGGTGATCACCTCGATGGTGCTCATCGCCGTCACGATTCTGCTGGGGTACGGCCCTGCCGTTGCGTACCGGTACAGCGGCTTCACCGACACGCCGAAGCGAGCGCTCACGCCGCTGGTCGAGCCGGTCCTGATCGACCTCGAAGAACGAACGTTCCGGTTCTTCTGGGACACCGCGAATCCGAAGAACGGGCTCGTCCCCGACCGCTATCCGACGCCATCGTTCGCGAGCATCGCGGCTGTAGGCTTCGGCCTCACTTCGTATCCGATCGGTATCGAGCGCGGCTACGTCGCACGGGCCGACGCCCGCAAGCGCGTGCTGACCACACTGCGCTTCCTGTGGAACGCGCCGCAGGGCGCAGGCCCGTACGGGATGGCCGGATACAAGGGCTTCTTCTACCATTTCCTCGACATGCGCACCGGCGCGCGCTACGACGACAGCGAGCTGTCGACGGTCGACACCGCACTGCTGCTCGCGGGCGTGCTCTTCTGCCAGACGTACTTCGACGGCGCGCATCCGGAGGAAGTCGAGATCCGCCGCCTTGCCGACCAGCTCTATGGTCGCGTCGACTGGGGCTGGGCCCAGGCGCGCGCGCCTGCGATCAGCCTCGGCTGGTCGCCCGAAGCCGGCTTCCTCGAATACGACTGGCGCGGCTACAACGAAGCGATGCTCGTGTACCTGCTCGCGCTCGCCTCGCCCACCAAGCCTGTCGGCACCGATGCGTGGCAACAATGGACGAGCACCTACGACCAGAACTGGCGCACGGTGTTCGGGCAGGAGCACCTCGACTTCGCGCCGCTGTTCGGGCACCAGTATTCGCACGTCTGGATCGATTTTCGCCGAATCCAGGATGCCTACATGCGCGGGCGCGGCATCGACTACTTCGAGAACAGCCGGCGCGCGATCTACGCGCAGCGGGCCTATGCGATGGCGAATCCGCGGGGCTGCAAGGCCTATGGCGAGAAGATGTGGGGAATCACGGCGAGCGACGGTCCCGGCGACATGATCGTCGTCAACAAGGTGGGCGGGCGCGAGTTTCGTTCCTACTCCGCGCGTGGAATCGGCGACGCAGCGGCGAACGACGATTGCACGCTCGCACCCACGGCGGCCGTCGCGTCCATTCCGTTCGCGCCGGAGCTCGCGATTCCTGCCGTGCTCAACATGTATCATCGGTTCGGCCAGTACATCTACGGGACGTACGGCTTCCTCGATGCGTTCAATCCAAGCTTCACGTTCACGGACGTGACACTGCGCCATGGACGTCGCATCGCCGGCGTCGGATGGGTCGATCACGACTATCTGGGCATCGACCAGGGCGCGCTCATTGGCATGATCGAGAACTATCGCAGCGGCCTCATCTGGAGCGTGATGCGCAGAAACGCGTACGTGCGCAACGGTCTCGAGCGCGCCGGCTTCACCGGGGGCTGGCTTACCGCAACGACGCAGTGAGCCGTCGCGCCGGCGCTCGCCGTCTCACCGCGACGCTGATGTTCGCTGCCCTCGCGCTGCTTGCGCTGGCGGGCTGCCAGCAGCGCTCGACCGACGTCACCGTCGTCCGCTTCTGGGCGATGGGGCGCGAAGGTGAGGTCGTCGTTCGGCTGCTTCCCGAGTTCGAGCGCGCCAATCCGGGCATCCGCGTCGAAGTCCAGCAGCTGCCGTGGACCGCGGCGCACGAGAAGTTGCTGACGGCGTTCGCCGGCGACGCGACCCCCGACATCTGCCAGCTGGGGAACACCTGGATTCCGGAATTCGTTGCGCTCGGCGCACTCGAGCCGCTCGACGCCCCGCTGACGACATCGATGGTGGACCGCACCGATTTCTTCGAGGGCATCTGGGACACCAACGTCGTGGCGGGACGCACGTATGGAGTTCCGTGGTACATCGATACCCGTCTGCTCTTCTACCGGCGCGATATCCTCGACGACGCGGGATTCGCCGTCCCGCCCGCGTCGTGGCCCGACTGGATGCGCACGCTCGCGGCCGTCAAGGCGCGCGCTCGACCGAACCGCTATGCGATCCTGCTGCCACTGAACGAAGTCGAGCCGTTGCTCGCACTGGCGCTGCAGCAGGACGACCCGCTGCTGCGCGACGACGGGCGCTACGGCAATTTCGACAGTCCGGGCTTTCGACGCGCGCTCGGCGCCTACGTCGACATGTTCCGTGAAGGCTACGCGCCGCCGTTCACCGCATCGCAGATGACCAACGTGTGGAGCGAGTTCGGCCAGGGCACCTTCGCGTTCTACATCTCGGGGCCCTGGAACATCGGCGAATTCGAGCGGCGGCTTCCTGCCGCCGAGCAGCATGCGTGGGCGACGGCGCCGCTGCCGGGGCCGAGCGGTCCGGGCGCATCGATCGCGGGAGGTTCGAGCCTGGTCGTCTTCCGCGCATCGCGTGCGAAGGATGCGGCGTGGAAGCTGATCGAATACCTCGCGCGCGCCGATATCGAGGTGAAATTCCACGCACTGACCGGCGACCTGCCTCCGCGCCGGAGCGCGTGGCACGACCCGGTGCTCGCGGCCGACATGCATGCCCGGGCCTTTCGTGACCAGCTCGAACGCGTCAAGCCCACTCCCAAGGTGCCCGAGTGGGAGCGCATCGCCGATGAGATGCGGCTCGTGGCGGAGCGCGCTGCACGCGGCCAGTGGACGATCGACGAAGCCGTGCACGAGCTCGATGCACGCGCGGATCGCATCCTCGAGAAGCGACGCTGGCTACTCGCGCGCGGAGCCAGCACGCGTTGAAATCGTCACGCGTCGCGTGGTGGTTCGTCGGCCCTGCGCTCCTCGTCATCGCCGTGTTCTTCGTGCTGCCGGTGCTTGCGGGGCTTGCGATGAGCCTCACCGACTTCGACATCTACGCGCTCGCCGACCTCCGCAACCTGCGCATCGTCGGGTTGCGCAATTATGCGGAGCTGCTGCAGCGACCGCTGTTCTGGAAGGCGCTCGGCAATACGCTCTATTTCGTCGTCGTCGGCGTTCCGCTTTCGCTCGCCGTTTCTCTCGGGGCCGCACTGCTGCTCGATTCGAGGTTTGCGCGCTTCCAGCCGTTCTTCCGGACGGCACTCTTCGCCCCGGTGGTCACGACGATCGTCGCGGTGGCCGTCATCTGGCGCCACCTGCTCGGCACGCGCTATGGCTTCGTCAATTACGCCCTCGGCGCGATCGGCATCGCACCGATCGACTGGCTCGGCGATCCACGTTTCGCGATGCCGGCGATCATCATCTTCGCCGTATGGAAGAATTTCGGCTACAACATGATCATCCTGCTGGCCGGCCTGCAGAGCATTCCGCGGGACCTCTACGAAGCTGCTCGCATCGACGGCGCTTCGGCGCTCGCGCGCTTCCGCTACGTGACGCTGCCGATGCTGGCGCCGATCCTGACGATCGTCGGCATCCTCACGGTCGCGGGGTACTTCCAGCTCTTTGCCGAGCCGTACGTCATGACGCAGGGCGGGCCGCTGCAGAGCACGGTGAGCGTGCTGTATTTCATGTACGAGGAAGGCTTCAAGTGGTGGAACCTCGGCACCGCCTCCGCGGTCGCTTTCATGTTGTTCCTGCTGATATTCGCGGTGACGATGCTGCAGCTGCGCCAGATGCGGCGCGCCGGGATCGCACGATGATGCCGCGACCCGCGGCGATCGGCGTCAACGGTTTGCTCTTCGCGGCGTCCGCGATCGCGCTCTTTCCGCTGCTGTGGATGGTCTCCACTTCGCTGATGTCGCCCGGAGAATCGAGTGCCTACCCCCCGCTGCTCGTGCCGCAGCAGCCCACGCTCGACAACTATCGCGAGCTCTTCGCGCGCGCCGGCATGGGTCGCTACCTCGCGAACAGCCTGCTGCTGGCGGTGGCGGTCACGGCGCTGTCGATGTTCTTCAACGTGATGGCGGGATACGCATTCGCCAAGCTGCGCTTCGCGGGACGCGAACGGATCTTCAGGCTCATGCTCGGCGCGCTCGTCATTCCGGGACAGGTGGCGATGGTGCCGCTATTTCTGCTGTTGAAGCATCTCGGTCTCGTCAACAGCTACGGCGGCATCATCGTGCCGGCGCTCGCGAGCATCTTCGGCATCTTCCTCGTGCGCCAGTACGCATTGTCGATCCCCGACGATCTGCTCGAAGCGGCGCGGATCGACGGCGCGAGCGAATGGCGGATCTTCGGCCTGGTGGTCGTACCGCTGCTGCGGCCGATCATCGTCACGCTCGCCGTGTTCACGCTCCTCGGCACGTGGAACGACTTCATGTGGCCGCTGATCGTGCTGACCGACCAGGATCTGTACACGCTGCCGGTGGCGCTCGCGAGCCTGTCCCGCGAGCACGTGCAGGACAATGAGCTGATGATGGCGGGCGCCGTGCTGACCATCGTTCCGGTGCTGGTCGTGTTTCTCGTCCTGCAGCGCTACTACATCCAGGGCCTGACGATGGGAAGCGTCAAGGCATGACCGCTCAGTTGCTGGCGGCCCCGTCGCGCGGCGGCCTTGCGCGTCGCATCCGGGTGCTGGGCGCAGTCCTCGGGCTCGTCGCCGTCGTGGCTGCTGCACAAGGGCCCGCACCAGTACCGGCGCCGCCGTCGCTACGCGTGCTCGACCGCTTCGACGATGTCGCAGCGTGGAAGTCCGTGGCTTCCGACGGCGTGACCGCTTCGGTTGGGGCAATCGTCGACGGGAAACGCCAGGCGCTGCGCCTCACATTCGATCTCGGCGGAACCGCGGGGTACGCGGTCGCGCGCCGCGCGCTACCTATCGTGCTGCCGGAAAACTACGCGATCACGTTCTGGCTGCGCGCCGATGCGCCGGTCAACGACCTGCAGGTCAAGCTGGCCGATGCGAGCGGCGACAACGTCTGGTGGTACAACCGGCCGAGCTTCGCCTTTCCGCGCGAATGGCAGCAGGTCACGATCAAGAAGCGGCAGATCGAGTTTGCGTGGGGACCGACCAAGGACCGTGCGCTGCGCGAATTCGCGACCATTGAGATCGTGGTCGCGGCCGGGTCCGGTGGCGGTCGCGGCTCCCTCTACGTCAGCGAGCTTTCACTGCAGGAGTTGCCCGCGGTGCCCGAAGCATGGCCGGCGCCGAAGACGCGCGCGTCGTCGACGCAGCGTGGATCGGATTCTGCGAATGTCGTCGATGGTGCCGTCGCGACTGCGTGGCGCAGCAATCCGGCGTCGGCCCGCGAGCAGTGGCTGACTTTTGACTTCGGACAGCCGCGCGAATTCGGTGGCCTCCATTTGCATTGGGTGCCTGGCGAGCATGCGTCGCGCTACGACGTGCAATTTTCCGACGACGGAAAGCGGTGGCGGACGGTGCGCCGCGTCACCGATGGCGACGGGGGACAGGACGCGTTGCTGCTGACGGAGTCGGAAACGCGCTACCTGCGGCTCGCGCTGCACGACGGGCCCAAGCGTGGGTATGCGCTCGCCGAGCTGACCGTCGAGGATCTCGCGTTCGGTGCGACACCGAACGCGTTCTTCGGAGCGCTTGCGCGGGACGCGCCGCGGGGCTCCTATCCACGCGGGTTCCGGGGCGAGCAGGGCGCATGGACGCTGGTCGGTATCGATGGGGGCAGCGATACGGGGCTGCTGTCGGACGATGGCGCGCTCGAAATCGGCAGGAGCGGCTTCACGCTCGAGCCGTTCGTCGTCGAGCGCGGCAAGGTGACCACCTGGGCGGACGTCGCCACGCAGCCATTCCTCGTCGACGACGATCTGCCGATGCCCGGCGTCCAATGGAGCGCATCGCGCTTTTCGTTGCGCATCGCTACGTTCGCCAGCGGCGCGCCGGAGGACGTGCGGCTCGTCGCCCGCTACGACCTCACGAACACGAGCGATCAACCGCTGTCACTGACGCTTGCCATCGCGGTGCGGCCCTTCCAGGTGAATCCGCCCGCGCAATTCCTGAGCACCGTCGGCGGAACGAGCCCGATCCGCGACCTCTCTTGGGACGGCCGGGCAATGACCGTGAACGGTGTCCGCCATATCCATCCGCTGTCCCAGCCCGGGCGTGTCGGACTGCGATCATTCGACGCAGGACCACTCGTGCCGTGGCTGTCGACAGCCGAGGCGAAACCACCCGGCGAGGTGCATGACGAGTTCGGTTACGCGTCGGGCGCGCTGTTCTATCCGGTGACGCTCGCGCCGTACGCGAGTGTCACACTCGGCGTCGTCGTCCCGTTGTCGGACAACGACGCAACCGCGAAGCTTGCGGAGCGCGCGCCGCTCGAGTGGCTCGCGCGCGAGCAGGCGAACGCCGCCGCCGCGTGGCGCAGCAAGGTCGATCGCGTGACGATTCGATTGCCGTCCGAGGCGCAACCGCTCGCCGATACGTTGCATACGGCGCTCGCGCACATCCTGATCACGCGTGACGGGCCGAGGCTGCGTCCGGGAACGCGCTCCTATGCGCGCTCGTGGATTCGCGACGGCACGATGATCGCGGAATCGTTGCTGCGGCTCGGTTATGCGAACGTCGCGGCCGACTATCTGCGCTGGTATGCGCCGCATCAGTTCGCCGATGGGAAAGTGCCCTGCTGCGTCGATGCGCGCGGCGCCGACCCGGTTTCCGAGAACGACAGTCCCGGCGAGTTTCTCTTCCTCGCTGGCGAGGTGTACCGCTATACGTACGACCGCACGCTTCTGACGCAGATGTGGCCGCACATCAAGGCGGCTGCCGAGTACATGGAACGCCTGCGGCTAAGCGAACGCGTCGCAGGCACGAGTGGCGTCCGCGGCCCGTTGTTCGGCCTGCTTCCCGCATCGATCAGCCACGAAGGCTATTCCGCGAAGCCGATGCACTCGTACTGGGACGATCTGTGGGCGCTGAAGGGTTACGACAGTGTGGTGATGCTCGCCGCAGCGCGCGACCGGCCGGACGACGAGCGCCGCTTCGCCGCGGCGCGCGACGAGTTCCGCACCGACCTCGTCGCCTCGCTGCGTGCAACGGCGGCGCTCCACAGGATCGACTATCTCGCGGGTTCGGCCGAGCTCGGCGATTTCGATCCGACGTCGTCGACGATCGCGTTTGCACCCGGCGGCGGTGCGCGCTACGTTCCGCAGGAGCTCGTCGTACCGACGTTCGAGCGCTACTGGCGCGAGTTCGTCGCGCGCCGCAACGGCTCGGCGCAGTGGGATCAATACACGCCCTACGAGCTGCGCAACGCCGCGACGTTCCTCCGGCTGGGGTGGCGCGAGCGTGCGCACGAGCTGCTCGAGTTCTTCATGGCGGCTCGCCGGCCGCCGGCGTGGAATCAATGGCCGGAGGTCGTCGCACGCGATGCGCGCAAGGCGCAGTTCGTCGGCGATCTCCCGCATGCGTGGGTGGCGTCCGATTACATACGTTGCGTGCTCGACCTCTTCGCATACGAGCGCGGCGACGGCGCGATGCTCCTGGCCGGCGGCATCCCCACGGCATGGGTCAACCGTGCAGGCGTTGCGATCCGCGGCCTGCACACACCCTACGGCACCCTGTCCTATTCGCTCGTGCGCACCGGCGAGCGGATCGCCGAAATGACGTTGTCGGCCAGCGGGCGCGTACCGCCTGGCGGATTCGTGCTCGCCGGCCCCTGGCCGCGTCCGCTGTATGCGACGGTGAACGGCAGGCCGGTCGCAATCACCGGCGACGAATTGCGCATCGACGAGCTCGAGGCCAAGGTCGTACTGCAGCTCGGGCGATGAGCACGTTTTCGTTCACCGCCAAATCACCGTTTTCGACATGACGCCTCGACGCAAACGCCGCATCGAATTTCCGAAAACATTTCTCTGGGGCAGCGCGACGTCGGCCTACCAGGTCGAGGGCTCGCCGCTCGCCGATGGCGCCGGGCCGAGCATCTGGCAGCGCTTCACGCGCACGCCGGGCCTCGTGCGCGACGGCGATACCGGGGATGTGGCCTGCGACCAGTATCGTCGCTACGCCGACGACGCCGCGTTGATGGCAGCGCTCGGCATGAACGCGTACCGCTTCAGCATGTCGTGGGGTCGCGTACTGCCCGAGGGCCGCGGGAAGGTCAACGCAAAGGGGCTCGGGTATTACGACAGGCTCGTCGACACGCTGCTTGCGCATGGGATCGCACCGTCGGTGACGCTGTTCCACTGGGACCTGCCCGCGGCGCTCGACGATCGTGGTGGCTGGCTCAATCCCGACATCGCAGGCTGGTTCGCCGACTACGCATCGGCAGTCTTCCGCAAGCTGGACGACCGGGTGACGATCTGGGCGACGCTGAATGAACCGTGGGTGGTCAGCGACGGCGGGTACCTGCATGGGGTGCTCGCGCCTGGTCACCGCAATGTTTTCGAAGCGCCCATCGCGGCCCACAACCTGCTGCGCGCGCATGCGGCGGGGGTACAGGCGTATCGCGCGGTCGGGAAGCATCGCATCGGCATCGTCGTGAATCTCGAGCCCAAATATCCGGCGTCCGGGAGCGCCGAAGACCACGCGGCGACTGCGCGTGCGCATGCCTACATGAATCGCCAATACCTCGATCCGGTTTTCCTCGGCCGCTATCCGAAGGCACTCGAGGAGATCTTCGGCGAAGCGTGGCCGCGTTGGTCGCCCGACGACGTGGCCACGATCAGGCAGCCGATCGATTTCGTCGGCATCAACTACTACACGCGCAGCGTCACGCGCTTCGATCCTTCGTCGTGGCCGCTACGCGCGAGCCCCGTCCGCCAGACGCGTGCGAGGTACACGGAGACGACTTGGGAAGTGTTTCCGCAGGGATTGACCGACACGCTCGAGTGGGTCAGCAAACGCTACGGCAATCCACCGATCTACATCACCGAGAATGGCGCGGCGTTCTTCGATCCGCCGGTCGTCGAAGGCGATCGTCTGTCCGATCCGCTGCGTGTCGACTATTACCGCAAGCACCTCAAGGCAGTCCACGCCGCGCTTGCCGCTGGCGTGGACGTGCGCGGCTACTTTGCGTGGTCGCTGCTCGACAACTTCGAATGGTCGCACGGCTTTTCGAAACGGTTCGGCATCGTGCACGTCGACTTCGGGACGCAGAAGCGCACGCCGAAGGAGAGTGCGCATTTCTACTCGCGCGTCATTGCGAGCCGCGGAAGCGCGCTGAACGAGCCGGACTGAACTGCGGGGTTCAATATTTCGAAGTGGCGCTTCCGGCGCCGGGGTCATTGCGCGGGGCGCAGCGCCGGTCGAGCCGTCCGAGACGCTCGTACGCCGGTCCAGGCGAAGCGGAGGTGGGGGGCAGTCCACAGGTTCTGATGCAGCTGCGCAAGGGCGACCGGATCGCAGAGCAAGCGCATGCGATCGGCGGGGCTCAAATCATCCGGCCCCCGTTGCAGCGCCGCGCGCACGAGTGTGGCGCGCCGGGCGCGCAGCGCAGGTTTGGGTCGCGGGCGGACGTGGCCCGTCGCGCACAGCAGCCCCACGATCGCGGGGTCGACGACGCCTTCGACAAAGCCCGGCAGCGCTCCGTCTGCACGCCGGGTCTCCTCCATCGTCGTCCGGATCTCGCGGGGGGGACGGGACTCTTCCGGGATGACGAACAGCCCGGCGTCGCGCAGCTTCCTTCCGAGCGACACGCGACTGCTGAGGACCGACAGGGGAATCGCCACGATCAGCGCACCCAGTACGGGCAGCAACCACCACAGAAATCCCGGGTTCAGCGAATACACGGCCGCCGCCCAGACCAGGCCGATGAGCGTCTGCGTGCCATGCTGCCGCCACGCCTCCGACCAAGTGGTTTCGGCATCGTTGCGCGGCGGCGATCGCCACGCCACACCCCATCCGCAGAGCGTGGTGACGACGAAGCGCGCGTGAAAGAGCATCCGGATCGGCGCGAGCAGCATGGAGACGACGGATTCGCCCAGCACGCTGGCGAACAGCCTGGCGCCGCCGCCGTACGGTTTCGCACCGTGCGCCGCGACGGCGATCGCGGCCAGGAGCTTCGGCAGGAACAGCAGGCCAGCGGTGACGCCCGCCAGCGTCAGCGCCCATTCGGGATGCCACTCGGGCCACAGCGGAAACATCTGGTACGCCGCGACGAAATACTGCGGGTCGCGCAAGATCTGCACCGCCAACAAGATGGTCGACAGTACGAGGAATGCGAGCCAGAGCAACCCGGCAGCGTACGCCATCACGCCGCTCACAAATACAGCGCGATGCGCGGCCTGGAGCCCGTTCATGACCGACAGGCGGAAGTTCATCAGGTTGCCCTGGCACCAGCGCCGGTCGCGTTTGAGCTCGTCGATAAGATTCGGCGGCATCTCCTCGTAACTTCCCGGGACGTCGTAGGCGATCCACACCGACCAGCCGGCACGCCGCATCAGCGCCGCCTCGACAAAATCGTGCGACAGGATCTCCCCGGAAAGCAGCCCGCGGCCGGTTAGGCGCCGCAAGCCGCAGTGCCGCATGAACGGCTCGACGCGGATGATCGCGTTGTGCCCCCAATAATGCGACTCGCCGAGCTGCCAGAAATGCAGGCCCGCCGTGAACAAGGGACCGTAGACGCGCGACGCGAACTGCTGCGCGCGTGCGTGCAGCGTGTCGCGCCCCGTGGCATTCGGCGCAGTCTGAATGATCCCCGCGCCGGGATTGGCTTCCATCAACCGCACGAGCGTGGAGAGGCACTCCCCGCTCATGACGCTGTCGGCGTCGAGGATGACCAGATAGCGATAGTTCCTGCCCCACCGGCGGCAGAAATCGGCGATGTTTCCGCTCTTGCGCTTGATGCGATGCTGTCGCCAGCGGTAGAAGATGCGCCCGAAGGCGTCGAGCGCCCGGCAGGTCTCGAACCACGCCTCGACTTCCGCGACGCGCGAGTCCGCATTATTGGTGTCCGACAGCACGAACATGTCGAACTGCATTGCAAGATCGGTACGCGCCAGCGACTCGTACGTTGCACGCAGCCCGGCGAACACCCGCGGCACGTCCTCGTTGCAGATCGGCATCACCACCGCAGTGCGCACGGCGGGAGAAACCGGCGCATCGGGAACGGCCGTAGCGGAGATCGCATAGCGATCGTGGCCGGCGAGGACGATGGCGAATCCGGCGATCGCCGTCCAGAAACCGGCCGACACCCAGCCGAACAGAATGGCGAACAGCGTGACGATGGCGATCTCGAGCGGTTCGCGGCCGTGGTATGGCAACACCGCGGCCATGAGACTGGTGGCCAGATACGTCTGCGTGAGAACGAGGCCGACTAGAACCAGTCGACGGAATTGTCCTGCGGCTTGCCAGTAGTTTTGGTCGACCGGTCGGGCGGCCTCGGACGCCCCCGGGTCGGCGCTCGATGTGCCGATCGCCGACTCGCTTGCGCCATTGCTGGTCCACGGCAGCGGGGCCATCGTCGCGCGATTGATGGGCGGTGCCAGCGCCAGGCCCGCCTGCCACGGGACGCCCGCGACAGGTGGGATGCCAAGCCCGTCGCCGTCCCCGGGCCCCGGGACACGGTGCTGCTCGTCGGTTACGCGCTTGGTGCCGGACTGCCGGAACGAGCGTCGCAGGGCTCCGCGGGCGCTACGACTGCCGGACGACTCGAATGCGAGGGCGACTGGTGCAGGAACGGCCTTGGCGGAGTGTGAATTCAGCCGCCCCTGCACGTCGTACTCGGACGGCGCGAGCGCGCTGCGCGCCATGAAAGCCAGAGGCGACTCGTTCACGTGGGGCCGCGCGCAGTGAGATGGGATAACGCAATTGCGGTCGATGGATCGTCACACGTCGCTCGCCGGGAAACATTCCTACGAGCGCCTATTTTCCTGTAGGACGAGCGGCAACCCTCCTTAACCAAGCGCGAGCGCCATGACGCCGAACGCGATGAGCGCTGCGCCAGAAATCCGCGCCAAGCGGTCACGCTCGCCAAGCAACTGTCCGCCGATCAGCGCGGCGAACAGCATCGAGACCTCGCGCGCGGGTGCAACGTGCGAGAGCGGCGCGGCCTTCATGGCATAGAGCACAAGCACGTAGCCGATCGGGCTGATGACCGCCACGACCAGCGCGTGTTTCCACTGCTTGCGCCAATGCCGAGCGGCGGTCGCCCGGTCGCGCAGCACAGTGGGCAGCAAGAACAGCAGCCGCACGAAGTTGCCGTAGTAGTCGAGCAGGATCGGCGACATCAAGACGAACTTGACCGCATAGCCGTCGACCACGGTGTAAGCGGCGATGAATACGCCAGTCAACAGGCCGTAGAGCATGCCCGTGCGAATGCCGGCCTGCTTGGCGGGGTCGTGCGCGGCGCGAAACAGCCCCATTCCGCCGGCGATGAAGAACACCCCTGCCACCACGGCGAATATGCCCGCCACGCCAAACGCCGTGATCTGCTCGCCGAAGATCAGTATCGCCACGAGCGAGGACAGCAGCGGCCCGGAGCCGCGCGCAAGCGGATACACAACGGTTAGGTCGGCCTTGCGGTAGCCACGCAGCAGCGCGATGTAATACAGCACGTGCAGGACTGCACTGACGACGACGAGGCCCCATTCCACGCTGCCCCAGGTTGGCAGCACGTCCCAGCCCAGCCAGACGCCAAGTGGTGCCCATATCACGGCCATGAGCAGACCGGTGAACGTGGCGAAGCGCGCGTCTCCGCCAGCCTTCTTGGCGGTGATGTTCCAGACGGCGTGGATCAGACCGGCGAGGATTACGAGCGCGAGGGACGAGGCAGGCATGGAGCGAATGCAAAGCGGGAGCGCAATGCGCCACGGCCGCGGTTGGCCGCGCGGCTTCGGCTTGCGCTGGATCGTCGATCTAGCCCCGGACGAATTTTCGCATCAGAACCCCGTCGCGATAACTGTCGTCGACTTTCGTGTCTCGGTCGAGAACGGCCAGTTGCTCGAAACCAGCATTGCGGTATAGGCGAATCGCCGCCTGGTTATCGGCACGGACCATGAGGTAGACGATTTCGATGGCAGACTCAGCTGCGACGCGATCGAATGCAGCCTGAAGCATGAGACCGCCCAGCCCTTTCCCTCGCGCAGCAGGTGCGACCCCCATGCTCAGCTCTGCGGTGTGCCGAAGCCTCGCCTGCGTTCGTGGCCGGATAATCAGGTAGCCCGCGGGCTTACCGTCAACTTCAACAATCAGCGCGACTGCCCCCGGAAGGCGATAGAGAGCCTCAACGTCCTCTTCGAGCCGTCGGATGTCGGGGTACTTGTCTTCCAGCAATTCGCTCATCCCATCCGAAGACGAATAGATCTCCTGGAACAGGCCGTACAGGTCAACAGCGGAATAGCTCCGGAAATCCTTCAGCATGGGTGTGGGCACCAAGGTCATCATCGGGGACTCGCCGTTCGACCCGCAGTAGTTCCAACTAGTATCCAACATGCAGCTGCCGTAGCCGAACTTGGTGCGGCCTATACTCCGGTGTCCGAAGTGCCAGGGCGCGATACGGCGTAGATTCGCCTTATGCGCATTTTGAAGGCCGTGCTGCGTGACCTGCTGGCCGGCAATCGGCGAGCACCGGATCCGCCTGTAGGGGCGAGGGGCAAGGGCTCGTCGACCAATCCTCTGGTTGACTATCTCGAAAGGCACCCGAACGGGGGACAGGTGCACAGGCTCCGCCATTACTTCGACATCTACCATCGTCATCTTGCGCGCTTTCGCGGTCAGCGCGTCACGATGATCGAGATCGGAGTGTTCAACGGTGGCTCGCTTCCGATGTGGCGCGACTACTTCGGCCCTCAAGCGACGATCGTCGGCGTCGACATCAACGCTGGGTGTACGCGATTCGCAGAGTCGCACATCGACATCGTCATCGGCGACCAGTCAGATCGACCGTTCCTGCGGTCCCTCGCCGATCGCTATCCCGATTGCGCGATCGTCCTGGATGACGGCGGGCACCGGATGGATCAGCAGATCGCAACCTTCGAGGAGCTTTACCCGCGCCTTCGCTCCGATGCCG